>WNFI01694001.1_pt2 | contig 16740 bp, 11 predicted proteins | sample 5400471 | NCBI WGS metagenome assembly WNFI01 (sample SAMN13153348, study PRJNA577476) | soil metagenome | isolation source: 100 cm saprolite on Douglas fir-dominated hillslope | place: USA:California | collected 2013-09-17 | reverse complement strand
CGCCCTGGAGGGATTTTCGGAGGCGCTTTCCTTCGAGCTACTCGCCCTTGGGATCGTCGTGAAAATCGTCGAGCCTCACGGTGGCGTCAACGCGACCAAGTTCAATGAGCGCACATCGGCTAGCAATGCGATGGCCGCAGAATTGACGGATTATCAGCCGTTTATCCAACGCAGCACCGAGGCATTCAGTCGAATGTCCGCAGCCCGCTTTATCGATTCTCGTGACGTTGCTAGGGTCGTCCATGAGGCGGCGACAGACGGTAGTGATCGACTGCGGTACCTGGTGGGGAACGACGCACGAGGCTTCATCAGGGCGCGAGCAGAGCTGCCAGAGCAGGAATACGTCGACTTCTTGCGCAGCCATTTCCGCGATGCCATTGGCAAGTCATGAGCTGGCAGTGGTGCCCAAACCATCATTCCGCCCGACCTGCGTGAATAGCCGCGCAGGCCGGTGAATTCAAACGTTGGTCGCGACAAACGCCGAAGGAGCTTTCGATTCGGCCGCCCAGGGATCCCAAATCCCTTCGCAGTCCGTGGACATTTCCATGTCATTCAGATCAGTTGCCGCAAAGAATGTCGTCCTGGGAATGGTCGGGGCAATGACTGTCGCTGTAGCCGCCCTGGTTACATTTAGCCTTACGAATGGATCTCTTATACGTGCTCAGTCGTCCCGGAGTGTGGCGCCGCCGAAGGTGCGCCTACCCGACGAGTCCACGGGAATTGACGGGATTGCCCGGACACTGGTTTCCGCGTTCGATCAAGCCGACATGGTCGCCTTAGGCGAGGCGCACCAGCGGAAACTGGATTCCGATCTGCGAATCGCTGTGGTTCGTAGTCCAGACTTCGCAAAGAAGGTGCGGTCGATCGTGATCGAGTGCGGTAGCACTTCCGAGCAGTCGACTCTTGACCGGTATATTCGAGGCGAGAACATATCCCCGGTCCAACTGGCTCAGGTTTGGAAGACCACAACCCAGGCGGCCAACGGATTCTGCGACTCTCCGGTTTACCTGGACTTTTTGGCCGCCGTCCGCGACGTCAATTCGAAGCTGCCTGCCGATGCGCGAGTTCGCGTCTTCGGAGGTGACCCCGGATCAGGAGACAACCGTAGCCGTGAAGCCGCCGCCTTCTCTGTTCTGCAGGAACAGGTGCTTCAGAAGCATGGTAAAGCCCTGGTTATTTATGGTGCCGCGCACTTCTATCGGACCTTGACCAAGGATTACCTTTCTAGCATGGGCGACGACATCGGAATCGCGAGGATGCTGGAAATCGATTATCCCGGTCGAACTTTCGTGGTCATTCCAGTCGGTGCCCTCGATCGTCCGCCAGCCGTCAAGGCGGATATTGATCCCGACTATCACAAGTTCGACCGTGCCTTAAAGACGCAGGTGCGTCCGGTACTTATACCTCTCCAACGCCTGCCCTACCGGGACTTCACCGTTGAAGAGTTCCTTGGCCGCACGGTGACGACCTGCCGCGGCCCCGGCGGCTGCGTGAGCGCGTTTAAGGGCAGCACTCTTACTCTCGGCCAAATGGCTGACGCGTGCGTTTATGTTGGCGGGGGCACCGAGGTTGGTACGAAGGCAAAGCCAGATCGATAGAGGATAACGCGCAATCAACGCCGCAGTGGCTTTCGATCCGCGGTCGAGCCGGTCGAAATACGCTTCGCGACCAGTCGGGACCTCCGGCCCACCGCTGGACGGTTAGCGCACGCCGACCTTCGGGTCTTACCCGCGCGCGACGATCTTCGTCAGCGCCGTGGCCAGCTTGTCGACGTCAGCGGACGAGTTGTAGAGGGCCGGCGTGACTCGCACACAATCGCCCTTGGCGAGACCAGTCCTCGCATAGGTAAAGACGCCGAACTCATCGAGTAACGATTTCGTGATCGCTTGATTGCTGGCGGCGTCACCGCGGCCATGCAGGCGGAAGCTCGTGATCGCGCCGACCAGATGTGCATCGTCCGGAGTGAGGACATCCACGCCGTCGATGCTGCGTACCGCGCTGACCCAGCGGTCGCGCAGGTAGCGAAGACGCGCGGCTTTGTTTTCGATCCCAATCGAGGCCTGGAAATCCAATGCATCCGGCACCGTCATGATGGTAGCAAGGTTGACGGTGCCAGTGTGAAGGCGCGCATCGATCAAGGCGCCCGGCAAGGCCTCTGGACCCTGCGCCGGATCAATTAAGCCGATCTTATCTTCGCGAATGTACATGGCGCCGACGCCGAGCGGTGCGCCGACCCACTTGTGCAGGTTGAGTCCGACGAATTCGGCGTCGAGCTCGGTGACGGTCATGGGGACCTGGCCGAACGAATGGGCCGCATCGACGACGACATCGACGCCACGCGGTCTTGCAAGCGCCACGATGTCCCGGACAGGGAGTAGCAAGCCGGTCTTATTGTTGCAGTGCGTCAGCAACAGCAACTTGGTCTTGGGATGTGCGTCGAGCGCGCTGCGGTAACTCTCCACGATCGAATCGTGAGTCGCCGGTTCAGGGATGTCCAGCCGCGCGACGGTCGCGCCTCGTCGAGCCGCCAGCTCGTGCATGGCCCACTGCATCGCGTTGTAATCGAGGTCCGCGTACATCACCGTGTCGCCTGGCCCGACCCGGTTGTAGTACACGATGATCGCCCGCAAGGCCTCGGTCGCATTGCTGGAGACCATGAGTTCTGAAGGCTTCGCGCCCACGAATGCCGCGATCTTGCCCCGTACGCCGTAGAGGATGCCCCCGAATTCGCGCCGTGCGAAGTATGAACTGCCGTTGTTCGCGCGATCGGTGTTGCGATGGAATGCTTCCAGCACAGGCGCTGCCATCATGCCGAAGTAGCCCCCCTCCAAGTTCGTCACCTCCCTGGGGACTCGATACTGAGCGGCAATCCGTGCCCAGAAGGGTTCGTCGCGCGCAAGATCGGCCGCACTGCCCGGTGGGGTTTGCGGCCGATCACACGCCGCGGCTGCGCGCGTTGAAGCGAATGTCAGTGACGCCGCAGTGATCAGCGACGCGTCTCGCAGAAACGTTCGTCTAGTCGGCATGGCCGCAACTATACGCCGCAGGATCGCATCGGGCAATTGACCGGGATGGCGGGTAGATGTCGCTCTGCCCTCGACGGACGCTAGGAGCTCGAAAACGCCGCAGTGGCTTTCGATCCACGGTCGAGCCGGTCGAAATACACTTCGCGACTACTCTCGACCTACGGGGCGGAGTCGTCCTCAAAACGCCGATCTATTCACCGCGCGCAGACTGCGGAGACCCGTTGGGCTAGACTTCTCGCATGTGGGACGCACTACGCCTTGACGTCCGGTATTCCTTCCGCAGTTTGCGATGGGCTCCCTCTTTCTCATTGATCGTCATCATCACGCTGGTCCTCGCTGTCGGCGCGACCACGGCGGTGGGCAGCCTGCTGAACGCCATCGTCTTGCGAAGGCCCGCGGTCCCCAATCCCGAACAGCTCGTGACCCTGTCGGCGTTCGAGCCCGGGGCGAATGTGGACGGCTACTTCTACCGCGACACGTTCAACGCGTACCGCGCCGTCCAGCGATCCTTCGCGCACATATCGATGTACTCCGGCGGAGGACTCATGCGCGTCGAAGCGCGTTCCGGAGGGTCCGAGGACGCGTCGACAGAAACCGTCTCGCCGGACTATTTCGACCTCGTCGGTGCGCGGCTGTCGGCGGGACGGTTCTTCACCGACACAGACGACGCGGTCGCCGTGATCAGCGAGGGTTTCCGCCGGCGGCTCTTCGGGAATGGTCCCGGCATCGGCGAGGCGATCAAGATCAACGCGGTGCCGGCGACCGTGATCGGCGTCGTGGCGGACGGGTTCGCCGGTCTGCAACTCGACGAAACCACCGACATCATCGTGCCCTTCGCGGTGATACGAGCGGCCACTGGTCAGGCGTCCAGTCCGTCTCGATCGAGGGTCGTCGTCGGACGTCTCGCGAGCGGCGTGTCGATCGACACGGCGCGCGCCGAACTGCTCACGCGGTGGCCGCCGATTCAGTCGGCGACGCTGCCCGCCGCGCTGACTGAAGCCGAGCGGGAGGCGCTGCTCCGTCAGCGGCTGGACGTGGCGCCGCTCGCGTCAGGGTTTTCGGCTGCGCGCGACCGGTACGGCACCACGCTCTGGCTGCTCATGGCGCTGATGGGGACCCTCCTGGCGGTCGCGTGCGCCAACCTTGCGGGCCTCACCCTCGCGCGCTCGCTGACGCGACGCCACCAGGTCGCGATTCGTCTCGCACTCGGTGGCAGCCCGCGGCGCGTGTTCTGGCAGCTGCTGGTCGACGGACTCCTGCTGTCGACCGTGGCGTTCGCGGGTGCTCTGCCGCTCGCGTGGGGGATCGTCCGGGCCGTAAGGGCGTCCCTCCTGGTCGGTCGCACGGGTGAAAAGTTTCCGACGGTGACGCCTGATGCCGGCGGCGTGCTCGCCGCAACGGCGCTGCTGACCGTCGTGATTGGCCTCGCGATTGGCGTCGTGTCTGCGTGGCAGTCGGTCGCGGTGCGCGTGGACGACAGCCTGCGCGGCCGGGGGACCACCAGCTCACTGGGGCGCTTCGGGCGCGGCTTGCTCGTTGCGCAGGTCGCCCTGTCGATGACGTTGCTCGTCGGGGCCGGACTCTTCAGGGCGACGCTCGCTCACTTACGCGCGAACGATACGTCACTCCAGTCTCAACGCATCGTCTTCACCCGCGCGTTTCGTGCGCCCGGAGATCGGGAACTGTTGCCGCCTGATTACTACCGGACCCTCGTCAGCGGCCTTGGCCACATGCCGGGCGCCGACGCGGCCGCACTGTCGGTGTATTACCCGACCTACTTCGGGCTTACGGGGCCGCTCCCGACCGATTATCACTACACGCGCGCCGACGGCATCACGCCACTTGATGGAACGGTGCTGACGGAGTTCGTGTCGCCCGGTTTCTTCGATCTGTTCCGATTCCAGCGTCTGCAGGGCCGTGACGTCTCGTGGGATGACGGCCTGGAGAAGCCCGCCGTTGCGCTGGTCTCGGCGTCCCTGGCTCGCACACTGTTCCCGCCAGGCGACGCGGTGGGCCGGCAGATTCGGATCGCCGGACCGCAGCGTCGTGACGTTGAACTTATCGGCGTCGTCGCAGATGCCCCGTACGGCAAGCTGGACGACCCGCGTCCGCTCGTCGTCTTCCGGCCGATCATGCAGGAAGTCGCGAGGGCGCAGTTTCCGATGGCCTATGTCCGGGCGAGCGGCGACCTTGCGACGGTGCGCGACGGATATACGCGCGTCGTGAAGTCGCTGGGGCACCGTTCGCTGCGCGGTTTCGTGACGTCGTCAGAATGGGTCAACGGTGTGCTGCGGCAGGAACGTTTCACGGCAGGGTTGGCCACATTTGCCGCGGCAATCACGATCATGCTGGCCTGCATGGGCGTGTACGGGCTGCTCGCGTACTCCGTAACCGCGCGGGTGCGAGAAATCGGTGTGCGGCTGGCGCTCGGCGCCAGGCGCGGGACCGTCGTCTGGATGATCGTGCGGGACGGTCTGGCGATTGCCGTGCCGGGCGTGCTCATTGGGGCTCCGTGCGCGTGGGCTTCGGCGAGGCTCGTCCGCGCGAAGCTCTACGGCATCGCCCCCGATGATCCCCGAACGCTGCTGACGGCCGCAGCCATATATCTTGCCACGGTGCTCGCCGCATCACTGCTTCCGGCGCTGCGCGCGTCGAGGGTCGCGCCCATCGAAGCGCTGCGTGAGGAATAACCGTCGGGATGACGGAGTCATTTGCGACGCCAACGACTGAAGATAGGACACTTGGAAGAGTGCTGACGAGCGGCGGATCCAAACAGGAGCATGAAGTGGATTGCGCGACGCGCCGCCGCTGACACTGAGTGTTACCCGCGAAAAACTCCGCAGTGTTTTCCGATGCCCGCGTGGCGCATCGCCCTACCCTTCGCGACTGATCGTTACCAACGGGAATTGGATACGGACTAGGCTATCGACATGAAGCGTACGAGCGTGTTGGGCGGGTACAGATGGTGGGAAATGACCCACGAAAAGACCTCGTTGGTCGCCTTGATCCGCGCGCTCGCCGCCCAACTCGTCGGCTTGGTCGGAGTCAACGTTTCATGGGATTCCGGTCTCTTGGAGTTGACGCCTGCGTTGGCGGCAGCCGGGTGGACGACCGTCGGACGATTCGCAGTGAGCCCGGTTGTCGACGTGTCTACCGCGGAGAACTGGCCGATGTCAGACTGCCAGTGCGGCAGGTTCGACGAATGGTATTTCTTTCGACAAGTTCCGGCGACGCTGGAGCTACGGGCCTTTTGCAACTATGAGGGCGTGTCGCTTCAGGACGCCCGCGCCTTGGCGTTCCCTGGTGGCGTGGATCTGGAAGAGCAACTACGGAAGTACGAGCCTGAACTCGTGATCGGCGACGGCGAACACGTGTTTGTGATTACTCGAAGTGAAGCTCTTTATGGCATTCTGAATTCCAGCGTCGTCGGGTAGCTCGGACACGCGGTCGTTGGGTAATCCCTAACGCCGATCCGTCTAGCGGAGCCGCAACCAACAAATTTGCGACCACTCAGGAGTACTTCGTCGCGCGGCTGCCGGAAGAGGCCTCGCTAACTTGACCGACGCGCGTCGCACCGGAAGAATGCCCGGGTCTGCCATGGCCTGGCCGGTCCGAGGCGAAACCGAGACCTCAAGGACAACAGAGACTTCCAATGGCTCGAACCGTAGACTACGACCACATCGCCAAGACATACGACCGGCGATACCAGGAGAACGACTATTCCGGCGTCGAGGCGGCGCTGATGGCGTTCGTCGGTGAGCGTGCAGACCAACATATACTCGAAGTTGGCTGCGGTACCGGCCATTGGCTTCGATTGCTAGACGGCGCTGGGGTTCCCGTCGCGGGTGTGGACACCTCGGCTCGGATGCTGGCTCAGGCGAGAGTCCAGGCGCCCAGAGCCGCTCTCGTACGGGGGGCCGCCGAACGTCTGCCGTGGACACGTGAGTCGTTGGACCGCGTCTTTTGTATCAATGCCCTTCATCACTTTCAGGACACGATCGCATTTCTAACGGAGGCGATGCGCGTGTTGCGACCGAGTGGCCAGCTGATGACGGTCGGTTTGGATCCCCACGTCGGTGTCGATCAGTGGTACGTCTACGAGTACTTCGAGAACGCACTCGAAGCCGATCGCCGCCGTTATTCAGCCTCGACCCAGATCAGGGACTGGATGCGAGCCTGCGGATTCGCCGACTGTGTCACGCGGGAGGTCCAGCACCTGCCGGTTCGGCTCGGTGCACGGGTGGCGTTGGAGCAGGGACGGCTCGACCAGTGCGTGACTTCGCAGCTCAGCCTGCTGAGTGACGCTGAGTATTGTCAAGGGCTCGATCGGATTCGAGAGGCAGTGGCGTCTTCCGAAGATCGAGGCGAATCCCTGTTCCTCTACGCTGACCTGCGGCTGTATGCGACCTTCGGTACTGTGTCTTCCTCGCGCCAACGGGAGGGCCGCGTCTAACGCGCGGCTGCACCTGGCAATGCTCTTTGGACGCAGACACTGGCGCCTTTGGTGTGCGCCGTGTGTTACGCAGCCGTTCAGGGCGAGGGTGACGCTCTGAAGAGATGGCCCGCATCGGTCTCGATGAACGCCGTTGTGACGACCGACTCGCAATGGCGCGGGCCGTCTTGCCCTTGGCCGTTTTCGGTGGGCCACTGTCTCGCGCAGCTTCTCGATGGCATCGAGGTACGAGGCGGGAATGACAAACAGCTTCGGGTCGGGCGCCATTCCCGGAGACGTTGCCACATCATCCGGAACGGAGCCGGAGGACCGCCGTATGTCGCTGTCAGCCGTCCAGTCCACGAATCGAATCCGCGCGAGCGGGTCGGAGGGTTTGTGATCGGGCGGCGTGAGGGAATGCTGCGACGTCAGGACGGCGGGGGCTGCGCCTCCACAGAGACGTCTGAGAAGATCACCGTGTCCGACGCGCTGGCGTCGTGCGAGCACACGACCAGGCCGAGCAGGACGGCGCCCTGAAACGACACCTCGGCCGGCCATGCCGTTGCCGTGGATGACGACGTCGGCATAGGTGGCGTCGGTGTCGAGCGACTGGCGGACCATGATGCCGGCCTTGCGATGCTCGGCACCCTGGCCAAGGAAACGCAGGGTGGCCGTCGCCGTGAAGTTGCCGGTCATCTCCCGCCACACAAACTGGAATTGATCCTGTTTCCCCCAGATATTGGCGCCGGATCCGGTGATCCGGTACTCCCCGCTCGAGGATTTGAACTCGCTGGATCCTTTGATCGCGGGTCCGCCCACGTCACCGGAACTGGTGAAGACGCCGAGCGCTCCGTTCTGTGCGAACGCTGACGCGGCCAGCAGGCCGGCCAGCAGCAGATGACGCATCGCGATGTTCATCGGTGTCCTCTGAACCCGCTCAGGGCCGTTTCGCTGGCGGCTGTTCGACCGAAACGTCCGAGAACAGCACCGTGTTGGTCGCTTCCAGCGTGTGCGAGCTCACCCCGAGACCGACCAGGATCGGGCTCCCCAGCTGGCTGGTGGTGTGGCCCAGTTCTCTGAGGGGCGCACCGTCTTTCGCGACCCACACCGTGCGAGTCGGTGTCGAGGCTCTTGCGCAGCATGATCACCGCCTTGCGGTGCGCGATGCCGTCGGTCAGGAATGTCGTCGTGGCGGTGACCGCGAAGTTGCCGGAGATCTCGCGCCAGACGTAGTGGAACTGATCGGCCCTGCCCCAGATGTCTGCCCCGGAACCGGTGATCTTGTACTGCCGGGTGGTGGCGTCGAACTCCGCGGATCCCTTCAGCGGCGGAGCGCCGACATCGTCGGAACCAGTGAAAACGCCGAGCCGTCCAGATTGAACCAGCGCTGACGTCGCGATCAGGCCGGCCAGCAACACTCCGCGCATGCCGGGATTGTATCCGAACGAATGCTCGCGTCGATCGATCCAGTAGCCGCGAGGTCGTGCCGTCGCTATGGGAGGACCGCGACGGCTTTGTTGCTGAGGTTGATGGACAGACCGGGATCAAACCGGGGAAGGTTGCCGCGCCCGGCACGACTCGAACCTGCGGCCACAGGCTTAGAAGTCCCGCCGGCCAGGCGCTGCGCAACTCTGAGAGGAGAATCTGACGTTTCACGACTGACTTCGAGAGCAAACCGAAGCGGAGGGCCGCCCGATTCACTCGCAGGGGTACCCAGAACATCAGGGCCGTCGATTCAGGACTGCGACCGAGCCTCCCTACAGCCGGAGGGCGTCGATAGGAGCTGACGACGCCGCAGGCTGTTGGCGACGACCCGGGCAGTACAGAGGGTACCTCCTCGTAGCCGTCCTGAGTGACGTCCGTGAGTGTCAGCTAGATCGACGAGTTGGCGACAGCGCTTGGAACGCGCCCAACCTAGACGAACCAGATCACCCACGTCAAGGCGAACACCAGCGATAGCACCCGCCAGACGAAGTCAGCGCGGCAGGAATGAAGGAATAAGGTGTGCGAGGGGCGGCGGACCGGTGTGAAGGCCGTTCGGCCGCGAGGCCCAGTTTGGCTTTCCTGGCACGAGGGCGCCGCGCCAGCGGCTTGGTCCAAACGCCGATCTGGCGACCAATCGCTTGCCGCCGTTCGCTCGTCATTTTTCCGCGCGCCATTTTGTCGCCAATGTCAGTCCACCGCGTCTGCCCGCGGCGAGGTTACATCCGGAGCGCCACGACCGGATCGACGCGCATCGCGCGCCGCGCGGGAACGTAACAGGCCATCAGCGAGACGAGCGCGAGGAGGACGCCGACGCCCGCGAAGGTGATCGGATCGCGCGCGCCGATCCCGAACAGCAGGCCGGTCATCAGCCGCGTGAGCGCGAGCGAGGCGGCCATGCCGACGATCAGGCCGGCCACCACGAGGCGCGCGCCCTGGCCGAGTACGATGCGCACAACGTCGGCCGGCTGCGCGCCGAGTGCCAGGCGGATCCCGAGCTCACGGGTGCGCTGCGCCACCGCGTACGCCGTCACGCCGTACAGGCCGACCGCCGCGAGAACCAGCGCCAGCAGCGCGAACACACCGATCAGGAGCAGGTTGAACTGCTCCTGGGCCGTGGCCGACGCGCGCATCCGCTGCATCGTCTGCAGGCGAGTGACCGGGAGGAGTGGATCCACAGACGATACCATCCCGCGGATCGAGGCCGCGATCGCGGCGGGGTCGCCGGACGTCTTCACGGCCCAGTCGGCAATCGAATCGCGCGGGTCCTGCGCCGGCGGCAGATACATCGTCGCCCGCGGCTGGTGCACGAGATCGGCATGGTGGACGTCTCCCACGATGCCGACGACGGTGATCAGGGGCGCGGGCGGCGGGGCGCGCCGAATCCGCTTGCCGATGGCGTCCCGCCCCGGCCAGTACTTCCTGGCCATCGTCTCGCTGATCACGATCACCGGCTGGCCGTTGGGAGTATCGGTCCATGCGACGTCCCGTCCACTGAGCAGCGGAATGCCCATGGTCGAGAAATACCCCGGGGTCACGGAGCGGTTATCGACGAGGTGCGCCTGCCCTGGCGCCGGCGGCGGCTCGCCTTCGATCCCGATCCCCGTCGAACGGCTGGACATCGACAGCGGCAGCGCGCTGATCCCAGCGGCCGACCGTGCCCCCGGGAGTGCCCCGAGCTTCTCCGAGAGTTGCTGATAGAACGATGTTCGCTTGTCGGCCGTGCCGTAGCGCGAGGCCGGCAGAGACGCGCGGAACGTCAGGATGTTCTCGGGTCGGAAGCCGAGCGGCACGCGTTCGAGCTCCACGAAGCTGCGCAACAGCAGCCCGGCGCCGACGAGGACGACGACGCCCAGCGCCGTCTCCACCACGATGAGCAGGCTGCGCATGCGGAGGCCGGACGGCCGCGCCGAACCGCGCGTGTCGGCCTTGAGCGTCTCCTGCAGATCGCCCCGTCGCGACTGAAGCGCGGGCGCGACGCCGCAGATGAGGCCCGCGATCACGGCGACGGCGAAGTTAAAGATCGCCACGGTGACGTTCAGCTCGATGGCGCCGGCGCGGGGCAGGCCCGACGGCGCGAGTGCGCGCACCGCGCTCACGCCCGCGAATGCCAGCGCCAGGCCGAGCGCGCCGCCGGCGACCGCCAGCAGCGTGCTCTCGGTGAGCAGTTGCCGCACGAGACGTCCGCGGGCGGCCCCTATCGCCTTGCGTACGGCGAACTCGCGGCTGCGGGCCGACGCCCTCGACAGCAGCAGGCTGCCGATGTTGGCGCACACCATGAGCAGCAGGAGGCCGACGACGCCAAGAAGCACGAGCAGCGCCGTCCGGACATCCCCGACCACCTGCTCGTGAAGCGGGATCAGCGTCACGCCGACTGCCGTATTGGTGCTTGGGTGTTGCTCGGTCATCCATGTCGCGACGCGCTCGAGATCCGCGCGCGCCTGGTCGATAGACACATGCGGCTTCAGTCTCCCGACCACCTGCAGCGAGTGCCCGTCGTGCGTGGCGATCTGCTCCGGCGTCAATGCCAGCGGCACGAACAGCTGGTCGCCCGGGTCCGGGAAGTAGAAGCCGCGCGGCATCACCCCGACGACGGAATAGGGCGTATCGTTCAGGCGGATCGTCCGGTCGGCGATGTTCGGATCGGCGCCGAATCGTTCGGTCCAAAATCCATGGCCGAGGATCACGACGCGCGCGGCGCCTGGTTTGTCGTCGTCAGGTGTGAACGCGCGGCCGAGCGCGGGTTCGACCTGGAGAACGTGGAAGAGCGCGGACGACACCGCCTCGCCGTCAACGCGCATCGGTTCGCTGTCGCCGGTGAGGCTCCAGCTCCGGCCGCCGACGGCCGCCATGGCGTCGAACACGGTGTTCTGCGTCTTCCAGTCGCCAAAGTTGCCCGCGGCCACCGCGTTCTGGCCGTTCTTGTAGCTGGGCAGGTTGACGTTCTCCCACAGCATCACCAGACGGTCGGCTCGCGGGTACGGGAGCGGCTGCAGCAGAACGCCGTGCACGACGGTGAACATGGCGGTGTTGGCGCCAATCCCGAGAGCGAGGGTGAGGGCCGCGACGATGGTGAAGGTCGGCTGCCGGCGGAGCATGCGCAGGCCGTAGCGCAAATCCTGCGCGAGGTCATCGAGCGCCGCACGGGACGACAGCGCGCGCACGTCTTCTCTGATGCGGAGCTCGTTGCCGAGCGCCCGTGCCGCAGCCTGGCGGGCGGCGTCAGCGCTCAGCCCCGCCTCGCGCTGATCTTCGGCTTCGAGTTCCAGATGGGTCCGCAGCTCGCGATCGAGATCGTCGTCCGACATGTCACACCTTCAGTGGAGCCGCCATTACTCGCGCGATGGCCTTCACGACACGGTTCCAATTCGATTCCTCGGTGGCAAGCTGCCGGCGGCCGGCCGGCGTGAGTCGGTAGTACTTACACTCGCGGCGGCGCTCGCCCAGGACCTCCCACTTCGCGGACACCCAGCATTTGCGTTCGAGCCGGTGGAGCGCCGGGTACAGCGAGCCGTGCTCGAGGCGAAGGATGTCTTCGGTCGTCCGCTGGATGTGTTTGGCAATTTGGTGGCCGTGTGCGGGGCCGACGAGCAGGGTGCGGAGAATGAGCATGTCGAGCGTGGTCGCCACTCTACCATTGCGAAGGTAGAGTGGCGACCTTTAATGCACTGAACGTAAAGTCGCTTCATCGCCACTGCCCTGTGCGCAAACATCAGTCTTCGTTCACCGCCGCCTACGTGCGCAGTGCGGCGATCGGATCCGTTCGCATCGCCCGGAGCGCGGGAACGAGGCACGCGATGACGGCGGCGCCGCCGAGGACGGTAGTCGCCGCCGCGAAGATGGCGGGATCGCGCGGACTGACGTGGTAAAGCAGGTATCCCATCAGGCGCGCCAATTCCCAGGCGGCGCCGGCGCCGATCGCGATCCCGGTCAGCGTCAGCGTGAGCCCGCGCGCCATCACCGCGTAGAGCAGCGCGCCGGCGTCGGCGCCGAGCGCCAGCCGCAGCCCCAGCTCGCGGGTGCTCTGCGCCACGGTCGCCGCCATCACGCCGTAGAGGCCGATCGTGGCGAGCAGCAGCGCCAGTCCGCCGAAGACTCCGAGAATGGTCACCGCGATGCGCTGCGAGGCGGTGGTGCGATCGACCTGCTCGCGCATCGTGATCACTTCGCCGGGCGCAACATTGCCGTCGATGGCGTGGATCGCGGCGACGAGCGCCGGCGCGAACGCCGCCGGCGTCTGCGACGTGCGGACCTGCAGCGCGGCGGTGGCGGACGGCACCTGCCGGAGCGGCCGGTAAAAGAAGGGCTTCGCCGTCTCGAGGAGGTTGCGATACTTCGCCGTCCGTGCGACACCGACGACCCGCACCAGCGCGCCGTTCACGCGCATGCCCCGCCCGACCGGATCGCTCGCGCGCCAATACTGCGCCGCCATCGTCTCGTCGACGATCGCCACAGGTGCAGATTTCTCGTCGTCACTGTCGGTGAAATCCCGTCCAGCCGTTATCGGAATCCCCATCGTCGGAAAGAAGCCGACGCCGACCGGGTTGTAGTCGGCGGACGGCTGGTGGTCGGGTGGCGGGTCGTAGCCGTCGATGGCCAGCGTCGCCGACGGATAGCTGCGATAGGTGAACGGCGTCATGCGCGACCACGCGGCCGAGCTGACGCCGCCGACCCCGCGGACGCGCTCGAGGATGGCATCCTGCGACACGCGCGCCCGCGACGGGGTATAGCCCGCAGTGAAGAGATCGACGGACGTCGTGAGGACCTCGTCCGTGGCGAACCCGGGATTGGCGTGCCGAACGGCAAGGAGACTCTCGGCCAGCAGGCCGGCGCCGACGAGGAGCACGAAGCTAAGCGACATCTGCACCAGCACGAGCGCCGAGCGAACGCGCGTCCCGCGCCGCGTCCCGAAGACGCCGCCCGACTGCGACCGCAGCGCCCCGGCAATGTCGATGCTGCTGCTCATCACCGCGGGGACGACCGCAAACAGCAGCGTCGCCACCAGGCAGACCGCGGCGCTGGCGGCAATGACGCGCCAGTCCACCTCGCCGGGCAGCCGCAGCACCACCCCGTTGCGGGGCGGCGTCACCAGCGCAAGTGCGTTCAGGTTCCCGACGTTGGCGCAGGCGATCACCAGGACCGCAAGAACGACAACGAGGGCGATGCCGAGCGTCGGCAGGAGCGCGCCGGCATTGTTGAAAGGCGTCTGCCAGAGAGGAAACAGGCGGATGCCACGGCCTCGGTTCGTCGTCGGATATTCGCGTTCGAGCCGCGCCGCAATGGCCGACACCTCCTGCTGTGCGCGCGCCAGGCTGACGCCCGGCTTCAGACGCACGAACCCTTCCACCCAGCGAGCGTTTCGATCCTCCAGCTTGTAGACGCCAGAATCGAACTGTACCTGCATCGACGCCGGCACCCAGAACTGGAAGGCATACCCGACAAACGTCCCAAAAAACCCTTTGGGGGCGACGCCGACGATGGTATGCGGCAGGCCGGCGAGGGTCTGCGTCTTGCCAATCACACCGGGATCGCCATGAAAGCGGTCCTGCCACATCTGATAGCTGATCACGGCCACTGGATGCGCGCCGCGGCCGACGTCTTCGCCCGGCTCGAACCCTCGCCCGAGGATCGGCCGCACGCCAAGCGCAGTGAAATAGTTCGCCGAGACCATGCTGCCGGGGGCGCGCTCGGCGCGATCGCCGACGCTGAGGGTCGTGCCGGTAATCTTTTCGCCTACGAACGCATCGGCGACGGTCGAGGCGCGCGCGAGATCGAGAAAGTCCGGCCACGACACGTCAGACGTTCCTGTCGATCCCTTGTCGGTGCCCGCCAGTGCGACGATGCGGTCCTGGCGATCGACGCCGGGAAACGGCCGCAGCAGGATGCCTTCGATCCACCCGAAGACGGCCGCGTTCGCGCCGATGCCGAGCGTCAGGCAGAGGATCGCCAGGATCGAGAATCCCGGCGTCCGCCGCAGCATACGAAATCCGAACCGCACGTCCTGCATGATCCCTCCCCTATCCGATGCCTTCGTCTGTAGGTGGACTTTCCGCAAGGAATTGCCGATCGCGCGCGGCGAGCCGAAGCTAGGGATCGATCCCTCTTCAAAGTGCGCCGCGAGCTCCCGGCGAAGATCGTCGCGCGCCTCGCGCGTCGGCAAACCCGCCGCCGCCACGATCTCTTCGATCACGTCCCGGATCCGCTGCTCGTCAGCCATGGGTCTGTCCGAGGATGGCCTGCATGGCGGCGGCGAGCGACGCCCATTGCCGGCGCTTGGCGTCGGCGCGGCGCCGGCCGGCAGCAGTGAGGCTGTAGTACTTGCGCGCCCGCCCCGCCTCGCTCTCGCGCCAGCGCGCCGTGACGAAGCCGCCGCGCTCCATCTCATGGAGCGCGGGATAGACGGTTCCCTCCTTGAGGGCAAAGACCTTGGCGCTGCGCCGCGCCGCCTCGCGCACCATCTCGTAGCCGTACATCTCCCGCTCGCGCAACAGGCTCAGAATCACGACCGCGGCGCTGCCGGTGATGAATTCACGATCGAAGCGGGCCATACCTCGATGGGCAAGGTATCACATTTTCATGCGACCACCACCGTGCCCATCATCTTGGGGTGTATCGAGCAGAAGTACTTGAAGGTTCCCGCCGCGGTGAATTGCCGCGAGAAGATCCCTTCGGTGTCGAGCACGGGGCTCTTGAATGTCCGGTCCTCGCAGACCACCGTGTGCGGGATGTCGTCGCGATTGGTCCAGCGGACTGTCGTGCCCGCCGCCACCGAGAGCGTGGCCGGTGAGAAGCTGAAGTTATCGATCGCAATGTCGCGGGTCGCCGCCGGCGGCCCATCCGCTTCGAGCGGCAGATCGGTAATCACGATCGGATGATTCACGTCGTGGAAGGACATCCGCGACAGACCGAGAACCTTGCGCAGCCGGTCGTCCGGCACCTTCATCGGCCCGGGCGATGGGGCGCTCCCAGGTGCGGGCTGGGGAAAAGCGGTCGACATCGCGGTATGGAACGTGACGTGCCCTTCCATCTTGTGCATGACCTGATGGATGTGCCCGTTCAGTACCGACACCGAGCCGAATCGCTTCAGGTACGAGAGCGCCTGCTCGCTGTCGTCGGTACCCCAGCCCCACTCCGGGTAGATTGACCACAGCGGAATGTGCGCGAACACGACAATCGGCGTGCTGTTGGTAAGGCGTTTAACGTCCTTTTCGAGCCACTCGAGTTGCTCGCGTCCGAGCGAACCCAAGCCGCCGGCCTTGAGGTTCAGGACGTTGACGAGACCGATGAAGTGGGCCCCGCCGTGATGGAAGCTGTACCAGCCGTCGCCCTGCGTCCCTTTGCCGAACCGCCGCAGGTAGGTGCGGCCGTCATCGCCGAGGACGTCGTGCTCCCCCGGCACGTAGAAAACCGGCAGCGACGATTCGCCGACGACCTGCTGGAGCGTGTCGAACTCGGATTCCTTCGACAGGTGGGTGAGGTCTCCGGTGTGCAGGATGAACGCCGGCGGGTCGGCGTCCGCCTTGATCTTCGCGATCGCCGCACGCAAGGTGCCGGTCACGTCCGTGTTGGCCGGCTTGTCGAAACCGATGTGACTGTCGCTGATCTGCACGAAGCGAAGGGCGCTGCCTCCTGGCGCCATCGCAGCCCCGTGCGACATCGCCTGGCCCAGCGGTGAAGCCCTGAGGGCGCCGCCAGCCAGCGTCCACACCGCCCCGGTGCCTACCCACGCCATGCACTGGAGAAAGTGCCGGCGTCCTGGTTCGAGTTTCTCGTCGTGTGATTTCATTGACCCTCCGCTAT
>WNFI01239363.1_pt1 | contig 16741 bp, 15 predicted proteins | sample 5400471 | NCBI WGS metagenome assembly WNFI01 (sample SAMN13153348, study PRJNA577476) | soil metagenome | isolation source: 100 cm saprolite on Douglas fir-dominated hillslope | place: USA:California | collected 2013-09-17 | reverse complement strand
TGAGCAGTCAGAATATTTTCGTCTATAATACGACCCAACGTCAGATTTTCACGATCGGCCTGGAAGATGTGGTGGTGGTGGAAATGGACGATAAAACGGTAATTTGTCATATCCGCGATGTCCAACGCGTGAAAGAGATCGCCGAAAAGCAGAATAAAAAAGCATAAAGTGTTTATCCCTGGTAGGTTTGGCGCTCGAAAATTCGTGCGCCAAACCTACCAGGGAGCTCTCTTTTTCTGTTATACTAGATGGTATATAAAAAGTCGGACCCCTTAGTACAGAGAAGGAGTCTTCAGATGCTCTCCGAACAGCCAACATTCGCTCCTCACGGTATGGTTGCCTGCGCGCACTATCTGGCTACGCAAGCCGGTGTCCAGATTCTCACCCAGGGCGGGAACGCGATCGACGCGGCCATTGCCGCCAACGCAGTTATGACGGTGGTCTACCCCACAACCTGTTCAGCCGGGGGCGATATTTTCCTCTTAATTTGGGACGCCAAAACGCGGCAAATTTACGCCCTCAACGGTAGCGGGCGCGCGCCTCAGGGTATGACTCCTGAATATTTCGCGAAGCAGGGCATGACGCAAATTCCCGAACGCGGCCCACTGCCGATCAATGTCCCCGGAGCGGTGGATGGCTGGTTTGAGGCGCTGAATCGCTTTGGTTCACTATCCGCCGAGCAGATCTTCGCCCCGGCCATTGCGCTGGCCGAAGAAGGCATGCCAGTTTCGGCCAAATTGAGCAACTGGCTTGAGCGTTCCGCTCCCTTGCTCTCGCGCTGGGAAAGTAGCGCGTCAACCTATCTGCCGGAGAACCGCCCACCACGAACAGGCGAACGGCTGCGCCAGCCCAACCTGGCTCGCACCTATCGCACCCTGGCCCGCGAAGGTCGCGATGCCTTCTATCGTGGTCCAATCGGACGCACCATCGCGGAATACGTCCAGCGCTGTGGCGGTGTCCTGAGCATAGAAGATCTGGAGAAACATCGCTCAGACTGGGACGCGCCGCTCTCGACGACCTATCGCGGCCACGAAATCTACGAGTTTCCGCCCAATACGCAGGGAATGGTAGCGCTGGAGATGCTGAACATTCTGGAGGGTTACGATCTCAAAGAACTGGGTTATCAGAGTGCTGAATACCTACATTTGCTGCTCGAAGCAAAAAAACTGGCCTTTGCCGATCGCGATCAGTTTATCTCTGATCCGGCCTTTGTCGATATTCCAACTGAACGCCTGCTCAGTAAAAGCTATGCTGAGGAACAGCGGGCGCGTATCAACCTGGAGCAGGCCATGCCCTATTTTGTGGGTGAGCCAGAAAAAGACGGCGACACCATGTATCTCTGCACCGCAGATGCGCAGGGCAACGTCGTTTCGCTCATCCAAAGCCTGTACATGGGCATTGGGAGCGGCATAGTCGGGGGCGACACAGGGGTCGCGCTGCACAACCGTGGCGCGTACTTCTCGCTGGACCCGCGCCACGTCAATTACTTGCAGCCGGGCAAGCGCACGATGCACACGCTGATGCCCGGTATGGTCCTGCGCGACGGCCAACCACACATGGCCATTGGCACGATGGGCGGTGATGCCCAGCCACAGATCCACGTCCAACTGCTGACCGCGATGCTCGATTTTGGGCTGAATCCGCAGCAAGCGATCTCGGCTCCGCGCTGGCACAGTGGACGCGCCGCGCTGGACACCCTCACAAACTTTTTACCAGGCCAGCAAGGGGTCGATGACCGCCTGGACCCCAACATCGCTGAAGTCGTAGAGATTGAAGATCGTTTCCCGCCGCATGTCGCCGGACAATTAGCTGGCCTCGGCCACCATATTCATCCGCTCGGTCCCTGGGAGGATGCGATGGGTCACGCTCAAGCCATCGTTCTTCACCCTGAAGATCAAATATTTGCGGGCGCTGCTGATCCACGCTGCGACGGGCTGGCCATGGGCTATTAAGCCTTTTAGGGGACGATTTTTTCAGTTCATGAAGATCTCCCCATCCACTACACAGCATACTCTCTCACCCCACTCAACTGTTGTGGTTGCATCGGGGTGAGAAAGCGCCGATAATGTGTTCTGTGAACAATAGAGAGCTTGAAAGAAGCCAGGGGTTCCGCCTAAATCCTTACTCTGCGCGAGCGAAGGGATTCGTACCCCCGTGTGGGTAAAGAGGGCTTGATTGCTCTTCCCTTTGCCCGCCTGGAAAGGAAGGCTGGGCATCCCGGATCTGGCTGAGAGGCAGGCGTAGCGTCGAAGGAGGAAGTAGAAATGACCACACATCCAGTTCGCCATAGTATTCCCGAAGATATATTGGCGCTTTCACATGAACGCGATGAGTTGCGCAAACGCGGCCAGTATGGTCGCGCCGATGCCCTGAAAAAACTCATTGAAGACGCCGGCTACAGCATTAAAGATAATCCCCATGGTGCCCACCTGGTCATTTTGCCCAGCATTGAAATCGATGGGACAGCGTATCGCACAGCTCGTCAGGTTCCTTCGCTGCTCAACGAGAGCGATACGTGCTTGTTCTCTGTGCAAATCCTGGCCAATAACTGCGCGCAAGAGGCGCGCCGCTGTATCGAGAGCGTCTTCCGCTACGCGGGCACCAGGGCAGTTGAGGTACTTCTGATCGATAATGCCTCGCTGGATGAGCTGTTCACCTGGGCCAAAGAATTCCAGCAGGAGACGGCCTTGCTGCATGTGATTCATACCTCACGTGTAATGGGAGAGGGGGAAGCACGCAACCTTGGCCTCAAGCAGAGCCGTGGGCGCTTTATTCTGCAGCTTGATCCCAACGCTGAACTGACCGGCGATCTCTTCACGCCTCTCACGCAACTGTTGGAGGACCCAGAGATCGGGATCGCTGGCCTGCGTGGTCTGCGCACTGACGATCTACGGCACTTCGAGGAGAGCGAGGACGAGGAAGTAGAAGCCGTCTCTGGCTCCTGCATGGCCTTTCCGCGCAAGCTCTTGAAGCAGACTAGTCTCTTTGACAACGGCTATCGCTTTGGGGCCTACATGGATATCGACTTCAACTTTGCCATACGCGAAAATGGCGTTCAGGCGCGTGTGGTGCGCGATCTGCCCGTCACGCTCCACCAAGCGCAGCCCAGCACCACCCGTTCCGACGCCGAACGCACGCGCCTGACCAAGCGCAACTTCTACCATTTTCTACAGAGATGGGGCGACCGCGATGATCTGCTGCTGGATGGAGGCGAGGACGAGGAGGATGAGGACGACTTTGAGGAGGAAGACGAAGAAGAATAGCTTTTCGTTTGTTTGCTTGAAGAGTGAGGCAGCAAGGCTTTTTGGCCTTGCTGTCTCGTTATTAAGGTTTGCCATCACTGGACCCTCGTGTGATGACGAACCCTTCTCGGGGAAAGGAGCATATGAACCGCATTATTCGGCAGGCCGAGCAGGGAGACCAGGAAGCTCTTGTGGATTGTGTTCAAGCAGCCTACAGCAAGTATATCGAACGGATCGGGAAGACGCCTGCACCAATGCTCGCCGATTACAAAACTCTCATTGCACAGGGAACTGTCTACGTGCTTGCAGACGAAAAAGAGGTTCGAGGGGTACTGGTAATGATGCCACAGGGCAAGGACATGTTTGTCGAGAATGTCGCAATTGATCCGCGCTTTCAAGGACGAGGGCTGGGACGTACTCTCATGGCATTTGTTGAACAGCAGGCCTGCAAAGAGCAGTCGGATGAGATTCGCTTATACACCAATGAATTGATGACAGAAAATCTCCTTTTTTATCACAAGCTTGGGTTTGAGGAAGAAGGCCGACACATTCAGAACGGCTATCGCCGGGTCTTTCTGCGGAAAAGGCTGATATGAGGGTGGACCTGTGAACTTCCTCAAGAGCCTCCCATTGCATCAAGCTCATCCCTCACCAAAATCGACGGAGAGCCAGCTTCAAGTTGAATCCGCACGCAAGGGGGACATGAGCGGTTTATTTTGCCGCGCGTAACACGACAAATGGCATCCCAAACCACCCGATGACGATGACTCCACGCGCGCGCAGATGTTCGACCATCAGCAGAGTGCCGCCGGGCTTGAGCACGCGCCGCACCTCGCCCAGGCCGCGCAGAGGATCGTCGACAGAGCAGAAGACCAATGTGACGACGGCGCTGTCAAAGCTCTCATCCGCGAAAGGCAGACTCTCCACTGGAACCTGCGTGAGATTGACTGGCACCCGCGCCGTCGCTGCTCGTTGACGCGCATAACTCAGCATGGCGCTGGAAGGCTCGGTGGCTTCTACCCGCTCGACGGTGTCAGGGCTGTAAAAGGCGAAGTTGAGTCCGTTGCCCGCCCCTATTTCCAGCACCAGCCCATGCGCTTGTCCGACCACTTCCTCGCGCAAAGGATTCATAAAACGCTGTTCCCCATCCCGGCGTGACATGCGCTCGTAGGATTTAGCAAAACGTCGATATGAGGTACGGTCGTGCGGCGTGGGCGCTGTAGTTGCTGGTTGCTGGCTCATGGCTGTCTGGTCTCGCTTTCTGCGTGTTGTGGCAGGGGTATTTACATCTTGCGAACTCTACTATCTGACATGAGTGTAAGATGCATTGGTTTGCTTGTCAAGTGAGAAAATACGTCGAAGCGAGCAAACCGCTGACATGAACAACTATATTGCTCCCGGCGAGCAGATCACCACGACGTGGCTAACCGCCGTTCTTCGCCAGGCTGGCGTTTTGCAGCATGGCACAGTCGTCTCTTTTGAGCCGGCGATGACCGGAGCCTTTAATTCTCAGACAGGCCACTTTGTCCCGCATTATTCCGCTGAGACAGCGCCCAATGCCCTAATACAGCTCGTCATAAAACGCAATGCCCAGCAGGATGGTGAGTACGAAGTCAAATTCTATAACCTCGTGGCCACGCTTGCGGATCACCCGCGCATCATTGTACCTTGTTGTGCGGCAGCTTATGACGAAGAAAGCGGTGATTCGTACCTGCTTTTGCAAGACCTTTCAGACACGCATGCGCCCCCGGTGACGCGCGATCAGCAGATCAGTATTGTTGAAGGGGTACCAGCTCCTCATGCTATAGAGCAAGTTGTTGAAACACTTGCGCAACTACATGCCTACTGGTTGAATCACCCCTTACTTGAGAAAGAGGCGTTCGACATTGGCTATTGGTCCCGTAATGCGGAACACTTTGCGCGGTATCTGCAGCGACGTACAATTTCCTGGGAAAGCCTCATAAGCAGCGAGGCAAGCTGGTTCCCTGAGGATTTGCGAGCATTGTATGAGGGCGTCCTTGCGCATTTGCCATCCTTCTGGGAACGTTATCTGGAGCCGCGCTTTCGCACGAGGACAAATCTCACGCTCACGCATAATGATGCCTACTTTGCGAATTTCCTTGCCCCAAAGCATTCAGATCTCGGCGTGACCTATCTTTTGGATTGGCAAACGCCAATTTTTGATATCGGGGGATACGATCTTGCCAATTTATGTGCGACCTTCTGGACCTCTGAACAGCGCCAGCAAGACCAGCGTGAACAGCAGATCCTCCGCCACTATTACACGGCCTTGCTGGCTCATGGCGTCAAGACCTATTCGTGGGATGACTTGCTGACTGACTACAAATTAGGTCTCATCTTCTGGCTGCTGATGCCTGTTCAGGACTGCTATGGTGGATCGGAGAGATCTTACTGGTGGCCTAAAATGCAATGCCTGACAACGGCATTTCGGGAGTGGCATTGTGAGGAACTCCTTGGCATGGACCAGACAATCGTACGGTGATATTCTACCGCAAGGAACTGCACCTGGCAGTGCCCTAAACGCTTTGAGGGAGACGCTGGCAATCAGCTTCTCCCTCAAAGCTATCTACTGACCCCAACCTGACTTATTAAAGATTGGTAGACTGGAGGCATGAGAAGAACAGACGAAAACCGAGGAGATTGGAAAGAATGGCGTCGCCTGCGAGCGTGGGAACTGGCGCAAGCAGGCTGGCCGCAGCAAGAGATTGCCGAAGTTCTGGGAGTCAGTGAAGGAGCCGTGAGTCAGTGGGTCAAGATTGGACGGGAGCAAGACGAAGAGGGGTTGCGAGGAAAAATTGCAGAGGGTCCCGCCTGCCGACTGAGCGCAGAGCAAGAAGCCCAACTGCCCGCCTTGCTCGACCAAGGAGCCGAAGCACATGGGTTTCGGGGAAAGGTGTGGACGACCGAGCGAGTAGCAGCGATGATCAAGAAACAGTTTGGCGTGAGCTATCATCCCGCGCATATGAGTCGGCTCCTCAAGCGGATCAAGTACAGTTTGCAAAAGCCGGTGGAGCGAGCAAGCCAGAGGAATGAGGAGGCCATTGCCACCTGGAAAACCCAACGCTGGCCGGAGTTAAAAAAAAGCCCAGGAGGAGGGGCGAACCATTGTCTTCGTGGATGAAGCGGGATTTTACCCGGCTTTCCATGCTCGTGCGGACCTACGCCCCGGTTGGGCACACGCCGGTCTTGCGCGTTCCACTGACTCGCGATCATCTTTCCGCCATTGGGGGGATCACTCCCGATGGGCGCATCGCGCATGCAAACGCAAACCGAGTCGTACCGCTCCGAGCAGGTCATCCCCTTTTTACAGATGCTCTTGCGCACGATTTCTGGCAAGCTGCTGGTCATTTGGGATGGGGCTCCCATCCACTGTTCCAACGTGATCAAAGCGTTCCTTGCCGAGGGGGCAGGCAAGCGACTCCATCTGGAGCGCCTGCCAGGATACGCCCCCGATCTCAATCCGCAAGAGGGCGTCTGGAATTTGCTCAAATGCCGAGAACTGAAAAACCTGTGCTGCCAGAATCTCTCTCACTTGCAAGAAGCATTAGTACGAGCCAAAGAACGCCTCCGTCATCGGAAGCAGATTCTCCAATCGTGTTTTCTTCACGCGTTGGGCGCCTGATAATGGTACGGAAAAGGGGATGACCCCAACATTGTTCATCAGAAAACGTTACCAGCATACGTTAGTCTGGTTCAAAATGTGACAAACAAAGGGAGCACCTTCTCCCTTCCCCGACTCTCTTGACGCCGAAGAAGCGCTCAGATTTGATGAGTTCTGTTCTCGTTCGTTTCTAAAGAAAAGAGTCAAATACCTGCGAAGGAACAAGGCGAGATGCGATATTTCATCTGTACACATTGTAATGCGATTATTTCCTATGAAACGTTCTGCCCCTCATGCCATACCTCGCTCAACCGAGCGACGATCAAACAGGTCAACTTGTGTCCACATGACGGGACGCCTGTGCCTGTGAGGAGTCAGCTCTGTACAACTTGTGGATCACGCCTCGGGAGATGGTATATTCCCTTCTGGGCTTGGTGGTGCATTGTATTCATCGTCGGTCTTCTGGTGACCTCCCTCCTCATCTTTCTCCACCACTCTCTTGTGACGACATATCAACAGGTATCTTGCGTGCTTGAGAATACAGCGGTGACAACTTCGAGTACGAAGAACGGGACCTCTTACTTCCTTGATTTCACCTATACTGTCGTGGGAAAGCAAGGGCAACAAGTAGCCAACGGTGAGGACAACATGGGTTTGGAGGGGAGCTTTTCATCACAGGATGACGCTCAGCAGGCTCTGGATCGGTATCAGATTGGCAGTACCCATCCCTGTTGGTATTCGCCGCTCGCCTATCCTCACGTACTGCATCTGAAGCCTGATGAAGGGAACACCAGCTTAGGGTGGGCTACTGCATGGCTCTTTGGGACGATTGTGGTGCTGATTCTCGCTCGTTGGTGCATCGTACGGTGGATAGTTGCTCCATGGCGCATTTCCAAATATGGGGTAAAGGCTTCTGGAACGGTCGTGGACCACGAAGCGTTTAAAGGACGGGTAACGACCACCATTGAATTTCAGACACAAACGGAACCGCCTTTAACATGCCGCACAAAACAGCATGACCTTGTGCTTCAGGGTGGGAATGTGCTCCGTCATGTTCCGCATCTGCACAGTAAGGTCCCTATCTTCTATGATCCGCTTCATCCAGGAAACTGTGCCCAGGTTTTCATACGGCCCAGCCGGTGGGATGCAGTCGTTGATATGCTGATTGGCTTCGCTTTGCTCTTCCTTCTTGTTGGAGGGGGCGGCGGCTTGTTCATCTGGTGGGCTTTTCTCTTTAGATAAGCTGGCATGCTTGGCCTTTTTGGGGTCATAATTTTTCCGTACCGGAATCCTCGCTAAGCCTGCCTTAACGGGGATTCCGGTACGGAAAAATTATGACCTCGTGTTTAGCATGTCAAGCTGAGGTCAGTAAGACAAAACTACAACGGACTTTGACTAGCCTTCGGTTTATCAAACCGCCCCGTAAAACCCTCCGCTTCAGCGGTAGGGATATCAGGGGCGTTCCTTCTCTGGGGCAGGGGTTGGGTGGAAATGCTTGACATATAACCAAAGTGGTTGTAAAATGAGTAGATGGAAAAGAACATGCGCTCTATTACGACTCGCTATCCACCAGAAGTGGTGGATAGCTTGAAACGACTGGCACAACGCCATAATCGCTCATTTAATGGTGAGGTAATCCAGGCGTTACAGGAGTATATTCGAGGTCAAGAGAAGAGAAACAATCCTGATGGTCACGCTCCGAGCCTATAAATATCGCTTGTATCCGAATAAGAAACAAGCAGAAAAGCTTCAATGGACCCTGGACCGGGCGAGAGAGCTTTACAATGCCTCGATCCAGGAGCGTCGGGATGCCTATGAACTCAAGGTCAAACGGCACCCGAACTATCATGATGCAGAGACTCGCCAGCAACTCACCCAAGCACACGCCCTCACCTACAACCGGCAGGCGACCCAGCTTCCAGAGATCAAAGACATCCGACCAGAGTACCATGAAATCCACTCTCAGGTGTTGCAGGATGTGTTGCGCCGGGTAAAAAAAGCCTATGATGGCTTCTTTCGGCGCGTAAAATTGGGCCAGACCCCCGGTTTTCCACGCTATAAAGGCAAAGGTCATTTCGATTCCTTTTGCTATCCCCAGAGCGGCTTTTCACTCACTCAGGATAAGCGAGTCTGTCTCTCCAAGATTGGCACGATCAAAGTCAAGATGCCCACGGGCAAGAAGGCCCGGCCCATGCTCGGTGAGAAGAAAACCTGTACAATTAAACGGGAAGGGGAGCACTGGTATATCGTCATCGTCTGCGAGGCGGAGCAAGAAGTCGTGTATCATCCTGGGGAAGAGGCGATCGGCATTGACCTGGGCTTGCTGCATTTTGCCACGCTCTCCGATGGCAGCACGATTGAAAACCCGCGCTATCTGCGCGCAGCCCAGGGCAAACTGGCGAAAGCACAGCAAGCCATCGCCCACAAAAAACGCGGGTCCAAACGGCGCAGGAAAGCGGGCAAACTGATTGGGAAGATCCATCGCAAGGTCCGCAATCAACGCAGAGATTTTCTCCATAAAGAGTCAAGGAAACTGGTCACCAGATACCAGACCATCGTCTTTGAGAAGCTCACTCCGGCGAAGATGAGCAGGCGACCCAAACCCAAGAAGGATGAGGAAACCGGCCAGTATTTGCCCAATGGAGCGGCCGCCAAGTCAGGACTCAACAAATCAATCCGAGATGCGGGATGGGCGCAATTCGTGCAGCATTGCAAGAACAAAGCGGAAGAGGCTGGTTCTCGTGTGCTGCTCGTCTCGCCCAAATACACCAGCCAACGCTGTAGCGCCTGTGGGGCGATCAAGCCGAAAACATTGGAGGAGCGGTGGCATTCTTGTCCCTGTGGGGCGCAATTGGACCGTGACCACAATTCCGCCCGTGATATTCTTCGGCTTGGTCTCTCAGGACAAACGATCCAGAAGAAACGGCCCCGGCGCCAACGCGTATCCCAGGCTCGGGCTGAGCCTTCAGAGGACGCGCCTCTGAGAAGCCTCCGGCTTTAGCCGTGAGGAGTTGTCACAGCTATAGGAAGCATCGACCGATAATCAGGTTCATGAACCTGATAGACCTGCATTCTCATCGACAAGTTGAGCCAGTGCTGTCCAGTCAGCATCTCCGTGTCCATGAGCAACCACTGACATCAGACGGTCGTGATTGAGGCTGGCGAGGGGCATGGGCACTCGCGCCTGCTCGGCGGCATCCCGCACAAGGTTGTTATCTTTCAAGGCCAGCTCCATTTGAAAACCTACTGGTGTATAGGTTTTTTCCGCAATGCGGTGGCCATAATTCTGATAGATGCCACAGGCGAAGATGGTCTGGGCAAAGAAGTCCATAAAATCTACGCGATCCATCCCGCTTTTTTCGGCCAGGGAGAGCGATTCAGCCATCGCTTCCATAGCAGAGTTAATCATGAAGTTTCCACAAATCTTGACCAGGTTGGCGTGAGACACGTCCAGGCCAAAATCGAAGATCCCCTGGCTCATAGAGCGCAAGATAGGACCTATGCGCTCTTTCGCAGCGGTTTCTCCGGCGACACAGATCCAGAGCTTTTGCGCGGCAGCAGCATCGGGACGCCCAAAGACGGGCGCGGCCACATACGCGCATCCTCGCTCTTTATGCAGTTCGGCCATGCGACTGGCCAGCGCTGGTGAAATCGTAGACATCGAAATATGCACGCCACTCGGCCCCAGGCTGTTCAGAATACCCTGCTCGCCCAGCGTCACGCTCTCCAAGGCTGCGTCATTAGCAAGCATCGTGACCACGACACCACCAGGCTCAACAACATCGCGCGGATGCTCGCCGCGCCGGGCACCAGCGCTTACCAACGCCTCGGTTTTACGCGCGTCGCGATTATACACGAGCAACGCGTAACCTGCCTTGCGTACACTTTGCGCCATAGCCTGGCCCATCATACCCAGACCAATGAATCCAATAGTTTCGCTCATGTTTCTCGCTTCCTTCTCTATAACCATTTTATTACCAGTACTCCCACAAGCTATCATACGCGTTTATGAGAGGGCAAGCACAACCAGCAAGGGCCAGTCACGGTATCACCAATGTGATACAATATCCCCCAGAAGAGAGCCACCAGGAACGACGCGCAGAGGAACCTAAGCTGGTTATCGCCACATAACCAGCTTAGGTCACATTTCGCCAGATATGGGTGAGATTGTTGTTTAGAGGAGAGAAACCGTGCAAACACAGACCAAACGTAATGAGATTGCCAGGGAATATACCTGGAACCTGGAGAGTATTTTTACCACCGACGCCGATTGGCAGCGCGGCTACCAGGCCCTTGCCGAACGCATCCCGGAATTGGAAGCATTGAAAGGCAAGCTGGAAGAGAGCGGCAAGGCGCTGTTTGAGGTCTTACAGGCGCGCGACGCTGCCTTTGAACAAATGGAAAAACTCTTTGTCTACGCATCCATGCGCAAGGATGAGGATACGACGAACAGCACATACCAGGGCATGTACGATCAGGCCATGCAATTGTACGTGCGCGCCACGACTGCAATCTCATTCATTGAGCCGGAGATCCTGGCACTGCCACAGGCGAAACAGGACCAGTTTATCCAGGACTATCCGGAACTGAGGCTCTACAATCACCAGTTGAACGATATGAGCCGCAATCGCCCGCACGTTCGCTCGGCAGAGGTCGAGGCAATCCTGGCCGCGGCTGGCGAGATTACGGAGACGCCCGATTCAATTTTCTCGATGATCGATAATGCTGATCTGAAACTGCCGACGATCACCGACGAAGAGGGTAAAGAGGTCGAGCTGACCAAGGGCAACTATCTGGTCTACATCCACAACAAAGACCGGCGCGTGCGCAAAGAGGCCTTCGAGGGACTGCATAGCACATTCCTGAAGCAGCGCAACACGATTGCCGCGACCCTGGCAGGCCAGGTGAAGGGCGGCCTGTTCCATACTCGCCAACGTAGCTTTGACTCCACCCGCGCGCGCGCGCTCTTCCGCAATAATATTCCTGTCAGCGTCTACGATAATCTGATCAAGACGGTCCATGAATCCATTCCACTGCTCAATCGCTACATGAAATTACGCAAACGCATGCTCAATCTGGATGAGCTGCATATGTACGATCTGTACGTGCCGATTGTGGAAGAGACAGAGGAAGAGATCAGCTACGAGCAGGCCCGCGACATCGTAATTGCTGCCCTGGCTCCTCTGGGAGAGAATTATACTACTATCCTGAAACGCGCGTTTGGCGAGCGGTGGATTGATGTCTACGAGACGCCGGGCAAGCGCGGCGGCGCGTATAGCGGTGGCGCGTACGCCACTCAACCCTTTATTCTGCTGAACTACCAGAATAAACGCGAGAGCATGTATACCCTGGCGCACGAACTAGGTCACTCAATGCACTCTTTCTTCACGCGCAACACGCAGCCATTCCAGTATGGTGACTACACGATCTTCGTGGCCGAGGTGGCTTCGACGCTCAACGAGGGTCTGCTGACCCAGCACCTGCTCAAAACTACTACCGACAAGGCGCAGCGTCTCTCAATCCTCAATCATTCGCTTGAAGGCCTGCGCGGTACGCTCTTCCGCCAGACGATGTTTGCCGAGTTTGAGCAGCTGATCCACCAGCGCGTTCAGGAAGGCCAGCCGCTGACCGCAGATGCGTTGAGCAGTGCCTATCACGATCTCAACGCACATTACTATGGCGGCGAGACGGTGATTGATGAGCTGATCGATATCGAATGGGCGCGCATTCCGCACTTCTACTACAACTTCTACGTCTACCAGTACGCGACCGGCATCTCAGCAGCCTCGGCCCTGGTTCAGCAGATTCTGAGCGAGGGACAGCCCGCGGTGGATCGCTACCTGAACTTCTTGCGTTCCGGCTCCTCTGAATACAGCATTGACCTGCTGAAGAAAGCTGGCGTCGATATGAACACGCCAGAGCCAATCCGCCTGGCGCTCAGGCTGTTCGATGACCACCTGACGCAGATGGAACAATTGATCGGCTAAAACAATTTTTCGACGAGAGCAAGAACCAGGCGGCCAGTGGATGCATCCACTGGCCGCCTGGTTCTTGCTCTCGTCGAAAAATTAGCAAACCTTGAGATGCTTTCTGCCATAGTGCATTCAAATTTGTCATTCGACAGTATGTATACGATGAACGAAGGAAGCGCTGATTGCTTCCTTATTTGAAACGTCAACCTTGAAGCAAACGACGAAGGAGTAAAAACACATGTCAGAGTATGAAAATAAAGACCTTGGTCAGCGAGGGATGGCCGATAAACTCAAGGGTAAGGCAAAAGAGATGGGCGGCAAAGCGCAGAAACAAATGGGCAAAATGACTGAGAACCGCGAGCAGGAAATCAAGGGCAAGGCCCGTGAGATGGGCGGCGCGGCCCAGGGCAAAGCGGGCGATGTTGAGCGCAACATCGACAAGAACCTCGATCGCTAACCGCTCCAGCTAGCGTAGTGCAGAGAGGCCGGTGGAACCATCCACTGGCCTCTCTCGCTGCTCTTCCAGCAAATTCAATCTATTTCTATTAGATGTCTATATATCATTTTTGCACAATCCTATTATAAACAAGGAAGTACTCTGATTGCTTCCTTATTTGGAAAGTCCAAGTAGAAATAAGCCTATCGAGGAGGAATACATACCATGTCGCATCATGATGAGAAAAACCAGGCTGCTAAAGCGAAGGAAAAGCAGCGTGAGATCGCTGGTCGTCCTCAGAACCAGCAGAATAAACAGCCTGGGAATCGCCCTCAGGGCCAGCAGGGCAATCCGCGTGAGAACAACGCGTCACAGCTCCGCACCAACGAGACCGACCGCACATCGCAGACTTGGGGCAGCGAAAGCGATCGCGCGTCGCAGCAGCGCTGGAACAGCGAGAACGATAGCAGCAGCAGCAGCAACGATCGCACCAGCCAGGACCGCTAACTATTCCCACGCTATGCGGATAAGGCAAGCCGGCAGCGAACGCTGTTGTTCGCTGCCGGCTTGTTGTTTGCCATATTAATGGACTGCAACAAATTCAGTTAAGGCGCGTAGCACTTCCTCTGGCTGCTCAATGTGCGGCGAATGCCCACACTCCTGGAGCATTACCTCATGCACCTCACCACCATTGGCCCGGTAACGCTCCAGAACACTCCGAATCTGCGCCTTCATCGGCTGAGGCGGGTAGATTTCGCTGCCCGGCCAGCCAGGCACAGCCCCAAGTTGGCCCAGGAAACCCAGCTCTGAGAGTGAGGTATCAGAAACGATCTGGTCATCGACCCCATGCACCCAGAGGATGGGCGGCTTCGTGGCCAGATCTGTCAGTTCGCCCTGATTCAGGTAGCGCGGTGAGAGCGCATTATTGACGCCCAGCGTGCCTGGAGCAACCATGGGCCAGTTGGGAGACGGACGCATATCACTGGAGTAGTTACCTTCTGTGACTTTTGTGGTCAAGATCGAGGAGACGAACAACTCTTCGCGCTCAGGCGAGACGCGGAAAGGTGGTTTAAAATAGAGCGCGTTCATAACCGTGCGCGGTGAGAATTGCTCGCTACCGCGATCACCTTCCGCAATACGCCGGGCAAACTCGGCATTGATGGTACCACCGCCGCTGCCCGCGAAATCCGGACAGGTGGGCGTACCCTCGGCATCCCGGCTACCACCAAAGCCAAAGGGTGAGCCAGTAGCCTGCAAAGTCAGCGAACGCACCGTCTCAGGATGATCGATGGCATACTGGATCACGATATTGCCACCCAGCGACCAGCCGAACAGGTGAAACGCTGGCAGGCCCAGTTGACGCACAAACGAGGCCAGGTCGTCAGCATAATCGCGCACACCGCGCGTGGCGTCCACGGGCAGCGTCTCGCTATCGCCATATCCTCGCATATCGGGCGCGTAAACCGTAAAGCGCCCCTGAGCGGCCAGCATCAGCATAAAATCCTGGAAAAAATGCGACGAAGAACAATTGCCATGTACCAGCACAAGCGGCGTCTCGCCTGTGCCAGCCACCAGATACGCCATCTCCAGGCGCTCCGTACGCACCTTGCGCTGCATAATCCCTGGAATTAATTCGACTGAACTCATTGGAAATACGCCTGCCTTTCAGAAATTGGGCGTGACTACCAGTTCGCCCACTAGCAAAACCACAAACATGACTCATTCGTCATATTACTCCTAACGGGAACAAAATGCAATGGGTCCTTGTCCTATCTATAGATACTTCCTTGTGTAGGTACAACTACATTTCTCTAGTGAGTAGAGGCTATAATCTACCACAGGGGAAACATCGATTTTCAACGCTTCCAGGCCCGATACGGCCAGTTAGCTTCAACACGCTATCATTGTAGGTAAAGCGAGAGGGAGAACATGGATCAAGATCAAAAATCTGCCAGCAAGCCATATGATTTAACCATTATCGGCGCAGGCTCAGGAGGATTGATTGCAGGACGCGTGGCGGTTTCTTTGGGAGCAAGAGTGCTGCTGATCGACAAAGAGCGACTGGGCGGCGACTGCTTGCGCTACGGATGTGTGCCCAGCAAGAGCCTGATCCATGTGGCCAGGTTAGCTCAGCAGGCCAAAAATGCGGCGCGCATTGGTCTGACTGTCGGCGAACCAGAGATAGATATGGGCAAGGTTTCTGGTTATATTCAGAGCGTGATCAAGCAGGTCGAGATGAATGAAGCGTCGTTGGTCGAGGGGCTGGATGTGCGTTTTGGGACGGTCGAATTTCAATCAGCTACCGCACTCATGCTCAATGGCGAGAGCGTGCGGAGCCGCAAGACAATCATCGCCACCGGCTCGCATCCGGCAATTCCAGAGATTGCAGGACTGGCCGAGACGGGGTATCTCACCAATGAGGATGTTTTCGACCTCACCACGCTACCGAAATCGCTGGCAATTATAGGAGGCGGCCCGATTGGCGTAGAGCTTGCTCAGGCTTTGGCGCGCCTGGGCACAAAGGTTACGCTGATTCAGGGACCAGAGCGCATTCTACCCAGGGAAGACTCTGAGGTTTCGAGTGCAATCACCAGTGTTTTGCAGGCTGAGAACGTGGAAATTATCACGGGTGCGCGCCTGGTGGGTGCCAGACGCCAGGGCACGCATAAAGTTGCCACTATCCGGTACGGCTCGGCGGAACGTGAAATCGAGGCTGACGAACTGCTCCTGGCGCTGGGTCGCCAACCCAATGTGGAGGGACTCAACCTGGAGGCAGCCGGGATTCACTACGATAGCAAGGGTATCAAGGTCAATCCTCGCCTGGGAACCTCTGCGCCGAGCGTGCTGGCGATTGGGGATGTTATTGGCGGCTATCTCTTCACACACGTGGCCGCGGCTCAGGCTGCGGTCGCGGTGCGCAACGCCCTGGTGCCGATCGCGAAAAAGCAATTCGACGAGCGTGTGGTGCCCTGGTGTACCTTCACCGAACCCGAAGCCGCGCGCGTGGGTCTGACGCTGACAGAGGCGCAACAGCGTTATCCGCAGGCGCGTGAGGTACGTTTGCCCTACGCGGAGATCGACCGGGCGCAGGCTGAGAATGCCACCACTGGCTTTATCAAGCTAGTCCTGGCGGGCAAAAAGGATGAGCTTGTCGGCGCGCATATCGTGGGGACCCAGGCAGGCGAACTGCTCGGCGAAATTTCCCTGGCCATGCACAAAAAGCTGAGCCTGAGAGACATTCAATGGACTATCCATCCCTACCCCACTATGGGTACAGGCCTGCAACAGGCAGTGTTTGAAGCATACCTGGGAGGGAACGCAGCCAGGAGTAATCGTAAGCTGGTGAGCAGACTCCTGGCCCTACGCAGATAGTGACAAATCCGCTTGAACCGTACCGGTCCTGTGCAGAGATATGTTTTCCACAGATCGAGGACACCCGCTCTTCTGCCCGCCTATTTCGCGGGAGCTT
>WNFI01045360.1_pt1 | contig 16743 bp, 17 predicted proteins | sample 5400471 | NCBI WGS metagenome assembly WNFI01 (sample SAMN13153348, study PRJNA577476) | soil metagenome | isolation source: 100 cm saprolite on Douglas fir-dominated hillslope | place: USA:California | collected 2013-09-17 | reverse complement strand
GCAGGCGAAGGGCTTCTACGCTATGTACGCCGCCCTGATCGCCTTGGCGGCGACGATCGTGCTGATCCCGGGATCGCCGCTCGGCCTGATCACCGTGGGCGTCCAGGTGCTCGCCGGTGTGCTGCTGCCGAGCGCCACTGTCTTCCTGCTGCTGCTCTGCAATGACAAGGAAGTGCTTGGACCCTGGGTGAACAGGGTCAGGACCAACATCGCGGCCGGCGTCGTTGTCGCGACGCTCGTCATCCTGTCGGCGATCCTGATGATCTCGGTCGTCTTCGGTCGGGTGTCGACCGGGCAGGTCTTCGGCATCATGGGCGTCTCGGTGATCGCCGCCATCCTCACGGGCGGGTTCCTGCTTGTGCGTGCCAGGCTCGCCAGCAGCCGGGTCATCGGCGGCCGCGACTCCGCGGCGACCCCCGCTGACCGGTCAGAAGACCGCAAAAAGAACAGGGAGAATTGGCGGATGCCGCCGCTCGCCATGCTTGCCCCGGTGCAGATGTCGATGGCCAGGCGGGTCGGGATGTCGGCGATGTACGTCTACCTGGGAGCCGCGATCACATTGGTGATCGTACGGGTTGCCCAGCTCGCCCTCGGCGGCTGACCGGCGGTTAACATCGGTCCGCTGGACCTTCGATCAGCGCGAGAGACTACCCGCACGTCATCAGGGTCACGCCGACGCGGGCCAGGACCGCCCGTCGGCGGGTCATGCCCTGACCGCGCCGGTGACCAGCCAGCGAGAGCCGCGGGCCCGCCAGGTGAGGGTCACGAACCGCGCCGCCAGCCAGGCCGAGATGGCGAACCACAGCCCGAGCAGACCGGCGCCGGTCGCCACGACGACCGCCGCCGCGACCCCGAACACGGCGGTGGACACCAGCCCGGCCACGGCCAGGTAGTCCTGATCGCCAGCACCGATCAGCACACCGTCGAGCACGAAGACAACGCCGGCCACCGGCTGGCCGGCAGCGACCACGAGCAGCACCGCAAGCAGCAGGTGGGCGACCGGCGGCGCGGCCGCGAACAGCCCTGGCAGCCAGGGCCGTAGCGCCAGCGTGGCCACGCCGAACACGGCGCCGCAGCCGACACCCCAGCGGATCATCCGCGTCGTCGCTGCCCTTGCTCCCGCAACGTCGCCGGCCCCCAGGTACTTACCAGTGATCGCTTGCCCGGCGATCGCGATGGCGTCGAGCGCGAAGGCCAGCAGGCTCCAGAGCCTGAAGGCCACCTGATGTGCGGCGATCGCCGCGTCGCCCTGCCGCGCCGCGATGGCGGTAGCGGCGATCAGCACGGCTTGCAGTGCCGCGGTCCTTAGCACGAGGGCGGCTCCTGTCCTGGCCGCGGCCTTCAGGCCAGGCAGGTCGATGCCGAGCCTGACCCCGGCGCGCCTCGCCCCGTTCGCCACCATGGCCAGGTAAGCGGCGGCCGCACCATACTGGGCGATCACGGTTCCCCAGGCCGAGCCGGCGATGCCCCAGCCAAGCCCGAGCACGAAGGTCGCGTTCAGGGCCACGTTCGCGATGTTGGCGACAACGGAGACGACAAGCGGGGTCCGGGTGTCCTGCAGGCCGCGCAGGACGCCGGTGCCGGCCAGGACGGTCAGCATGGCCGGCGCCGCAAGCAGGCTGATCCGCAGGTAGGTTACCGCGCCGGCCGTCACGGCGGGCGAGGCGCCGAACGCCGCGGTGATCGGCGTCGCGAGCGGCAGCCCGATCGCCAGCACGGCTGCGCCGATCGCGCCAGCCAGCCAGAGGCCGTCGATCCCCTGCCTGATCGCTGCCTGTTGGTTGCCGGCGCCCAGTTGCCTGGCGACTGCGGCGGTCGTGCCGTAGGCGAGGAAGATCGAGACGTTGACCAGCGAGGTCAGCGCCTGGGCGGCGACGCCAAGGCTGCCGAGCGGCGCCGTGCCCAGCCTGCCGACGATCGCCGAGTCGGCCAGCAGGAACAGCGGCTCGGTGATGAGTGCCCCGAAGGCTGGGATGGCCAGCCGCAGGATCTCGGCGTCACGCCCGCCGCGCCAGCCCCGCGGGCGACCGGCTGCTCCGGCTGACGGTGACGGGGGCGACGATGGTGACGAGGGCGGGGGCGCGGGCGGTGAACTCAGGCGACCACCCCGCTGTCGCGCAGCCCGGCGATCTCCGTCTCGCTGAGCCCCAGCCCGCCGAGCACCGCATCGGTGTCCGCACCGGGCCGGACGGGCGGCGCCGGCTGATCTGCCGTGGTGCGGGCGAACCTGGGCGCGGGCTGCGGCTGCGACACGCCGCCGACGTCGGCGAAGACCCGCCTGGCAGCGTTATGGGGATGCCCGGCCACCTCGGAAGGCGACAGCACGGGCGCGACGCATGCGTCCGTCCCGGCGAACACGGCTGCCCACTCGTCCCTGGTGCGCTCGGCGAAAACCTCCGCGAACCGCTGCCGCAGCACCGGCCAGCCGGCCATGTCCATCTGCGCTGGCAGGTCGGCGTCGGTCAGCCCGAGGCCCGCCAGCAGCGCCGCGTAGAACTGCGGCTCGAGCGCTCCGACGGCGACGAACTTGCCGTCCACTGTGGCGTAGGTGTCGTAGAACGGCGCGCCGCCGTCGAGCAGGTTCACGCCACGCTCGTCCCGCCACCCGCCGCGTGCGCGCAGCCCGTAGATGAAGGAGGTGAGCAGCGCCGAGCCGTCCACCATCGCGGCGTCAACCACCTGGCCGAGACCGGATCGCTGCCGCTCGACGAGCGCGGCGAGCACGCCGATCGCCAGCAGCATCCCGCCGCCGCCGAAGTCGCCGACCAGGTTCAGCGGCGGCACCGGCCGCTCGCCGGCCCGGCCGATCGGATGCAGGGCGCCGGAGATCGCGATGTAGTCGATGTCATGCCCGGCGGTCGGCGCCAGCGGCCCCTCCTGGCCCCAGCCGGTCATCCGGGCGTAGATCAGCCCGGGATTGCGCTCCGCGCACACATCCGGCCCGAACCCGAGCCGCTCGGTCACGCCAGGCCTGAAGCCCTCGACCAGGACGTCCGCTGGGGTCACCAGCTTCAGCAGCAGCGCGACGCCGGCCGGGTCCTTCAGGTTCAGCCCGATCGACCGCCGACCGCGGCTCAGCGGATCCACCGGCGCCGGCCGGCCGGGCAGGCAGCTCTCGGGCCGCTCGACCCTTAGCACGTCGGCCCCGAGGTCGGAAAGGATCATGCAGCCAAACGGCTCTCGGGCCGCTCGACCCTTAGCACGTCGGCCCCGAGGTCGGAAAGGATCATGCAGCCAAACGGCGCGGGCGCCAGGCTCGCGATCTCGACGACCCCGACGCCGTCCAGCGGTCCCATTAGCTACCTCCGCAAGAGCCAAGATTCGTAGCCGCAATCGCCCGTACGGGCTACCGCCGCCCGCCGAGCACGGTCTAGCGCATCGTAATCGCCATTGACACCCACAGCCGGGCATGCCTGGCGGTCCACGCTCCCCGAATTCAACAGCTATGTCCCATCACCCGTGCTCTATGAACGGCGGTGGGCCATAGCTGTTCTATTGGGGGGCGGGTGAGGCGCCCGTTATGCCGGGGATGCCGGGGATGTTGGGAATGTTCGGGATGTCAGGGGCGGGCGGTGGTCGGCGGGCCAGCCGGGGGTCGTCGCGACGGTGCCGTCGCGGCGGACGAGGCGGGCAGGCAGGGCGGCTTCTGTCAGCCAGGGGAGCGCGGCCTCGCTTCTGATGATCGCCGCTGTGCTGGCGACGTTGGCGTCGCCGCAGGTCCGCGCGGCCACGCTGACGGTGCGCCAGCAGGAGCGGGCGGGCAGGCCGGTCCGCGGATCGATGATGTGATGCATCGTCGCGCTCCCGGCTTTCCAGGACCTGACGGTGGTGCTCGAGGTCGCCAGGCCGCCGGAGCTGATGGTGACGCTCTGGCCTGGCGCATCAGCGGGCGCGGCGTGATCGTCGGTGACCCTGATCTGCCAGCCGTTGCCGGGCGGCGGCCCGGCAACGGCTACATCCCCGCCGAGACTGACCAGGACACCGCAACCCAGTCGCCCGGCGATCAGGGCAGCGCAGTGGTCGGCGGCCCACGCCTTGGCGGTCGAGCCTAGATCGAGCTGGGCACCGCTGGCTAGCTGCACCACTGCCCGGCGAGGATCGAGCCGGACTGCGCGCCAGCCGGGCACCGGGCCGGGCGGGAAGGCGGCCGTCGCCGTCCCCTCGCCGAGATCGGCGAAGTCGCGGTCGTAGCCAGCCGAGACCAGTGCGTTCCCGCAGGTCGGATCAACGTCCCCACCGGTCAGCTCGGCCGCCCGCAGCGCCGCGGTGATCAGCGCCATGAACAGCTCGCTGATCCGCGTCGGTTCGCCGCGGGCCCGGTTGAGCCTGGACAATTCGGAGTCCGGCCGGAACCTGCTGCACGCCAGGTCAACGGCGGAGAGCTCCGCGTCGGCGATCGCCCGCGCCTGGCCGAGCGCGGCCGGCTCGGTGCTGACGATGACGCCCGTGGTTCCGAACACGCCGAAGGTGTCGGTCGCCGTGCCCGTCATGATCGGCCGCGGGCAGCCCCGGGTTCAGCCGCGCCGCCCTGCCCGGCTGACGGCAGCGCGGCGTCGGGCTCGGTTACCCGCGTGAACGCGCGCAGGTTGGCGAGGCTCTCGCCGCGCTTGACCCGCCAGGCGTACTCCTTGCGGATCGAGGAGGCGAAGCCGATCATGAGCGCGTTATCGAAGTTCTCATCGGAGTAGCTCAGTACGCAGCCGAGCAGGCGGTCGATCTCCTCAGGGCTGATCACGGCCAGCGGCAGCCTGCCGACCAGGTAGACGTCGCCCACGGGGTCGAGCGCGAAGTGAACGCCGAACATCCGGCTGCCTCGCTCGAGCAGGAACCGGTAGAACTCGGCGTGGTTCTCATCCGGCTGGCGGCAGAAGAACGCCTCGACATGCAGGCTATGCGTGTCGGCGATCAGCCAGGTCATCGTGACCAGCTTGTGCTGGCCTTCCAGCCTGACCAGGAACGCGCCAGGCTGCGGCGAGGAGAAGCTGACACCCAGGCCGGACAGGATCTCGCCGAGCTTGCCGCCGGGGTCACCGGCCCCGGCCGGGCTGACCGCTTGATCGGTCTCCCGGTCGGCGGTCACGCATCCACCGTGGCCGCGACCTGGCTCATGGCGTCACCGTACACGGCAAGCAGCTGATCGACCGTCGATGACCAGCCGAACCCTGACGCGTGCTTCCTGGCACCGCGGGACAGCCTGGCCAGCCTTCTCGAGCTGGCCAGCAGGTCCGCGATCTCCCTGGCATACCTGGCCGGATCATGCCCGTCCACCAGAACGCCGGAGATGCCGTGCCTGACCGCGGTGCGCAGCCCGCCTGCCGAAGCGGCGACGACTGGCGTGCCGCACGCCTGGGCCTCGACCGCCACGAGCCCGAATGACTCCGAGTAGGACGGAACCACGACGAGGGTTGCCGCCCGGTACCAGTCGGCCAGGTCGCGCTGCGGGCAGGGCGGCTCGAGCCTCATGTTCTGCGTGATGCCGAGCGCGGCGCCGAGCTGGACCAGGCTGTCAGGGTCATTGCGGCCGGTGCCACTCGGGCCGCCGACGAACGCCACCACCAGCCGGTCGGCCAGCTTCGGCTGATCCCTGACCAGCTGAGCCGCAGCTCGCAGCAGCACGTCGGGCGCCTTGAGCGGCTGCATCCGGCCGGCGAACATCAGCACGATCGCGTTGGACGCGATGCCGAGGCGCCGCCTGGCCAGCCGCTGAGAGCCGGGCCGGAAGACGGCCAGGTCCACGCCCGGGCTGACCGACGCGACCCGGTGCGGCGCGGCATCGTAGAGCTTGATCAGTTCCTGCGCCTCGGCGTGGGTGTTGGCAACGATCCGGTCGGCGGATGCGATGACCTCGGCCTCGCCCCGGAGGCGGATATCGGGCTCGACCGCGTCGCCGGCCGCCAGCGCAGCGTTCTTGACCTTGCCGAGAGTATGCATGGACTGCACAAGCGGCACGCCCCAGCGTTCCTTGGCGACGGCCCCGACCTGGCCAGACAGCCAGTAGTGGCCGTGCACCAGGTCGTACCTGCCGGGAGCGTGCGCGGCCTCCTCGCGCAAGACTTCGAAGGTGAAATGGCAGAGCTGAGAAGGCAGGTCCGACTTGTCCAGTTCCTCGAACGGGCCAGCCTCGATGTGCCTGACCAGAACCCCGGGGGTCAGCTCGACCACGGGCGGCTGGTCGCGGGAGACGGCCCGAGTGAAAATATCCACTTCGACGCCTCTGGCCGCGAGGAGCTTGGCCACTTCGACGACATAAATGTTAAGACCGCCGGCATCACCTGTTCCTGGCTGCTCAAGCGGTGACGTGTGAACGGTGATGGTCGCGACTCGCTGCGGGTAGCGACGCGGCACTGGCATACACCTCCGAGACGGGTGAACCCTAAAGTTCGCCGTCATGTTCCCGGCCAGGCTATTTCGGACGAGCGAGCCGGCAACGGCCGCGTTCGCGCTGCTCGCGGAGCGGCTGAGAGGCGCCAGCAGGCGCGATACGCTCAGCCCATGGCGACCTTGGTGCTCCTCAGGCATGGCGAGAGCGTCTGGAATGCTGAGGGTCTGTTCACCGGCTGGGTCGATGTCGGCCTGTCCAAGCAGGGCTTCGCCGAGGCCGAGCACGCGGGCGAGTTGCTCGCAAGCAGCGGACTACGGCCCGGCGTCGTGCATACCTCTGTCCTTACTCGCGCGATCCAGACGGCCAACACCGCACTCGAGACCGCGGATCTCGGCTGGCTGCCGGTGCGCCGGTCATGGCGGCTGAACGAACGGCACTATGGCGGGTTGCAAGGCAAGAACAAGGCCCAGGTCCGGGCCGAGTACGGTGACGAGCAGTTCATGGCCTGGCGGCGGTCCTACGACGTACCGCCGCCTCCGATAGCCGACGACGACCCGCTGTCGCAGGCTCGCGACCCGAGGTACGCGCTGCTGCCCGGTGATCTCATGCCGCGCACGGAGTGCCTGCGCGACGTTGTCTGGCGGATGCTGCCGTACTGGCACGACGCGATCGTTCCCGAGCTTGCCGCCGGCCGGACTGTGCTCGTCGTCGCGCACGGGAACTCGCTGCGCGGGTTGGTCAAGCACCTGGACGGGATCGGCGACGAGGACATCGCGGCGCTGAACATCCCGACGGGGATCCCGCTCGTCTACGAGCTCGATGACCGCTACCAGCCGGTGGGCAACGGCGGCGAGTACCTGGACCCGCAGGCAGCGAAGGTCGCCGCCGAGGCGGTCAGGAACCAGGGCAGATGAGCAGGTGAAGGGAAGGCAGCCGCAGCCCGGGCAGTGCGCGTCGCCGCGTCGGCCAGCGCGCGCCCGCTATATGAACTCAGGAGAGCGACCTGGTGAACTCTCCACAAATTGATCCCGGTCAAGAAGCTGCTCAGGTGCGCGCTCACAGGCTCTCCGCATACCATCAAAGTGTGAATGTGGGGGTGATTGCGGTCAGCAACGCCCGCGTCCCGGCCTTGCCCGCTGAGGTGGTCGGATGAGCGCCCGCACCTCCGCGTACCTGGCCGCTGCCCCGGGTCCTGTCCGGCTGCCTGCGGGGCTCGCCGCCGTGCTCGCTGTGCTGTCGTCGTCAGCAGTGGTCATCGACAGCGACGACATGGTGCTCGAGGCGAGCGAGGCCGCACGTTCGTTTGGGTTGGTCGAGGGCGACGAACTCGTGGTCGGAGAGCTCCTCGCGCTCGCCCGTCAGGTGCGCAGGGACGGTGAGATCCGCGAGGGTGAGATTGACGTCTCGACCGGCGCGCTCAAGGGCAGAACGACGAGCTTTGCCGTCCGCGTAGCTCCGCTGGGGCCCGCCGTCGGTGGCGGCGGGCTGGTCCTGCTGCTTGTCGAGGACCAGACCGAGCGGCGGCGCGTCGAGGAGGTCCGGAGGGACTTCGTGGCCAATACGAGCCACGAGCTCAAGACGCCGGTCGGGGCCCTGGCCTTGCTGGCCGAGACGGTCGAGGATGCCGCGGACGACCCCGAGGCAGTCAGGCGCTTCGCAGGCCGGATGCGGCAGGAAGCGAGCAGGCTGACCAACCTGGTTCAGGACATGATCACGCTGTCCCGGATCCAGGCAGCCGAGCCGGTACCCGACCCGTCGCCGGTCGACCTCGACTCGGTGGTCGCCGAGGCGCTCGATCGCGGCCGGATGAAGGCGACGTCGCGTGGCATCGAGCTCGCCTTCGCTGGCACCAGGCGACTGACCGTGCTCGGTGAGGAGGAGCTACTGGTCACAGCGCTGCGCAATCTGCTTGACAACGCCGTCGCCTACAGCCCTGAGAAGACACGGGTAGTCGTATCCACCCGCTTGGCCAGCAAGGACATCGTCGAACTGAGCGTCAGCGACCAGGGGATCGGCATCCCGAAACGCGACCTCGAGCGGATCTTCGAGCGCTTCTACCGCGTCGATCCCGCCAGATCGCGAGTGACCGGCGGTACCGGCCTCGGGCTCGCGATCGTCAAGCACGTCACAGCCGCGCACGGCGGGAAGGTGACGGTGACCAGCAAGGAGGGCTCCGGATCGACCTTCACCCTGCGACTGCCAGTAAGGCCTGGAGCGCGATCATGACGCGCGGGCCGGCGATGGCCCGGACCCGACCCGACCGACTTGAGTGGCCGCGCGGCGGCTTGCCCGACGCGCGCGCTCCGGAAAGCACTGAGCGGCCGCGCGGCGGCTTGCCCGACGCGCGCGCTCCGGAAAGCATTGCCAAGGAGGCAGTCAAGTGACGCGGGTGCTCGTTGTCGAAGATGAGGAGTCATTCAGCGACGCGTTGTCGTACATGCTCCGCAAAGAGGGTTTCGAGGTAGCCGTGTGCCCGACCGGGCCTGCCGCGCTCGACACCTTCGACCGAACCGGTGCCGACCTGGTCCTGCTCGACCTGATGCTGCCCGGGTTGCCGGGCAGCGAGGTCTGCCGGGCGCTGCGGGAGCGGTCCAATGTTCCCGTGATCATGCTCACCGCCAAGGACAGTGAGATCGACAAGGTCGTCGGGCTCGAACTCGGCGCCGATGACTACGTGACCAAGCCGTTCTCTTCCCGCGAACTGGTCGCCAGGATGCGGGCGGTGCTGCGCCGCCGCGGCGACGGCGAGGAAGCCGGGACCTCGGTGATGGAATCGGGCCCGGTCCGGATGGACGTCGAGCGGCACATCGTGATGGTCCGCAACGCGTCCGTCCAGCTACCGCTGAAAGAATTCGAGCTGCTCGAGGTGCTGCTGCGGAATTCGGGCCGAGTGCTGACCAGGATGCAGCTGATCGACCGGGTCTGGGGCGCCGATTATGTCGGCGACACAAAGACGCTCGACGTTCACATCAAGCGGCTCCGGGCCAAGGTGGAGCAGGACCCTGCCAGGCCAATGCACATCATCACGGTCCGAGGACTCGGCTACAAGTTCGAGCCTGGCGGATAGCAGCGCGCCGTGGGCAGGAGGCCAAGCGGCCTAGCCGGGGGCCCAGCCTAAGTTCCTGGTCAGGGCGAGCTAGTCAGGGCGAGCTGCTCGACACGCTCGGCATCACCGGGACGGGCAGCGTCTTGGTCCCTGCCTTCTGGAAGATCAGGTCGATCGTGATGACGGAGCCGCCCGCGAGCGGCTTGACCAATTGCTGCAGAACGATCAGCGGCTTGGGGCCGGTGAGCAGGACCCTGGACTGTGACCCGAGCTTTATGCCGCCGACGGGCAGCTGCACGGACCGCGCGATTCCCGGTGCCTTGATCGCGATCAGGCGGTCTGCTCGGCCGATGTTAACCAGGCCAAGGAAGAGGCCAGCGTTCTGGCCGCGGTGCAGGACAGCGCCGACAGGCGGGCCGAGCACGAACAGGTTGCTGATCGTGATGCTGTCGCCAGTGCCCGCGGAGGCGACGGTGCCGTCCGTCGGCTGGTGCCATTGCAGGGTCGGCGCGTTATTTCCTGCCTCGCATCCCGCGATGACCGGCACTAGCGCGACCGCGGCCGCGATCAGAATGCGGCGCGGCACCACGCCGCAGCGGCTGCTTCGGATCACCGAGCCTCCTCGTGCTTGTCGGGTCGCCTCGCGCGGCTAAGTCGCTTCTGCGGACGCCTAGTGCGGTTGCCGCAGCTGCTGCAGCTTGTGACCCAGATCGAAGCCCGGGCTCAACGGGCGTTCGACCGTCATGCCGCCACCGCCATCGACAAGCACGATCGTCGGGCCCTGCGGCCGCGAGATCGACTTAAGCGCGTTATCCGCGTCTAGGGCCACGAAGGTCCTTCCCGCCGAGGCGGGCACCAGCTTGTCGAGCTCGGCAATGCTGACTCCACGTTTGCCGATCAGGTAGACCGTCACGCTCGCCGACCTGGCCTGCGAGAGTAGTCGCGCGATCATGGCTGCGCAGGCGCAATCGGCCGGAACTATGGCAAGCGCCTTCGCTGCGAGGCCCCGCAACTCGACCCGTTTGCCTGCCACGCTGATCTTGCCAGCAGGAAGACGAACGGCGGGCGGGCTGCTCCATCCAACTGCGCCGTTCGTCGCCGACGGACCAGCCGACGGGGCCTTTGAGCGCATAGCCTGGCCGCTCTGACGGGCTCCGCCGGCGAGGCTGGAGAAGTACGGATTGGCGCTGAACATGGTCAGCACCATCCCCGCGACCATAGCGAGGACCAGGCACCCGGCAATAAGCGGCACGATCATGCTGCTCCGCCGCAGCGGTGCGCGCCATCGGTCGCTGCGCTCATGACGCCGCAGCGCGCGCAGCTCTCGATAATAGGCCTGCACGTCACGGTCTAGCTCGCGGGCATCGTCGGGAATCTGGATGTCCACGGGCGGCAGGCCGTAGTCGTCGTGTCCCCGTTCACCGCCCTGGTTCACGCGTCTCTCTCCGGAAATCGCTCCCAAGCTCCTAACTTCAGTATGAGCCTGGCAGCTGGCTGACGTAACCCGTGGATGCCCAGATGCTTGCCAGGGACTTCGTAGTGCTCAGTGGGTTCTAGCCGAAGTGGCCAGGCGGTAAGCTTGGTGCAGTCCGAGTGGCGGCCTACCGGCGTCCAAGCCGGCGCCCTCGTGGCCCGATGTTCCGGTTGGCCGGGGCGAGGGTCGGTTTTATGATGGCGCCGCCACTCACCCACAGTATGTAAAAGCACGCTTGACCTGCATCTTTGTCAAAAAGCATGGTTATTGCTCGTTCCGCGCCGTGGTAACATAGCTAAAGCGGAAGGGGTACGTGGCACATGACTTTCAAGGTCGGCGACACCGTCGTCTACCCCCACCATGGGGCTGCTCGGATCGACGAAATAGAGATCCGGACGATCAAGGGCGAGGATAGGACGTATCTCGTTCTCAAGGTCGACAAGGGTGACCTGACGGTGCGGGTTCCCGCGGATAACGCGGAACTTGTCGGTGTTAGGGATGTAGTCGGGCAGGAGGGCCTCGAGCGGGTGTTCGAGGTCCTGCGCGCTCCGTACACCGAGGAGCCGACCAACTGGTCGCGCAGGTACAAGGCCAATCTCGAGAAGCTCGCATCGGGCGACGTGAACAAGGTCGCCGAGGTCGTGCGCGATCTGTGGCGCCGCGACCGTGAGCGCGGGTTGTCGGCGGGCGAGAAGCGCATGCTAGCCAAGGCCAGGCAGATCCTCGTCAGCGAGCTTGCGCTCGCGGAAAAGACCAACGAGGACAAGGCCGAGACGCTGCTCGACGAGATCCTGGCCAGCTGACGCGCGGCTCCCGCCCGAATGGACGATCGGATGCCGCACGTCGGCATCGGAGTAGATGTGCACCCGTTCGGCGACGGGCGAGAGCTGTACCTGGCCGGGCTGCATTGGCCTGGTGAGCGGGGCCTGGCCGGCCACTCTGACGGTGATGTAGCGGCACATGCGATCTGCGATGCCCTGCTCTCGGCTGCGGGGCTCGGCGATCTCGGCAGCCAGTTCGGGACCGAGGAGGCGCGGTGGTCGGGGGTGAGCGGTGCTGTCCTGCTAGGCCGGACCAGCCACCTGCTGGACGAGGCCGGATACCGCATCGGCAATGTCGCCGTGCAGGTCATCGGGAATAGGCCGCGGATCTCTGCTCGCAGGGACGAGGCCCAGTCGGCCTTGTCAACCGCGCTGAACGGTGCCGCTGTGAATCTGTCGGCCACCACGACTGACGGCCTCGGCCTGACCGGCAGGGGCGAGGGCGTCGCGGCAATCGCCACGGCCATCGTCGTGCCGGTCAGAACAGGGCTTACTCCTGCGGAGGGGTAGGAGAACTGCGCGTCCGCCTGAAGGCGGGCGGTCCGCTGGCTTCCTCCCCGGTGCTTTCCTGAATGGGTGCCGGGCTGAGCTCGCTGCCCAGCTGACCGGCCGCAGGCTGGTCCCTGGCCACGGGCTCGTCCGCGGCCACGGGCTCGTCCGCGGCCACGGCCTGCTCCGCGATGTCACGCTCGCCCGGAGACTCGTGCTCGACACGGGGCATGAACGGCGTTGGCCAGCCGGCGGGACCCGGGACCGGGTTCGCCTCGGTCTGGGCGTCAGTCGGCTGCCTGGGGATTCGGGCACGCAATTGCAGATCTGCCGGCCGCACGGCCGGCGGCGGAGTCAGGCCCGCGCTGGTCGCGGGATCCGGGAGCGCCCGTTCTTCCTGCCCGGCACCGGCCTTCGCGTGCTGCTGGCCGAGCCGCCTGATCCGCGCGTACCGGAGCAGCGCGAGCAGCAGGCCGAAGCCGATCAGGACGAGAACCCAGGGGACGATCGCCGCGACCACACCGGCCGTCCGGTGCGGAATCTTGGTCGCGGCAGCGCGCAACGCGCCGCCCGCGGCTAGGCAGCCGAGCAGCACGAGCATGCACAGCCACCCGTATATCCGGCTGACGAGTCCCGCGCCGCGCAGTGCGAGCACCGAGCAGCCGGCCAGCACGAGCAGCGCATCGAAGATCAGCGGGTAGATGCTGGCCAGCCGTGCGGACACGTCCGCCTGGACAGCCAGGTAATGCATGCTCGAGTACGACAGAACGCACGCGGCGGCCGTCAGCGCGAGAAGGCCGATGACAACAGCGACAAGGGCGACAAGCCTCATCGCCCGACCAGCATCGCGGCCGGGCCGGTCTGCTTCTGCCTGGGCGGCGAACTGAGGCTGCACGCCTGTAGCGTCGTGGTAGGGGGCATCATGGCCGGCCGCCAGCGGGGCGTCCAGGCCCTGGGGGGTCTCGCTCGTCCGCGCCACGCCATTCCCTCCTGCAAGATGTCCCCGGCCGGCCGAATCAGCCGCGGGCCTATAGTCGGGGAAGATAGACCAGATCAGGCGGCACTGCTAATCGCTGCGGCGGCCAGCGTTCGCGCCCCGAGGCGGACTTGGCCGGGATGAGGTTAACCCGCGACGAGGTGGCGGGCCAGCGACCTGCGGCTTTGCGACCGGCCCACCGGACTTCGCGACCGGCCCAAAGGAACATCGCGGCAAGGGAGCCGAAATGCCTTACTACCGGGTGTCGGGGGAGATCCCGAGAAAGCGCCATATCCGCTTCCACCGTCCGGAGGGCGGGCTGTACGCCGAGGAACTCATGGGCGAGGAGGGTTTCTCGTCCGATTCGGCGCTCCTGTACCACTCCCATCCGCCGACCGCGATCGTGAAGAGCGAAGCATTTGCCGACGTGGCTGCCGAGGCACGGCTGACTGCCAATCATCCGCTGCTGCCGCGGCATTACCGCACCCAGGACCTGGTCGGCAGCGGCGATCTTGTCCTCGGCCGGATACCCCTGCTGGGAAATGACGATGTCCGTATCTCCTTCGTCAGCGCCGATGTCGCTTCCGGCCTTTACCGGAACTCGACGGGAGACGAAGCCGTGTACGTGCACACTGGTTCGCTGCGGTTCGAGTCGGTTTACGGCGCCATCGACGCGGTGCCTGGCGACTATGTCGTCATTCCCCGCGGGACCATCCATCGCTGGCTCCCGGCCGGCGCATCGGAGCAGGACCCCGCTGCCTATCCCGCCACGGCGCTGGTGATCGAGGCACGCGGCCACATCAGGACGCCCAGCCGATACTTGTCGCAGACCGGCCAGTTCCTCGAGCACGCCCCGTACTGCGAGCGCGACCTGCGCGGACCCGGCAGCCCGGTGCTCGCAGAGGGCGAGGACGTGCCGGTGATCGTCCGCAACCGCGGCGGCCTGACCAGCCTTACCTACGCCTATCATCCGCTTGATGTCGTCGGGTGGGATGGTTGCCTGTACCCCTACGCCTTCAACATCGCCGATTTCGAGCCGATTGTGAAGCGGACGCACGCACCGCCCCCGGTCCATCAGACATTCGATGGACCGAACTTCGTCATCTGCTCGTTCTGCCCCCGCCCGCTGGATTTCGATCCGCAGGCGGTGCCGATTCCCTACAACCATCACAACGTAGACTCTGACCGAGACGGCGGTCATGATCGACACATTCCGCCCGCTGCTGCTGTCGGACCAGGCCGCCGTCGCCGAGGATCCCGAGTACCCCTGGAGCTGGGCCAGGGCCGCCCGTGGGTGAACGCGGTGCCGGCGCGACCGGAAGGCCCACCGGAGCCGCCAGCGCGCGGCTGCCAGAGCGCGCCAGAGCGCTGTTCGACGCGCCAAACCACGTCACCGTGGCGACCGTCGATCCTGACGGCCGGCCGCAGATGAGCCTGGTCTGGGCCAGGACAGACGGCGACGACGTCCTGTTCTCCACGATCAAAGGCAGGCGCAAACACGCAAACCTCACCCGCGACCCCCTGATCAGCGCGCTGGTCTACGGCCCCGCCGATCCCTATACCTACGCCGAGGTCAGGGGCACAGCGACGATCACCGACGATCCGGCCGCCGAACTGATCAACGAGCTGGCGCTCAAGTACACCGGCCAGCCGTTCGGGCTCCGGCCAGGCGAGCAGCGGGTCATCGTCCGGATAAGGCCGGACAAGGTAGTCCTCTACGAGGAGTAGCGCCGCTTGGGTATCCCGTAGCCTTGACAGATGACGCTCCGCCTCCACGACACCGCGACGCGCACGGTGCGCGACTTCCTTCCCCTCACGCCAGGGAAGGCCGGCCTGTACCTGTGCGGGGCGACCGTTCAGGCTCCGCCGCACATCGGTCACATCCGCTCGGGGGTCAGCTTCGACATTCTGGTCCGCTGGCTCAAGGTGAGCGGCCTGGAGGTCACGTTCTGCCGGAACGTCACCGACATCGACGACAAGATCCTGCGCACAGCGAGCGCCGAAGGCAGCCCGTGGTGGGCCGTGGCCGAGCGGAATCAGCGCGCGTTCACCCGCGCCTATGACGTGCTCGGCTGCCTTCCGCCGGACGTCGAGCCGCGGGCGACGGGACACGTACCTGAGATGATCACGCTGATCCGGCGCCTTGTCGATTCCGGTCACGCCTACGCGGCGGGCGGCGATGTGCACTTCGAGGTTTCCTCCTACGACCGGTACGGGGCGCTGTCCGGCCAGCGGCCTGAGCACATGCGCGCGGCGGATGATATCGAGGGCGGGAGCGCCAAACGCGATCCGCGGGACTTCGCGCTATGGAAGGGGCACAAGCCTGGCGAGCCGTACTGGGACACGCCATGGGGTCCAGGCCGGCCAGGCTGGCACCTGGAGTGCTCGGCGATGGCGACGAAGTACCTCGGCCCGACGTTCGACATCCACGGCGGCGGCCTCGACCTCGTGTTCCCGCACCACGAGAATGAGGTCGCGCAGTCCAGGGCGGCTGGTGATGGCTTCGCCCGGTACTGGCTGCACAACGGCCTGGTCAATCTGGGCGGGGAGAAGATGAGCAAATCGCTGGGCAACTCGCTGCTCGTCGACGCGATGGTTACCGAGGTCAGGCCCGTCGAACTGCGTTATTACCTTGGCCAGGCACACTACCGGTCCGGAATCGAGTACTCGCCTGAAGCACTGGCCGAGGCGTCGGCCGCCTACCGGCGGATCGAGGGTTTCGTCGTCCGCGCGTCAGAGGCCGCTGGAACGGGAACCGGAACTGGCCGGGCCGGGGGCACCGGGGGCGTTGGGGGCACCGGGGGCGTTGGGGGCACCGGGGGCACCGGGCTGCCGCTGGCCAGTAGCCTGCCTGCCGCGTTTGTCGCCGCGCTCGACGACGATCTCGCCGTTCCGCAGGCGCTCGCCGTCGTGCACGAGGTAGTGACAGAAGGCCAGGGTCGCGCTTGACCAGCGCCAGGCCGCCCGGGCGCGCAAGGACTATCCGGCGGCCGACGCGATCAGGGACCAGCTGCACGCAGCCGGGATCGTGGTCGAGGACACGCCGGCCGGGCCACGGTGGGAGCTCGCCCGATGAGCGCCGCGGGTGGGAAGAGCCGCGGCGGCCAGAGGGCCGGATCGGGCAACCGGGCGAAGTCAGGAAAGCCGCGCCCGGGTACTGGCGGATATGGCCGCCGCAAGCTGGAGGGCAAGGGCCCGACCCCGCCCGCCGACGTCAGGCCAGGTCATCCGGCGCAGCGCCGGGCCGCGGCAGCCGCAGCCGCGCGGGGCAAGCCAGGCTCCCTGGCGCCCGCCAAGCCAGGTCGGGAGCGAGCCGACCCCGCCCAGGACGGTGCGGCGGGCCGGTCGGTTGCGGCTAGGCCGGCGATGCAGGAGCGGTCGCGCGGTGTTACCCCGGGGGGGCGACCCCCCGGAACCCCCCGCGGTGCGGGCCGTTTCGCCAATCAGGGCCGGGGAGCGGGAAGCGCAGCCGAAGTTGTCGCCGGCCGTAACGCCGTGCTCGAATCGCTCAGGGCTGCCGTGCCGGCGCTTGCCCTGCACGTCGGGCCGCGCCTCGACCCGGACGAGCGCATCGGCGAGGCGATCAAGCTAGCCGCCGACAGAGGCATACCCGTC
>WNFI01404551.1_pt1 | contig 16752 bp, 14 predicted proteins | sample 5400471 | NCBI WGS metagenome assembly WNFI01 (sample SAMN13153348, study PRJNA577476) | soil metagenome | isolation source: 100 cm saprolite on Douglas fir-dominated hillslope | place: USA:California | collected 2013-09-17 | reverse complement strand
CCGACGGATCCTGTCGTTCGATGGTGTTCGCAGGCTCTTCGCCAATCACCTCGACCTCGCCATCTTCGAAAGCGCACCAGAAGTCAGGGTCCTTCCCTCCGCCGACATTACCCAGCTTCACCGGTCGTATGACCCTATCCGACTCCCGCCAGAGCCGCCGCCTTCCGCGACGTTGAGGCCGCTACCCTCGCCCATGACGGGTCTCCCCCGATTACGCGAACCACCTTTCCGACGTGCCGCGCCCACTACCCCGGCGGATCAAACAGGTGCGCGTGTCGATTGCTTCCCCGCTCATGCAGCCTTCCCCAAATGGCCGGAGGGTCGGCATCCGCATTGTCACTTTCGAGGCCTGCTCAGGCTTTACTCGCGTTACGGCCCGCTTGGTTGCTCAACCGGGGCGCTCGGCATCGGCCGGGCGAGCGCTTATCGCGCGCTCGAAGGCGGCTGTGGTCACAAGACCGAGGTGAACGTTGCCTAGGCGAGCAAGTGCGTTGTGATCATAGGGCGAGTGCCGGGCTGCGCCGAGCGCTTCGCTTGGTCCAAGGCTTCGCGGCGTTGCTCCGGTTTCAGTTCCTTCATTTGTCCGGTAGCGATAGTCGAGCTTGAGACATCGTATTCGCCACACACTGGGCAAGGAAGCTTACACTATCAATTGTAGCCGCGATTTGTTCTGCTTTGGCACAAGAAGTGGCCAAAGGGGGCGCGCGGAGATGCACGCGGCGGTGCAGCAACGGCGCGGCCATGCGACAGTTCAAGTTGGGGCAGGAGGTCGAGGATATTCGCGCCCGGCCTCGCCACTAGCCGCACGCACGAATACTAACGGTCGGACGTGTCAGAGAGTTCCGACTCTGGAACGAGTATCCTAATCTTGCCAATCGAATTCCTACACGGTGACCCTCTCAGCCCGGAGGAACTTGAATTGATCCGCCGACCCCTACGATTGCGAAGCGGGTGACAGCTTGCCGCCCTCCCGATCGGGCATGCCGAGAGCTACATTTCTGATGTGCCGCTCTTTTGGTTGAACTATCGTCATCCTCGCGGTCTCTTTGCCGGCGCGGTGGTGATCGAGTCTTCCACGCTCGTCAGCGCCCGCATGGCGGCAGCGGTGTACGGGCTCAATGATCGGCTCGAATTCGCGTCGGGTCATGAGCTTGATCAGGAGAGTGCGCTTAAGGTCCCAACGGACACGCTGGGCCGGCTGCTTGATGATGGTGAGGTGCGGAAGCTCGCCCGGATGTTCGTTGGCCCCACGAAGCCACCTGCACGATCGCTGTGGCGCCCGAAGGCCCCGCGTCGGGTGGGCAAACAGCGATAAGCTGCACACCATGTGCGGACGATTCACCCAACGCTACACCTGGCAAGAAATCTAAGACCTGTACGACCTTACGGGCGCTGCCAGGAACCTCCAGCTCCACTACAACATTGCGCCCACCGATCCCGTCGATGTCGTGAGGCCTGCTGCCGGCGCCCAAGTTGAACTCGTCTCAATGCGCTGGGGCCTCGTTCCGTGGTGGTGGAAAAAGCCCCTGAAGCAACTGCCTGCCATTTTGCTGTTCAGGTCGGCGAGCCAGCGCAGGAACGGCAGGTCGGCGCGGCGGGGCCGATAGATAACGTAAAAGAAAAGGCGACTGCGCTCAGAACGACGAGCACCGCAATTTCGGCCAGCGCCTGGTCAGCCGCGGCAATGACTTCTTTTTGCTGCAAATCCGGGAGGTTCAACTTGGAGCGCAAAATCGCGATCAATACTGCGACAAAGGTGAGCAGGCCCAGAAGCCGCGGCACCCACACACATGATGTGTGGAGGCAACACGGCTGCCGTGCCCCCTCCTCAGTCAGCATTTCGGCCCGCAGCTTTCTTCGCTTTAAGTTCTCCTCGTTTTCCAAGCGCCCGTAGAGCCTGTCATCGGTATCGAGCAGCAGCCGGGCAGTGTAGTGCGTCGGCAAGGCCCAGACTCCGGTCAAGATCAACAGAAAGGCGATCGCGCGCCCGGGCGGAACGAACGCGAATGGAAGCCAAGGCAGGGGCGCCCTGCGTGTGAACTCGACAAACAGATCCTGCGCTTGCGGCGCGAAGCCAAGGAGCAATAATCCTAGCGCCGTGGTCGAGACCGGCACGCGTGCGACCCACAACACAAGCGCGAATTGAAGAATGCAGTGCCAGACGCGCGACAGGCACGCGCGAAGATGGCGCAAAATTCCAGATAGCAATGCCGTCATAAGACACCCCCGGTGCTGAGAGCATTGACCACATTACAGGCACTACAGGTCCCCTGAGAGGCGCCTGCAGGCTTCTACCAAGTTGCGGAATCAGTTCGTCCTATCACGCAGAAGCACATCGGCAGCCTTCTCGGCGATCATGTAGATGGCGGTAACGATGAAATAACCGGGAATACGAGGAAAAATCGATGCGTCGACGATTCGGAGATTCCTGATGCCGTGGACGCGGAACTCGCTATCGACCACACCGCCCTGATCTTCCGGTTTCATGGCGCAGGTGCCGCAGGCATGATGGCCCCAGGCGTTATCCTCGATATGACGTTTCAGTTGGTCGTCGGTATAAAGATGGCGACCGGGGGCCTCCTCTTCTGCAATCAGGCCACCTATTGCATCCATTACCTTTCGCCCGAATCTGATACCAGTGACAATCGCATCGAGATCTTCGGACGCAGCGCCATTGCCTTCGCTGAGATAATGGAAGTTGATCTCGGGCCGATCTAAAGCGTCTTTGGACCGCAACCGCACGGTCCCCGCTGTGTTATGGGTGTATGCCTTGAGGACGGTCCAAGTAAGGTAATTGTGATTCTTAATGCGTTGCGAGTAACCTGGATAGTAACCGCGGAAATCTGCGAGCAAAAGGAAACAAAAGAGGTCCGGACGCTCCTGGTCGGTCCGCGACGGGAATATTGCCGAGAATAGAAGACCGTTACTGGTGTACGTACCGGCCCGCCGCCGGCGCCACATAAGATACTGGGGATCAGCAGTGGTGTAGGTCGCCCCTCGCAGCGCTTTCCACGCTCGCTTGACCCGATTAACCACTCCGATCTCATATCGGTCCTGAAGGTTCTGGCCGACACCGGCCAAGTCCTTCACCAGCGCGATTCCGTGCTCCGCCAGGTGTTGCGGATCGCCAATCCCCGACAGCATCAAGAGTTGCGGGGTATTGAACGCGCCACCCGACAAGATGACCTCGCGGTTTGCGGCGACGTATTTTTCGTCTCCCGCTTCGCCGTGAGGGCGTGCCGCCGCGCGATACAGCCGAGTCCCCTCGCGATAGAAAACTCCGGACGCGACGCCAGCGGCGGAATCGATCTTGACGCGGGTAACGAGCGTGTTGAGTCGTATCGTCAAATTGCCCGGAAACCGCCGTTGTACGTCGAGCAAGAAATCGCGCGGCCCTGTGCGGGCATGGCGCGCAGAGGACATCGGCGTGACGCACACTGTCGACGCCTCGGCATCTATGAGTTTTTCGTCATTGGGATCGCTTTGGCTGCTCGTGAACCAACCCCAGTCTTCCACCACGTCCGGCAGCAGACTAGCGGCGGCGAGAAGCGCCCGCCACAGCGTACGGCGCAGGCGCCAGTCGAGGATAGCGCGCAACGGCAGCGCACGTTCGGTTGTTAGCCAGCCGCGCCAGCCATGCCCGGTCGCGTTCCAGCCAAAGAGCCGATCGAGCCACTTGAACAGCGGCCAGCGGTAACAGCAACGTTCAAGCCGGCGAAAATATTTTTGCATATTCGACGCCTGCCATGAAGCGTCTCCGGTTACCTGCCAGATGTGGTTCCAGTCGGCATTGTTCGGTCGAACGATGATCATGGCGTTGTGGCCGGTACAGCCGCCAAGCCCGCTCGCGCGCGGATAGAGCACGCCATCGACGGTTTCGCCCTCCCAGCATTGGCGATAGCGCCAATCTTTCTTCTGTTGCGCTGCAGACCCGTAGTGGCGCACCCAGAAATCCCACTTCAGTGCGGGGTTTTCGGAAGCGAAAGGATGAAACGCGGGCACCATATAGTCTGACGACAACGGCCGGATTTGGGGAGCTTCGTCTGACGGCTTGGCAGGGTCGTCGCCGGCGTCCAGCAGCAGCACCCGCTTCCCTGCTTCGGCCAACCGCGCGGCCAGCACGCCACCACCGGCTCCTGCGCCGACGACAACGTAATCGAAGGTTTCTTCCCCCGTCACCGCGGACCTCAGAAATGCTTGAGGTAGGCCACAAGCGCTTCTTTATCGTCGCCTGGCAGATCAGCTCCGAAGTAGTGGCCGCGATTGACGACATAGTCCGGACACTTGCTCAGCCCGACCAATGTGTCGATCAACCCGGTATCGCGCACCGCCGCCTCGGCGTTAGCCTGGGTTACCGGGTCGGCGAGCTCCTCGGGCGAACACTTGCCACCCATCTTCTTGAAAGCGTCGAGCAGCGTTGGTCCGGCCTTCAACAGCCGCCAATAATGGCCGAACATCCCAGATTCGTCGTTGTCGGGCAGCAACTTGGTGTTTGCCAGAGCATTGACCGGGAAATCTTTTGGTAACGGCCCCAGCGCGATGCCGCCCTTCTCGTCGATCGCCCAGGGCGCCAGCCAGTGCAGGGGGCCGGCCAAGTGGCGCTCCAACGACGGCATATAGCCCGACGGGATCTTTAGACAAGCGGGCGCGGTGGTGCGATAGATGTAGCCTGGTACAGGGGTCTGTGTGACCCGGTCCATGCGCCTCGTCGTGGGGTTGAGCATTTGCCGGATCGACCGGTTGAATACCCTTATCCGATTGGCGACACATGGCAGGTAAGGATCGTCGTCGCTAGCGGCCGGGCAGCGCTCCTCGCTGCTGTACTTATCACCGCTGCCGCCCTGAGAAGCCTGAGCGCGAGGCGCCGAGTAGTAGCTCACGTCATCGTCGTGGCCAACCGAGTTGTTTGACAGGAACGGGGCAGTCGACCACAGGCTGATCAGTGAGGGTGGACGAAGGTAGCCTCGCCCGTTGCCACGCGGCCTCAGCGACATCGCGCCGCCCGAAACCGGATGGTAGGCGGTGAGTTCCTTGACCGGCGGCAGACTCTTGTATGATGACGAAGTGAAATTGTCCCAAATGTCGCCGGCCAAACCATTGCTGGCAAGCGCCGTGCATGCGTTGGTCTGCATCAGGTCGACCGGGACCCGGCGCTCCGACGACAGATAATTGCCCTCCAGGAAAGTATCGTGGCCGTTAGCGTCGCGCGCGGTCACCATTTTGACCATCGCACGCTTGAATTCCTTAGTCTGGGTCCATTCCCAATAGCGGTCCCAGCACGCGCGATAGTTGGGCCCATTGCCGCCGCCGGCGCAAATGCCGTCGTTAATCCCCGAATTGGCGGGAATCGGCGGAATCCGGCTCGAATGACAAGCAGCGCAGTTCTCGGCGAATACGACCTGGCCGCGTTTGACCTTATCGGAATCGAAGGGGTCGAGGAGTGTTGCGCCGCCAGGTGCGTCGGCGAGGCGATCAGGACGGGCGGTGACGAGAAAAAATATTGCCATGTCCGCGGTTCGGTCTTCGGTCGCTTGCCAATAGACCGACTGCTTCTCAGCATCGCTGATCTTGATCGGCGAAAGCTTTCGACCGCCAATGAAGGGACGAAAGTGCAGTAGCCACTCCTCGCTGAATAAGCCGATATTCAGGTAGACGCGGTTGAGGGCGCCGAGAGCACCTACCGAGTCGGCGCCATCCTTTAGCACCCGCATGGTGCGCGACGTGCCGGTGACCGGATCCCAGAACTGAGAGAGAGCAGCTGTTTGCGGATAGCCCTGAAGCTGCTTGTTGTTCAGCTCCCCTCCCGTCAACTGCTCTGCACCCGTCTCCATGCTCAGGCCGAGGCGGGCAATAACGCTGTAGACGGCGTTCATCGTCCGCGGGTTGTTCATGTAGTCGGTTGAGACAAGCGAGGTATCCAGGCTGCCGGGCGGGTTGGTATGGAACAACTGGTAGAGGAAGTTTCCTTCGTTGGGCGCGGGCGCCTTGTCGTCGCCGCGCGGTCTGGTGTCCCAGAAGAAAATACGGTTGACCCAGTAATATTGGGCGCCGGGGTTTGATGCCAGGTTCTCCCATCTCGGCTTTTCAGGGTCTGCCGGCGGTTTTATGGGGCTGGGGCCAACGTGGCAAAACGCGCAAGACATGCCGACCCGATACGGGCGGACCAGGTTACGGTCGTTGTAGTAGTCGGGATCGGTGTAGTAGCGTTCCGCATTCCACCGCGCCCGTGCCTTTTCGTCGAAATCGGGGTTAGGGAGCAGCCGCAAGCCGATCACTCCGGTCGGCTCTCCGTAATAGGAACCGATCGGCATGGTTGTGCCGCGGGCGCGGACCGGCACGCCCGGATATTTGATCGGGTCGGCGAACGGGTCGGGCACACAACTCGGGTCACGCTGATCGAGCCACAGCTCAAACCGATCGCGGTCGGGACCCGTGGCTTCGGTAAAGCATGGTTCATTGACGAGTCCGAGCCATGACCATCGATTGCGGCGTCCGTAGGCCATGCCCTTGTCGCCCTTGTCGTCCTTGTAGGACGAAACTATTTTCAGTAGGTCAAACGCGCCGGCAGTATGGCTTGCAGCGTAGTCCCAGAACCGGTCGTTGCCCCCAGTCCAAACGATCCAGGCATTCTGGCCGCGGCTCGCGCTCTCGCGCACCTGTTCCGGACTAAGCTTGGTCAGCGCAGCTACTTCCAGTATCTCCTTGGCGTACGGGGCGCCCTCACTTGGCTTGACCAGCAGCCCCTTGTCCATCTCGACGAAATAGCTGCAATCGGTCGGTTCCTCATTGCACGGCTTGGCCACGGCCGGAAGCTTCTCCCGCGTCCACTTAGCCTCCTTGGCCTCGTCCGGGACCGTCCCAAATTTCCCGCTGTCGGGCTCGACAATCGCCCGCAACGCCAGGAACCCGCCCACAGCAATCAGCACGCACAGGGCAATCACCGAGATGGCCGCCCATTTCAATATTCGCCCAAATATTGTGCCAATGGTTCTCATGGCTGGTCTCGTCGCCTCACGCAATTACAGAGTCTTCAAAAAGGCCAGCAACTGTTGCTTTTCCTCGTCAGGCAAATCGGTGCCGTAGACGTGTCCGCTATTGCTGTTGCCGGGGCTAGTTGTGTCGTAGAGCGTGCCGAAACGCTCGGCGACCGTACCCGCCTGACTGACGTAGCCGCCATTTACCGGATCGATCAGGTCATAGCCGCGGTAGAATCTTTGCGGTCGTTGAGACGGCCGCGCTAACAGATCGCGCAGAGTTGGCACTGAGCCGTTGTGCAGGTAAGGACCGCGCAGCCACAACCCGGTCAGCTCGTTAGCCAGGTAACCGTTGGTTTTGTGGAACGCGCGAAAGCCCCAGTTGTAACCGCCTTCGTCGTAGTTCGTATAGCGCTCCTTCGCGGGTTCAGTCCACATGTCGATGCGATGACGGTCGGTGCCCAACTCCGTCGCCGAAATGACAGTGCGGAACCGCGCTCCGCCTGGCTCGTGACAGTTGGCACATTGAGCCTGGTAGAGCGTCTTGCCTTTTTCGACCTCCGCCGAATCGACGCGATAGGGGTCGCCCGCATTCAGCCCAGTGGAGAAGGGCGAGGGAGGTGGTTTTTGCAGGCGGATAAAATCGATGACGGCGTCAAGCGTCCCCTTGGCGCTCGTATAGCCCTGGTACGTCATGCCGTCGCCGATCGCGCCGGCAATTGCGGTTTCTCGCAAGTCGGTATTGAGGCCATCCCAGTGCAGCGAGTATTCCCGACTGGGATCGGTGACGCGGTTCAGGCCCCAGAGGGGCATTATGTCGGAATTCCCGATCGTGCACTCGTCGGGCAGGTGGAGATTGAAGAACTTGACCGGATTGAACGGGTCGATCCGCCCCGGCCCCCAGTTCGGCCGCGGACAATCGGGTCGCGAGTCCATCCAGGCGAAGCGGGCGACCTGTTCTTCGAACGCTGACCGAACCGCCGGAATCAGAAGATAGCGGTAGAGCAGTCGCTCCGCCTGCGGCATGTCGTAAATGGCCGTGATCGCATCCATAACCTTATCGGAGGTGAAACGATCCTTGTGCTGGCCAATCGCGCTCAGGAAGCGCACGAAGCCCTGAACATTGACCCGTGTGCCAGGGCCGGCCGCTACCAGGGTTGCGGGGTCGTCGGCGTGCAGGCGATAGCTGCCTTGGTGGCAGAATGCACAGTTTGGCGCTACCCTTGGGATGACGCCGAGCGTCTTTTTAGAGAAACCAACCGGCAGTTCCTCTCCCGCAACCCAGTAGACCCCAATCGAGCCGTAGCCGTCATGATTGCCCGGCAGGTAATCGGGAAACATCGTCGGCAATACACGCCAGATCCAATAGGGAAGACCTTGTGCGGATTCATTCCCGATTGAGCCGTGGTTGAAGACCTGCAGCGGATCGTTGGTGTCGGGCTGAGCGATCGGCCGCAATAGCACGAACCAGGCAAGCAGGATCAGCACCGCTATCAGCTCCAGAAAGCCGGCGAGCCCTATGGAGATGATTCTCGTCACCTGATCAGACCCGTTTCACGGTGTTGCTTTTCGAGCGCCTTGATGCGAACCAGGCAGTACAGCGTGGTCGAGCCAATCAAGGCGTCGACGAAGGAGATTGAAAGAAAACCAGGCGGCTGCCCGAACAAAACCACCGCGAAAAAGAAAAATGTGGCGCCGAATGTGCGCGAGGGAAAGACCGCGATATAGGCATTTGCCCGATAGCGACCAAAGTCGATGGCGGCCGGTACATAGAAGACCGAGATGATCATCAATAGGCCGGCCGCTGCACGCGCCCAGATCAACTGCCCAAGCGGGATATTGAACAGGTCCAGCATCCATCTTGGAAAAAACAAAAGCGGGATGATGAATAACAAATTCAGGAAAATGCCGAACCACACGAGAATCGTGTGGCGCAGAATCCAAGTGCTCACGGTGCTTTCGTTGGAGGTCTTCATGGCGTCTTCAGCCCTTCATAGCGTTTTCATGTACTCAACGATCGCATCCTTATCAGCCGCGGAGAGTTCGGTTCCGTAGATCCTCCCTTCGTGTCCGCTGTTAGAATTGCCGGAGACCAAGGTGTCGTAGAGAAACAAGTCCTCTCGCGCCGATCCGTAGCCGTCCGATCGATAGCCGACCTTGGCGACATCGAGGATGTCGCTTCCCCGGTACCATTCCGCGGGGCGATTTCGGACTGGTTCCAGGAGGTCGCGCAGGGTCGGCACCGAGCCGTTATGCAGATACGGTGAGCGCGCCCAGATCCCGTCGAGTGGCTGGTTGGCGTAACCGGCTGTCTTGCGAAAATGTGTGAAGCGCCAAGGGTAGCCGGCGTAGAGCATATTCTGTGCGGCTGCGAAGTTTTGGGTATAGGAATTTAAGCGACCGGCGTCCGTGCCAATTTGATCCAGGTTCTCGACTTGACCCAGGCGCTGGAAGCGGCTCGTGTCGTATTGATACTTTTCCGATGAGTCTTTCATGCCATGGCAGGCGGCACAATATTCCGCGAAGAGCTCGCGGCCGTGCTCGACCATCGACTGGTCGATGGCCGAGGGCACCGGGAAGGCAGGCGGCCGGAGATCCCATGTCCAGGCGCGAACCCGCTTGATCGCTGCCACGTCGGCGGTCACCGGGGTAACGCCAGCGCCCAGCGCAGCGCTCAAATTGCGTTCGTCCACTGAGGTGTTGTTACCGTCCCAGTGGAGGTGCATCCCCTGGCGTGGGTACTGTTCCCAGATTGCGGGAAAGTCGGAGGCGCCGTTTAATTCGGCTTCGGTAATGCGCTCACCGTCCATGGGGAAATTGAACTGGATCGCTTTGTAGGGGTTGAACGTGTCGACCCGGCCTGGCCCCCAATTGTAATAGAAATTATAACGAGGGCTCCCCACGCCCCCGCTATCGCCCGACTTCACCATGAAAGAAAACTGTTGTGAAACCAACTTCAAACCTTGCCGAACCCGGGGAAATACGATGTATCGATAAATCAGGCGATCAACAAAATTGAGATTACCGCCGACCTCTGAACTGTTGATTGCTGCGATCAAATTGTCAGGGCTGACTTTCGGATCTGCGCCAACTTTAATGAGGAATTGCAGCAAATCAAAAAGACGCAAATTATTCGAGGGCGCTCCGTAGATAAATCGGGGCTCGTCCGTCAGATTAATTCGATAGGTGCCAACATGACAGACTGCGCAATTGAGCCAAACCCGCTCAACGCCGCTGACGATCCGCCTCGACATGCCAATCGGCAGATCGGAGTGCCCGCTTTCATAGAGCATTCCGAACCGGCGGTAGCCTGCCGATCCAAGTTCGTCCCGGTACATGACCGCGAGCGCCTTAAATACCAGGATAGGGAGCCCGTTGTTGGGCTCACTGCCAATCGAACCGTATTTAAAATGGTCCAGGTCATCCCGGTAGGCGATGACGTACTGATTGACGAAAACCAGGTAATAAAGTGCAGCCAGCAGCAATATCAGAACGCTCAGAAAGCGAATCCAACGGTAGCGAGCAAGTACGCGTTCTACAGGTGTTGGAGGATCATAGTTCATGGCAAACCTCCACTTTCCCTGGCCAAGCCAGTGATCACCGGAACAGCGGCGGGTCGTAAACCGACATGACAGACTCGATCAGATTTCTCCACTTCTCGTCGAAAGTATCGCCATCGTAGCGCGATACTTCGTAGCATCCGAGCGGATTTGCCAAATCATTAAGCAGGCATTTGTTGCAGTACGTGCATTCCTTTTGTTTGATTGCTTGGGGCGATTTTTGAGATTTCGTCACGCAGATATTTGGCGTACGCGGTATTGATGCCTTCGATGACCTGGCCCCGTCGAAACCGCCATAGCCATTGGAACAGCGGACCTGCAATCGGGTTGTTGAAGATCGCGTAATTGAAGCGGGTACGCACGCCCGATGGCAACATGCCGCCGTACCAACGCACCAGGTTCTGGATCGAGATGTCGCCCGGTGGATTGCGCGGGTGGGGAAAGGTCGAGCCGCTCGAAATGTGAAAAGAATCCACACCCTTGCCGTCGTCGAGCAGCATCTTGCAAATGGTAAGGGTGTCGTCGAGGGAATTGCCCTTTTTCTTCCAGGGATAGAGCCAGTTGTTGTGATCGACGCCGTTGATCTTCATCTGGAGATGAAAGTCCTGCCCGACTTCGCGACGGATGGCGCGCACGATTTCGAGCACGAACCGGGCCCTGTTTTCCACCCGCCCACCATAGTCGTCGGTACGGTCGTTGATGCCGGAACTCAGGAACTGAGTGATCAGGTAACCGTTCGCGCCGTGCAACTCGACGCCGTCAAGCCCCGCAGCCCGAGCGCGTCGTGCCCCCTGGGCGAAATGCTCAACTGTCTCGCGGATTTCCGTTAAGGTCATGGCCTGGGCCAATATTCCGTGGAAGAAGTCCTTCTGACTAGTCGAGCTCTGGGCTTTTTTGAACATGTTCTCAACGCCACCCATGTCCTGCTGTCGCCCGGAATGGCTTAGCTGCAGAACAAAGCGGCAATCGTAGTCGTGAACGCGCTTCCCGACCTCGCGCCAAAACGGGATCTTGTCGTCATCGTCGATCATCGCGTATCGGATCAAAATTCGCCCGCGCACTGCGATAGGGGTGTATGACGAGATGATGCAGCCGACGCCGCCCTTGGCGAATTTCTCCTCCCAATTTAAGCGCGTGTGGCCGCCAAATCCGTTGTACTCGTCGAACATCCCCGACAAATTTGAACGAAATAGTCGGTTCTTTACCTTTAGATGACGAAATTCCAATGGCGAGAAAATCAGCGCCGCGTTGTCTTCATGCAGAAATGTTGTGTCCGTAGTCCGAGTCATGTCTGAACTCCCTTGGTGAGTGCAGCCATATGCGGAAGGCTTCGTTGAATTGAGCAACAGTTCCGCAGACCACAACCGGGCGCCGCGCAACATGAGTTTCGACGATCGTCAGACCCTGCGCGTTGGCAAAGCCCGTGACCTTGTCGATGTCGGCTTCGTCAGCGCCGGACTTCCTGGCAAAGTCATCGTTTGGCAAGCGGCGGCGCTGCACTGGAGGCGTCCTCAAATAGTAGGAGGCGTCAGGAACAGGCGGTCCGCCCGGCCCGCGCCGCAGGACAATCGTGACGGTAAAGGTCTCGGCAGGATCTGCTGGGCCCAAGAGCTTCGCGCTAGATCCAGGCTTACGTTCGCTACCTGTGAGTCGGCGGTAGTTCTTCGGGACTGTCGGCATGATCCACTCGTCGGAAGTGTCTCTCAACAGCGCGCGCACGTAGCCTTTGATGTCTAGAAGACTCGGGTCAGCCCCGCTAGTGTTAGGCGGCGTGCTGTGCAATTAACGCAATGGCAAATTCACAGTCTCCCAACGCAGACCTTTGATGTGCAGGGCCGCAGGTATGGATACGATAAGCGCTGCAATGATTGGTTTCATGGTTGTCTGCTAACGAAAACATTTGGCCTCTTAGCGATGTCTCGCACCTTTTACAGTTGCACACATCTGACAATCTGAACGTGAGGCAGATCACACTTGCTGGAAGCTTACGCCTTTCCGGTGGTCGAGGCCGCGTTCAAAGAGTTCGCCCTGCCCAAGGCTATCCACACTGACAACAGCGTTCCCTTTGCAAACCCCAATGCGCTCTTCGGCCTCAGCAAGCCGTCGGTCTTTGGGTGGCAAAGATCTCGATGCAAAGATACCCCCTGCCTTCTCGGAACCACTGCCGTCATCATCATTTGGAGCATCGCCTTCAGCCGCAGCGAACGGACCGTAAAGAATTGGTCCTCTGCGAGTAGCGGCCCTGGCGGTCAGCACCTAATCACCCTCGCTCATCATTCGGATCCCCAACCGAAATTCCGGCCCGGCACGGGCATGCGGGCGTGGCGGAACTGGTGGACGCGCGGCACTCAAAAGGAAGTAGACCGCCAGCAGACGGGCGATGTGACCATCTTTCCGTCTTACGATCGATAGCGAGCAGTTTCCTTTCTCTGTTCGGAAATAGCAGAAATAGCGAGCGCCTCGTCGCGAAGGCCAAGTTTGGAGAGCACCGAGGCAAGGAAGTCGAGGAATCCGATGAGATTGGGCGTCAACGCCTCGGGCTGCGCCCGCGCCAGCTCGCGGCATAGCCGTGCCGCCTCCCGGGCGCATCTCAGCGCCTCGTCGCGATACCCGAAGACCATGGCAAGGTTGATGAGCGAATAAGCAAGATAGGGCGTGAACTCCCCGAGCCGCGCGCCAGTCAGCTCGCGGTATAGCCGAACCGCCTCTCGGGCGCACCTCAGCGCCTCGTCGCGACGCCCAAGCCCCGACAGTATCGTTGCAAGGTTGCTGAGCCACAAGGCGAGATGTGGCCTGAACGCTTCGGGCTGCGCGTCTGCCAACTCGCGGTACAGCCCGGCCGCCTCCTGTGCGCATGTCAGCGCCTCGTCTCGTCGGCCTAGCTCCGACAATATGATGGCAAGGTTGTTGAGCGATAGGGCGAGATTTGGTGTGAACGCCTCAGGCTTCGCCTGCGCCAGCTCGCGGCGGATCGTAACCGCCCATTGTCGGCCGCAACTGCGTCGGATCTTCAGCGGGATGATTGTGCACCAGGATCATGCCTGCGACTCTAGATGGAGTCGTCCAATGCACCTGGTTGGTGCTATGAGATTTGAATCAAAGCGAAGCAAAGCGTAGTTCGGCGCGTATTTTGGCCATTCTATTCAATCCTTGTGTCATGGCACGCTGTTCGCCGCGAACGTCCCGCTACGTTCGATGGTGGCAATTCCATGAAGCAAATGACTCCCGAAATTCCCGACCAAGTGCGACAGGCATTTGCCGACCGTCCATTTTTGTGCTTAAGCCAATTGGCCCGCACGCTAGGGCCATCTACCGCCACAACGGCTCCCCCAACTGGCGATTCGACTTCGAACTCGGCGGTTATCGATTTCGGGCGTCACGGACATCCCAAAAGACCGGCCCAAGTGTGAAGCGCAAGAATTCGAGAAGGCAGAGCGTCGGAAAGCCGTCGAACTTGTTGATGCTGCGAAGCACGAGAATAGGGCGCCGTTGACCCTAGCGACTGCGGCGGAACGTTGGTGGCATGAGGTCGGGCAATACACCGAAGAAACCGACCTCGAAGACGCGCTAAAATGGCTCATCGGCCAGATCGGTGGCAAGCGCGGGCTCCATAGCATGCGCGACGATGACGTGGCAAAAGCAGCCGCCGCACGCCGCACGCATTTGGTCAAGGCCGGCCACGACGACAAGGGCAAGCAGCTCTACCGCCCGATTTAGGCCCGCACGGTTAACCGCACCGTCGTCTTTCTACTGCGCCGGATAATGCTACGCGCTCGCGACAAGTGGAATGTCGTCATCTTCAAGATGCCGGAATGGTCGGAACACGCTCTCAAAGAGAAAAAGCGTCCAATCCGTGAATTGATGATCGAGGAGGAGGACCGCATTTCGGCGATCGAAGGTGACTACGGCGCCGTTCGCGAGTTCGCCACGATCACCGGATTACGCCTAGATGAAGTGTTACTCGCCTGGACTCAAGTCGATTTTGACAATGCCGTGGTTCGATTGATTGCCAAGGGCAACGAGCCCCGCATCGTGCCCCTCTCGAATCGCGCCTACGCAATCTTATGGGGCGAGCGTGGCCGTCATCCCGAGTGGGTATTCACCTTCGTCGCCAAACGGACGCGCAAGTGCCCCCAGACGGGGCGGAAATACATCAAGGGCCAGCGCTATCCAATCACCTATTGGGGACTCTCGACGCATCGCCGGCGGGCTTGGCCGAAGGCCGATGTAAAGGCGCGCTGGCACGACCTTCGTCATACCGCTGGCATGCGTACGGTGCGCGCGACCGGCAGTCTAAAGGCCGCACAACGGTTGCTTGGGCATTCCGATATAGCAGCCACCAGCCGGTTCTACGTCGATGCATTAGTTGACGATGTGCGACACGCCATGGAGGCGACGGCGTGCCATCAGGCAGCTAAGCGCGAAGCAAAAGAGGCCCGCGAGGCGAACGAGAGTCCCGCAAAAACTGCCGCAAAAGCCACGACGGCGCGCGTAAAGAAATGATGAGTCAGCGAAATTACCATTTCGACCGACGATCTTCTAAGCTGAAGGTCGCAGGTTCGATTCCTGCCGGGGTCGCCATCTCAAGCAGGCATAAATCCCGATATTTCAAGCGTTTCTCGCAGGGGAATTGAGCGCCGGGCGGAGTAGTCAATTTGGGATAAAACGGAACAAAACGGGTCGAAGCCCACGACTCGGAGGCAAAAGCCCACGAAAAAATCCCACGACTTTTGCTAATTTGTTCTAACCGCCAGATGTGCCTGCATCGTGCGGGTACCTGCGCCGAGCCCAGGACATAGAAGCTGCGCCGGCCGCTCGGTAAAGCACCTCGTTCGGGACGAGGGGGGTCGCAGGTTCAAATCCTGCCACTCCGACCAGAAATCACCCAACAAATCAATAGCATCCAAGACCGTCCCTGACCGCCGATTGGTTAGGGGGACAGATGTGGGGACAAGTGTGCGTGGCAGAGCAGTGAGATCGCCGATCTACAACGCCAAAGTCATTTGCATATCGACGTCCGTCGCATCGACGCAAAGTGAAGAGAGCGACACGCCGAGGAGACGAACTCCTTTCCGCATCGGAAACTGAGCCGCGAGTAACTCCGCGCTGATTGACGCCAAGGTCGAGTGGTCTGAAATCGGCGCGGCGCGAGATCGACTTCGGGTAATGATCTGGAAGTCCGTGAACTTCACTTTGAGCGTTACCGTTCCTCCCCGCACGCCGGTGCTCTCGCAATAGTGCCAGACTTTGTCCACCAGCGGACCAAGCTCAGCCCTCATGTCGTCCAGGCTCGTCAGGTCGCGCGAGAAGGTGTTCTCCGCTCCAACCGATTTACGGATGCGATTTGGCAGAACCGGTCGGTGATCGATGCCTCGGCAGATGTAGTAGAAATGTCGTCCCGCCTTCCCGAAATGTCTCAACAGGAAGGCTTCGTCCTTCGTCCGAAGATCGAGGGCCGTGAAGATACCGAGTTCCGTCATCTTGGCGGCCGTCGCCGGTCCCACACCATGAAACCGCTCCACCGGGAGCGCCTCGACAAAACTCGGCCCCATCGCGGGCGTGATGACGAAAAGACCGTCGGGTTTGCAATGGTCTGAGGCAAGCTTGGCGAGAAACTTGTTGTAGGAGACACCAGCGGACGCTGTCAGCTGGGTCTCGGCGCGAATTTTTGCTCTGATCTGTTCGGCGATCTCTGTCGCGGACGCAATGCCTTGAAGATTTTCAGTCACGTCGAGATAGGCTTCGTTGAGCGACAATGGCTCGATCATCGCAGTGTACTACGCGAATATCGCGGATCTGCAGAGACACCTCATTGTAAACCTCAAACCGCGGCTTCACGAAGATCAGGTCTGGACATTTTCGACGCGCCGTCACCGACGGCATCGCGGACCGGACAGGCCGACAAGAACGCAATTTAGCTTGAGCTGTTACTAGGTGACAAGGCTTGCCCGTGCATGAGACACGTGGTCGGAGTTTCAAACTTGGCCGGCACGCGCATTACCGTCGTCGCATTGCCGTGGGCGCAATCTTGAACTGCTGAGCAAATCAATATGAGGGCCGTTAGCATCGTAAAGCTCCAGGTGCGCCGAATAGATAGTGCCGAGCGATTGGCAAAAGGCTCGATTCTTCGTCGCCAGCCCGGCGAGCCGCGGTCTTGAGGTTGATGATCAGCTCAAACTTTATCGGAAGCAAAACCGGCAGGTCCGTAGGCCTTTCTC
>WNFI01065805.1_pt1 | contig 16752 bp, 15 predicted proteins | sample 5400471 | NCBI WGS metagenome assembly WNFI01 (sample SAMN13153348, study PRJNA577476) | soil metagenome | isolation source: 100 cm saprolite on Douglas fir-dominated hillslope | place: USA:California | collected 2013-09-17 | reverse complement strand
CTTTTCGCGCGCATGTTTCCCACGGCCGAGGTGCGCCACACCGGGGGCCCGAAGGAGCACGGCGCCGATATCGTAATCAGCCACGGAGATCCGTTTGCGCGATCGTCGGGAGATCCCTCCGCGCTCGCGTTCTCGCTCGTGGTGCAGATCAAGGATTGGCGTGGTTCTATCGACAACGTCGCACCCATCGAACAGATCGCCGCTGCGCGCGCCTACTACGACAATGAGGCGCCCGTTCGCGCCGGGATCATCGTTACACTCGGCGACGCTGCGTCCGAGCGATTCAAAGAACGTCTCCGCGAGATGGAAACGAAACTTGAGATTCCGATCGTTTTCATGGGGAAGGAGCGGCTGATCGATCTCTTCATGGAATTCGCTCCGGGCTCCGGAGCCGAGGAAGCATGACGAAGGTCAGATCCGGTAAGCTCGTGGGGCTCAGGCGGCACGGCGCCCGAAGAGGCGCCTGAACACGTTCGCCAGCGCCCCGTAGATCGCGCGCAGCAGGAGCGGGACGAGGCGGATGGGCTCCGCCCGGACGCCTGCGACGAAGCGGGCGAAGAGCTGGTCCGTCACCTGATCGATCATCCCGCGCCCGAACTGGACGATCTTCCCGGCCAGATCGACGTCGGCGTCGATGGCGACGCGGGCGAGGCCGCCGGGCAGTCCGACCACCCGGCTGGTGATCAGCGCCTTGACCGCGCCGCCGCTGCCCGCCTCCTTGCCCTCGCCGAGCAGTTTCACGGCGCGCCCCGCATCGTCGATCTCGACGATCCGCGCTTGGCCCTTGTAGGCCACCGTCACCGGGCCGACCTTCACCTTGATCGCGCCGCGGAAGGTGCGCTCGTCCACCATCTCGGTGAGCTCGGCGCCCGGCATGCAGGAGAGCGCGCGGCGCGGATCGAGCAGAAACTTCCAGACCTCGTCGACCGGCGCGCGCAGCTCGAACTGCTTCTCGATCTTCATTCCCATGCGGTCCCCCTCAAGGCGGACAGAGCTGGCCGCCCGCCTCGCTCAGCCCGGCGCCCGGGCCAGCGCGCCGCGCAGCACCTCCAGAGGGAGCAGCGCGCAGCCGACCCGCGCCGGGCGCAGCTCGGTCTGAAGCGCCGCCAGCACTTCCTCGCGCGAGAGCCGAGCTGCCTCGGCCATCGACAGGCCGCGCAGCCGCTCGGTGAGGAGCGATGCCGAGGCGATCACCACCATGCAGGCGTCGCCGCGGAAGCGCGCCTCGACGATGCGCCCCTCGCTCAGCCGCAGCTCGATGCGCACGCGGTCGCCGCAGAGCGGGTTCAATTCCTCGTGGGCAGCGTCCGCGCGCTCGAGCGAGCCCTGGTTGCGCGGCCTGCGGAAGTGCTCCGCGATGACCTCGCCGTAGAGGGCGCTCATGCTCCGTCCAGCTCGCCGCGGTTGCGCGTCGGGCTGTAGGAGGGAAAGCGAAACGACATGTCGCGGGTGAGCAGCCCGCCCGCGCCGTACTCGGCGAGGTCTCTGCGGCAGAGGCGTTCTCCGGCCAGAAGACGCGGGAGCAGCAGGTCGAAGACCGTCGCCTTGGAGAACAGGCCGCAGGAGGGCATCCCGATCGCCGGCACTTCGGGGCCGCCGGCCGCAGTGGCGGGCAGATAGGCGAGCCAGAGCAGCGTGCCGGGGTGCGCGGGCACGCCTCGCGACTCGATGCGCGCTCCAGCGCCGCTCAGCGCCTGCAGTGCCGGATCGAACGGGTCCATCGGCTTCGAGCCCGCGAACGCGATGAGCTGCGCTCCTGCCGCGATCGCCCGCGCGAAGGCCTGCGCCAGCTCGGCGGCGGAACCAGGCAGCACGCTGACGCCCGCGAGCGTCGAGCCGAAGAAGGAGAGCTTGTCCTCGAACGCTCGGCGAAAGCGCGCGAGCTGCGGCTCGTCGAGCGATTCCTGCACCAAGGCATGCACACGCTTCTGCAGGAAGGGCCGTACCTGGACGAGGCCCGAGCCGCCCGCGATCCGCTCGGCCTCGCGCACGTTCGCCTCGGCGGTAGCGAAGGGGACGATCTTGGCGCGGCCCACCAGCTCGCCCTCGAGCACGATCTGCCGGTGCGGCTGCGTGTACACGACCAGGTCGTCGATGGCGTTCACCCGCGCAAGCTCCGCCGTGGACAGCTCGAGGATGCCGCGCTCCTTCGCCGAGAGCGGCCATGCGCCGGAAGCCAGCTCGCCGACCCCGACGCCGCGGCCTGCGGCGGCCTGGGCGAGCCTGCTCCCGGCGGGATCCTCGTGCAGATCGCCCGGCTCCAGCTCCAGGAGGTGAAGCTCGGTCCAGCGCAGGTCGCTCAGCGCGCGCACGTCGTCCTCGGACAGCACCCGTCCCTTGTCCAGCACCACCCGGCCCTGCTCGCCGCGGACGTCCTGCGCAAGCACCAGGCCCGGTTCGAGGCGCGCTGCGCCGCCGCGCTCGACGAGGCGCAGCTTCATCGCGCGGTCTCCACGCTGGCTGCCGGCTGCGAGAGCGCGCGCTCCCTGGCCTCGGCGAGCGAGCCCGCGGTCCTCCCCGCCCGCACGGCGACGATCTGCGCCAGCACGCTGAGCGCGATCTCTGCCGCGGTCTGCGCGCCGATGTCGAGCCCGACCGGGACCTGCACGCGCGCGAGGTCCTGGTCGGCCACGCCCTGCTGCCGCAGCAGATCGAGCACGCCTCGGCCGCGGCGGCGGTTGCCAAGCATGCCCACGTAGCCCACTCGCGTCTGCAGCGCCGCGCGCAGCACCGGCACCTCGACCTTGTAGTCGTGCACGGTGAGCACCAGCGCGCAGGTCTCGCCGAGCGGCAAGCCCTCGACGATCTCCGAGGGGATGCCGATGCGCAACTCGTCGGCGGCCGGAAAGCGCTCCCGGGTGGCGAACCGCGGGCGCGCGTCGATCACCGTGGTGCGAAAGCCCAGCTCCTTTGCCAGCGGCACCAGCGGCATGGAGACGTGGCCGGCGCCGACGAGGACGAGCTGCGGCTGCGGCGCGTGCACCTCGAAGAAGATCTCCTCCTCGTCCACCGCGACCGCGCGCGAGGTGCCGCGAGCGATCAGCTCCGCCGCTTGCGCGAGCGCGAGCCGGTCGAGCGAAGGGGCGCCGAGCGATCCCTCCGCGGCGCCGCCGTGGAGGATCAGGAGCGCGCGCGACGGATCGCTCAGCTTGCGCGCGAGACAAGCCGCGCGGCCTTGCGCCACCTCGGAGGCGATGCGCCGGTAGAGCGCTGGCAGCGCGGGCGGATGGCCGGGCGCGATCTCGCCGCGGGCGAGCTCCATCTGCTCGACCAGAACTTCCACGGTGCCGCCGCAGGAGAGGCCCAGCTCCCAGGCATCCTCGTCGCCCAGGTCGAGCTTGAGCAGGCGTGGGCTCTCGGCCTTGAGCACCGCCTCCGCCTCGGCGATCACCTTGGCATCGACGCAGCCGCCGATGGTCACCGAGCCGAGCACGCGCCCGCCCTCGCCCACCCACATCTTCGCGCCCTCCTTCTTGGGCGTGGTGCCGCGGGTGGCCACCAGCGTGGCCATGGCCACGCGCTTCTCGCTGCGAGCGAACGTCTCGAGCTGCGTGAACGTCTCTTCCATCGGGCCTCCCTGTTGCCTCTTGCCCCTGCGCTTCCGCCTGGCGCCCTACGACAGCAGATGCCGCTCGAGGGCGCGCAGGCTCGCTAGATTGTGCGCCGGCGCAAAGACGCCGACGTGCGGGAGCGCCGCCTGCATGCCCGCCGCGAGCGGCTGGTATCCCGGGCTGCCGAGCAACGGGTTGAGCCATACCACCCGCCGGCAGCGGCGGCGCAGGGATTGAAGCGCCGCCGAGAGCGCCTCCGGCTCGCCCGTGTCCCAGCCGTCGCTCAGGATCACGAGCACGGTGCGGCGGTCGAGCAAATCGCTCCACTCCTCGTCGAAGCGCGAGAGGCACTCGCCGATGCGGGTGCCGCCCGACCAGCCGCTCGCCTGGCCGGGCAAGCTGCGCAACGCGCGCGCCCAGGGCCGCTCGCGCAGCGCCTCGGTCACGCGCGATAGCTCGGTGGCGAAGACGAAGCTCTCTACCCGGGCCAGCGTGCCCTGCAGCGCGTAGAGGAACTGCAGCAAGAAGCGGCTGTAGAGGTCCATCGAGCCGGACACGTCGCAGAGCGCGACGATGCGGGTCTTGCGCGGCTTCTTCTCGCGGAAGCACAGCTGGATGGCTTCTGCCCCGGTGCCGAGCGAGCGCCGCACAGTCCGGCGCAGGTCGATGCGAAGGCCGCGGCGCGCGGCCTTCCACCTGCGGCCGGGCCGCGCCGCGAGCTTTCGGGCGACGCGCGAGGCGACGCGCTCGATCTCCTCGAGCTGATCGGCGGTGAAGGAGGCGAAGTCCTTCTCCGCGAGCGCGGGCTCGGGGCTTCCGCCCGGGGACTTCTCCGGCTCGTCGCCGCCCGGCTCCTCTCCCTGCGCGAGCCAGCGCGAGACGGAGAGATGCCGCGGCGGCGTCGGCCGCTCTTCGTCCCGCCGGTTGCGCGCCCGCTCCGCCGTCTCGCCGCCGGGCAGCGCGAACGTGCGGGCAAACAACTCGTCGAAGATCGCGAACTCCTCGGGGCGCGCCACCAGCACCGTGCGCAGTGCAAAGTAGAAGAGCGAGCGGTCGCCCAGCGGCACAGACTGGACGGCGCGGACGGCGTCCAGCGCGTGGGCGGTGGTGGCGAGCACGCCGCGCGCCCGCAGTTCCCTGCAGAACGAGACGGTGCGACCGACCAGGTCCAGCGCGGCGCTCATGCGGCCCGCCCCTCGAGCGGCAGGCGGCCCTCGGCGAGGTCCTGCCGCAGCTTGCGCAGATCGGCCTCGTCTTTGACGACACAGCCGAAGGTCTCCTCGACGATCTTCGCGTCCAGGTGGGCCGCGTGCAGGGCGACCAGCGCGCTCGCCCAGTCGAGCGTCTCCGAGACGCCGGGCACCTTCGCGAGCTTGAGCCGGCGCAGGTGCTGCACCAGCGAGACCACCTGGACGGCCAACTCCTCGGCCGCGCGCGGCACCTTGCGCCGCACGATCGACAGCTCCTTCTCGAACGACGGGTAGTCGATCCACAGGTACAGGCAACGCCGCCGCAGCGCGTCCGACAGCTCACGCGATCGGTTGGAGGTGAGGATGACGTGCGGCCGGTGCTGCGCGCGCAGCGTCCCCAGCTCGGGCACGCTCACCTGGAAGTCGGAGAGGATCTCGAGCAGGAAGGCCTCGAATTCTTCGTCGCTGCGATCGATCTCGTCGATGAGCAGCACCGCCGGCTTCTGCTCGTGCAGGATGGCCTCGAGGAGCGGGCGCCGCAGCAGGAAGTCTTGGCCGAAGATGCGCGCCTCCTCGGCGCGCGCGGAGGAGCCCTGCAGGCCCGCGCCGTGCGCGCTCGCCTCCTGCAGGCGGATGTGGAGGAGCTGCCTCGCGTAGTTCCACTCGTAGAGCGCGGTGGAGGCGTCGAGACCCTCGTAGCACTGCAGCCGGATGAGGTCTGTGTCCAGCAGCCGAGCCAACACCTTGGCGATCTCGGTCTTCCCGACGCCGGCGTTGCCCTCGACGAGCAGCGGCTTGGTGAGCACCAGGGACAGGTGCAGCGAGGTGGCGATGGCCGGGTCGGCGACGTACCCCTCCCGCTCGAGCTGCTCGAGCAGGTGCGGAATGCTCTGGCTCACGACGCCTCCGGGATGCGGGCGATCAGGCGCGGGCGCTGCGAGTTACGCACCGGAAGGGCGGGAGGTCAACGCGCGGCGGACGCGAACGTTGCGACGACGAAATGGGCGGCCGCGAGCAGGCGCGCGTCGCGGCCGCGCCCGGCGACGAGCTGCAAGCCGACGGGCATCCCGGCCGGCCCGCGCGCGAGCGGCAGCGAGAGGCAGGGCCCGTGCAGCAGCGTCCAGATGCGGTTGAAGACGGGATCGCCGGTGAAGCCGAGTCCCTGCGGCGCCTCGCCCTGCGCGGCGGGCGTGAGCAGCGCGTCGAAGGGCGCGGCCACCTCGTCGAAGAGCGGGCGCAGGCGAGCCGCCTGCTCCACCGCGGCGGGATAGCTCGTCTCGCGCGCGGCGTCTCCTTCGCGGAAGAGCTTCCGGAGCTGCTCGCTCAACTGCGACTCGCCCGCGCGGCGCTCGGGTTGAAGCGAGCTCGCCATCTCTACCGCCATGATCGTCTTCTGCGCCTCGAACGCCGCGTCGAGCGCCGCAGGCCAGCGCAATTCCTCGACGCTCGCTCCTGCGCGCTCGAGCGCGCCCGCGGCCTCCTCGACCAGCTTTTGCGTTGCGGGCTCGGCGAATTCCCATTGGCCGGTGCGGCAGAGCGCAATCCGCGGCCGTTCCGGCGGCGGCTCGGGGACGATCCGCAGGCCGAGCGCACCCGCAAGCAGCGGCAGGTCGTCGAGACCACGTGCGAGGACGCCCAGCGTGTCGAGCGAGGGCGAGAGCACCTTCACGCCCTCGAGCGGTAACTGGCCGTGCGTGGGCTTGAAGCCGAACACGCCGCAGAATGAGGCGGGACGGATCACCGAGCCCGCCGTCTGGGTGCCGAGGGCCGCGGGGACCATCGCGTCGGCGACCGCCGCGGCCGAGCCGCTCGACGAGCCGCCCGGCGTGCGCGATGGGTCGCGGGGGTTGCGCGTCTTTCCCGGCGTGAAATAGGCCAGCTCGGTGGTCACCGTCTTGCCCAGGATCACCGCGCCGGCCGCTCGCAACGCCGCGACGCAGGCGGCGTCGCGCGCCGGCCGGTGCCCCCGGTGCAACGAGGTGCCGTAACTGGTGGGCAGGTCGGCGGTGTCGATCAGATCCTTCACGCCGACCGGCAGGCCGTGCAGCGGTCCCTTGCGGCCGGAGGCGTCGGCGCGGCGCGCCCCGGCGAGAGCGCGCTCCTCGTCGAGGGACTCCCACGCCTGCACCGTGGGCTCGCGGGCCGCGATCCGGGCGAGGCACGCGTGAGTCAGCTCCTCTGCAGAGAGCTCACCGCGCGCGAGCAGCGAGACCGCTTCGGCGGCGGACAGCTCATTCGGCGCGGTGCTCACGGTTCGCACCAGCGCCGGGCGATCTCGACGTACGCCTCCACCGCTTGGGAGATGTTGTTGGTCTCGCAGTACTCGTCGGTCTGATGGCAGAGGGCGAGCTCGCCGGGCCCGAGGATGACCGTGGGGACGCCGCCGTACGCGGTGGTCAACGCGCTCGCGTCGGTGAAGTACGGCGCGCTGCCCGTCCGCGGCCGGGCCTTCCGCACCTGCGAGAGCACCTCCACCACGCTTTCGACGAAGGGATCGTCCTCGCGCGTGCGCACACTGGTGGCGTCGACGATCGCCTCGATCTCCACCTCCGGACCCAGGAGCGATGCGAGCTGCGCCTGCAGCGCGGCGTGGGAGACCTCAGGCGTGGTGCGGATGTCGACCGTCAGCTCCACCAGATCGGGCACCGAGTTGGTGTTGAGCCCGCCGCGGACGGTCCCGACGTTCAGCGAGGGCCGGCCTAGCAGCGGATCCGGCGCGGCCTGGAAGCGGAAGTCTTCCAGCTTCATCACCGCTCGCGCCGCCTTGTAGATGGCATTCACACCGCGCTCGGGCATCGAGCCGTGCGCGGTGACGCCGCGCGTGCGCAGCCGCAGCCAGAAAGCTCCCTTGTGGCCGATCAGGGGCTCGTTCCCGGTGGGCTCGGCCACGACCACCGCACCCGCGCGCCCCAGCGCGCCGGCGGTGCGCGCGAGGTGGATGGCGCCCTGACAGCCCGTCTCCTCACCGGCGGTGAAGACCAGCTCGAGGCCCGCCTTGCCCGCGGGGCGGCGAGAAAGATCGATCGCCGCGGCGACGATCGCCGCCACCCCGCTCTTCATGTCGGTCGAGCCGCGGCCGTAGAGCTTGCCGCCGTCGATCTCGCCGGCGAGCGGTTCGTGCGACCACTTCGCCGCGCCCAGCGGCACGGTGTCGAGGTGGCCGGTGAAGCAGAGCGCGGGTTTGTCGCCGCCGCCGCGGCGGGCGACCAGGCTGGTGTGGCCCGGGGCGTATTCGAAGCGGCTGGTGGAGAAGCCTGCCTTCTCCAGGAGCGCTCCGATGCGGTCCGCGCAGGCCCGCTCGGTGCTGGTGGGGTTGATGCTGTCGGTGCGTACGAGCTCCCGAGTCAGTTCGACCGCGTCGATCATGGCGTCTCCTTGCGCGCTGGCCCCGCCGTTTCCTTCGACCCCGCGGCGCCAAAATACGCCTGCTGCACCTGTTCGTCGCGCGCGAGATCTTCCGCGCTGCCGCTCGCCACCACCCGCCCCTTGGAGAGGACGTAGCCGCGGTGGGCGATGGCGAGCGTCTGGCGCACGTTCTGCTCGACCAGGAAGATGGCGACGCCCCCCTCGTCGTGGATGCGCCGGAGCACCGCGAAGTTCTCCTTCACCAAGAGCGGCGAGAGGCCGAGCGACGGCTCGTCCACCAGCAACAGGCGCGGCGCGCCCATCAGGCCGCGGCCGATCGACACCATCGCCTGCTCGCCGCCGGACATCGTGCCCGCGAGCTGGGGGCGCCGCTCCGCCAGCCGGGGGAACACGGCATAGACCCGATCGAGGCGGGCGCGCAGCACTCCATCGCGCGTTTCGGCGAAGGCGCCCAGCCGGAGATTCTCCTCGACCGAGAGCCGGGGGAACACCTTGCGGCCCTCGGGGATACAGGCGATGCCCAGCCGCACGATCTCGTGCGTGGGCATCCCGGTCAGCTCGACGTCGCCGAAGAAGATGCGGCCGCGCCGCGGGCGCGTGAGCCCGAGCACCGAACGGATGAGCGTCGTCTTGCCCGCCCCGTTCGACCCGAGCAGGCAGGTGATCGCGCGAGGCTCGGCCACCAGCGAGACATCCTCGAGCACGTCCGCGCGATCGTAGGCGGTGAACACGCCTTCGAGGCGCAGCGCCTCGCCCGGCTGGGTCTTGTCGCTCACCTTCGCCATTCCCTTCGTCAGGAGATCCCCAGATAGGCCTGCTGCACGAGCGGGTCGCGCGCCACCTCGTCGTACGAGCCCTCGCGCAACTTCTTGCCGTAGTCGAGCACCAGGCAGTGGTGGGTGATCCGCTCGATCACCGCCATTTCGTGCTCGATGACGATGATCGCCGGATGACCGAGGCGCTCGCGTGCGGCGAGGATGTCGTCCATCAGCCGCATCGTCTCGTCGTGGGTCATCCCCGCCGACGGCTCGTCGAGCAGCAGCAACCGCGGCCGGCTGATCAGCGCGCGGCAGATCTCGATGCGCCGGCGATCGATCATCGGCACCGCCGCGGCCGGCTCGTCGAGCCTCTCGGCGAGCGGCGGCGAGAAGCCGTGCAGAAGCTCGCGCACCAGCTCGCGCAGCCCGGTCAGCGCGCGGCGCAGCGGGGCGCGCCGGAGCAGGTTCCAGGCGAGGCCGTGCTCCATCCGCGCCAGCTCGCCCACCGCCACGTTGTCGAAGATGGAAAGCGGCAGGCAGAGGCGCGAGCGCTGGAAGGTGCGCGCGATGCCGGCGCGGAAGATCTGCGGCGGCCGATCGCGGGTGATGCGGCGCCCGGCAAAGACCAACTCGCCCGCGCTGGCGGCATAGATGCCGGTGAGCACGTTGAAGAAGGTGGTCTTGCCCGAGCCGTTGGGGCCGATGAGCCCAAGCACGCTGGCCTCGGGGAGCTCGAAGCTGAGCGAGTCGAGGGCGACGAGGCCCCCGAAGCGCCGGGTGAGGCCCTGGCAGGAGAGGAGCGTGGCGGTCATGCCGCGCCTCCCGCTTCCCAGCGCCTGAGCCGCCGCGGCAGCAGGCCCGCGGGCCGGAAGAGCAGCACGGCCATCACCAGCCCTGCGTAGAGGAGGTAGCGGTATTCCTGGATGAGCTGGAACTTCTCCGGCAGGAGCACCACGATGGCGGCAGCCAGCGGCACGCCGGCCGCGTTGCCGATGCCGCCGAGCAGGATGATGGAGACGAAGATCAGCGACTCGCTGAAGGTGAAGTTGTTGGGGGCGATGAAGCCGACCACGTACGCGGAGAGGGCACCGGCGAGCCCGGTGAGGAAGTTGCCCAGCGTGAAGGCGAGGATCTTCCAGCGGGCGACGTCCAGTCCGAAGGCGGCGGCCGCGGTCTCGTCCAGCCGGACGGCGTCGAGGGCGAGGCCGACGAAGGAGCGCTCGATGCGCAGGACCAGCGCGAAGCCGAGCGCGAGCATGACCAGCGCGGCGAGCACGTACTTGACCAGGAACGATCCCTCGAGCGGGCCCAGCGCCAGATCGTCGCCGAGGCGCAGCCCGAAGATGTCCAAGCCGGCAAGCTTGAGGCCCTGCGGCCCCCCCAGCGTGTCGTTCACCTCGAGGAAGGTGCGGAAGAGGATGCCGAAGGCGACGGTGATGAGCGCGGCGTAATGGCCGCGGGTGCGCAGCACCGGCAGGATGAGCACCGAGCCGATCACCGCCGCCGCGGCGCCGCCCGCGAGCAGCACCAGCGCGCCGGGGATCCCGCCCCCGCGGCCCAGCACGGCGGCGGTGTACCCGCCGATGCCGAAGAAGGCCGCGCCGGCGAAGTTGACCACGCCGGCGGAGCCAAATTGCAGATGGAGCCCCAGGCAGGCGACCGCGATCACCAGCACCCGGGCGACGAGGTAGAGAGAGAAGGCGTCGTCGCGCAACAGCAGCGCGAGGGCCACCACTCCCAAGAGGCCGAACGGGGGCAGGGCGCGCGAAGCCCCGACGGCGCGCGCGATGGGCGCTAGCGGCTTCGTCCGTAAGGAGAGCGCCGCGGCCACGCCGCAGGCGAGCAGCACCGCCACAGTGAAGGTCGACTCGGCACGGAGGAAGAGGAACAGGTACGCGCTCAGCAGCGCGGAAGCGACGAGCGCCGCGGCGATGCGGGATGGGCCACTCACACGCGCTCGCTCGCCTTCTCGCCGATGAGGCCGGTGGGGCGCAACGCCATCAGCACGATCACCACGCCGAAGGCGAACACGTCCTTGTAGGCGCTGGCAAAGGGCAAGGCCGCGGCACCGATCGTCTGCAGGGCAGCGAAGAGGAAGCCGCCGAGGATCGCGCCATAGAGGTTGCCCAGGCCGCCGACGACGGCCGCGGAGAAGCCGATCACGCCGAGCAGGAGGCCCATGCCGAAGCCAACCTCGTTGTAGTAGAGGCCGTTCATCACGCCCGCCACCGCCGCCAGCGCAGAACCGAGCGCGAAGGTGGCGAGCACCACCCGGGTGAAGTCGATGCCCATACAGCGCGCGGTTTCCTCGTCCTGCGCGACGGCGCGGATGGCGAGCCCTAGCCGGGTGCGGGTGATGAACAGATGGGTGCCGATGATGAGCAACGCGCCGGTGGCGAAGAGGATCGCGTTGTCGAGCCGCAGGGTGAGCGCGCCCACCGCGGTGGCGGTCCCGGGCAACAGAGGGGGAAAGCGCTGCGGCTGCGAGCCGCCGGGATAGAAGAGCCGGACCGCCTCCCGCAGCGCGGTACCCAGCATCAGCGTCATGAGGAGCACGTTGATCGGCGGCACCGACTTGAGCGGCAGCACCACCGCGCGCGCGATCAGGGCGCCGAGGATCGCCATCGACAGCGCGGCGGCGGCGAGCACGCCGAGGAGCAGCAGCACCGGCGAGGTCACCCCCAGATGCTCGAGCAGCGCGTGGCCGGCGAGCCCGGCGAACGCGCCCACCATCAGCACGTCGCCGTGGGCGAACTGGATCACGTCGAGCACGCCGAAGAAGAGGCTGAACCCGAGCGCGACCAGGGCGTACATCATGCCCAGCATCGCGCCGTTGACGACGTACTGGGCGAGGAGCCCTGACACCGCCTACTTCCCTTTCAGCTTGCGCTTGCCGCTCGCATACTCGCTGTCCTCCCAGACCACCCACTTGCCATCCTGGACGATGTACTTCGTGATCGCCGCCACCGTATTCTGGCCGTGACTGTCGAAGGTGATGGGGCCGGTGATCGCGTCACGGTCCTTCACCTTGGCCAGCTCCCCGATGATCTTGCGGCGGTCGGGCCCCACCTTATCGATGGTGTCCATCAGGAGCGTGGCCGCCACAAAGGCGAACGGCCCGTACGCCTCGGGCGGGTTCGGGTAGCCCTGCGCCGCATACTTCTCCATGAAGAACTTGCCGCCGGGCAGCTTCTCCACCGGCGCGCCCTCGCGGAAGGCGAGCACGCCCTCGGCGAGCTCCGGTCCCGCCCCCTTGATGAAGTCGTCGGAGAGCATGCCCGAGGTGCCCTGGAGCTGGGCGTTGATGCCCAGCTTCTCCATCTGCGCGCGGATGCGCACGGCCAGCGGCGTGAGGCCGCCGAAGTAGATGACCTGAGGATGCTGTCCCTTGATCTGCGTCAGCTCGGCGTTGAAGTCCTGCTGGTCGGCGGTGACGCCGAAGTCGCCCGCGATCTTGCCGCCGAGCGGCGTGATGCTCTGGGTGAAGTACTTGTCGTGGCCTTTGCCGTAATCGGTGGTGTCATGGATGATCGACCAGGTCTTGTAGCCCTGCGCGGCCATGAACTTGGCCGCGGTCTCGTTCTGGTTGATCATCGTGCCGTTGACGCGGTGGATCTCCTTGTAGTCGTGCGCGTAGGTGATGTCGGGCAGCACCGCGCCCCAGACCACGGTCGGCAGGCCGAAGCGGTGGTAGGTGTCCACCGTGGCCATCGCCACCACCGAACAGTAGTGGGTGACGCCGGCGACGATGCTCTTGTCGGCCGCTGCCTTGGTCGCCACCTGCACGCCGGCGTCGGGCTTGCACTCGTCGTCCAGCACCACCAGCTCGAACTGGTACTTGCTCTTCGGGTCGGCGTTGCGCAGGCGCACCGCCAGGTCGGCCGAGTTGCGGCCGCCGAGCCCGATGGCCGAGTTGCCACCGGTGAGCGGTCCGACGAAGGCGATCTTGACCACGTCCTTCGCCAGGACGGCGGGGCTCGCAAACGCGAGGAACGTGGCGGCACCAGCAGCGACAGCGGCGGAAGGGCAGCGGCGGTACATGGGCGACCTCCAGCGGCGCCGGCAAGGCGCAGTGCGGCAAGCCTAGCATTGGGAGCATGAAAAAATGCAAACGGGTTTCGCGCTCCCGCCCGTGGTACGAAAAGCGCTTGGATTTCCGGCCCCGCACCGTCTGCAACCGCTGCCAGCGTCCCGCGAAGGTCTGCTGGTGCGACCGGCTCACGCCGCTGCACAGCCGCACCCGGGTCTGCTTCCTGCAGCACCCGCGGGAGGGCCGCGTCGCCATCGGCACCGCCAGGATGGCCCACCTGTCCCTGCCCAACTCGGAGCTGCACCAGGGCGTCGAGTTCGGTGCGCACGAGCGGGTCCGAGCCCTCGCCGCCGCCTCCGGCACCGCCCTGCTCTTTCCCGGCGAAGGCGCCCTCGATCCGCAGGAGCTCTCTGGCCGCTCGCCCGGCACGCTGATCGTGGTCGACGGCACCTGGGCGCAGGCGCGCAAGGTGGTCAAGCGCAACCCGCTCTTGCAAGCGCTTCCGCGCATCGGGCTGCGGCCGGCGCAGCCGAGCAACTACCGCATCCGCAGTGAGCCCGCCGCGCACTGCGTCTCCACCATCGAGGCGGTGGTGCACGTGCTCGGCGCGCTGGAAGGCGACCCAGGGCGCTTCCAGCCGCTGCTCCGCGTCTTCGATCGCATGGTGGATCTTCAGCTCGAGCACGCCGCCAGGCGGTCCGGTCCGCCGCGCGTGCGCCGCAAGCCGCAGCGACGGCCCCGCGCCGAGATGGCCCTCGCCGAGCTATGCGCGCGCTTTCCCGCCGCGGTGGCCCTCTACGCCGAGGCGAACGCCCATGCACGTCTTGGGAGCGGCGCCGGCGAGGCCGAGCTGATCCAGCTGGTCGCGGTCCGGCCGGCGAGCGGCGCGCGCTTCGAGGCGCTGATCGCACCGCGGCGGCCGCTCGCTCCGGGCGCGCCCGCACATCTTGAGGTCCACGCCGCGCGGATCCTCGCCGGCGACGACGTCGAAAGCGCGCTCGCGCGCTTCCGCGCCTTCCTGCGCGCGGGCGATCTCTTCTGCGGCTGGGGCGGCTACGCGCTCGATCTGCTGCGCGCCGAAGGTGGGCCGGAGCTGCCCTTCCTCGATCTGCGGCTTCTGGCGGCGCGGCTCCTGCGCCGAAGGCCAGGCGGCGTCGAGCAGGCGGTGCGGCTCTTGGGCCGTCACGAACCGCCGCGCCCGCTTGGCGAAGGCCGCGCGGGCAGGCGCCTCGCCGCGCTGGCCGCGCTGATCGGCGAGCTTTGTGCGCTCGGCGGCGAACCGCTGCCGCTTACTGCCTAGCCTTGAAGGGGGAGGCGTAGTGGCGGATCTCGATTGAAATCCCGTCCGGGCCATCGAAATACAGTGAGTGTCCCCAGCCACGTGCGCCGAAATTGTGTTCGTCCCTCCTGGTAATGGGGATGGATCGCTCTTGAAGTCGGGACTGCACTTGTTGGAAGCGTTCCTGGGACATTGCAAGGCAAACGTGATTCGCATTTCGCGGTTGGTCGCCGCGCCACATTCGCGGTGGAAAAAGATCAATCACCAATCCCTCACTGACTCTCGCCGACGGAAATGGCGCGGAACCTCGTTGGTATTCCTCGAGCCGCACAGGCGTGAGATCGAGCAGGTCCGCAAGGGACCGCGCGGCGGCGATGGGATCCGACACCTCCAAGACAAAATGGTCGAGCTCCTGGGCTCGGGGGGACCGTTGTCTCGTCCCGGCGATGTCGCTTTCTCTGAGCTGGAACCTTCCCTCCGCGGTAACGACTGCGTGCCCGAACACTCGAACCTGATTGTTGTCGAGGCGGACCTCGATACGGCTGGGCCGGCGCATCTCCATACCTTGATGGACGATCAGCGCGTCTGTCTTCAGTACGCCCTGCGCTCGGAGGTAACATGCGAGCGGTCCTGCGGCGCTACCCGTGGCCGGATCTTCCGAGATGCCCACGGTAGGGTTGAAGAACCGGGCGTAGGCGGTCGGATCAGAGGCGAGAGCATCCAGGGTGAACACGTAACAGCCCTGACCACCCACCGAGCGGAGCACCTCGGCCAACCGCTCCGAATCCGGACGGCATTTTGCCAACGCATCGCGATTACGAACTGGAACCATTAAATGTGCTGCTCCGGTGGAGACTACTTGCGCCCGCGTGGACCCTCCCAGGTCCTCCTCCTTCACACCGAGCGCCCTCGCGAGCAGGGCCGTGTCCTCGAGCGTAGCGCCGAAGACTGGCTCAGTTTGTGTCATCCCAATCGAGAGGGGACGGCCCGCGCGGGACGCGATTTCGACCGGCAACGCGGGGTTGCCGATCAGCTGACGGAAATTGGAACGCTCGCCGTTCATGCGGAGCGAGCCGGACTCTGCGAGCCACCACCATGCGCCGAGGGCATTGTGGCCGGCTCCGAAAACCTCGACTCCGGCCGCGGTAAAAGACCGGAGTTGCCAATCGGCTTCGCTCCCGTCGGGGGGTCGCGACAAGAAGGTTGTCTCGGACTGATTGAGCTCCCGAGCGATCTGACGCATCGTCGTCTCGTCCACCGTGTCGGCGTCCGGGACCACGGCGAGCGGATTGCCGCCAAACTGCTCTTGCGTGAAGACGTCGACCAAGTAAAAACGGAGCTCGTGGCGTGTACTCATATCTCTCTGGATGCACTCAACCAGGCGAGGGTTCACGCGCCTCGTCCCTGATGTCGAGTACTACTAGTGAGAACGATGCTCGCCGCGTTCCTAGCCGCGCTGGCACTAGCGACGCCGCCCCAGGACCGGAGGGTGGCGATCGACGGGCACGCGCTCACGCTTCCCGCGAGCGCGGAGGCGGCGGGGCGTGCGCTGCGGGTCGAGCTCGTCGTCTCCTCCGCCGAGCGCACGCTGCTCGCGACGCTCGTGCACCGCGGCTGGACGCCGCGCGACCCGTCGGTCCGTCCGCTGCATCCGGAGGTTCCCTGGCTCGTGCACGGCCGGCGACCGGACCTCGAGCTGGAGCACGCCGGCGCGCGCATCGACGAGCGGCTGCACCTCGCGCTCTGGAAACTGCCGGACAAGCTGCGCGGCATGCCGCTCTGGGCCGGCGTCGCTGCCCGGCAGGACGGGGTGCGCCCGCTGCTGCCTCCCGCGCAGCCGCCGCGGGTCGCGCAGGACGCCGCCGACCGCGTGCTCGCCGACTTCTCCTTTGGGCTCGCGCAGGCGCGCGTCGTCTCCACCCAACCGCGGCTGACCTGGGTAGAGCTGGTCGAGGCTCCGGCCGGCGCCGAGGAGCTGATCCCCGAGCTGCCCGCCGCGAGCGAGCCGCCGCTCCAGCCCGCGACGAAAGTCGAGGGCGCGCCGGTCTTGCTGCAGCTGCCGCCGCTGCGCCCGGTCTCGCCGGAGGTGATCGCGCGGCCCGACGGGCCGGGGCGCCGTGTTGCGCTCACCTTCGACGCCTGCGCGACGCTCGACAGGAGCTTCTACGACGACCGCGTCACCCGCGTGCTGCTCGAGACGCGCACGCCGGCCACGCTGTTCATCAGCGGCAGGTGGGCAGAGACGCACGCGCGGCAAATGCGCGTGCTCTCGGAGGTGCCGCTCTTCGAGATCGGCAACCACTCGTACATCCATCCGCACATGACCGACGTGCCGGGAGAACGGCAGCGAGAGGAGCTGCTCTGGACGCAGCAGATCCTGCTCTCCTTGACCGGAAAGTTGCCCCGCTTCTTCCGCCCGCCCTACGGCGAGGTAGACGCAGGGCTTGCGGCGGAGGCGGCGAAGGACGGGCTGCGCACGGTCGAGTTCGATTTCCCCTCCGGCGATCCCGACAAGCACATCACCCGCGAGCGCCTGATCGAGTGGGTGCTGGCCAAGGCGCGGCCTGGATCGATCGTG
>WNFI01704603.1_pt2 | contig 16755 bp, 13 predicted proteins | sample 5400471 | NCBI WGS metagenome assembly WNFI01 (sample SAMN13153348, study PRJNA577476) | soil metagenome | isolation source: 100 cm saprolite on Douglas fir-dominated hillslope | place: USA:California | collected 2013-09-17 | reverse complement strand
CGAGGTTGATCACGAACAGCCACAAGAGCACTGCGGCGCTGGTCCTGGACATCGTCAACCTCCGTCCGGCGTCTTCCATGATGATCGGTAGGCCGGCAATGGTACGCGGGTTCGCCATAGATGACGATCCCGCAAGTGACTAGCAAATAAGGACTAATGCCGCCGTAAGAAAGGACTTGCATTCAAGCTAGTGTTATAGTTAACTACTACACAAGCTCGCACCATGATAAACGAGTCCTGATGGACCCCGAATGGAACGCCGGTCAGCCGATCTACCGCCAGGTTCGCGACCGTGTCGTCGCCATGATCCTCGATGGCGTGCTCAAAGAAGGCGATCCGCTGCCGTCCGTGCGGACGGTCGCGGCCGAGTCTCGCGTCAATCCGCTCACGGTCCTGAAGGGCTATCAACAGCTGGTCGACGAGCAGCTCGTCGAGAGCAGGCGCGGTCGCGGCATGTTCATCAACGAAGGCGCGCGCGATCTGCTGCGGAAGGGCGAGCGCGAGAGGTTTCTCGCGGAGGAGTGGCCCAGGGTCCACGCGACCATCCAGCGGCTCGGCCTGTCGACGAAGGAACTGCTGAGCGCCGCCTCACCCCCGGGGTCGAAAGCGGCAGAGGAGGAGCGCTGAAACCATGGCATGCATAGAAGCGCGCGGTCTGCGCAAGGCCTTCGGTTCCACGATCGCGCTGGACGGCATCGACCTGTGTGTCGAAGAGGGTCGCGTCCTCGGGCTGATCGGGCCCAACGGCGCGGGCAAGACCACAGCGCTCAACGCGATCCTCGGACTGACCCGGTACCAGGGCGAGCTGCGCGTGCTCGGACGCGACCCCTGGACGGAGCGCGATCGGCTCATGCGCGACGTGTGCTTCATCGCCGACGTCGCGGTGCTGCCGCGCTGGATGCGGGTCGGGCAGGCGCTCGACTACGTCGCCGGCGTGCATCCGCGCTTCGATCGCGCCAAGGCGGAAGGCTTTCTCGCGAAAACCACCATCAAGCACAGAAGCAAGGTCAGGGAATTGTCGAAGGGCATGGTGACCCAGCTGCACCTGGCCCTGGTCATGGGCATCGACGCGAACCTGCTGGTCCTGGACGAGCCGACGCTCGGCCTCGACATCCTGTATCGCAAGCAGTTCTACGACTCGCTGCTGAACGACTACTACGACCGCACCCGCACGATCGTCGTGACCACGCATCAGGTCGAGGAGATCCAGCCCGTCCTCACCGACGTGATGTTCATCGACCGCGGCCGCATCGTCCTCGCTTGCAGCATGGAGGAGTTCGAGGTGCGTTATCTGGAGGTGATGGTGCGCCCAGAGCACGTCGCCGCCGCGCGCACGCTCGGGCCGATCCACGAGCGCCAGCTGTTCGGACGCACGATCCTGCTCTTCGACAACGTCGAGCGCCAGAAGCTCGCCGACCTGGGCGAAGTGCGCACGCCCAGCCTCGCCGACCTGTTCGTGGCCGTGATGGGCAAGGCGGCCGACGCCGAGCAAGGAGCGGCTCGATGACACCTCGGCCGATGTACTGGTCGATCCGCCGCGAGCTGTGGGAGAACCGTTCGATCTACGTCGCACCGCTGGCCGTGGCCGCCGTCTTCCTGTTCGGCTTCGCGCTCAGCACGATCATGCTGCCCCATCACCTGCGTGCCGCGGCCCTCGACCCTGCGAGGCAGGACCGCATCCTCGTCATACCGTTCAGCGCCGCCCCGAGCCTGATCATCCTCACGTCGATCATCGTCGGGGCGTTCTACTGCCTCGACGCGCTCCACGGCGAGCGCCGTGATCGCAGCATCCTGTTCTGGAAGTCCCTGCCCGTCTCCGATCTCACGACGGTGCTCTCGAAGGCCAGCATTCCGCTCGTCGTCCTGCCCTCGATCGCGATCGCGGTCAGCCTCGCCACGCAGCTGGTCATGCATGCGTGGCTGCTGCTGATCTCGGGTTGGGCGCGACGCACGCCCCTGCTCTGGGTGGTGCTGCCGCCGATGGCGCTCGGCGTCTTCGAGAGGGTCACGATCCACACTTCGCTCGTCGCCTCTTTCGTGAGCTACCGCTTGATCGGCGCCATGAAAGTGGCGTTCGCCACCCAGGGGCACGACATCCGTCGTCTCGCCCAACTCGATCCGCTGCGATTCCTGATCACCCCGGGTCTCTGGATCGGACTGCTCGCCGCCGCGGCCTTCCTCGCCGCCGCCGCCCGGCTGCGCCGCGATCGGGAGCCGATCTGATTCGCATGCAACTCGATTCACCCGCTCGTGTAAGGAGAAACGAAACATGAAGCCCCTTGTTGCTCTTGACTGCCCAGCGATCGAATGTGCCTCTCTCTCACCCACTGCTCCGATCTGGCAGGACATCCTGGCCCAGGCGATGACCGGCGAAGTACTCGCCGCGATGAACTACACCTCCCTCGCGGAGATCTGTGACGAACCCGCAGAAGTCGCCGACGCATTGGAGCATGCGGAAGCGGAACGAGGCCATGCGGCGGCGTTCGCGGCCGAGGGCCGCAAGATTGGAGTGGACGTCGCCAACAACGTCGAGGCGCGGCATTGGAAGCGCCTCCGCGAAGCGTTCATGCGCTGCATCACGGAGCGCGACTTCATCGGCTGCCTGATCGTCCAGGAGATCATGCTGGAATCCTTCGCCGTAGCGAGCTATGGTGATGACCACCCTGGCCAAGATGCTGGCGAAGGACTGCACGGATGGACATTGCGACGTGTGCCAGGCCAGCTGCGTGAAGCCGTCACTGTTCGAAGTCAGCTTGTCGGCCGCCGAGCTTCGCGGAGCGTCGCTACGACAGTACCTGCAGACGCTGGACATGCTGGGGATACCCGGGGAGGTCACACTCGCATGGGTGGCTCAGTTGCCCGTGCAGCGGGGCGAGGGCGGGCGATCGAGGTCGATTTCGCTCTCATCGGGCACCCGGAGAGTTGGAGAGCGGCCGCGGACGTGCTCGCGGTCCTGCGCGGACCGCGGCATACGCCTCTCCCGGACGACGACGTCGAGGATATCGTTCCCTGGATTCCGCCCAGACCCGTCTGCCATGTCGACGTCGGGTCGATTACCGGCGCGAAGGCGCGCGGCCTCTACATCGACTCCTTCATTCCTCCGGACCGTCTGGACGCCGCCTACGTGCACGAGAACATCGCCCGCGTTCGAGGGGCGGCGGCCTGTGCGATCAGGGCGGGCGCGAAGATCGTGAGCCTCGGCGGCTTCAGCTCCATTCTGATCGAGGGCAACTTCGATCAACTGCCGGAACGAGACCGTACGGTCTTCACGACCGGCAATACGTTGACCGTTGGTTTCATCGTTCAGGGCATCAAGAAGATGTGCGCGCTGGAGGGTCGAAACCTCTCGAGATCAACGCTGCTCATCGTTGGAGCAACAGGAGATGTGGGTTCCGGCTGCGCCCGCTGTTTGGCGCCTGTCGTGAGGCGCGTGCTGCTCAGCGCACGCAACGCGGAGAGACTACGCAGGCTTGCCGCGGAGCTGCAAGCCGAGGGAGTCGAGGTCGAGATCGCGACCGATCTCCAGCAATTGTCCGCCGAGGCCGACGTCGTGATCTGCGCGGCGAGTCTGGCGTCCCCCTCGCTTCGGTTGGGCCGGATCGCGCCCCACGCCGTCGTTTGCGATGCGGGCTACCCGAAGAACCTGGCTCCGCGGGCGGAGATGCGTGGCGCCAAGGTCTTCTTTGGCGGTCTGGGACAGGTCACGGGAGGATTGAGATTCACCCCGGATTTTCGTGGAATCCTGAATCGGCATCCGTTCCCCGATGTGGTCCATGGATGTCTACTGGAAGGCATTGCTCTTGCCCTGGAGCGCCGGTTCGAACCTTTCTCCCAGGGAAGAGGGTCCATCACTCAGGAGCGCGTCGAGGAGATCGAGACGATTGCCGCACGCCATGGAATCCATCTCGCACCGCTTTACAACGCGGATGGACCAGTGGAAGAAGAACGCGACTTGTCGACGCGAACGCGGTTGTCGTGGTAGACGGCGCCGCCGCCCATGTCGGAGTCGCGCTCGTCGACGGTCGCATTGACGTTCGTGCCCTCCTTCGCGTGACCTGGCCATCGCCCTTTCGGGCTGGCCACCACTCCCGGGCGAACGCGATCGCTCACGTCGGCGATGGCGACGAACGAGCCCCGCGCGTTGGCGACGCGCACCTCGTCTCCGGTCGCGATGCCCCGGGGCACGGCATCGTCGGGATGGATGACGACCGTGGCCGCGCCCGCCCGCCGCTGCTGGCGCGGCACGTTGGCGAAGAGCGAGTTCAGGAAGAAGTGGTTGGCCGGCGTGACGAGGGCGAGCGGTAGTCGCGGGCCAGCGCGGTGTCTCGCTGCGACGTCTCGTGCGCGGGCGTGTAGCCGGCGACCGGATCGAGTCCGGCCTGCGCCATCCGTTCGGAGACCAGCTCCAGCTTGCCGGACGGGGTCGGAAAGCCGGTCGCGAAAGGGACGAACGGATCGGGATAGCGGAGCCGCATCCAGCCGCGGGCTCTGAGCTCCTCGAGCGTGATGCCGCAGAGTGACGGATGTCCGCTGTCCAGGACCTGCCGCGCCATCGTCTCGTCGCTGTCATAGAGCGGTGCCGCCTCCAGGCCCATCCTGCGCGCGAGGCGACGGAAGATCTCCGTCGTGGGCAGGCACTCGCCCGGAGGCGGCGCCGCCGGCTCGTTCCAGGCCAGATACAAGTGCCCGTACGCGATCAGCAGGTCGCGGTGCTCGATCTGCATGGTCGCGGGGAGCACGATATCGGCGTAGCGCGCGGTGTCGGTCAGGAAGTGCTCGACCACGACCGTGAACAGGTCGTCGCGGGCCAGGCCGCGCCGGACCTTCGTCTGATGCGGAACGCTCGCCGCGGGATTGCTGGCGTACACGAACAAGGCCTTGACCGGCGGACCGTCGGTCTCGAGCAGCCCTTCCCCGAGGCGCGTCATGTGCAGCTCGCGCGTCGGGCGCGGCCGGAGGTCGTCGCGCCACAGGGCGGCCCAGTTCAGGCCATAGAAGCCGCGCGTGTCGTAACTGACGCCGCCGCCCGCGTAGCGCCAGTCGCCGGTGACGCCGGGAATGCAGGTGATCGTCCGCACGGCCATTCCCCCGCCGCCGTGGCGCTGGAGGCCGATGCCGATGCGAATGCCGGTCGGCCGGTTCTCGGCCAGTCTCTGGCCCAGATGTGCGATGGACTCCTCCGGAAGCCCGGTGATGTCGGCAGCCCGCGACGGCGGGAACTCGAGGATGCGCTTGCGAAAAGCCTCCCACCCGACGGTGGCGCGGTCGATGAATTCCTGGTCTTCCCCTCCTTCGGCCAGCACGACGTGCAGCAGGGAGAGCGCGAGGGCAGCGTCGGTGCCCGGTAGCGGCGCGAGGTGCCAGTCGCTCGCCGCGGCCGTCCGGGTCCGGATGGGGTCGATGGCGACGACCTCGGCGCCGTTACGGCGCGCCTCCAGGACGCTCCGCCACAGGTGGGGATTCGTCGACAGCACGTTCGCGCCCCAGAGCACGACGAGCTTCGACAGGCGCAACGTTTCCGGGTCCATGCCCACGCGGTTGTCGCCCAGCGTGTAGCCGGTGCCGAATCCGCCCGCGATCGTGCAGATCGTCACCACGTGACGCGATGTCCCCAGCACGTTCCACAGCCGGCGTCCGGCGCCGTAGATCCCCTGGAGGAGTCCCATGCTGCCGGTGCCGAGGAACGGCCAGATCGCCTCGGCGCCGTGCGTTGCGATCACCTCGCCGAGCCCCGCCGCGATCCTGTCCAGGGCCTCGTCCCACGAGATCCGCGTGAATTCGCCGCTTCCCTTCGGTCCGACACGACGCAAGGGAAAGAGCAGCCGGTCGGGCGACCGTGCGTAGGCCAGGTAGTCCTCGACCTTGTTGCAAAGCGATCCGCGCGTGAACGGATGGGCGGGATCACCGCGCAGGGAGACCGGCTCGCCTCCCTTGACGGTCACGATCCAACTGCACGTGTCGGGACAGTCGAGCGCGCAGGCGCCGCGGACGTGACGGACCGCGGAGTCCATCAGTCGCGAGCCGGCGACCCGAGGCCGTAGCTCATCGTGGGCCGCAGGGTCAGGATCTCGACGGTCGCCTTCGCGATCAGGGGGCTGATCCCGTCCGGAAGCGCCGGGGCGCTCGTTCCCTCGAGAATCGCCGACAGGCTGGGTCGGGGGCGCAGTCGGACGTAGCGCGGAGCGGCTCCACCCGCCACCATCCGGTACCAGAGCGTCTCGCCCTGCCGCGTGGACTGGGCCGCGCCGAGGGCCGCCTCGAAGGCCCTTTCCGTTCCCGGATTGAGGTCCACCGTCGTCAGCTCGAGCCGAGCGGTCGGTTGCGGCTCACCCGTCCCACGCGAGAGGCTCGGCAGGTACTCGTAGAGCGCGTTCCCCACGAACTGGGCGTGGGGCGTGACGTTGGAAACGTTGTCCCGCTCGTCCTCCGCGGGGGGCACCGGGTTGTCCAGGCTGGCGGCCGAATGCCCGAAGGTGGCATAGACGAACGACCGCCGTCGCTCGCCGAACGTGACGCTCCAGCCATACCAGACCCAGCTGTCCCGGGCCTGCCGGTGCCACTCGAGGTGTCGGATGTATCCGGCTTCGAAGTCGACCGTGTCCCCGTCATGGGGACGCAGGACCGCGATGCGCGCGTACGGGCCCCGCTCGGCTCGAGCGCTCGTTTGAGCGAAGAGGACGGTCGAGAGTGCCGTGCCCGCGAGAAGACCGGCGCCGACGATCCCCGTCCACCGCTGCTTCATCATCATCCCTCGCGCGGGCGCAGACTCACTGACCCGCATCCTAGCGGAGGCAGACACTCCGTTTTGCGACACAAATCCGCCGAAACCCGCCATCGCGCTCACGGAGGCTTGCGCCGCGATCCGCGCGGCGAGAGAGTGAGCGCGCGCATGGCCTCCCCGTCCAAGAAACCATCACGCCCCTCCCCGAGCCGCCGGATCGTCGTCGTGGTCGTGCCTCCCGTCGACGAGCTCGATCTGGTGGGGCCCCTCCAGGTGTTCAACTCCGTCAATCGCCTCGCCGGGCGGGCGATCTACACGATCGAGGTCGTCACGAACACGGACCGCCTGACCGTCGAGGGCGAAGGGGGCGTGCTCACCTTCCTCGCCCGGCATCACTTCAAGAGAGTCGAAGGCGTTTGCGACTCCGTGCTCCTGGTCTGCGGGCTGGGCAACCGATCGCTGCGTGACGCGGCGCTGTCTCTCTGGCTGAAGAAGACGGCGGTGGAGGTGCGGCGGCTGGGGGCGGTGTGCGTCGGCTCGTTTCTGCTCGCGGAGGCCGGGCTGCTGGATGGGCGGCGCGCGACCACGCACTGGAAGTTCGGCCGCGAGCTGGCGGCGCGCTATCCCCGCGTGCGCGTCGAGCACGACCCGCTCTGGGTCAAGGACGGGAACATCTACACGTCGGCCGGCATCTCCGCGGGCATCGACCTCGCGCTCGCGTGGGTGGAGGAGGACTGCGGCGCCGGTCTCGCCCACGAGGCCGCCCGCGAGCTGGTGCTGTTCCTGCGGCGGCCGGGCGGACAGCCACAAGTGAGCGTCTCGCTCGCCTCCCAGGCCTCCGACATGACGTCCATCCGTGAGCTTCAGATCTGGATCGCCGAGCATCTCGAGGCGAGGCTATCCGTGGAGGACCTCGCGGACCGGATGGCGATGAGCGTGCGCAACTTCGAGCGCGTGTTCACGCGCGAGGTCGGCACCACCCCGTCCCAGTACGTGCTCCAGATGCGCGTCGAGGCCGCGCGCCGTCACCTCGAGCGCACGGAGAAAGGGCCTCAAGCAGGTGGCCTCCGCGGCCGGGTTCGGCAGCGTGGACGTGATGAGGCGTGCGTTCGTGCGGCTGCTAGGAATCACTCCGCGCCGCTATCGCGCGTTGGCCGAGCGCTCGCCGTCCGACTGACCTCCTCGACTTCTACCGGGTCGCCGAGAAAGCGATGCGCAGGGAGAGAGGAGACGGGTTGGCCGTGGCGACGGGCAGCGTCACGACCAACCCTTCGGCCGTCTGCTCCCAGCGCATCGGCTCCTCGCGACCGAGCAGATCCACCTTCGCCACCGCTGAATCCTCCCGTCCTCCCGGGCGGGCCAGGGAACGGATCACGATCCGCCGCGACTCCGGCCAGGCCAGTACCGTGGCGTAGAGGGTGTCCGCCCTGGCCGTGAAGCGGATGTCTTCGGCGGTGAACGGCTTTCTCTTGGCGTCGGCGAAGGGGCCGGCGACCACCTCGGTCGGGCCTTCGCCGAAGACCCGCCACGGCCGCGTGCCGTAGATGGCCTCCCCGTTCGTCGAGAGCCAGCCGCCGATCTGCCGCAGGATCGCCTCGTCCGCTTCCGGAATGGTGCCGTCGGGCCGCGGGCCGATGTTGAGGAGGAGCGCGCCGTTCTTGCTGACGATGTCCACGAGATCCTCGACGATGCTGGCCGCCGTCTTGTACTCCTGGTGCGTGGTGTATCCCCACGAGTTCCTGGCCACCGCGGTGTCGGTCTGCCAGAAGTGCGGGCGGATGGCCGCGAGCTGCCCCCGCTCGACGTCGAGGACGCCGGCGGCGTCCGGGAACGACTCGCCGCCGTGCTTCTTGTAGTTGATGGCCACGCCCTTGTTCCACTCGATCCCGCGGTTGTAATAGAAGGCCGCGAATCTCTTGAGGTGCGCCTGGAACGCGGGCTGCGCGATCCACCAGTCGAACCAGACGAGCTGGGGACGATGACGGTCCACCAGATCGCACGTGCGGAGCAGCCAGTCGTCGAGGTAGGCCTGATCCGGGGGCGCGGCCTGGCTCTCCGCCGCCGTCCGGTCGCGCGCGGGGCCGTAGAGTCCCGCATAGCGCGGATCACGCACGTCGGAATCGAAGGTCATTCCCTGGTCGAAGAACCACCAGTGCTCGGCGCGATGGGAGGAGGCGCCGAAGACGAGACCCGCTTCGCGAACGGCGTCGGCGAGCAGACCGACGGTGTCGCGCTTGGGCCCCATGCGCGCCGCGGACCATTCCGTGAACGGATAGGCGTACATCGGGAAGCCGTCGTGATGCTCGGCCACGGGCACGACGAACTTCGCCCCCGCCTGCTTGAACAGCGACGCCCATTGGCGCGCGTCGAACCGCTCCGCCTTGAAGAGCGGGATGAAGTCCTTGTAGCCGAAGCGCGCTTGCGGTCCGTACGTGGCGACGTGATGCTTGAACTCGTCGGTCTCGGCTTTGTACATGTTCCGCGGATACCACTCGTTGCCGAACGCGGGGCCGAGGAGGCGCGCAAGCATGTGCCGGGGCAGGAGGCCCGCGCCCGCCGCGGCGAGGAAGGTCCGGCGACTCCAATCGCTCGACATGGCGGCCTCCGGGGAGACCGGCATTGTAGCCGGGCGTTTCGTCTAGGATCCTCGCGTGAGCTCGATCCCCGTGGTGGACTGGGCCGTCATCGCCGCGTACTTCGCGGGCATGGCCTGGATCGCCTGGTTCGTCCGCCGGCGGGCCCGGACGACCGAGGGGTACTTCCTGGGGAGCCGTGCCATGCCGGGCTGGGCCGTCGGCTTCTCGATCGCGGGCACCGCCATCAGCTCGATCACGTTCATGGCCCTGCCCGCCGACGCCTACAAGACGGCGTGGCTGCGCATGCTCCCGAACTTCGTGCTCCCCCTGGGCGTGCTCGCGGGCTCGCTCTTCTTCCTCGGGATCTACCGCGACGGCCGGACCACGACCGCGTTCGAGTTCCTGGAGGCGCGCTTCGGCCCGTCGACGCGACTCTACGGGGCCTTTACCTTCGTCGTCGGCCAGCTCCTCCGCATCAGCCTGATCTTGTTCCTGCTGGGTCAGCTCACCCACGAGCTGACCGAGCTGAACCCCGAGGCGAGCATCCTGGTCGCCGGGATGTTCGTCGGCGGCTACACCGCGGTGGGAGGGATCGAGGCGGTGGTGTGGACCGACGTCGCGGAGACCGTGATCCTGACGCTGGGTGGCGCGGCCTGCCTTGCCGTCGTCCTCTGGAAGGTGCCCGGCGGCCTGCGCGAGATCCTGGCCACGGCCTGGATCCACGGCAAGCTGTCCTTCGCGGACCTCGGACCCGACGGCGCGCTGCACCCGACCACGCTGCGGCTCACGCTCACCGAGAAGAGCGTGAGCATGATGCTGCTGGTCGGGCTCGGCCACTGGCTGACCGAGTACGCCTGCAACCAGAACATGGTCCAGAAGTACTGCGCGTCGGCGAGCACGCGCGAGGCGCGGCGGGCGCTCTGGATCGGCTGCGGGTGGATGCTCCCGCTGTGGATCTCGTTCCAGTTCCTGGGCACCGCGCTCTGGGTCTTCTTCCAGCGCCATCCGACGGCGACGTCGACGGGGATCCTGGCCGGCACGGTGACCGCGGAGCGCATCGTCCCGCATTTCGTGGTGACGCAGCTGCCGATCGGGTTCAAGGGGCTGGTGGTGGCGGGTGTCCTGGCCGCGGCGATGTCCACCCTGAACTCCGCGCTCAACGCGATCGCGACGGTGGGCGTGGTGGACGTGTACCGGCGCCACGTCGCGAAGGGGCGCGACGATCGGCACTACCTTCTCGTGGCCCGGTCCGTGTCGTGGCTCGCCACCGTCGCCATGATCGTCGGCGCCCTGCTGCTCCTGGAGGCGCGGACGAAGACGCTCGAGGACGCGGCCATCCGGCTCATCGCGCTGACGTCGGGCGGGCTCCTGGGGCTCTACCTCCTCGGGTTCCTCACGAGGCGCGGCGACGGGAGGAGCGCGGCCATCGCGATCGGCGCGACGTTGGCCTTGTCCTTCTACCGCGCCGCCTCTCCGGCGCCGTGGTTCCCGGATGCCCTGCGGGTGACGCCCCTCGACTCCGTACACGGGTACTACACGGCGCTGCTCGCGCACGTCGTGATGTTCAGCGTCGGCTGGGTGGCGAGCGCGCTCCTGCCGCGGAGGCGGACGCTGGAGGCCGCGACGGAGGCGATCGGCGCCTAGCCGAGTCGCTTCAACCACTACTTGAGGTGTTGCGCGCGCCGCGCCAGCACCACGCGCGCGACCTCGAGGTGGATCGGGTCGTCGATGTGCAGCGAGCTCTCCGCGGAGAGGGGCAGGCCGCGCACGTCCGCGCCCAGGCCGAAGTCGCGCCCGCTCCACTCCTCGAGCAGCCGCCGGCGGCGGACGAAGATGGCGCCGTCGAAGACGTAGGCCGGGGGCAGGTCCTGGCGCTGGAGATAGCTCTCGTTGGTCTCCGCGGAGAACGGGCGGACGCGATCGCCCTCGAGCCGCTTCGCCCAGTACGGGTGCTCGTGCTCGACCTTGAGGACCGTGGCCACGGAATCGGCGCCGGACTCCTCGAGCTTCGTCACCGCGGCGTCCAGGTCCGCACCCCGAAGCCCGGGCGAGGTGGCCTGCATCGATACGACCGCGTCCGCGCGGAAGCCCAGGCCGTCCATCGCCTTGAGCGCGTGCTGCACGACCGGGATGAGGCTCACGGTGTCGGTGGCCAGCTCCGGCGGCCGCACGAACGGCACCTCCGCGCCCCATTTGCGCGCGGTCTCCGCGATCTCCTCGTCCTCGGTGGAGACGATCACCCGGTCGAGCCGGTTCGCCTCGCGGGCCGCCGCGATGGCCCAGGCGATCAGCGGACGCCCGGCGACGTCGACGAGGTTCTTGCGCGGGATCGACTTGGATCCGCCGCGGGCCGGGATGACGGCGAGTACCTTCATGAGACCTCTCTCGTGGGCGGGAGCACCGGGCGTGGATTGTAGCCGGGGCCGTGAGCTAGGCTCGCATGATCACGAAGGAGCGCACATGCCCCTCTGCCGGTACGCGTCGGGTCTCCTGCCGCTCGCCCTCGCCCTTGCGTGGGCGGCTCCCTCTCCCGCCGTGCCCGCGGACGAAGTGTCTCCGGGCGTCCAGATCGTCAAGGGCGCGGCGATCGCGGAGAAGATCGATCGCGCGGCGGCGTCCCCCGGCGGCCGGGGTGGCGTGATCGCGGAGGACGAGGGCTGGCGCGTGCACGCCACGGAGCGCGACGCGCCCGGTATGGCCGAGCGGCACGAGGGCGACACCGACGTGTGGTACGTCCTGGCCGGAGGAGGAACGCTGGTCACGGGCGGCACGATCGTGGACGCCACGATCACCGGGCCCGGCGAGCAGCGGGGCCCGGCGATCCGCGGCGGCTCCGAGCTGGCCATCGGGCCAGGTGACCTGATCTCGATCCGCCCGGGCGTGGCCCATTGGATCAAGGCGGTGGACGGGCGCCTCCGGTACCTGACGGTCAAGGTGCACGGACGCCCGGTTCCCGCCGTCGCACCCCTGAGGAGCGGGAACGATTGCGGCAGGCCCTGCGCGAGCGTTTCGGCTGTGGCCCGTCCACCAGCGAAAGCAAGGGTCAATGAACGTTGAGCGCGGCGGCCACCTTGGCCCGCCTTTCCGCGACCACCGAGGCCGGAATGCAGTCGTAGCCACTCGGGCTGACCAGGCCCGGCTCCTGCACCTTGAGCCAAGCGCTCAGGCTGACGTCGTACCAGGTGAGCGCCTGGCGTCGATGCGCCGTGCGCCGCGCCGGGTCGTGGGCGACGTCGCCCAGACTCGCCTCGGCATCCCCCATCCCGGCGTAGGACGTTGCGTACGCGTAGACGACATCTTCACCGGGGGACTTCGAAGCCATATCCGGGGCCAGGGCCTCCAGGGCCACGCCGTACGTCCGGCCCGCCGTCGCGGACTGACCCAATCGGGCTTGCACTGCCGCCACTGCGTTGTAGGCGAGGGCCAGGAGCAGGTGCACTCCACCGTTGGCCGGGTCCTCCTTCTTCATTTCCAGGAGCAGATCGATGTCCTGGCCGAAGTAGCGAAGAGCCTGCGCATGCTCGCCGAAACGACCGCACACCTCACCGGCGATCTGGAAGCGTTGGCAGCGCAGGTGCCGGAATTCCGGGGTCCCGGGATGCTTCCTCTGCAACTCGGCGTCGATGGCCAGAGCTTGCGCGAGCGCGTCATGGGCCTCGACGCGCTTGCCCAGACGGGAGCTGATCTCGGCGAGATTGGCCAAGTCCGCGGCCATGACCAGGCTGGCCTGCGTGTTCTGGGGATCCCTCGATCTCAGCTCCTGCATGAGGGCCAGCGCTTTTCGCGTGCTGGCCAGAGCCTGGTCCACCTGTCCGTTCGCGAGCTCGACGACGCTCAGCCGGAAGTGGGCGTCGTGAACGTCGAAGAGCCCCTTCGTGGTGGTCGTGCCCGCCGCCATGTTCTCGAAGATCCGTCGTGCGTCGAGGTAGTGCTCCAGCGCCTCCCGCCGCTGCCCGGTGAGCAAGAGCTGATCGCCCATCCCGCTCCGCGCATCGGCCAGGATCCGTTGCGTCTCCGCCTTGCCGGGCTCGAGCACGATCAGCTGCTCCGCGGTCGCCAATTGGCTCTTCCGTAGCGCGAGCGCGCCCTCCATGTCGCGCAGGTTGTGGATGCTGAGGACGCTGGCCATGATGTCCGCCTCTGCGCTGTAATCCCGCGTGAGCTCCGTCAGCACGCGCGGATCCTGCGCGTGGCGGGGCAGGACGGCTTCGAGGACTTCCACGGCCCGCCGTGAATGGACGAGGGCGCCGGACATGTCGCCATTGACGGCGAGGGCGCTGCCGAGCAGGCGTGAGGCTTCCGCGAAGCGGATCGACTCGCTCACGCCGTGCGTACCGGCCGCCATCAGGCCTTGGCGGATGCTCAGCGCCTTGCGGTAACTCTGCAGGGCCAGGGCCGTGTCGCCGACGTTCGGTCCGAAGGGGCCGCCCTGCACGTCTCCGATGCGCTGGTAGGCATCGGCCAGCTCTCCCTGCAAGGAGGCATCCCCCTTCGATTCCCCGGCGAGACTGTCGAGATACTCGAGCGCTCTTTCCACGAGCAGCTTGCGGGCGGCCGTCGCCCCCGGCAGGTCCTGGATCGAGTCATGGAGCTCGAAGATCACGGAGTTGGCGAGCTTGCGCACGTCACCGAACCGCCTCTCCGCGCGCGCTCTCTCCGATTCCGCGATTTCCGCCTGCCGCCGCGCGATGCGCGCCTGTCGCCAGGTGGCGTACGCGCCCCCCAGGACGGCGAGAAGCACCATCGCGCTCGCGGCCATGGCGAGCTTGTGGCGGGTGACGAACTTGCCCGCGCGGTATCTTAGCGATCCCCTGGCCGCCGTGATCGGCAGTCCTTCCAGGTGACGGCGGATGTCCTCGGAGAGCTGGTCGACGCTCGCGTAGCGTCGCTGCGGCTCCTTCCGGAGCGACTTCAGGACGATGGCGTCGAGGTCACCCGCGAGACGACGGCGGAGCCGGGCCGGCGATCCCTCGCGGCAGCCGCTCAGCTCCTCCGGCGTCGACGGCTTGCCGCCATCGGCGTCGCGGGCCAGCGGTGGCCGGACGACGACGGCGCTCGGCCGGCCCGGCTCCGTCTCGCACACGGCCCGCGACAGTTCCAGGGGGCTCCGCGTATCGCACGGATACGGTGAGCGCCCCGTGAGCAGCTCGTAGAGAACGATCCCCAGCGCGTACACGTCGGAAGCGGTGGTGATGGGGTCGCCCCGGACCTGCTCCGGACTCGCGTACTCCGGCGTCATCGGTCCGGCCCGCGTGGTGCGCGCGCCATGCGCGCGGTCCAGGATCTTGGCGATGCCGAAGTCCAGGAGCTTCGGCGAGCCCTCCCTGGTCACGAGGATGTTGCTCGGCTTGAGGTCGCGATGGATGACCAGCCGCTGATGCGCATACTGCACGGCGGCGCAGATGTGGCGGAACACAAGCAGGCGTTCGGTGACGGGAAGCCGGCGCTCGTCGCAGTACGAGTCGATGCGCGTGCCCTCGATCAGCTCCATGACCAGGTAAGGGACGCCATCGTCGCTCCCGCCGTCGAGCAGGCGGGCGATGTTCGGATGATCGAGCGAGGCCAGGATCTGACGCTCGGTGCGGAAGCGTTCCGAGAGCGAGTCGCCGTCGAAGCCACCCCGGACGAGCTTGATGGCGACTTCCTTCGTGTATTGGCCGTCGGCGCGGACGGCTCGATAGACCTCGCCCATGCCACCGTGGCCGATCTCTTCCACGATCTGGTACACGCCGATCCGGCGCCCGATGCGGTTGGGACGGGCGCCCATGTCCAGGATCGCGCCTCCCAGATCGGCCACGGGATCCTCGAGAAACGCGCGGCCGGCCCCGTCGTACGAGCCGAGGAGGGAGTCGACCTCGCTGCGCAGCTCCGCGTCACCCGAGCAGGCCTCGTCCAGGTAAGGGACGCGCTGGTCCACAGGCAGGGCAATGGCCCTGTCCAGAACCTCGCGAACCTGCGGCCAGCGTTCCGACTTCACGGGGACGGGAGGCAGGCTACGCCCGGGAGGTGGACGCGGTCAAACCCTCATGAATCTGATGGCCCGACCGCTGATAGAGTCGGCGCGGAGGTCCGCGGTGAACCGACGCGATTCGCTCAAGGCACTCTCGGCGGTCACGGCCCACGCCCTCTTGCCCTCCGTTCTGGCCGGAGCGGCGGAGGTCGCGGCCGGTCTCGACGCCACCGGCGAGGCCTGGACGCCCCGATGGATCCGTCCCGAGCGCGCGGCGATGCTGGAGGCGCTCGTGGACACGATCCTTCCCGCCACCGACACGCCGGGCGCACGGCAGGCCCGCGTCCAGGTCTTCGTCGACCTGGGCCTGCGCGACTGCTACTCGCCCGCGGAGCAGCAGGTCTTCATCGGCGGGCTCGAGGCCCTCGCCGACGAGTGCCAGGCCCGGCACGGGCAGCCCTTCGAGGCCTGCTCGCCCGAGCAGCGGCACGCGCTCCTCGCGCGGCTCGATGGCGCGAGCTACGCGCCCGACACCGGGGCGCGGGGCTCCTTCATCCGCATCCTGAAGGAGCTCACTCTCGTGGGCTTCTTCACGTCGCGGATCGGCGCCACCCAGGTGCTGGCCTACGAAGCGGTGCCCGGCGGGTTCCGCGGATGTCTGGACCTGCGCCCCGGTCAGAAGGCGTGGGCCACGTGGTAGACGCGCAGACCTACGACGCGATCGTCGTGGGCTCCGGCATGACCGGAGGATGGGCAGCCAAGGAGCTGACCGAGGCCGGGCTGCGCACGCTCGTGCTGGAGCGGGGCGGCCCGGTCGCGCACGTCAAGGACTATCCCACCGCCCGCCTCGATCCCTGGGAGCTTCCGTACGGCAACCTGCCCACGCAGCAGGACCTGCAGGACTATCCCATCCAGAGCCAGTTGTCCTTCCTGTTCGGCCAGGACGTGAAGCACTTCCTGGTGAAGGACGTCGATCATCCCTACGAGCAGCTCAAGCCGTTCCATTGGTTCCGGGGCTACCAGGTGGGCGGGCGCTCGCTCCTCTGGTCGCGCCACTGCTTCCGGTGGAGCGACCTCGACTTCGAAGCCAACCTCAAGGAAGGAGTCGGGATCGACTGGCCGCTGCGCTACGCGGACCTCGCGCCCTGGTACGACCGCGTGCAGGCCTTCATCGGCATCAGTGGCGAGAAAGCCGGACTCCCCCAGCTTCCCGAGGGCGACCTGCTGCCACCCTTCGAGATGAACTGCTTCGAGCAGCACCTGCGAGAGAGCATCGCGACGTCGTTCCCCGGCCGGAACCTGATCATGAGCCACGTGGCCGTGCTGACGCGGCCCCACAACGGGCGCGGCGCCTGCCAGGGCCGCAACCTCTGCCACCGCGGCTGTCCCTACGGCGCGTACTTCTCGAGCAACTCTTCGACCCTCCCCGCCGCGGCGGCCACGGGGCGGCTGACTCTCCGTCCCCATTCCATCGCCCACAGCCTGATCGCCGACCACGAGACGGGCCG
>WNFI01207392.1_pt1 | contig 16756 bp, 16 predicted proteins | sample 5400471 | NCBI WGS metagenome assembly WNFI01 (sample SAMN13153348, study PRJNA577476) | soil metagenome | isolation source: 100 cm saprolite on Douglas fir-dominated hillslope | place: USA:California | collected 2013-09-17 | reverse complement strand
GGCCGAAGCGGAGCCAAGCCTGCCGGCGTAGCCGTTGTCGCGGGTCAGCGCCGGAACGTTGCGGTAGGGCAGCAGCTTCGGATCGATTTTCCAGAATTTCGTCTCGCCGTAGGCCTTGAGCGGCTGTTGCACGTAACCCAGCGATTCCGACTGCCACGCCTCGTACTGTTCGCGCTCCATCATGAAGCGCATGTATTCCCTGGCCGCATTCGGATACTTCGAATATTTGAACAGGAACATGGGCGTGAACGGATTGAGCTCCGCCGGCTTTCCCGACGGACCGACCGGCATGTTCACGTGCTGGATGTCGGCCGCCAGTGTGTGCACGCCTTCTTCCTTCGAGGTTCTGGCGACGTAATAAACCGAGACGCCGTTGAGCGTGAGGCTGATTTCCCCGGACAGGAACGCCTTGTTGTTGTTCGGATCGAGCCAGGACAGCGTGCCGGGAATGAAGGTCTGGTAAAGCGCCCTGGCATAGTCGAGTGCGGCGGCGGTTTCCTTCGAATTGATGGCGACCCGATTGTCTTCGTCGGCGAGCCGGCCGCCGAATGCCCACAGGGCCCAGTGCGTCCAGGCGTTGGCATCGCCGACCGCATTGCCGAGCGCGAAGCCGACCGGCGTGCCCTTCGCTTTCAGTGCCTGGCACAGCTTCAGAAACCCGTCGGTTGTAGTCGGCGGCTTCTCGTAACCGGCTGCCCTCAGCATGCTCTGCCGGTAAACCAGGCAGCCGCCGAGGAATCCGAAGCCGATCGCGATCCATCGGCCTTCGTGCACGCAGTAACGCCGGCACACGTCGTACCAGCCGCCGTATTTGGTGTCGAGGTAAGTCGCCAGTTCGGTCAGGTCGTGCAGCTTGTCCGCGTACTGGTGCGGATCGTCGTACCAGCCGAGCACGATGTCCGGACCGCTGCCGATATTGGCGGCCACCGCCGCTTTGGGACGGATATCTTCGAAATTCTCCGCGTCGACCCGCACCGGCACGCCGGTGACCTGCGTGAATTTCCGAGTATTGGCTGTCCACTGATCCTCGTCGCCCTGCACGAAGCGCTTCCAGCGCAACACCCGCAATTGCGCTCCGGCTTCGGGTCGGTAACTGAGATCGGCGGCCTGAGCGGACGGCGGGATCAGCAAACTCCCGGCGGCCGTCGACAGGGCGGTCGCACCGATCGCCCTGAGGGCGTCCCGACGCGAAAACCCGCTCACGCTTTTCTCCACTGTCTCGCGCCCGCCGAAGATCGAAAATCCCGGGGGCTAGTCTCTGCGGTCCGGATACCGGATCTCGAGCACTTCCAGCATGGTTGCGCCAGCCGGCCGGCGCCAGGTGACCGAATCGCCGACCCTGGCCCCCATCAGCGCCGTCGCGAGCGGCGACTGCCAACTGACTTTGCCGTGAACGACGTCGGCTTCATCCTCGCCGACAATGGTGAAAGTGTGCGTGGCGCCGTTTTCGTCTTCGGCCTTCACGCTGGCGCCGAAGCGCACTTCGTCGCGTGGCTGTGCCGCGAGGTCGACGGGAATCGCGGACTCCAGCTTGGCCTGGAAGTAGCGCAGGTCGCGTTCGACCTGGGTCAGCCTCGGGCGGTCGAAGTCTTCCGCGGCACGCTTCAACTGCACCTGTTCGGCGTGGAGCTCGCCGACTTTCGCGCGCAGGCTCTCGAAACCCGGTGCGGTCACATAGTTCGGTTCGGAACTGACCGGACGTTCCGGCAACTCCTCGCCTGTGAGCGCCTCGCTGTCTTCCTTGACGAAGGCACGGCTCATTGTTCACCTCGCTTTGTCGTGAACGGCATGCCGCCGCGTTCGATGCCGCGGCGTCAGGTTTGATGCAGGGGCACCGAGTCTGATGCCGCTGCGCCAAGGATGCGGGAGACTATCCTAACAAGATTTGCGTGCCGGTCTGTCATTGATTTGCGCGGTTACAATTTCGTCGTGGAGCGCCGTACCTCGCATTGAACGCCCCGACCGATCGGATTCGTATGAATACACCTTTTAATTCATACAGGTTGGGCTTTGCGGCCGACTGCGTAGCTTGCGGTGCGCGCTTGCAGGGCGGGTCTGGCCGACGCGGCCCCGATCGGATTGGAAATCCGTGCCGCCATTACGCCGCAGGTCGTCCGCCTGTCGCAGTGCCCCTTTCGACAGTGCGCCCTTGCATCCGCAAGCCGGAGTTTTCCGTATAAAAATCAGTCCGGGCCTGCCAGAATAGGGGCTGGGCTCGCCGCCCGCTCGTCTGAATCGAACATCGATATATAGAGGACCCTGCCGAAATGCACGCAACGCTTCCCCTGATGAACGAATTCCAGTTCCCCGCCATCGATCGCAGGCGGCTGGAGACCCTGCAGGTCAACCTCGGTTACAAATGCAACCAGAGCTGCGTGCATTGCCACGTCAATGCCGGCCCCAAGCGCACCGAAATGATGGATCTCGAAACGGTGGATACGGTGATCCGCTTCCTGAACGACGCCCTCACGCGTACGCTCGACATCACCGGCGGCGCGCCCGAACTCAATCCGCACTTCCGCTATCTTGTGACGCAGGCCCGCCGGCTCGGAATCGAGGTGATCGACCGCTGCAATCTGACCATCCTCGAGGAATCCGGTTTCGAGGATCTCGCCGGGTTTCTCGCCTCGAGCGGGGTCAAGGTGGTGGCTTCGATGCCGTGTTATCTCGAGGACAATGTCGACCGCCAGCGCGGTGACGGCGTGTTCGAAACCAGCATCCGCGCGTTGCGGCGCCTCAATGCCCTGGGCTACGGCAAGCCGGAAACCGGCATGACGCTCGATCTCGTGTACAACCCGCAGGGGCCCTCGCTGCCGCCTTCGCAGGCGAAACTGGAAGCCGATTATCGCCGCCATCTGGGCGGCGGCTACGGGATCGAATTCAACCGGCTTTTCACGCTGACCAACATGCCGATCCAGCGTTTCGGCAGCACGCTGATATCCAAGGGCCAGTTCCACAGCTACATGCAATTGCTCAAGGATGCCTACCAGGAAGAAAACCTCGACGCGGTCATGTGCCGCTCGCTGCTTTCGGTGGACTGGAAAGGCTATGTCTATGACTGCGACTTCAACCAGATGCTCGGCCTGCCCCTGCACGTGGCAGGCAAGCCGCGCGTCCATCTCGCCGATCTCATCGGCAAGGATCTCGAAGGCAATCCCATCGTCGTACGCGACCATTGCTTCGGTTGTACCGCTGGACAGGGTTCCTCCTGCGGCGGCGCGCTGAATTCGTAAATCACGCAGCCGGGGACAAGGTTCATGACGCAGGACGCGAACTTCGGTATTTATTTCTGGGGCGTGCTATTGCTTTACGGCGGCGTCATGTACGCCATGACGCCGACCGCCGCCGGCATCACCAGTTTTTTCCGCGGCACGGACAACACGGGACGCGCCGCCTCCCAGTGGATGCTCACCGCGAGCATATTCATCAGCTGGATATTCGCCAAGTCGGTCACCAACGCCGCCAATCTGGGCGCGGCGTACGGCGTCGTGGGCGGACTGGCCTATGCCGCCTACTGGTTGTCGATCCCGCTCGCCGGCTGGGTCATCTACCGCCTGCGCACGCGCCACGGCGCCACCGGACTGGTCGCCTTCCTGGTCGGCAAGTATGGCCGCGCAGCGGCCGTCGCCTTTACCGTCGCCATTCTGATCCGGCTGTACAACGAAGTCTGGAGCAACACCGCGGTGGTCGGCGGCTACTTCGGACCGCCGGGAAGCGCGGCGTTTATCGGCTCCGCTCTGCTGTTTACCGCGGTCACCCTGCTCTACGCCGTCAAGGGCGGATTACGCAGTTCGATCATGACCGATGTGCTGCAATCCGCCGTATTCGTGCTGTTTCTCGGCATCGTCCTGTTCTACGTGCTGCCCAGGCACGGCCCGTCCGCCGTGCTCTCGAACGGGGACTTCCGCATGAATGCGGGCGTGGATCTCCTGATGGTCGCGCTCCTGCAGGTACTTTCGTATCCGTTCCACGACCCGGTGCTCACCGATCGCGGCTTCATCACCGAAGAAAAGCCGATGCTCAAGGCTTTCATCTGGTCCGGCGCGATCGGGTTTCTCTGCATCTTCGCCTTCAGCCTGGTTGGCGTGCATGCTCGCCTCGAAGGGCTGCCGCATACCGATAACGTTCCGGCGGCGGTCGCCCAGGGCTTCGGCATCGCCGCCGCTTTCGTTATGACCGTGGTGATGATCGTTGCTGGCGGATCGACCGTGGACTCCACGTTCGCATCGCTGTCGAAACTGGTGGCGCAGGAATTGCCGATGTTACGGGGTCGCATGCCGGGCGCAGACGCCGTTCGCATCGGCGCATGGACCATGGTCATATTCGCAGTCATCGGCAACCTGCCCATGATCGCCGGCACCGACATCCTCAAGGCCACGACCATCAGCGGCACCATGGTCATGGGCCTGGCGCCGGTGTTCCTGCTTGCGGGCTTGACCCGCTATTCGCCGCTGTCCTTTCACCTGTCGTTCTGGACCGGGATCGTGCTTGGGCTTCTGCTCACGCTGGGCTGGATACCCAAATCCTGGGCCATCGGCGACGGCAAGTACGCGCTGCTGCTCGGGACCAATCTTTACGGGCTGACCCTGTGTTTCGCCGGCTTCCTGCTGCCGTTGTGGCTGCGTAAACGCGCGGCTGCTCACGCATGAATCCGGTGGATGCCGATTCCAGGATGACCTCCGCGAGTGCGCTGTCGCCGGGACGCAGTTGCCCGCCGCACTACCGATACGCACCGGAAGCGCTCGATCGCGCACCCGCGTTGTACGCCGATACGCTGTACGTGATCGGCGGCCTGTACGGCAACCTGCCCGCACTGTCGGCCCTGCAGGCGCTGGCAAGCCGCGAGCCGCTGCCGCCGCAATTCGTGTTCAACGGCGATTTCAACTGGTTCAACATCGATCCCGCCCGATTCCGGCAGATCAACGAGGCGGTGCTCGAACACTTCGCATTGCGCGGCAATGTGGAGACCGAGATCGCCGGCGACGATGCCGGCGCGGGCTGTGGCTGCGGTTACCCGGATTATGTCCCCGACAAGGAAGTCGAGTTTTCCAACCGCATCATCGATCGGCTGCGGTGCACGGCGCAGGATTTTCCCGGCATCGCGCAGCGGCTGCTGCAACTGCCGATGCACATGACGGCGCAAGTCGGCGACGTCCGCGTCGGCATCGTCCATGGCGACGCGGAGTCGCTTGCGGGTTGGGGATTCGCCTGCGACGCGCTCGCCGATGCGCGCAACCATCCGAAAATAGCCGGCTGGTTCCGGCGTGCAAACGTGCGCGTCTTCGCCTGCAGCCACACCTGTCTTGCCATATTGCGCGAATTCGATCTGCCCGCCGGATCGGCGGCGGTGATAAACAACGGCGCGGCCGGCATGCCGAATTTCTCCGGTACGCAACATGGCGTCATTACCCGCATCAGTCTCACCCCGGCGCCGGCTGGACGGGCACTCTATGGCGCCCGCATAGGCGGGGTGTTCATCGATGCGCTGAGGCTCGACTACGACCAGGGCCTGTGGATGCGAAATTTCGTCGCCGACTGGCCGGAGGGATCGCCAGCGCATGCATCCTATTTTCGCCGCATCGTGTCAGGTCCGGCCCATACGATCGACCAAGCGACAGGAAACGGACAACGGAGGGTATGCAGTGACTAAGGGAAGATGGCTGTTGATCGGTTTGATCGCGGCGCTGGTCGCCGCGTATTTCTCGTTCGACCTGGGACAGTACTTCAGTCTGGCCTACCTCAAATCCCGGCAGGCCGCGATCGACGGGTATTACAGCAGCAATCCGCTGCAGACCGTGGCCGTGTTCTTTCTGGTCTACGTGGCGGTAACAGGCCTGTCGCTGCCGGGCGCGACCATCATGACGCTCGCCGCGGGCGCCATATTCGGCTTGCTGTGGGGCACGGTCATCGTGTCCTTCGCCTCCAGCCTCGGCGCCACGCTCGCCTTCCTCGCGTCGCGCTTCCTGTTGCGCGATTCGGTGCAGGCGAAGTTCGGCGATAAATTGAAGGCGATCAACACCGGCATTGACAAGGAAGGCGCGTTCTACCTGTTCACGCTGCGCCTGGTGCCGGCCTTTCCCTTTTTTGTCATCAACCTGGCGATGGGGCTCACCCCGCTCAGAACGCGGACCTTCTACTGGGTAAGCCAGCTCGGCATGTTCGCGGGCACCCTCGTGTACGTGAACGCGGGCACTCAGATCGCGCGCATAGAATCGGCGGCCGGCATTCTTTCGCCCGGGCTGATCGCCTCATTCACCCTGCTGGGCCTGTTTCCGCTCATCGCGAAGAAAATCGTGGCCTCGGTCAAGGCGCGCAAGGTGTACTCACGCTTCAAACGGCCGCGCCGCTTCGATCGCAATGTCGTCGTGATCGGCGCCGGCTCCGCAGGTCTGGTGTCCGCCTACATTGCGGCCGCGGTCAAGGCGAAGGTCACATTGATCGAGCAGCACCGCATGGGGGGCGATTGCCTGTATACCGGCTGCGTGCCGTCGAAGGCGCTGATCCGGTCGGCAAAATTTCTGTCGCACGTCAGGCGCGCGGCGGAGTTCGGCATGCGCGGGGCCAAAGCGGATTACGAATTTGCCGAGGTGATGCAGCGGGTGCAGCGGGTGATCGGCGAGATCGAACCGCACGATTCCGCGGAGCGCTATACCAGCCTGGGCGTGGAGTGCATCCAGGGCGAAGCGAAAATCCTGTCGCCGTGGGAGGTTCAGGTCAACGGCAAGGTGTTGACCACGCGGGCGATCGTGATCGCCGCCGGTGCGCGCCCGTTCGTGCCGCCCATTGCGGGCATCGAGCAGGTCGGTTATTTCACGTCGGATACCGTATGGACTCTGCGCCAGCTCCCGGCCCGGCTCGTGGTCCTCGGCGGCGGGCCAATCGGCTGCGAACTCACCCAGGCGTTCGCCCGCTTCGGTTCGAAAGTCACGCAGGTGGAAATGCTGCCGCGGATCATGATCCGCGAGGACCCGGAGATATCGGAAATGGTATTGGCACGTTTTCGCGCCGAAGGCGTGGACGTGAAGCTCGAGCACAAGGCCAAACGGTTCCTGGTCGAGAACGGCGAGAAAATCCTGATCTGCGAACATAATGGCCAGGAGGTTCGTATCCCCTTCGACACAGTGCTGGTTGCGGTCGGCCGGATCGCCAATACCACGGGCTATGGCCTGGAGGAACTCGGCATTCCCGTCACCAGACAACGCACCATCGAAACCAACGCTTTCCTGCAGACCCTTTATCCGAACATCTATGCCTGCGGCGACGTCGCCGGACCTTACCAGTTCACCCATACCGCCGCGCATCAGGCCTGGTATGCGGCGGTCAACGCGCTGTTCGGCGGCCTCAAAAAATTCCGCGCCGACTACAGCGTCATTCCGTGGGCAACCTTCACGGAACCCGAAGTGGCGCGCGTCGGTCTCAACGAAACCGAAGCGAAAGAGAAAAACATCCCGCATGAGGTGACGAGGTATGGCATCGACGACCTGGATCGCGCGATCGCCGATTCGGAAGCGCACGGTCTGGTCAAAGTCCTGACCGTGCCGGGCAAGGACAAGATCCTGGGTGTCACCATCGTCGGCGAACACGCCGGCGACCTGATCGCCGAATACATCATGGCGATGCGCCACGGCATCGGCCTGAACAAGGTGCTCGGCACCATCCACATCTACCCGACGATGGCCGAGGCCAACAAGTACGCCGCCGGCAACTGGAAAAAAGCGCATGCGCCGCAGGGGCTGCTGAAATGGGTGGAGCGCTATCACGCCTGGCGGCGGGGTTGAAGTACCGTGACGGCGAGACGATCGTGACGATCGTGACGGCGGAACAGCCAATGCAAAACCCGAGACGTTGGGCCAAAGGCTTTAACCTCGTCACGCGTCACGATCGTCACGCCGTCACGAGCCACCCCAAAATAGGCTAGCCATGAAAAAATTCCTGCTGACGTTACTGATACTACTGCTTCCCGGCCTCGCTTCGGCGGCGTTCGATCATTCGCATGCGCAGTGGGACGCGCTGACCAAAAAACATGTCGTCTGGCTGCCCGGGGGGCATGCGTCCCAGGCCGACTACAAGGGTTTTCAGGCCGATCGCGCGCAGCTCAAAAACTACCTGGACGGGGTCTCCGCCGTGAGCCGGGCGGATTACGACGCCTGGAGCAAATCGCAAAAGCTCGCCTTTCTGATCAATGCCTATAACGCGTTCACCGTCGAACTCATCCTGACCGGATACCCCGAGGTGAAATCGATCAAGGACCTCGGGTCGCTGATCCGAAGCCCGTGGAAAAAGAAATTCTTCGTCCTGCTCGGAAGCGAGCGCAGCCTCGACGATATCGAGCAGGGCATGATCCGCGCGCCGGGCAGCTTCGACGAAGCCCGCATCCACATGGCAGTGAATTGCGCTTCGATCGGCTGCCCGGCTCTGCGCGATGAGGCTTACGTGGCGGACAGGCTCGACGTGCAACTCGAAAACGCCGTCGCCCGTTTCCTATCCGACCGCAGCCGCAACCGCTTCAATCCACAATCGGGCCGGCTCGAAGTTTCCAGGATCTTCGACTGGTACGGCAAGGACTTCGCCGCGCGGGCCGGGTCGGTCGAAGGCTGGCTCGCCAAATATGCCGACAAGCTTGCCGACGACCCGCAGCAACAGCAGCCCATCCGGGAACAGAAGGCCAGGGTCGGGTTCCTGGAATACGACTGGACGCTGAATGACAGGAAATAGATGCCAGAGGAAAGAGAGCAAGGCAAAGACGAGGGAACACGTGAAGCGCGGCGGGAAAAACTTTCCATCGTCGTTCCCACATTGAACGAAGCGGCAGGAATCGTCGCCTTCCTCGAACCGCTGCAGGCGCTCAGGGCGCGCGGCATCGAGATCGTTCTGGCCGACGGCGGCAGCGGCGACGCTACCGTCGCGGCAGCCACACCGTTCGTTGACCGGGTCATTTCCGCACCCCGCGGCCGCGCAGTGCAGATGAATTCGGGCGCAGCCATTGCTGCCGGCGATGTCCTGTTGTTCCTGCACGCGGACTGCACGCTTCCCGCGCTTGCCGATGTTTCGATTCTGGCCGGCATGGCTTCTTCGCGGCGGCGCTGGGGCCGCTTCGACGTGCGGCTCTCCGGCGGGGCGGTCATGTTGCGCGTCATCGAACGCGTCATGAATCTGCGTTCGCGCTTGACGGGCATCTGCACCGGCGACCAGGGATTGTTTGTCGAACGCGCGCTGTTCGAGGAAAGCGGCCGCTTTCCGGAAATCGAACTCATGGAGGACGTTACGATCAGCGGCAGATTGCGCCTATCCGGGCCGCCGCTGTGTCTACCGGCCACCCTGCTCGTTTCATCCCGGCGCTGGGAAAAGCACGGAATATGGCGCACCATGTTTTTGATGTGGTGGTTGCGGCTGGCCTATTTCCTCGGCGGCGACCCCCGCCATCTTGCCGAGCTCTATCATGGCCGCAAGGAATGAAAACAGCATCGTGATATTCGCACGCGCGCCGGTACCCGGCAATGTCAAGACGCGCCTGATCCCGCTGCTCGGCGCGCACGGCGCCGCGGCGCTGCACCGCAGGCTGACGGAACACGCGCTCGCAGTGGCGCAGGCATCCGGTATCGGGCCGGTCGAATTGTGGTGCACACCCTCCATCGAGGACGTTTTCTTCCAGGCCTGCCACGAACGCTTCAAGGCCGAGCTGCATCCGCAGTGCGAAGGCGACCTCGGCATGCGCATGCTCGACGCCTTCGAGAACGCACTCGGCCGCGCCCGGCACGTGCTGCTGACCGGCAGCGACTGTCCGTCCATCACCGCAGCGGACCTCTGGACCGCCGTGCGCGCCCTGCGCGACAGCCGCGACGCGGTGTTCTGCCCGGCGGAGGACGGCGGCTATACGCTGATCGGCCTCACGCACGCGTTGCCGGCGTTGTTCGACGCGATGACCTGGGGAACCGACAACGTCATGGAGGAGACGCGCCAGCGCCTGCGCAATCTGGGCTGGCGCTGGCACGAACTGCCGGTTCATTGGGATCTGGACCGGCCGGAAGATTATCAACGGCTGGTGCGCGAAGGCTGGATCGCGAACGCAAAGCCGGGCGAACACATTTGAGCGCTCGCAGCGCACTCGCGGTGCTCGCGTTTGCAGGCAGCCTGGCCTGTGTCCTCGCGGGCGACGAGCAACCTGCCGTCGCGCGCTTTTCATCCGCGACACCCGGCGCAACGCTGCCGGATCCCTGGAGGCTCGTTACGCTGCCGAAGGTCAGGAAGCAAACCCGTTATTCGCTGGTGCGCGATGCGGACACGACCGTGTTGCGCGCCGACGCCGATGCTTCGATGGCGAGCGTGATGCATCCGCTGCATTTCGATCCGCGCAGACATCCGGTGGTCGAATGGCGATGGAAGATTGCGCACCTGCTGCGCAAGTCGAACATGGCCACCAAGGGCGGCGATGATTTCCCGGCGCGGTTGTACGTGTTTTTCGATTACGACATCGCCCGGCTGCCGTTTGCCACGCGCGCAAAAATCCGCGTCGCCCGCGCCCTGTTCGGCGACGATATTCCGCTCGCGGCTTTGTGCTATGTCTGGGACGGCAAGGCCATGAAGGACGCGACCGCGTGGAGCCCCTACACGGACCGGGTAAGGACTATCGTTGCCGAAAGCGGGGATGCGCACCTGAACCAGTGGGTCAGCGTAAGACGCAACATCGTCGACGATTTCCGTTCCGCCTTCGGCGAGGATCCGCCTGCGGTATCCGGCGTGGCGATCGCCACCGATACCGACAATACCGGCGAATCCGCCACGGCTTTTTACGGCGATATTCGCTTTACGCAATGAAACCTGAAGAAAATCTCACCACGGAGGACACGGAGAACACGGATGAAAATCATAAACGAGGAAAACATTTGGAAGTTAAAAGCAGATCCACGCCAAAATGACCTCCGATGGCAGCCTTTGATACTCGAAGATTCTTCTTTTCCACTTGCCCTTCGTTCGTGTCTTCCGTGGTGAGAAGGAGTTTTTCTCCCGATAACACTGCGAACAACCAACCGGCGTATTTGCCATGAAACGCCTTGTCCTGATCGGCGGCGGGCACGCTCACGTGGAAGTGTTGCGCCGCTTCGGCCTGCGACCGCCGGCGCAAGTGGAGCTGGTCCTGGTGAGCCCGCATCCGCAGACGCCCTACTCAGGCATGTTGCCCGGCTGGATAGCCGGACACTACACACGCAACGATTGCCACATCGATCTGGTGCGGCTGGCCGCCTTCGCCGGCTGCCGCTGGTTGCAGACGTCCTGCAACGGCATCAATCCAGACGCACGGCTCGTGTTCTGCGAAGACGGGCAGACGCTTGCCTACGACGTTGTGTCCGTGGACATCGGCAGCCGCTCGCCTGCATTGGATATACCGGGTGCACCCGAGCATGCACTGGCGGTCAGGCCGATCGACCGATTCATCGCGACCTGGGACGAGATCTGCCGCATGGCGGCCGCCGGTCAGGCACCCCGCCATATCGCCATGGTCGGTGCGGGAGCAGCCGGCGCCGAGGTGCTGTTATCGATGCAACACCGGTTGCGCGGGATCGCGCCCGCACTGCAGACGGAATTCGAGCTCATTTTTGACGGACCCGATATCCTCCCCGGCCACAACGCGCCTGCGCGCGCCCTCCTGCAACGCGTCCTGGAAGCGCGCGGGGTCAGGCTGCGGCCGAACAGCCGGGTCGAACGCGTCGAGCGGGAACGATTGCAGTTGCACAACGGCGTGGCGATCGCGACCGAACTGATCATATGGGCCACCGGGGCCTCGCCTTCAATGTGGCCCGGTTGCGTCGGACTGGCCACGGACGAGCGCGGCTTCATCCTGGTAAATGATGCGCTGCAGTCGGTTTCGCACGCGCACGTGTTTGCGGCCGGTGACATTGCCACGGTGAAAAACCATCCACGGCCAAAATCCGGCGTGTTCGCGGTGCGCGCCGGACCGCCGCTGGAGCACAACCTGCGGCGCGTCTTGCAGAACCTGGCCCCCTCCGCATGGTCGCCGCAGCGGCACGCACTGGCCCTGATTTCCACCGGCGATCGCCACGCCATCGCCACACGCGGCAATTTCGCGCTGCAAGGCGGCTGGGTGTGGCGCTGGAAAAACCGGATCGACCGGCGCTTCATGCGCCGCTATGATATCGGCACATGACTCAATTGGCCTTCACTGCGCACGATTTAGGATTTACCATTCGGCATTCACCATCTACCATTGAACACATCCATGTCCCGCCACGTCATTACCGTCGATTTTTATCTGCATCCCGGCACGCTGGAACCTTTCCTGAAGTTGATCAAGGAAAATGCCCGCCAGTCGCTGACCGATGAACCAGGATGCGATCGCTTCGACGTACTGATTGAAAAAGGCGCGCCCTGACGGCGAAAAAAACAGGGACTAGACGTGCGGTGATTGGCGGCCCCTGGCTTTAACCTTTTCCTTTTTATCCGGGTTTTTCCCGGTACAATCCGGACGTTCGATCCGGGTGTAGCGCAGCTCGTCTCGACAATTAGGGAGATCGTGGATGTCGATGCTGGATATGATGATGGTCGGCGGCGTGGTGGTGCTGATCGTCCTGATCGTCGCGCGCAGGAAACGCTGAGCGGACGTGACTTTGGTCCGGACGAATCCGGACTGGCGTCAGCCGCGATTCAACAACTGCCGCACCGCCTCGGGCCGGGGTAAGGGTGAGACGGCACCGTATCCGGTCGTCGTCAGCGCCGCCGCCGCATTGGCGTAGCGAAGCCCCTGCCAGAAATCATCGCCCGCCGACATGCGCGCGAGCAGCGCCCCCGCGAAACAGTCTCCGGCGCCGGTCGCATCCACGCAGTCCACCTTGAAGCCCTCGATGCGGCTGCGCCGGGCGGAATCGCTGCCGATGACGCCACCCGCGCCGAGCTTGAGTGCCACGACACCAGCGCCCGCACGATGGCACCAGTCGAGGATCGCGTCCGGATCTTTCAAACCGCACAGGGCTTCTGCGTCTTCCAGGCTCAGCAGGAAAAAATCGGCCCGCGCCAGTGTTGCCGTGATCACCTCGCGCGCGCGGGCCAGCGGCCAGAGCCGCAGCCTCAGGTTGGAATCGTAGACAAACGCCGCGCCAGCGCTCTTCGCGGCATCGATCGCAGCGAAAACCGCGTCGCAGGCGCTTGCGCTGATCGCCTGGCTGATGCCCGAAGTATGGAAGTACCTCGCGCGCGCGATGAGTTCAAGGGGCAGATCGGCGGGACTCAATCGGCTCGCCGCCGAACCTTTGCGCAGATAGTTGAACACGTGTCCCGCCGGACCATGAGCGATGAAATACAGCGCCGTGTGCGCTTCGGGGTCGATCGTGACTCCCGAAGTGTCCAGCCCTTCGTCGCGCCACAGTTGGAGAAACTGGCGGCCGAACTCGTCATCGCCAAGCCGGGTGACATAGGCAACGCGCGCACCCAGGCGCGCGGCCGCAATCGCGCAATTCATGGTGTCGCCGCCGAAACCCTGCAGATACCGGCCGGGGGAATGCGGAATCTGGCTGAACTCGTAGAGCGGTTCGCCCAGCGAGACAACGTCGATATCCGTCACGGTCACGCCGGCGCCGTTGCCGCGATTTCGATAAATCCGCGCGCGTGCGCGACCACCGCGCCGCGATCACCGGCCGCCAGCGCTTTCTGATCGATGACATTGTTGCCGATGCCGACGACCACCGCTCCGGCCTTGAAATAGTCGAGCATGTTCGAAGACGACACGCCGCCGGTCGGACAAAGCGCAATGTCCGGGTAAACCGCGTGCAAGGCCGCAACATGGGACGGCCCGCCGGTCGAGGCGGGAAAAACCTTGACGATCGCCGCGCCTTCGCGCCACGCCGCCAGCACTTCGGCCGGCGTGAATGCGCCGGTCAGCGCAACGCACCCCGCGCGGTTGGCCAGCGCAGCCATCCCCGGTACGAGGCACGGCGAAACAAGATAGTCCGCGCCCGCGTCGAGACAGGCCTGGGCGCTGTCCAGATCGAAGATCGTACCGGCACCGACCAGGAAATCCGCGCGGCTGTTCCGGCGCAGCGAGCCGATCAATTCGACTGCGCCGGGCGTGGTCAACGTCAGTTCGACGGTCTTGAAACCGGCCTCGATCAGGCAATCGATCGCGGCTTCGGCATCCTTGCGGGAACCCAGCCTGAGAACTGGAATCACCCGCGATGCCCGCAGCGCGTCTATGTTCTTGCGTGTACGCATTTCATCCTTCCGCTCCGGGTCCGGCCAGGAGGCGCGGAGTCCGGAATTTTAGGAGCAAAGCGCGCCCCTGGATAGCGAAGCGGGGGAAAGATCACTCCTCAGGCAGGACCGAGCAAAAAAAATCAGGACACAGGGAAAAGGACTGAGTCAAAGCAAAGGGCCGCGATGCGGCCCCATTGTTTACTACGCAGTCCTGAGCACCCAGTCCTCAGTCCTGTTTTTTGCTCAGTCCTGAGTCCGTTTCCCTGAGTCCTGCCCTTATCTCCTCCGGCCGCGGGCCGGGAATTCCCGCGCTTCATTCACGCGCAACGGCTGTCCCTTGAAATCCTTGCCGTCGAGGCCCGCTATCGCGGCCAGCGAGTGATTCTTGCCGGGCATTTCGACGAAGCCGAAACCCTTGGTCACACCGGAAAAAAGGTCGCGCTTGACCTCGGTCGACTTGACCTGACCGAACTGCTTGAACAGCTCCGCCAGGTCGGTTTCGGTGACTTCCTGCGACAAGTTGCCGACGAAAATATTCATTAGAGTGTCCTTTTAAAGATTGTGGATCAGCGGTTTCCACCCAACAAGGTCGATATCGAACGGCTGCTGTTCTGGCGTGGCTGCGAATCGCCGCGAGGCGCACGGCTGTCGCTGTGCTGGCGGTCGCCGGCGTTGCGTCCCTGCCCGCCACCGTTGCCCTGACTGCGGCGCCCCGCACCGCTGCCGGTACGCGCACCCTGCCCCTGCGAGCGCGGCCTGCCCGATTGCTGCCGTTGCTGCGGGCGCCGCTGGCGCGATGCGACTGAATCCCCGTCTGTTCTCAGCGGCGCTCCGGTCGGCTGAAATCCTTCGATCACGACGCGCTCGATGCTGCGCTTGAGCAGGCGTTCGATGTCCCGCAGGAAATCGCCTTCTTCGGAGCATACCAGCGATACGGCCTGGCCTGAACTGCCGGCACGGCCGGTGCGGCCGATACGATGGATGTAATCTTCCGGCACATTGGGCAGCTCGTAGTTGACCACGTGCGGCAGTTGCTCGATGTCGAGCCCCCGCGCCGCAATGTCGGTCGCGACCAGTACGCGCACCTTGCCGAGTTTGAACTGGGCCAGCGCCCGGGTACGCTGGCTCTGGCTCTTGTTGCCGTGGATGGCATCGGCACTGATGCCATCCTTGTCCAGTTGTTCGGCGAGGCGGTTTGCCCCATGTTTGGTACGCGCGAACACCAGTACCTGGCGCCAATCGCCCGCGTTGATCAGGTGTTCGAGCAAGGCGCGTTTGCGCTCCTTGTCCACCGGGTGCACGACCTGGGAAATCAGGTCGGCGGTCACTTCGCTTTTCGCCACGGCAACTTCCACCGGCGATTGCAGGAAAGAGTCCGCGAGTCCGCGAATTTCCTTCGTGAAGGTGGCGGAGAAGAACAGATTCTGACGTTTCGACGGTAGTGCCATCAGGATGCGGCGGATGTCGCGGATGAACCCCATGTCGAGCATGCGGTCGGCCTCGTCGAGTACCAGGATTTCGACACGCGAAAGATCCACGGTGCGGCTTTGCAGATGGTCGAGCAGGCGTCCGGGCGTTGCGACCAGGATGTCCACGCCACGGCGCAGCGCACCGATCTGCTGGTTCATGCTGACGCCGCCGAAGACTGTGGTGGACTTCATGCGCAGGTGGCGGCCATAACCGCGTACGCTCTCCTCGATCTGCGCCGCCAGCTCGCGCGTGGGCGTGAGAATCAGCGTGCGAATCGGGCGCCGGGAGGAATCGCCGCCCGGGTTGCGCCCGGCCAGCAACTGCAACAGCGGCAAGGTGAATCCGGCCGTCTTGCCGGTTCCGGTTTGCGCGCCGGCGAGAATATCGCGGCCTGCGAGGATGACCGGAATGGCTTGCGCCTGTACGGGGGTGGGCTCGGTGTAGCCTTCGTCGGCAACAGCGCGGACCAGCTCGGCACGAAGGCCGAGCGCTTCAAATGATGTGCTAATGAATTTCTCCTGAAACAGCCTGCGGAAGCCCAAGGGGCATTTCCGAACCGGTTCAGGCAGAATCGAACAGAGTTGAAATTTTTCGGGGAAGCAGAACTACCACGAAAGGGCTGAAACGCGGACCGATTGACGCGAAACAAAATCCTTGGGGCCGGATCATACCGGTTTTCGCCCTCGAAGTCGCGTGCGGTTCGACTTTTCCCGCTCCGGGCCGATTGCGCACGGTCCTTGCAAGGTAGCCTGGGAATGCTTCTGGCCCTCGACCCTCCACCTGAAGATTCCCCTTGCGCCATGGGGTTGCGCCTGGCTGACCGTGTCGAGCCGGCACTGCGCAGGTGCGCCGCGCACCGCTATTGGCCGGGCCGCGGCCAAGGAGAACCGGTATGAGCGCCCTCGCTTCGGCCAGCGGAGCCAACGCGCCCTATGTGAGGCTGTCCGGATCGACAGCGCTGGCCGGCTACATAACCGCCGCGGACGTGGCCATCAAGGATCTGGGCAAGTGTCTGCTGCCCTCACCGGTGGTTGCGCACCTGGGCGAAAGTGCCGTGGTGTACGTCGGGGCGGCCGAAAAGGTG
>WNFI01051159.1_pt1 | contig 16766 bp, 15 predicted proteins | sample 5400471 | NCBI WGS metagenome assembly WNFI01 (sample SAMN13153348, study PRJNA577476) | soil metagenome | isolation source: 100 cm saprolite on Douglas fir-dominated hillslope | place: USA:California | collected 2013-09-17 | reverse complement strand
TCCGAGGTAAATGAAAAATCCATCGAGGTGGCGGCTAATGGACTGTGAACAGGAACTGCTTCCAATCCAAAGGCTCACCACGAAGGCACGAAGGACACAAAGGAACACGAAGAAATGCGGAATCACATAACAGGTTCTCTTCGTGAATCTTCGTGTCCTTCGTGCCTTCGTGGTGCCATTTGCGGTCGCCGGGTTTTGCCTGTCGCATAATCTTGACCATTACATCAATTTTGTGACGCCATTTTTTGCAAGTTCCGCAATCTCGCCATCGCTGTAACCGGCCTCGCGCAGCACTTCCGCCGAATGCTCGCCGAGCCGCGGGGCGGGGCGCGGCGTGCCCGGTTGCGATTCCGACCAGTTCGTGGGCGTACGCATCGCGCGCAGACGCCCTTCGCTCGGATGGTCTTCGGTCGCGAAGAATCCGCTCTGCGCAAGGTGAGGATCGTTCACCACGTCTTCGACCGAGTTCATCCGCGCGACCGGAATGTCGACGCTTTCCAGCAATGCCATCCACTGCGCAGTGGTGCGGGTGATGAACAAGTCGGCCAGAAACGCGTAGATGTCGCGGATATTCGCGGCGCGACCGGCCTGCGTGGCGTAGCGTGGATCCCGCATCAGTTCCGGACGGCCGATCGCGCCAAGAAAGCTTTTCCACTGCTTGTCGTTGTAGACCAGCACGCACAGGTAACCGTCGCTGGTCGGATAGGGCCGCCGCGCGAGCAGACGCTGGTAGCCGCCGGCGCCGTCCGGCGGATCCCAGGAAAATCCCGCGAGGTGATCGCCGAGGACAAAATGCGCAACAGATTCGAACATCGGCACTTCGATCGACTGGCCGCGTCCGGTGCGGCTGCGCTGGAACAGCGCCGTAGTGACGGTGTAGACCGCGTGCAGGCCCGTAAGACGGTCAGCGAGGTTGACCGGCGCATAGTTCGGATTCGCCCCGGTCTGCGACACCAGCCAGGGCACGCCGGAAACGGCCTGGATCAGATCATCGTACGCCGCCTTCGCCGCGTAAGGACCTTTCTGCGAGTAGCCGTACGCGCCGACATAAAGCAGGCGCGGATTGACCTTGCCGACTTCTTCGTAGGAAAGACCGAGGCGGGCCATCGCCTGGGGCCGCACGTTGTAGATCAGCACATCCGCATCCGCAATCAGGCGCATGAGCGCCGCGCGGCCTTCCGGTTTTTTCAGGTCGAGCACGATGCCGCGCTTGCCGCGATTGAGGCCCAGGAACATGTAGCCCATGCCCGGATTTTTCATCGGGCCGGGATGGCGCATGTTGTCGCCCTCGTGGGATTCGATCTTGATGACGTCGGCGCCGAGCTCGGCGAGGATCTGGGTCGCGTACGGACCCATGACGACGGTGGTGAGGTCGAGGACCTTCACCCCTTCCAATGGACCTGGCATTTGCGTGGAGTTATTCGGGTTGGATTTTTGCCGCGCGAATGAGTTTACCCCAGGTATCGAATTGATCGCGCACGTAGCGGCTGAACGCAGCCGGCTCCAGTGGATCCACCTCGAATCCGAGTGCGGCGAGCCGGTCCTTGACGTCGGCCAGCGCCAGGCTCGCCAGGGTTTCCTGCGCGAGCCGCGCGATGATCGGTTGCGGCGTGCCGGCCGGAGCGAACAGGCCGTTCCACGAGGTCATGTCGAAGCCCTTCAGCGTTTCCGCGATGGGCGGCACGCCGGGCAGCAGGGCCGATCGCTTTGCGGTGGTGACCGCCAGCACCCTGAGTTTGCCGCTTTTGACCTGCGGCATCGCGGTGGCGAAGTCGGCGACCATGAGCTGCAGCCGGCCTGCGACAAGGTCCAGAATCGCCTGCGGACTCGCTTTGTAGCCGACCCCGACCAGTTCCGTATGCGCCATCGCGTTGATGGTTTCCGCGCCGACGAGCGAAGAGGTGCTGGCCGTACCGTAGGAGAGCTGCCCGGGATGCGCGATGGCGTAGGCGATGAGTTCCCGGGTATTGCCGACCGGCAGATCGGGATTCACCACCAGCATGAAGGCGAGCGTGCCGATGCGCGCGATCGGCTCGAAATCCCTGAACGGATCATAGGGGAGGCTTTTGTAAAGATGCGGATTGGCACTGTGCGTGGAATTCGTCGTCATGAACAGCGTATAGCCGTCCGGCGGACTTTGCGCGACCAGCATGGCGGCAATCTGCCCGTTGGCGCCGGCGCGATTGTCGACGATCACGCTTTGCCCGAGGCGTTGCGACAGCGCCTGCGCCAGGACGCGGCCCGCGGCGTCGGTGGCGCTGCCCGCGGCGAACGGAATCACCAGCTTGATCGGTTTCGACGGGTAGGTCTCGGCAAACGCTTGCGGGAATGGTGTCGCGAGAAGGAGTGCGAGTGTGAAATTGATCAGTCTCATGTATTTGTCAGTGCCCGGTGCTCAGTGCCAAGTGCAGAAAATCAACACCCAACGCAAAGGCGCAAAGGACGCAAAGAAAGAAAAAATTCAATATTGTGAAAAGAATTCATGGCTCGGAAAAAACCAGTGTGATTGAGGTTTAGGTTCGTGAGGTCTAACAGTCAGCGCCTCGCCTTGTTCGTGTCTTCGCCATACGGCGGCGAGTAGATCACCAGCACTTTCGCGGGCCGGTCGCCGACGGCAGTAAAGACATGCGGCATGTCCGGCGGAAAGAAGCAGCAATCGCCGGGATCCAATTCGCAGATCTCCCCGCCGACTTCGGCGCGGGCCCGGCCCTCGAGGAGGTAGCAGACCTGTTCGATGCCCGGATGCGAGTGCGGCAATGCACCGCGACCCGGCTCCATGACGCCCAGCACCATTTCGACGTGTCTGGCCCCGACGTTCTCCGCCCCGATCAGCCGGCGGTTCGCCGTGCCGGTGTGGTTTGCGGGGCTGTAGGGCTTCACGTCGGATGCGCGGACAAAGTAGCGCGAGTGTGCGGATGTCGGCATGTGAACCTCCTGTCAGACGGCTTCCCAGCGCTGGCTGCGCTCGGACTGGAACAGCGCATCGATCACGCGCATGCCCTGGATTGCGTCCTCGATGCCGTAAGGCAGGCTGATCTCGCCGCGCACTGCGCGCGAAAACGCTTCACCCTGCAGCATGTACTGGTCGCTTTCAGGCAAGATCTCGGTGCGAATACCGGCACCGGCCAGCGACGAGCCATCGTCGACGAACAGCGTAGTCCTGGCACCCTGCGGCGCATTGACCGGAATCTGGATTTCGATGCGCCCCTTGGTCCCGCACAGGTGCACGCGCTGATAAGGCGTGGATTGCGTCGACACCGTGAAGTCAAGGTGGCGGCCGGAACCGAAATCGACCAAGGCGCTGGTCAGCCGGTCGGTCCGGAATTGCGGGTCGCGATCGATCAGCGCGATGCCGCGTTGCGGTTCGGCCTCGAAGAAGAAACGCCCGGCGGTGATCGGATAGCAGCCAATGTCGTAGAGCGCGCCGCCGCCGATTTCCGCCTTGTTGCGGATGTTCGCGGGATCGGAATTGGAATAGCAGAATAAAAACTGCACGACACGCAAGGTGCCGATGTCGCCTCCGCGCACGAGCTCGCGCGCCCGCAGCCATTGCGGATGGAAGCGCACCATGAAAGCCTCCATGATCAGCACTCTCCCCGCGGCCGCTTGCAAATTACGAGCCTCCTGCGCGTTCAGCGCGATCGGCTTTTCGCACAGCACATGTTTGCCGGCCGCCGCAGCCTGCAACGTCAGCGGCACATGCAGATGGTTCGGCAGCGGATTGTAGACCGCCTCGATTTCGGGATCCGCGAGCAATTCCTCATAAGTCCCGTAAGCTTTCGGAATGCCCAATTCACCGGCCGCCCTGCGTGCCGAATCGATTGATCGGGATGCGATAGCCCGGATTTCACAGCACGCACTTTTCTGCATGCCGGGCAGCACGCGCTGCAATCCGATCTTCGCCGTGCTCAGCACACCCCAGACGACTTTTTTCATTTCCCCTCCCCGGTGCAGGATTTCCCGGAAGTCTACATCGGACCGGGCGGGTTGCCGCAGAACGGGCAATCCGGCGAAATTCGCGAGTCATTTTTGCCGGCGAAAATATCGTCGCTGGGCAGCTAAAGGCGGTGTAGTGTGATCGGCATACCTGGCGCCGGCTCCATCCACCGCAAAGGGCATTCCTTGCAGCGCACCAAGAAACCGAAACCGCTGGCAGTCTGCAACATTTGCCGCGCATTGATCGGCCCGCAGCAACGTGTCAATCAGCGGTGCGACAAAGTCGTTAACGGCAGGCGCTGCGCGGGAATATTTCAAAGCGATCTGTCGTTCGTCTGGGATCCCTGCCAGGAATGTGAAGCGACCGGCTGGGTTGGTAGCCAGGAATGTCCCGGTTGCGCCGGCTTCGGCTGGCGGCTCTTCGGGGAATAGTCCGGAGCGGATCGCCGTCCTGCCCCTCGCCGCGGTTCGATAGGTTGCAGCCCTTACGCAGCGGGGATGCCGGCCGCCAGCGTGTTCTGCTATCGTTGCCAACCTTGCTCGCGGGCGCACGGCCCGGCGGGCAACATCGGGGGAGAGGCAATGCGACTCACGAATCCAGCCAAAGAGCGCCTGGACAAAGGCGAGCTTGCGATCGGGATGGGCGTGCGGGGAATGCGCGGCGTGGAGATCGCACGCCTGATGCGCTCCGCCGGATTCGACTGGCTGTTCATCGATCTGGAACATGGATCGGCCTCGGTCGAGACTGCTGGCCAGATATCGGTGGCCGCGCTGGACGCCGGCATCGCCCCGTTCGTGCGCGTACCCGCGGGAGAACTGGCACTCGGCACCCGCTGCCTCGACGGCGGGGCGCTGGGCATCGTCATCCCGCATGTCGATACGCCCGAGCAGGCGCGCGCGATGGCCGACGCGTTTCGTTTCCCCCCCGTGGGCCATCGCTCGATCGGCGGCGCCTATCCGCATTTCGGTTTCGCTTCGCGCCCGGTTGACGAAGTGGTCAGCGGCCTCGACGGCGCGACGTTGCTGGTGGCAATGATCGAAACGCCGCGCGCGGTGGAAAACGCCGATCGGATTGCCGCTGTGCCCGGCCTCGATGTTCTGCTCATCGGCACCAACGATCTCTGTCTCGAGATGGGCATTCCCGGCCAGCTGGACCATGAGCGCGTGAAAGCGGCATTCGACACAGTGCTGGGCGCGTGCAAAAAGCACGGCAAGACCCCCGCGCTCGGGGGCATTTACGGCAAGGAGCTGCTCGCGCGTTATCTGGGCCTCGGATTTCGCATGGTGCTGGCCGGCAACGACATCAGCCTGCTGCACAGCGCCGCTCAGGAACAGGCGAAGTTCGTGCGAGGACTCGGCGGAGCGTCGCGGTAATGCATGCGTTGCAAACCTGGCTGACCCGGCGCGGGCAGGGCTTCGCCGAGCGGCTGAACGCCTGGGTGCGCGTATTGCATTTTGCCATCACCGCCATAGTTGGTGTGCTGTCTCCTTCCACCTACAACAAGGCGACGCGGCAGATCGTCCAGAACCAGATCTATTTCACCGCCTGGCAGATCCTGCCCGGTTTCGCGGTGTTCTCGGCGCTGTTCAGCCTTCTGATCATCGAAATCGTCGGCACGACTGCGCGCAATTACGGTTTGTACGATTACGCACCCGAACTGATCGTGCGCATCCTGGTACTTGAAATTTTGCCGCTTGTTACCGCGCTGTTCATCGCGTTGCGCACCGGGGCGGCGATCAATACCGAGGTCGCCCTGATGAAAATCCAGAACGAACTCGATGCCCTGCAGCGCATCGGCATCGACCCGATGCGCCTCGAACTGCTGCCACGCGTGGTGGGCGGCACGATATCGGTACTCGCGCTTACCGCGGTCAATATCGTCGTCGCGTTGTGGCTGACCCACTTCCTGCTCATCGATTTCCATCCGTGGACCCTGACGACCGGCGATTTCACCCGCATGATCGGCAAAGTGCTCGATATGCCGGCGCTGCTGGTGTTGTGGGCGAAGACAATTGCATTCGGATTCGCCGTGACGGTGATCCCGATTTCCGAAGGCTTGAGCACGCCGCAGAAACTGTTCCATGCGCCGATATCGGTGCTGCGCGGCATGGTCAGGCTGTTTTTCTCGTTGATGCTGATCGAAGCTGCGGCGCTCGCCATCGTCTACGTCTGATCCAATGGCTGACTCGAACGAAAAGCCGGTGTCGAAAAAGCGGGTCGTCATGCTGGCCGGCGATGCCGAGCGCCGCCGGCTGATCGATGAGCGCCCGGAAGCTATTCTGGTTTCGGAAAACCTGCCGCTGCGCGCAAACCTTTCCGTACTCGAGAACATCACGGTCGTGCTGCAGTTTCGCACCAACACCTATATCGGCGAAGCCAACGACACGGCCTCGAAGCTGCTGACCCAGGCGGGCCATGCCGCATGCGCGGAGCAACGCGACCCCGATCTGACCTACGAGGAGCGCTTTGTCGCCAAGCTGCTGCGGGCGATGGTGTTGTCTCCACCTATAATCCTCATTGACCGGCCCGCGCAATTGCTGCCGGATACCAACTATCCTTTTTTCCTCAACAAACTGTTGCTCGCGCTCGATGGCCGCTTCGAGCAGTGCTGGATCCTGGATTACGCATGGAACGCCCCTCTGTACAACAGCCGCGCATAGGGCACCTCGGCCTCAAGGTCGGGGCGGTGCTGACCCTGATCCCGGTCATCGCAATCGGCTTGTTGCTCTACGCGCTCTACGCGCGCGGTGTGTTCGAGCGCACCCAGGCGCTGACGCTGATCGCGGCGGACGCGGAGGGCGTCGTGGTCGGGATGCCGATCATGTTCTCCGGGTTTCCGATCGGCCAGGTTTCCGGCATGGCGCTGGACGAGCTCGGCCGGGTGCGCATCGAAGTTCGCATCAAGGAGAAGGACGCGCGTTGGCTGCGCGTCAGCAGCGAGTTCTCGGTGGAAAAGCAATTCCTCGGCGGAGCGAAAATACGCGCCGTCACCGCGAAGATGCAGGATCCGGTGCTGCCGGCCGGTTCCGAGCGTGCCCTGATCAGCAAGGACGCCGCCCAGGATATCCCGCAGGTCATCGCCAGGGCCAACAGCATCCTGCACAACGTGGACGAGATCATCCGCCCCGATTCGAGCTTCAATCAGACGCTGGCCAATCTGAAGTCTGTCACCGAGCGCATGGCCGGCGAGTACGGAGTGCTCGGCGGCGTGACCGGAAGCCCGGAGCAGGCCAAGAAAGTGCTCGATACGGTCGACAGCGTGCATGCACTGCTCGCTTCGCTGAAGAGCGTGACTGCGCACGCGGACGGCGTGCTGCAGAAGACCGACGACAGTATGTTCGGCCAGGGCGGCGTCATGGACGAGTCGAAAAAATCCATTGCCCGGCTGAACACGATTCTCGCCGACGCGCGCGACAGCCTGAAGAAAGCCGATGAGGTGCTTGCCGTCGCGCAGGCCAGCGCCACGGATATCAAGAGCGCGGCCACCAACGTCAAGGATGCGACCACCGATCTCGGCGCACTGCGCGTGGAAGTCGACGACAGCATTCGCAAGGTCAATGGCCTGATCGACGAAATCAACCGCAAATGGCCGTTCGCGCGCAAGACGCAGATCAAGCTGCCATGAGGGCTGCACTCCTTTCGATAATGCTGTTGATGGCGGCATGTGCCGGCGGGCCGATGCCGCCGGACTGGCAATCCCAATCTCATGCCTTGCTGGAAAAATTCACGCAGCAATATCTTGAAGGCAATTCGCCGCTGGCGGAGCGCAGCTTTGCGCAGGCGAAAAGCGCCCTCGCGGCGACCGGCAGACCGGAACTTGTAGCGCGCGCGGAACTCATCCGCTGCGCGCTCGGTATTGCAGCGCTGGATGTCGATGCCTGCCTGGCATTCGATTCCTTGAGAAGCGACGCCACTGCGGACGATCAGGCCTACGCCGATTTTGTCGGCGGCCGGTTGCAGCAGCAGGACGCCCCCAGGCTTCCGGAACAATACCGCCCTGTCGCAACGGCACGCGACGAAGCCGCCCGCAACAAGGCCATGCAACAGATAGAAGATCCGGTTTCGCGCCTGGTCGCGGCGGGCGCCCTGTTCCGCCTCGCCCGGTTGTCACCCGATGGCGTGACCAGCGCCATCGAGACCGCATCGGCGCAGGGCTATCGTCGGCCGCTGCTGGCCTACCTCAACGTGCAGGCGAAGCACGCCGAATCGATCGGGGATACCGCGGCGCTGCAATCGATCAGAAAGCGCATCGACCTGGTTTATCAATCCCTGCCCGCGATGAAGCAATGAAAGAACACGGATCGACTGTTGTCGTGCGGCGCAGTGCAGCGTGGCCGCGGCGGCAATGAATGTCGCCGGGCTTTCCATCGGCTGGTCGTTCTGGGGTTATCTGGCAGTCGTGATCGCAACCGCCGCGCTCCTGCATTACCAGCGCCGCACCCCGCGTTTTTTCAGCCTGATTTCCCTTCCCGGCACCATCGGCCATGAGTTGCTGCATTTTCTGGTCGGCACACTCGTGTTGGCCAAGCCGGTGAGGATTTCCCTGATCCCAAAATTCCATCGCGACGGCTCAGCGACGCTGGGCTACGTGATGTTCTCCAATATCCGCTGGTACAACGCGCTCTGGGTGGGATTCGCCCCGTTGCTGGCATTGCCCGCGGCGGTGTGGCTCGTGTATTACCGCTCGGCCCAGATTCCGCCGTTGTCGTGGCCGGAACTCGCCTGGAGCTACGTCGCGGCGAGCCTTGCGTATTCATGCCTGCCGTCGAAAGCGGATGTCGGCATCGTGTTATCCAAACCGGCCGGATTGATCTTCTACCTGGGCGGCGCAGCGATCCTGTGCTGGACCTGGCTGAAGATGTCCGGCTGATCCGGAAACCGCCCGACGGGCGCCAATCGTGTCGGTGCGCGATCAGTGCAAAGGTTCATTTAATCCGGAGGATGAGCGGGATTTCAGGCGTCATGGTCTTTCCATCTTGCACGTTGTTGGCATGACCGTCTCCGCGGGCTCGATTCGAGCATCGGTCTTCCAGCCGAAGCCGGTGCCTTCGGCGTCGATCTTGACGTCCTTGCCGCCGGCCCTGGTAAAGGTGGCAATGTAGATCGGTTGCATCAACTGGTGATCGTCGGCGCGCATCCAGACTTCCCCGGTGTCGCTCTGGTATTTCATGCCTTCCAGCCCTCTGGCGACTTTCAGCGGATCGATGGATTTGGCTTGGTTCATCGCCTTGGCCAGCATTTCCAGTTCTGTCTTGGCGGTGTTGTAGTAGAAGTCGCCGTTGTATTTTTTCCTGAAGTCCAGGGCGAATTTTTCCGCCTTGTTGTCGGCGATGTTCGCGTGCCACGTGAACACCTGCTTGATATGGTCCGCGCCCGCCGCGCCGATCGAACTCGGCGCACCGGCGTTCTGGGCATTGAGCGTGTAAAAAGTCACACCGAGTCCGGAATCTTTGCTCGACTTGATCAGCAGCGTGAAATCCGCGCCCCAGTTGCCGGTGATGACCGCCTGTGCGTCCGACGCCTTGATCTTGGCGATGTAGGGTGAGAAGTCCTTGACCTTGCCAAGCGGGTGCAGATCGTCACCGACGATCTCGATGTCCGGACGCTTTTTCGTGAGCATCTCGCGGGCCGCCCTGCTGATGGCCTGGCCGAACGCGTAATCCTGGTTGAGCAGATACACGCGCTTGACGTCTTTCTGTTGCGCAAGGTAGTTCGTGATGGCCTCGAGCTTCATGTCCACGTGCGCATCGAATCGGAAGTGCCAGAAATTGCACTTGTCATTGGTCAGCGTCGGGTCCTGAGCGGCGTAATTCAGGTAGAGCACCGAGGAGTCCGGATTGCGGCTGTTGTGCTTGGCCACGGCTTCAGAGAGCGCATGGGCGATATTCGAGCCGCCTCCCTGGGTCACGAAGCGTATGCCCGAATCGGTGACTTGCTTGAGCAGCAGCACGCTTTCCTGCGGGCTGGACTTGTTGTCGAAGTGCACGATTTCGAATTTCTTGCCGTCCAGCACACCGCCCCTCGAATTAATTTCTTCCGCTGTGGCGTCAAGGTGCCTGCCCAGGCTTTCGCCGACGAGCCCGAACGGACCGCTCATCGGGTCGATATGCGCGATCTTGATGGTTTCAGCGGCATGAGCCGCAGCGCTCAGCCACAGGCAGGTCAGGGCGCTTGCAACAGCAGATTTGATCTCCATGCTTTCCTCCTTTGATCCGACTATGACGTTCGGCGCCGATCGCAGTCGTTCATGTCGGATTCCGGATTGCTGATCCCAAGTATAGAGATTCGGGGCCGCGACGGGCGGGTCGCGTGCGCCGCCGCAGGCTTTGACGCTTTGCTTTCCAGTCGCATTTGAACGACCATAATCTCCGTCCCGACGAACCAGACGGAGAAGCAATGCGCGACCGTGTCCTGAAGCATCACGCTTACAGCGTTGCGGCCATGCGGCAGTTGGCGCGCCGGCGCCTGCCGCGGGCGGTATTCGATTTCGTCGATGGCGGCGCCGAAGACGAGGTCACGTTGCAATGCAATGAAGCTGCGTTCCGGGACATCGCGCTTTTGCCCAATCCCCTGCAGGGAACCACCGTCCGCGACCAGTCGATCGAGTTGTTCGGCAATCGCTTACCGGGGCCGGTGCTGATCGGCCCGACCGGCCTGACCGGCATGCTGTGGCCGCGCGGCGAAATCGCGGCAGCGAACGCGGCCGCGGCAGCAGGCACGGTCTACACCATGAGCCACGGTTCCACGGTGAAGATCGAGGACCTCGCGGCCGCGGTGAAGGGCCGGCTCTGGATGCAGGTGTTCCCTTACAAGGATCGCGGCCTGACCGAAAATTTTGTGCACAGGGCGCACGGTGCCGGATATGAGGCACTGGTGCTGACCATCGACAACCAGGTGCTGGGCCAGCGCGAACGCGATCTGCGCAACGGCTTCACCGTTCCGCCGAGGTTCGAACCTGGCAGCGTGATCGATATGGCGTTCCACCTGCGCTGGATTCTGCGCATGGCGCGCGCGCCCAGGCTCGCGATGGCCAACTATGAGCGCGAAGGCGACACCGGGGTATTTTCGATTGGAGCGCGCGTCGGCGGCTGGATGGATCCGAGCGCGGACTGGAAAGAGGTGGAGTGGCTGCGCGGTGTCTGGGACCGGCCGTTGCTGCTCAAGGGTGTGCTGCATCCGGATGAGGCGCGCCGCGCGGTGGCCCTCGGCGTCGATGGCATCATCGTGTCGAACCATGGCGGCCGTCAGCTCGACGTCGTCCCCGCTTCTATTCAGGCGCTTCCCGCCGTAGTGGAAGCCGTTCGCGGAAAAATCCCGGTGTTGCTCGATGGCGGCGTGCGCCGTGGCGGCGACGTCGTCAAGGCGCTGGCGCTTGGAGCGACAGCCTGCCTGATCGGCCGGCCGCATCTGTGGGGCGTGGCCGTGGCCGGCGAAGAAGGCGTGGCGCGCGTGCTGGAAATTTATCGCAGCGAAATCGACCGCGTCATGGCGCTGTGCGGCTGGGACAAGTTGGACCAGATCGATCGGTCGGTGCTGTTCGATGCGTCGAAGAGGCCCGAATCCGTAATGTCGGCGTTTGGGCGGACACTTACGGCGATGCGGAAATAACCGCCAGAGGAAAGAGGAAGGACGACAAGGCAGCGAAAGTGGTGGACGGCAACTTCGACTCACAGTGAGGTTCTGGCGTAAAGATCCGGAAGCTTCTGAAAAACGCCGTTTCGGCCGTACTGGGTCTTTCGTACTGCTTGTAGTGCCGCTCGGGACTTATCCGGGCTGTGGGCTGGGGCACAGGATCTTCGACAGAGGCTGACCCAAATCGCGCATGTAGAGCTCGAAATCCGCCGCGGCGAGCGGCCGGCTGCAGTAATAGCCCTGATACTCGTCGCTCTCCAGGGAGCGCAGAAACTCCAGTTGCTGCTCGGTTTCGACGCCCTCTGCCACGACTCTCAGGCGCAGGTTGTGCGCGAGACCGATGATGGCGCGCACGATGGCGGCATCGTCCCTGTCCACTGAGATATCACGAATGAAGGACCGGTCGATTTTCAGGGTGTTGATGGGGAAGCTCTTGAGGTAGCTCAGGCTGGAATAGCCGGTGCCGAAATCATCTATGGAAATCAGCACGCCGGTCCGGCTCAATCGCTCCAGCGTCACGGTCGCCTCGGAAGCGTTCTGCATGACCGTGCTTTCGGTGATCTCCACCTCGAGATCTTCGGGCGCAAGCCCGCTTTGCGTCAGGGCGCGTGCAATGGTTTCGAGCAGATCCCGTTGCCTGAACTGCACTGCGGAGATGTTGACCGAGACGCGCAGTTTGCCCAGCCCTTTATTCTGCCAGGCCTTGTTTTGTGCGCAGGCTTCCTCGAGCACCCAGCGCCCAATGGGTACGATGAGCCCCGTCTCTTCCGCCAGCGGGATGAAATCGGCAGGCGATACAAGGCCGCGATCGGGGTGACGCCATCTAAGCAGCGCTTCCATGCCGACCATCCGTCCGAGTTGGATATCGATCATGGGCTGATAGTGCAATTCGAATTCGTGTCGTTCCAACGCCCGGCGCAGGTCGGTCTCCAGCTTGAGGCGCTCGGGGAAAGAAGTGTTCATGTCCGCGGCAAATACCTGGACGTTGTTGCGGCCTTGCTTCTTGGCAGAGTACATCGCGGCGTCGGCATTGGTAAGCAGCGTTTGCGCATTTTTGCCGTGCGAAGGGAACAAGCTGACACCGATGCTGGGCGTGATGAACAACTCGTGGGTGTGAACCCGGAACGCCCGGCCCAGGCCTTCGAGTATCTTGTGTGCCACTGCCGCAGCGTCGGCCGTGTTACCGATTTCCTTCAGCAGAATGACGAATTCGTCGCCACCCAGGCGCGACACGGTATCTTCTCCGCGCACCAGCGTTTCCAGTCTTGCAGCGACAGCCCTCAACAGCTCATCCCCGACAAAATGGCCCAGCGAATCGTTGACCGTCTTGAAGCGGTCCAGGTCCACAAATAGGATGGCGCAAACGGTCCCGAAGCGATTCGAATGAACCAGCGCCTGATCGAGGCGGTCTTCGAGCAATACCCGGTTGGGCAGTTTGGTCAGCGGATCGTGCAGGGCCTGACGCTGAAGCTCGTCGTTGGCGTGCTTCAGGGACTCCACCATCTTGGCCGTCTTGGAGGCCATGCGTGCATCGAGAATGGACAAACCTAGCGTCGCGCACAAGATGACGAAGGTCAGCCCGGCGATTGTGCCGGCCATCCAGGAGTTGTCCACCAGCGGGCCCGTAAGGCACACCGAATCGGGCGCAAAACGAGCCGCCGCCATTCCCGTGTAGTGCATTCCGGTGATGGCGAAGCCCATGATGATCGCACTGCCCAGCTTGGCATACCTCATCCAGCCGGAGTTGTCGCGCAGCGTAAAGGCGATCCACAAGGCCGCCAGCGCTGCAACGATCGCAATCGCCACCGAGGCGGCTAACAGTGTCGGGTCATAGATGATCGGCGGCGACATCTGCATTGCGGCCATGCCGGTGTAGTGCATGGCGCAGATGCCGGTGCCCATCAGAGTGCCCGCCAACAACAGACGTTGCCAGTGCAAAGTGTCGCGGCTGACAACATACAGTGCAAAGCCCGACACCAGAATGGCGATCAGCATGGAAATCAGCGTCACCGGCACGTCGTAGCCCATCGGGATGGGCAGCCTGAAGGCGAGCATGCCCAGAAAGTGCATGGACCAGATGCCTGTGCCCATGGAGAACGCGCCCCCGAGCAGCCAGGTCCGGGCGGCGCGACCCTTGGACGCCGTGATCCGGGTCGCAAGATTGAGGGCGGCATACGACGCGACTATCGCGACGACGACCGACAGGAAGACCATCCAGTAGTTATACGTTCCGACCATTACTTCACCTCTTCTACTTCACCTCTTCGTGCCGGAACTCATTCCCGGCACGTCACCGTCAGCATGCGTGGGCTGCCGGCGGCGCTGCTTCACCGCGGCGTCTCGCCAAGCACCGTGCACCTGCGAATCACCCGCCGCTGTACTGCGGGGTCGTAGGAAGTCGCGCGATGCTGAACGCAGCGGTTGTCCCAGACTAAAAGTTCACCCGGCGTCCAGCGATGTTCGTAGGTAAGGTCGGGATGGATCGCGAGCGCATTGAGTTCTTCGATCAGTGCGCGGCTCTCGTCGTAGTCCATACCAAGCACGTACTCCGCATGGTCGCCGAGGAACAGGCACTGTCGGCCAGTGTCCGGGTGCCTGCGCACGATCGGATGGTCGACCGGCGGCACCGCGTTGCGTTGGGCCTCGGTCATCGGGTCTTCGCCATGCCGGCGGGTGCGCGAGAAATCCAGGTTGTGGACTGCGCGCAGACTCGCTATGCGTTTTTTCCAGGACGCGCTGAGCCGCTCGTAAGCACCGTACATGTCGCAGAAATGCGTCTCTCCGCCTTCGCCCGCAACGACCTCGGCGTAAATGATCGTGGCCTGCCCGGTGACGCGCTGCCATGAACCATCTGTGTGCCACACCAGCGTGCCCTTGTCCGGATGGCGGCCGTTCGGATTGCCGTTCTCGTCCAGATTGGACAGCCGATACAACTCCGGATAGCCATCGGCGTGATACTGGTTCATGACGTGGACCTGTACTTGTCCGAAGTGCCGGGCAAATTCTACCTGGCGGCCCGGCGGCAATTCCTGCGTCCCGAACAGCAGAACCTGGTGGCGCACGAAGGCCTCGTAAATCGCGCTGAACAATTTGTCATCGACGCCGCGCGCAAGATCGACACCGATGATCTCGGCACCGAGGTTCTGCGTCAGCGGCCTGACCTCGAATGGCCATCTATATTTATGCTTGACTTTCATAGGCATTGGCAATCAGATCATTCCGCATTCCGCCTCAATCCACAATCGCCCCATACACCAGTTGCTTGAACAGCTTGCGGTAATACGCGCGGATCGGACTCGGCGCCTGGGTCATGTAGACCGCAACGATCTCCTCTTTCGGATCGACCCAGAAGTAGGTTCCTGCATAACCGGCCCACATGAACTCGCCCGCCGAACCGGGCACGCCCGCGATTCCCGGTCCCTGGCGCACTGCGAAGCCAAGGCCGAAGGTATAGCCCGGTACGCCGAGCAGGAGTTCTCCCGGTGTGACCGGTGCGAAGATTCGCGTGCCGAGATGATCTGAGGTCATCAGCGCGACCGAGCTGCGGCTCAGCACGCGGTTGCCGTCGAGTTGGCCGCCATTGAGCAGCATTTGCGTGAAGCGAAGGTAATCCGCCGCCGTGGACACGCCGCCGGCGCCACCGGAATCGTTGGCAGGCGCGACCGATACGTCGATCAGATTGTTGGGCTTGCCGCTGGCGACATCCGCGGCCAACGGCGCCGCCAGGCGGCCGATTTTATCCTGCGGCACCCAGAAGCCGCTGTCGCCCATCTTCAGCGGTTTGAACAGGCGCTTGTCGAGGAAATCCGCCAGGCGTTCTGCCGACGCTGCTTCGACAACGCGGCCGAGCACGTCGCTCGCGAGGCTGTATTCCCAGACCGTTCCGGGCTGATGTGCAAGCGGTACTTTGGACAGGCGTTCGACTTCTTCGGTTGGCGCCAGGTCGCGCGCATCGTAATCGATCGCGTTCTTGTAGATGCCCGCCTTGCCGAGCGCTTCTTTCACGGGCGCGTTCTGCGTGATTTCCCCGTAAGCAAGACCGGCCGTGTGGCGCAGCAGATCCTGCACCGTCATTTCCCGATCGGCCGGCACCTGCGTGTAGGTGACTTTCGCGAACTCGGCGTCGGTTTTTGCCACGCTGACACCAAGCGATTTCATGGCCGGCAGGAATTTCGAAACCGGATCGGTGAGCTGGATCCTGCCCTCTTCGACCAGCATCATCGCCGCCACGGAAACGAGCGGCTTGGTCATCGAATAGATGCGAAAGATCGAATCCCTGGCAATCGGCTTGCCGGCCGCTTTGTCCTGATAACCGAGGGCCTCCGAATACACCAGCTTGCCCTTGCGCGCCACCAGGAACACCGCACCCGGCAATTTGCCCTGGTCGATTTCCTTCCTGAACGCGTCGCCGATGCGGGCGAGTCGCTGGGACGACATGCCCACCGTTTCCGGCGCGGCCGAAGGCAATCCTTGCGCCCATGACCCGGCCGTCGTCAAGAAGACGATGCTCATTCCAAGGCCGATTGCGATGCGCTTTGCGCTCATTGCGGGTTCCTTACGCAGGTGAAAAACAGGAGTCGAACGGTAAGGCCGCGTCCCGGAGGTGTCAATGCCATCGTGAAGAGCGTTTCGGTCATTGCAACGTTGCCGGTTGCAGTGCGCCATTCTCCGCAGTGATCGCGCGTTTTGCGTCGTGCTAGGATAAACGCCAACCGGTCGTCGAACGGTGGTCTGTCAGCCAGGGGAGAAGGAAAATGAAAATAGCGATCAGGATGACGGCGGTTCTTGCCGTGGCCCTGTTGTGCGGCCACGCGGTCATGGCGGCCGATCCCATCAAAATCGGCGTCGTCAACGAGATCACCGGCGTGCAGGCCCAGGCCGGCGAATTCACGGTCAACGGCATCAAGCTCGCGCAGGAAGAAATCAACAATGCCGGCGGCGTCCTCGGCCGGCGCATCGAGCTGCAGATCGAAGACAACCAGAGTACCAATCCGGGAACCGTGCTCGCATTTTCCAAGCTCGGCGGCCGCGGCGACATCGTCGGCATCGTGGGCCCCATCCGCAGCACGCAGGTGCAGGCCGCGTCGCCGACCATCGCCAAATCCGGCATTCCGACCATGATCGGCGGCACCGACACCAGCCTTACGCACGTCAACAACCGCTGGCTGTTCCGTGCGCGCCCGAACGACAGCTATTC
>WNFI01701014.1_pt2 | contig 16768 bp, 14 predicted proteins | sample 5400471 | NCBI WGS metagenome assembly WNFI01 (sample SAMN13153348, study PRJNA577476) | soil metagenome | isolation source: 100 cm saprolite on Douglas fir-dominated hillslope | place: USA:California | collected 2013-09-17 | reverse complement strand
TTGGCGGGCGCACCGGTGGTGGGATCGTTGTAGCCGTTATAGACCTGCACGCCGGTGTTGCGCTCGGCGAGTGGCAGGAATGTCGCGCCGTCCCAGCTGGAGGAATTCAGCTGGTAGCCGGTCTGGCGATCGTAGCTCTTTTCATTGGTGTAGAAGAGATCCGACAGCAGCGTCACGCCCGGCCCCAGTTCGGCCTGCAGCGAGACATTGAACCCCAAGCGCTTGCGTTCCAGCTGCTCGTCGATGGCAGCGTAATCCGCGGTGTTGTAATAGACGCCGTTTGCCTTGCCGTCCCCGTTGACGTCCACGTCGCAGCCGCTGGTTTCAAAGCCCGGCGCGGGGCTATAGAGCCCATCGCTTCCCCGGGGGCACAGCGACGGAGTGAGCAGCACCACGCCCGCCGGGAGCGGAGCGCCGCCATAGGCGTTGAGGAAGCCCACCCCCAGCGTGGTGTTGTCCGAGGTCTCACCGACGAGTTCACCCGTGTATTGCCCCATGCCGTCGAAGGAATGTTCGAGGGTGACGTCTGAATACGCGGCTGAGGCCACGATGCCCCAGCGCTCGGCGTGGTAGCCGATGAGCGTATCGAGCTCAGGCTGGTACTTTTTGGTTTGCGAGCCGTGCAGGGCGGAGGCCGCTCCCGCCAGCGTCCAGCCCTGCGGCAGATCGTAGGGGCGGCGCGTCTTCAGGTTGATGGTGCCGGTGATGCCGGCGTTGAGGAGATTCGCGGTGGGCGATTTGCTGACATCGGCACCGGCAAACAGTTGCGAGGGAATATCGCCGAAGTCGGGCTGCACGCTCACGATAGAGCCGGTGGTGAGGAAGGCTTCGCCGTTCAACAGCGTGCCCACCTGCGGCAGGCCGCGGATATTGACCGAGGTGCCCTCCCCGCCCACGCGATTGATCTGCACGCCGGTGATGCGCTGCAGTGAATCGGCAATGGTCGTGTCGGGCAGCTTGCCGATGTCCTCGGCGGCGATGCTGTCCTGGATCGAGGCCGCATCGCGCTTGAGCTGGACCGCTTTCTGCTCGGCGGCGCGCACGCCGGTCACGATGACTTCCTCGAGTGTGTCCGCTCCCTGTGCCGCGGCCGCGCGGTGCGAGGGCAGGCTGGCGAGTATGACCTGCGTGACCAGCATGCTCAACGAAGCGCAAGTACTTTTCTGGGCTGACATTTTCGATACTCCCATGTTGCTCATTCTGGTTTCTTCGGTTCCGGCGGCCGATCGGGCAGCGGCACGACGACGACCTCCATGTTCCAGACGTCGGTCGCATCGTCGAGCCGGCACTGATAGCCGTAGTAGGTTTTTTCAAACACATGCTGGAACAGGCAGGCCCGCTCTCCGTCCTGCACGGGGTTGCCGGCCACCGGCGCAAACTCGCCGTCCGCCCGGTCGGCGTAGAACACCTTGACCTGCCAGACGCCCTTGTTGGTCTCGCTGTAGCGGTTCGGATAGATCTCGGTAGCGAGGTAATAGACCCCGCTACCGCCTGCCCCACCCTTCGGCAGGTACATCAGGTTCGGGGCCGCGACCGTGGCCGTGCTGTGCATCAGCAGCCGGTCAGGCGCGCGATCGAGCTCCTGGACGGACGCCGCGCTCCGGCTCACGATGTCGAAGTAGTTGTCGTCGTTGCCGCGGTACCAGGTCAGAAAAAAGCGGCCCGTGACCGGGTCGTGGAACAGGTTTGGATTCTGGTTGCGCTCGTCGGTGACCGCTTTCACCAGATCCTTGAGCTCCGTCAGGTGGATGCCATCCTCGGAGCTCGCGAGCACGATGCGGCTGGCGGGCTGGTCATAGTCACGCGTGATGGCGAAGTAAAGGCGGTCGGCGTGCGCGGGATCGGCGCCCTTCAGCACCGAAGGCCAGCGCGCGTTCAGCCACAGTGGATTGCCCTCGAACTTGCTCCAGTGGAGCAGATCGTTGCTGCGCGCCAGTCCTATACCCCGTCCATGATTCAGGCCATACCAGCCCCAGTACCTGTAGCCGCCGCGGTTCAGTTCGATCACCGACAGGGTGTGCGGCTGCTGATCACCTTCCCACGCCTGCGCCGGCCAGTCGAGTCGCTGCGGTTCGGGCAGCGCCAGGTAGCTGACGGGCGTCGCGGCCCGCAGCGTCGCGACTACACACAGCAGCGCCAGCACCAGACCGACGCCACGCATCAGGCCTTCTCCGGCGCGCGGTCGCCGAGCACCGCATTTCGGATCAGGGGACGTGCCCAGAAGCCGACGCTGAGCACCACCCCAAAGCTCAGGTAGAGCAGCAGCATTCCGCCACGCAGGCCATACAGGTCACCGACCCTGCCGATCAGCAGCGGCCAGAGCGCGCCGCCCATGATCCCTGTGCACAGGATTCCAGCGAAGGGTCCGTGGTGCGAGGGCACGGAGTTCAGGGCGAGTGAGATCACCGTCGGCCACATGATCGAGGCGAAAAAACCGATGCAGGGAAAGGCAATCAGCGACACCTTCGCCGGGCCGAACAGGGCCAGCGTGAGCATCAGCAGGGCGCACAATGAAAATCCCACCAGTACGCGCTTGCTGTCGATGAGCTTGAGCAGCGCCATGCCTGCGAGGCACCCCACCGTCATCAAACCCCAGAAGTTGGAGACGGCGCCGGCGCCGGTCACGTGCGGATCGTAGCCGTGGTAGCGGTGGAGAAATTCCGACATCCAGTCGGCGGTGCCCTGCTCGGAGCCGACGTAGGCGACGATGCAGAGAAAATACGCCCAGATCGTCGGGTTTCGCAGGAGCGAGGCGTACATAGCCAGCGTACCCGCCGACTCATCCGCGGTGCGCTCCACCTTCGGTATCTTCAGCGGGGCCACACCTAAGGCCATGAGGCCGGTGGCCACGGCGAACAGCCAGTAAATTGAAGTCCACGGCAGCGCGGCGGGCGTGACGCGTCCGAGCAGGCCAAGCAGGCCGCCGCCCGCAAGGCGATGCACGCCGAGATTGCCCACCAGATAGGAGTAAACCAGCGGACTGACGAAGGAGGCGGCACCGAACACCAGTTGCGCGAAGGCGGAATTGAAGGCGAAATGCTCTTCACCGCCGGCCACGCGCAACATGGGGTTGATCGCGACCTGCAGGGCCGCCATGCCCGCGCCCATGATGAACAGTGAGGGCACGGCCACCTCGTAGGTCGGGTGCAGCGCGAAACTCAGCGCCCCGGCCGTGCCCGCCACGAAGGAGATCACGATCAGGTTTCGATCTCCCCAGCGCTCCACGAGGAATCCGGCCGGGATCGACATCACGCCATAGGCGATGAAAAAGCAGAATGGCAGCACCGCCGCCATCGCGTACGAGACGTGGAAATCACTGATGATGTCCGGGACGAGCGGACCCAGGATATTGGTCAGGAAGGAGATCACGAAAAAGATCGCGAAGATGAGCGCGACGATGTAGCGATTCCGTTTCATGACTTCCCCTGCGGCAACGCTGTACCGCTACTCGACATCCGTGATCTTGCTGGTGTGCTCGAAGCGCCCCGCCTCGCGCCCGCCGAGCGAGGCAAGCACCAGGCTCATCATCTGCACGGGCAGGATCTCGACGATGGGCCGCAAGCCTGGGTCACACTCGGGCAGCCGCAGCGCGGCGAGTGCCGACTGGCTGCCGATCTCCAGGCAACGCCGGCCCTTGGCGATGAGTTCGGTGGCGAGCTGCTGGTTGAGCGAGCGCGTGCGCTCATCGCCGTCGAAGACCACGGTCAGCATGTCGGCCTGCAGCATCTCCAGCGGCCCGTGCCGCAGCGCCGCGCTGCTCATGCCTTCGGCATGAAAATGCGCGGATTCCTTGATGATCAGTGCGCCCGTGGCGACCGCGGCCAGGGAATCGCCCCGCCCCGCCAGGAACAGGTGGCGGATGCCACGCAACGGACCGGCCAGGGCATCGACATGCTGGCGCCAGTCCTTCAGATACTGCCTGGCGAGCTCCGCGCCGCGCCCGAGTCGCTGCAGCGTCGGGGCCTCGGCGGCGTCAGCGAAAATCCCCGCGAGCCACTGCAGGCTGAGCATGCCGCCGACGTAGGTCTTGCAGGACACCGAAAATTCCGTTCCCGCCTGCACCATGATCGACAGATCCGCGCGCCGGGCCAGGGGGCTGTTCTCCGTGTTGGTGACTCCGAGGACTGGCGAGCGGCGCTGCAGCTCGAGGAGCCGCACCGTCTCGGCGCTCGCGCCGGACTGTGAGACCAGGATCACCAGCGCGTGCTCGTCACACAGCGCCATGCCATAGTGAATGAGTTCGGAAGTCTCCATCAGCACCGGATTGAATCCGCCGGCGATCAGCGACCAGTACAGGGGTTGCAGGGTGTGATAGGAGGAACCCATGCCCGTCAGCACGATCCTCTGCCAGCGGCGCGAGTGGACCAGGCGCTGCACCTCTTTCCACCGGCCGGCGGCGCGCAGCCAGCTGAACGTCGCTTCCAGTGCCGCCGGCTGCTCGGTCAGGTCGCGGAAATACTGGCCTTCGATGATCGGCAGCGCCGCGGCGGACATCAGCCTCGCTCCCCGGCGTAGCGGTGCGCCCAGACCACCCCGGCACCGATCAGCGGTGCGTCGCCGCGGAGCGATGAAGGGATCAGCTCGACGCGATCCGCCGGCACGTAGCGGCACTGTCGGCGCACCCCTTCGCGTATGGCCGGCATGAACAGATCGACACTGTTCATGACGCTGCCGCTCAAGACGATGAGCTCGGGCACATAGAGGGTGATGAGATTGGCGATGCCGATGCCCAGATACCGCCCGGCGCGCGCCACTTCCTCGAGCGCAATGGCATCGCCGGCGCGCGCGAGCTCGCAGATCTGCTGCGTGTTCAACTCCTGAGGCGGGGTGCTTGCGGCCTTCGCGGCGCGCGCGTAGCGCGCGGCGATCGCCGGACCACTGGCGAGGGACTCCCAGCAGCCGCGTGCTCCGCAGGAGCAGTCGGGCCCCGTATCATCAATGACGTGGTGGCCGATCTCCGGATGGGCGCCATCGACGCCGCGGAAGATCGCGCCGTTGATCAGGATGCCCGCACCGATGCCGGTGCCGACCGTCACGCCAATGAGGCTCTTGCGGCCGCGACCGGCGCCCCACGCCGCTTCGGCGAGCGCCGCGGCGTCGGCGTCGTTCTCCATCGCCACTTCGAGGTGGAGCCGGGAAGCGAGTGCCGCCACCGGATTGGCGTCCTTCCAGCCCGGGAGAAAATCCACGTCGCCGATCGTGCCGCGGAAGGGGTCGACGGGACCGGTGCAGCCGATGCCCACGCCGCGCATCGGCTGGTCGATCTGCTGGCGAAAGCGCCCGAGCATGGCGGCGACGCGCTCCATCGCGTCGTCAAATCCGCGCCCCGGGGCGGTCGGCGTCTCTTCGCGGGCCAGCAGCTGGCCCGCCGCGTCAATGGCACCGACGGCGATCTTGGTCCCGCCAATATCGACCGCGCCGGTGATCATGGCCGCTCCGGGCTCATCACTGCCCCTGCCACTCGAGGATGGCCGCGCCGTAGGCGGGCAATTCGACGGTCCACGCCGGGCCATCCGCAGGGACGATCACGCTGCCGTCCGGTGTCAATCGCCGCAGCGCATGCACGGGCAGGGTAGTGCTGAGCCGGGAGCGCACTGTTTCGGCGCTGTGGTTGGCCATGACGATGTAGCCACCGCCCGGGCCCGTGAGTGCCGTGGCTTCAACGGCTGCGTGATCCGCGGAGACCAGCGGGTGCACGTGCCCGTAGTCGCGCAGCGCCCGGTACAGGCGGTACGTGGTTTCTTCTTTCTCGAAGGCCATGGGCTGACTGGCCAGGTACGATTCGAGCGGATAGGCCGACAGCAGCGTGACGCCCTTGCCCAGCCGGTGTGCGACCAGCGCCGGGCGCTGCTCCTGGTCCACCGCGATCACCTCGCCATCGGTGACCTCAAGCCCCGTGCCCCAGTAGCGCGTGCTGGCCGCCGGGACCGAAAAGTGCAGGGTCTCGCCCGGCCGCAGGTCTCCGAGAGGCTTCACGATCTTCAGCGTCAGGGCGCTCACCACCGCGGCGTCGGTCATGTGCGCACCGAATAGCGCGTCCATTCCGGGAATGGCGGCATTGGCGGCCAGCGAGGCGTAGAGCACACCGCCACCCCGTACATAAGCGTCGGCCCGCTCCCAGAAATCGGTGTGCAGGTGCACGAAGATCGGATCCGTGGCGGTCAGCGGCGAGGGCAGCAGCACCATCGGGTGTTGCTGCCAGTCGCCCGCTTCCCTGGGCAGCGCGGGCGTGAGACCTGCCTGATGCGCCAGGATGAACGCTGACAGCACCGAACCCATCACCCACGGATTGCCCTCATAGGGATTGGGAGCCTGGCCGTTCACCGCCCCGCCCTCGCTCACGGAAACGAAGGGGATGACATTCGGGCCGCCGAGTCCGAAGCGCGAGTAGTCGCCCTGCGTACGCGCCCATTCTTCAGGAATGACGATCGCTGCATCGCCGGCCGGCACCGCCACGCCCGCGAGATTCATGCGCCGCGAGATCGCGGCAAATTCCTTGAAGGCGGTGCCCTGGGGGCGGAGCTTGCGATACCAGGTGGTCAGGCCAAATTGTGTTTCGTGCGGCGAGCGAAGGTAAGGGACTTGGGTGTACTGATTCGGCGCGGCATCCGTGTAGCACCACAGCAGAAACCCGTCCGCGCCGGCGCCCAGGGCCGAGTACATGCTGACGCGGTCAAACTGGGTGATCTTCTCCGGTGAGTACTGCGCCGAGGAAGCGCCCATCTCCTGCACCATGACCGGCCGGCCGGCACCGCGGCTCAGTGCGGTTTCGAAGGCGGCCCCGTAGGTGCCACGCTGCGAGACCATGGCATCGGGAAACAGCTCGGGCGTGTAGATCGTATAGGGATGGACACTGAAGAAGTCGACGTCGCCCGCGATCACGTCGGGACGAAACGGGCCATGCTCCATGTCCTGGGTGCTGACGCCGGCCACGATCGGGTGCATGCGGTCGTAGCTGCGGATCCCGCCGGCGATCAGGCGCGTCCAGTTGACGGCCTCGGCGTCGGTGGTGCCCGAAGTAATCCAGAAGGGAGGTTCGTCGGTGAGGTCCCAGGCGAGTATGGCGGTCTCGTGCGCATAGCGGCGACCGAACTCGCGCGCCTGGTTGGTTTCGAGCCGCAGCATCTCCGGGTTCGATTGCGGGTTGCGCCCGTTCCGCCAGGCGACGTCCCAGTAGGCTTCTCCCACTTCACCGCCGACAAACAGCGAGGGATGCAGGTAGATGCGGTATTTGTGCGCGAGTGAGATCAGGTAGTCGAGCTGAGCGAAGGCCTCGGGGTTGTATACGCCCGGGCGCGGCTCGAACCAGGCCCAGAACAGGTCGAAGCGCACGGTGTTGAAGCCGATCTGCGCCATGGTGGAAAAATCCGCCTCGATATCGGCCGGATCCCATTGCAGCGGCCATTGCAGTGCCGTCTTGGCCGGCACCCAGTGGGCTCCGGTCACCAGAAAGCGCTGGCCCCCGGCGCTGAAGTAATTGCCATCCAGGCTGGCCCCCGGCAGCCGTGGCATGCTCTGCGTCGCGGGCTCATCTGCCGCGGCCCTGGACCAGTCGGGAAAGCTGAGGGCCAGGACACAGCCGAGCAGCACCGGTGGCGCGAACCCTCGTCCGGCCCGGGTTTCGTTCCGGTCAGGCGCGGCGCTTCCAAACGCCTGCACACGCGTGCTCGCCATGGTTTACGGACCCCCTCTCACCTAGTATCATATCATTATAGGTTAGGCCGGACAACCGATGAAGCGCGGAATCACCCTGCATATCGAGCGCGACGGCTTCGTGCCCTACTACCAGCAGATCGTCGACCAGTTTCGCGCGCTGGTGAAGACCGCGGCGCTCAGCGAGGGCGAGGTGTTCCAGTCCGAAGGCGAGATCGCCCGCGCGCTCGGCATCAGCAAGATGCCGGTCCGCCAGGCCTTCCTGAAGCTGCGCTCCGAAGGTCTGCTGGTCATCGAGAAGGGCCGGCGCCCCGTGGTGGGCTCCAGCCGCGTGCCCTGGAACTTCCAGGAACTGCGCGGGTTCAGCGAAGAGATGCGGCGGCGTGGCCTGGTGCCCTCGGCACGCGTATTGAGCCTCAAACGCATCACGGCGGACGCGGAAGTGTCCCAGGCCCTGCACCTGCGGGCCGATGAAGCCGTGTTTGCCCTGCACAGGCTGCGCTACGTCGATGATGAACCGGTGGCGCTGGTCACGAGCTTTCTGCCGATCGCCCTGTTCCCCGATCTCGACCAGCGGGACCTGCAGGGCGTGTCGCTGTATCGGCTGTTCGAGACGGTTTACCGGCGCAAGCTCAATTGGGCTGAAGAGGAGATCGGCGCCGCCAATGCCACGGAGGAGCAGGCGCGCATGTTAGGCACCTCGCCCGGCAGAGCGCTGCTGTTCGTGCGCGAGACGACCTATGACCTGAAGCGCACCGCCATCGAGCACAGCCACTCGTACCTGCGCGCCGATCGCTACAAGGCCACCGTCGTTTCGGTACGCAAGCGCTGAGGGAGCGCAGCGTTCAGCGCGCGCTGCCGCTCAGCGGCGGCGGCCGCTCAGCGCGAGCGGGCGCTCGGTGCAGCTCCTGCGCGTACCGTCGCCGGCGCTTCCGGATTGAGGAGCGCCGCGCTGAGCAGCAGCCAGGTCGAATGCGGCAGCCACTGCTCGTCCCAGCGCCAGTTCTCGTCGTCCGGACCCGGCGCGAAGGCGATGCCGCGACCTTCATCGCTCCCCACGGCGCCTGTGATGCCATTGGCAATGCCGCCGACCAGGTTGGTCTCCGAGCTCTCGGAATAGTCGGGATTGTGACCGCCGAAGCCATAGAGCATGCACACGTCGAAAGGGTTACGGCCCAGTATCCAGTCGAGCGAGTGCTGCGCAAAGGCGGCCAGTGACCCACTGACGCCAAAGGTCGGTCCGGCCTGCCCTGCCGCCCGGCCACCGTCCGTCGCCGCCACGGCGAGCGAGGCCAGGCGCGCGTCTTCGCCCTGCCACCAGTAACCGGTCTCGTTGGCGTGCGGAATGAAAAATCCAGTCAGCAAGTCCGCGCCGCGCTTGCCGTCGCGATACAGCCGGAAGGTCTGGCGCGGATAATCAAAGGGATTGGCGACCGCGGCGTTGAGGGCCAGTTGCGCCTCGAGTGCGCGGGCGATCGTGGCGCGGATGGGCGGGGCGTCCGCAGGGCGCGCGATGCTCAGGTACTCACTCAGCGCCAGCACCGGAAAGCCGGCGTCGGCGGCGTGATAGAACGGGCGATCCGTGGCATCGCTGCGAAACCACCCCGCCGGGGTCAAGCGTTCCGCAAGATTCCGGGCGCGGCGGTCCGCCGCCTCGCGGTACTCCGCCGACTTCGTCGAGCGGTACAGCTCAACCGCGGCCAGCAATCCCGTGTAGTCATCGATGATGTTTTCGACGCCGTCGTCATCGTACTCGCGGTTGTGCTGCGCCAGATGAGCATATGCGCGTTTCGCATCGGCGAGGTAAGTGGCCGCCGGAAACTCTCCCCTCATTCCGGTCTGGCGTGACAGACGCGAGGCGCGGGCGAGCGCGGCGATGGCGACGCCCGCACCCTCCCGCATGGCCGCCTGGTAATCCCTGGTGAATTCCCCCTGCTCACCGACATAGCCCGTGACGGCGCGCTCGGCGCCCGGCCGGCCCCAGCCTTCAAACACGGTCATGTAGAAATAGCCTTCGGGCGAGAGCAGGCGGTGCATGAAGTCCGCCCCGTACAGCGCCTCCTCCACCAGCGGCCGCTCCAGTCCCGCGGCGCGCAGGCGCGCAGGCGCGGCCTCGTGCACGCGCGCAAGTGTCCAGGCCGTCATGCCTGCCTGCTGCGGATTGAAAAAATTGGCGTAGGACAGGTGCGAGAGGTACTTGCCGTTATCGCCGCCGGCGTCGCGCCAGCCTCCCCAGACGTCAACCCAGCGATCGGATCCGAACACGTGAATATGGTGATCGCTCATGTCGAGCCAGCGGCCCTGGCGAAAGTAATCGATCAGGGCTGCGGCCGTGACTTTGAACAGCGCATCCCGGGCCACGACTATTTCCGTCGACTGCGCGCGCTCCTCGCCCATACGGGCCCGCACGCGATAACGCCCCGGATCCGTCAGCTGCGAGAAATCGGCGAGGTAGTAGTGCTTCGAGCCGCCCCACTCCGCCAGGTCGGGTTGCGCGACCAGGGGAGCGACGAGGACCGGTTTGCCGTCCCGCAGGACCGTGAATTCGCCGCTGGCGCCCGCCTGGTCGGATTCGATCAGGGCAGATTTTGGTCCATTGGCCTCAAGCGCAACGCGATTGACGTGCACCTTGAGCCCTGCCATCGCCGGCGACGTGGCGATGATCGAACACAGGACCGCCAGTGCTACGGCTCCGCGCATTGGAATACTCCCCGCTTTATTCGTCACGCCGACAGCCCGGGCCGTCCGCGGCGGGAGTGTCACCCACAAACCCGGGGCGACTCAAGAGGACCACTTTTACTCGACGGTGCAGAAGCAGTACGCGACCGTCCAGCCCCGCAGCTTGGCGAAACGCTGCCAGCGCAGCACTTCACGCTGCAGCGGCTGCAGCTGCGGCGCCAGGCGCGCGACCACATTGCTGTCCGGTCCGCTCAGCCCCAGGGCACCCCGGCCCACCCCGACGGCGCGCGCTACTGCGCTGATCGTGGAGCGCATGTTCAGCAGCAGCTGTTCGGTGAATGAGAGCTCCGGTTCAACGACGCGCACCTCGTAGTCCTTGCCGAGCTTGGCGCGCCGTGCCGCGTCCCGCACCGCATCGTCATAGCCGCCCAGCTTGTCGACCAGGCCGAGCCGCTGCGCATCGGTTCCGGCCCACACACGTCCTTGCGCGATATCGCTGATCGTGGCCGTAGTCTGGTGGCGGCCTGTCGCCACGTGCTGCAGGAATTCGTCGTAGGCATGATCGACACTGGCCTGCAGGATCTGCTCGATTTCCGGCTTGAGCGGGCGATCGAGCCGGATCGCACCCGCCAGCGCGGTGGTGCCGAGGCCGTCGACCTGCACGCCTAACTTCGCGAGCGTCCGATCGAAGGTGGGGATCGTGGCAAACACGCCGATGGAGCCGGTGATGGTGTTGGCACTGGCATAGATCGCGTCGGCGGGGGCTGCGATGTAGTAGCCGCCGGAGGCCGCGACGTCGCCCATCGAGGCTACCACCGGTTTGCCCGCCGCGCGCAGCGCCTGCACTTCGCGGTAGATCTGCTCGGAAGCCAGCATGCTCCCGCCCGGACTGTCGATGCGCAGCACCACGGCCTTGATCTCCTCGTCCTCGAGGGCCCGACGGAGCAGCGCGGTGGTGGAATCGCCACCGATCGTGCCCGAGGGCTGGTTGCCGTCGAGGATTTCCCCGCTGGCGAGGATCACGCCCACCGCACCGGCCGGCGGGTGCCGGACCGGCTCTTCACGGTGCACGACCTTCAGGTAATCCTCGAGGCTCACGGCGCGGAAACTGTGGTGGGCATCATCGGCACCGACGAGCTCGATCATGCGCGCTTCGACTTCCGCACTGGTGCGCAATGCGGTCACGAGGCCCGCCGCCTGCGCCACGCTCGCGGTATCGCCGCCGGCCTGGCGCACGGCAGCGCCAAAGCCATTGGAATAGGTGTTGAGCACTTCCGGATCCAGGTGCCGGGCGTGGCCGATGGCCGTGCGGTACCCCTGCCACAGGGCCTGCAGGTAGACGCCGCTTTCCTGGCGGTCCTCGGCCGACATGTCCCGTCGCACGAAGGGTTCATCGGCGCTCTTGAACTTGCCCGTGCGGATCAGATGCACGTCCACCGCCAGCTTGTCGAGCGCGTCGCGGAAGTACATGCGGTAGCGGTCGTAGCCCGGGAGCAGCACGAAACCGAACGGGTCGAGGTAGACCTCATCGGCCTGGGCCGCCAGGTAATACGGGCCCTGCAGGAAATAACTGCCGCGAGCCACCACTTTCTTGCCGCTGTGCCGGAATTCTGCGATCGCCGCCGCCAGCTCCTCCAGCTTGGCCTGCCCGACGTGCCCCAGCTCGTCGGTATCGATCAACAGGGCCTGGATGCGAGTGTCGGTCGCCGCACTGCGGATCGCGCGCGTCAGATCCCACAACAGGGTCTGCGGCGCACTCTCGCCCTGGACCTGGTTGACGGCGCGTTCCAGCGGCTCACCGGCGAGCTGCTCGACGATGTCGCCCGACGGGCGTATCACCAGCGCCCCGCGCTCCGGCAGGCGCGGGACCGAGCCGCGCAGCCCAGCGATGACCAGCGCCAGCAGTCCCAGCAGGAGCAGCAGGTGCAGCACCCGGCGCAGCACGTCCAGTCCGTGCCACACCCCCCTGAAGAAACCCACCAGGTAGCGCACGGTCCTGCCGGAACCTAGACCTTCTCTTCGATGCGCGCGGACTTGCCGGCCCGATCGCGCAGGTAATACAGCTTGGCGCGGCGGACGTTGCCGCGACGCTTGACGCTGATGTCGCTGATCGAGGGGCTATGCGTCTGGAAGGTGCGCTCCACGCCTTCGCCGTGCGATATCTTGCGCACCGTGAAGGAGGAGTTGAAGCCGCGGTTGGACAGGCCAATCACGACGCCCTCGAAGGCCTGCACGCGTTCGCGATCGCCCTCGGTGACCTTGACCTGCACCACCACGGTGTCGCCGGGCTTGAAATCCGGCACCTTGCGCGTCATGCGCTCGGCTTCCAGCGTCTGAATGATGTTCATGACTTGATTTCCTGTTCCTGCAAAAATTCCTGCAACAGCGCCGCACGTTCGGCGTCCAGTTCCACCCCTTCCAGCAGCTCACGGCGCCGCTGCCAGGTCCGGCCCAGGGCCTGCTTGCGCCGCCAGCGCTCGATCGCGGCGTGATCGCCCGACAGCAGCACCGCCGGCACGCGCCGCCCACCATATTCCTCGGGGCGCGTGTAATGCGGCCAGTCCAGCAGGCCCGCGTTGAACGAATCCTGCTCGGCCGAGCGTTCATCGCCCAGCGCCCCGGGCAGGAGCCGCGCCAGCGCGTCGATCAGCACCAGTGCCGGCAGCTCCCCGCCCGAGAGCACATAATCGCCTATCGACAGCTCAAGATCGACTTCGCTCTCGAGCACCCGTTCATCCATCCCTTCGTACCGGCCGGCGACCAGCACCAGGCCATCCCGCTTCGCCAGCTCGCGCACCCGCTGCTGCGTGAGCCGCTCGCCCTGCGCCGACAGCGCCACCACCAGACTGCCCGCCGGAAGGCGCGCGCGCGCCGCGGCGATCGCGGCACTCAGGGGCTCGGGCTTCATCACCATACCCGGTCCGCCGCCGTAGGGCCGATCGTCCACCGTATGGTGCACATCCGCCGTGTGCCGGCGCGGGTCTTCCGTGCTGACCTGCAGGAGCTCCCGCCGCTGCGCCCGGCCCACGATGCCGTGCTGCAAGGACTCCCGGATCATTTCCGGGAACAGCGTGACTACTTCGATCAACAACGGCGACTCTCGCGCGAGCTACAGCTCTTCCGGCCAATCCACCTCGATCTCACCCTGCTCCAGGTCGACGCGCACGAGGTGGGGCGGCGTCGCCGGCACCCAATGCTCTCGCGTGCCGCGAATCACCATCACCGGTGCCGCCGGCGCATCGACGTAGTGGCTCAGCTGACCCAGCTCAGTCCCGGCGCGGTTGCGCACGCGGAAGCCGAGCAGGTCGTCGCGGTAATACTCACGCGCCGCCGTCGGTGGCAGCTGCGCGCGCGCCACTTCGATCTCCCTGCCGCGCAGTAATTCAGCGGCGTCCCGGTCCTCGACTCCCTGCAATCGCGCGCGCAGCCAGCGACCGTCAAACTCGGCGTCGGCCAGCTCGTAGGACGTCCGGGCGCCAGCGGCATCGCTCAGCGTCCAGACCCGATAGTGCAACAGGTTCTCGGGCGGTTCGGTATGCGACTGGATCTTCAGCCAGCCCTGCAGCCCGTGGGCACCGAGCACGCGCCCCAGGACCAGGCTGTCGCGCCGTGGCGGCCCCTGCGCCACAACCCTAGCCCTCAGGCCGTGGCTTGCTTGCGATAGCTCGAGACAAGCGCGCGCACCCGATCGGAAAGCTGCGCACCCAGTCCGACCCAATGATCGATCCGCCCCAGCTCGAGGCGCAGCCGGGTCTCCTTGCCACGCGCCACCGGGTTGAAAAACCCGACCTGCTCCAGGCTGGAACCGCCTTGGCGCTTGCGGCTGTCGGTCACGACCACGTGGTAGAAAGGCTGGTTCCGGGCGCCGCGCCGGGTAAGTCGAATGGTGACCATTTTCTGCAGTAGCCCTGGGCCGAAAAAAGAGCGCGGATTCTACGCAAAGCCCCGCCAGACTTAAAGCCCCTCAAGGACTTAAGCCGCCCAGGAGCCGTCTGAGGGCCCCGCCCTTGAACCGCTTCATCATTTTCTGCATTTCCAGGAACTGCTTGAGCAGGCGATTGACGTCCTGGACCTGCACCCCGGCCCCGCGGGCGATGCGGCGGCGTCGCGAGCCATCGATGAGCCCGGGGGCACGCCTTTCCTTAAGCGTCATGGAGTCGATGATGGCCAGCTGCCGCCCCACCTGCCGGTCCGCATCGGCCGGCGGCACGGCCCGGCGGGTCATCTGCGTCGGCAATTTGTCCATCACGGCCCCCAGCCCGCCCATGCGCCGGAGCTGTTCGAGCTGCGAGCGCAGGTCGGCGAGGTCAAAGGCCTTACCCTTGGCCACTTTTCGGGCCAGGCGCTCGGCCTCCCCGCTGTCGATGTTGCGCTGCACAGACTCGACCAGCGCGACCACATCGCCCATCCCGAGGATGCGTTGCGCCATGCGTTCCGGGTCAAAGGGCTCCAGGGCGTCGTTTTTTTCACCGACCCCCAGGAACACGATCGGCTTGCCCGTGACCTCGCGGACCGACAGGGCCACCCCGCCGCGTGCGTCGCCGTCCGCCTTGGTCAGGATCAGGCCCGTCAGTTCGAGGGTGGCGCTGAAGGCCCGGGCCGCGTGCAGGGCATCCTGGCCCGACATCGCGTCGATCACGAACAGGCGCTGGTGTGCGCCCACCGCGGCGTCGATCTCCCGCAGCTCGGCCATGAGTTCGGCGTCGATGTGCAGCCTGCCGGCCGTATCGACGATCAGGGCGTCGTAGACGCCGCTGCGCGCCTGCGCGAGCGCCGCCGCGGCCATGGAAGGCGGCGGCGTGCCGGCCGGCGCCGCAAAAAAATCTGCCTGCACCTGCTCGCTCAGGCGTTCGAGCTGCAGGATCGCGGCGGGGCGCCGCACGTCGGTGCTCACGAGCAGCACGCGCCGCTTGTGAGCCGTGATCAGCCAGCGCGCCAGCTTGCCGGCCGTCGTGGTCTTGCCGGCACCCTGGAGACCGGCGAGCAGAATCACCAGCGGCGGCTGGACATTCAGGCTTAGGCCTAAGCCGCCTCCACCCAGCACGCTCACGAGTTCACGGTGCAGGATGCCGATCAGTGCCTGCCCGGGGTTCAGGCTGGCACTGACCGCCGTCCCGAGCGCCTGGACTCTGACCTGCTCGATGAATCGCTTGACCACCGGGAGCGCGACGTCGGCTTCCAGGAGCGCGATGCGCACTTCGCGCAGGCTGTCGGCAATATTCCCTTCGGTCAGCCGGCCGCGGCCCCGGAGCGAGGCGACCGCCGCGCTCAGGCGCCCACTCAGCTGGTCAAACATCCACCGATTATACGGTACTGGCCAGTGCCCGCCGCGCAGGCTCTATGCTATGGCCCTCCTCCAAAAGCCGCGGGTGGTCCCTTGCGTACTGCGCCGACCTTTGTACTCCTGCTGACCCTGCTCGGATTGCTGGTGGTCATCGCCTTCTCCTCCGGAACGGAAGTGGCCATGCTGTCGGTCAACCGTTACAGGGTCCGCACCCGGGTGTCGCGCGGCGAGCGCCGCGCCCGGATACTGGAGGGCCTGCTCGCCAAGCCCGATCACTGGCTCGGCGCGAATCTGGTGATCCTCGCGCTGGCCAGCGTGGCGGCCTCGACGGTGGTGACGCTCCTGGCGCTGCGCGTTCCGCACCCTTATGCGCTGCCGGTGATGATGGTCACCCTGACGGTGGTGATCATCATCTTCTGCGAGCTGGCGCCGAAGATCTACGCCGCCGTGCACAGCGAACCGGTGGCACTGAGCGCGGCGTTCATCTACCGCGCGCTGCTGTGGCTGACTTCCCCCGCGCTGTGGTTCACGAACCGGGCGGCCTACGCCTTCCTGAGACTGTTCGGCATCCGCGCCACCCCGCACGGTGCCCCGGCGATGAGCGCCGAGGAGTTGCGCACCGTGGTGAGCGAATCCAGCCCGCTGATCCCCGCCCGCCATCGGCAGATGCTGCTCTCGATACTCGATCTGGAGCGCGTCACGGTGAATGACATCATGATTCCGCGCCACGAGATCGCCGGCATCGACATCTCCGGGGACTGGGAGGACGTGCTGGAGCGGCTGCGGCAGACGCCGCACACGCGGCTCCCGGTGCACGATGGCGGGCTCGACAACCTCATCGGCATCCTGCACATGAAGCGCACCGCCCAGGAATTCGCGCGCGGTACGCTGACGCGCGAGAGACTCATCGAGCTGGCGGCGGCGCGCGAACCGTATTTCGTGCCGGCGGGCACCTCCCTCATGCACCAGCTGGCGCAGTTCCAGCGCAACCGGCGCCGCCACGCCTTCGTCGTCAACGAGTATGGGGACATCGAGGGCATGGTGACCCTCGAAGACCTGCTGGAGGAAATCGTCGGCGAATTCACCACCGATCCGGCCACGGTCGGCCACAAGGACGTGCATCGCGACGGGCGGGGCGCCTGGCTGGTCAGC
>WNFI01083333.1_pt1 | contig 16773 bp, 18 predicted proteins | sample 5400471 | NCBI WGS metagenome assembly WNFI01 (sample SAMN13153348, study PRJNA577476) | soil metagenome | isolation source: 100 cm saprolite on Douglas fir-dominated hillslope | place: USA:California | collected 2013-09-17 | reverse complement strand
TGGTTATACTGAAGGTTGCTAGTGCCCATTTGGCCAGGCCTCATTTTATTCATATGTATCTGGGATTTTTGGTGTTGCTCTAGACACTGAGGAGACTCATATCCTGCTTACACCAGGGCTAGTCCAACAGTGGACATAGCATAGTTGTGCAGGTATGCTTCAGAGTTGGTGCAGAGGAGTCGGAGGGTGAGCAGACAGGGTCAGATGGAGTCAGAGATGGAAAAGGAAGGAGGAGAGATTGTACCATGACATCCTCAGTCTTCTTCTCAAATTCCTTTCCTATGAAGCTCTCAGGCAGGTAGTCACCTAATCAGGTCCACCCTGGACAAAAGCCCCAGTGAGAGTCCTGTCATGGTCTCCTGGCCATCCCTTCAGTCCAGCCCATTCTCTGGCTCACCTGCTGTCCTCTCCCTGGCTCCTGGCCCCAGACATCCTCTGTAAGAGGCAGATCAGGGGAATCAGGTTTTATGGGATTATGTATATGCATATTTATACTCTCCAGGGCATGATTGAGGGGTTTTCCCCTTTTTTACTTAGTCTTATCACCCATGTTGTACAGTACCTTTTCATAGCTTCTCAGTTGTTATAGAATGAGGTCAACCATATGACATGCTTGAAAACATTTGAGGCTCCTTACATCCTCTGACATTCAAAGATCATCTGTTCATTAATTCCCCATACTTTTCTCATGATACCTGGCTCTCCAAGTGCAAGTCAAGCCTTCTAAAGATGATGGATGACCAAGAGAATACTATCACTCTATTCCAGAAAAAGCCAGTAATGTGCCCATGGCTTCCTTGCTTTTAAAGAATGAACAGAAACCCCTGGGTCTGGTGCTGGTGAGCAGTACCAGGAAAGAAACTGTGCAACAGGAGTTGGCTCAATATTTAGCCAATGCTGATCTTCCTCTTGATGGCTGCATTCTTTCATGGTGAAAGCTGAATCAAGCTGTCTATCCTTGGTGTGCCAAGGTTGCCAGGAATGTGCTTGCAATTCCTGCATTAGCAAACCTCAAAAGCTGATTTTGGTGATTGAGGTGATTGAGAGTACTTAAATGGGCCAAAGGAGCCCAGCACATATGTTGAGTTTGTTTTAGTCAGTCATTCTGAGGCTGACTGAAACAGAATCAACATTCAGACTGGGCTCATTGGCTCATTTGAGTGCTCAAAATCACCAAAATCAGCTTTCAAGGTTTGCTGATGTGGTGAGTTCACAGGTATCTCAATGCTGACTATTGCTGATTGCATCACAAGGGGGCTGGGTCATTGGTCAAGACTTAATCTCACTCCATTGTGCCTCCCTTGGTACTGGGACATTTTCAAAACATAGCTTGCTTCTGTATGAGCTTCAGCCAGGTCAGAATGTGATAGTCTAGTTCATTAATTATGTATACAGTATATCAATACTTTCTGAAAATACAGTCCTGATTCCTATTACAATCCATGGAGACACCAACCCACCATTTATAATCTGTATCCAGGTCAATCCAATCCACCAGCAGCCCTATGGTTCATGAACCATCCAAGGCCAACTCTAAGTTGAACATGCTAAGGTCAAATGAGCAAATTTATAACAGTAAAATATCGAAGACAAAACTATCAAGGTGAGTGAAAAGTTGCACAAGTGAAGTCACTAATCCAAGAGATGAGTCTCTCTCACAAATCTAGAACACCAAGTACCCAAGTCAACTTTAATCACACTTCAGTTCATTGCACACAAGTCACAATATAATTTCACCACAAAAGTCCAGTACAAGTGTTCAAAATGGGGAGCAGTAAAAAGTTAAGTTTCCAATATCCAAAAAAAAAACAAAGGACAATCTAGTCAAATACTTGCATTGGCAAGCTGGATGCAGATGAAGGGGGGGAGAAGCACAGAAGATGAAGGGGGAGGAAGAAGAAGGAATGAGATGGCTCCACCTCACCATCTCGCCAGCATCCGCAGGAAGAATAAATTTCCGGGCAGTGCCTAGGCAGACGGGCCTGACTTGAGGTTGGCATTGGCAAGGGACTTATTGCCATGGATGACTTTCAGAACAAAGCTTATAGGTGTGACATAGGTCACATCAAAGGAATCCATGACACCTCCACCACCTGTGAGGAGCCCACCAACCTGTCCAGCGCCATCAACAACAACAGAGCCAGAGTCACCCTTGGCAGAGAACACTCCAGACTTTTTGTTAAAGGGCAGTATAACCCACTGCTTGGACACCCCGGAGACATCACCATAATTGCGAGTGTAGGAAAAGATGTTGTTGGCACGGCCAATGGTCACACCAGTTGTCCTACCACGCTTGATGACCATCATGCAGCGGTTGTTGTTCTGGTCATACATGGTCGGCTTGCGCATCTCATTATCCGTGATGGTACCCCGGAGACTCAGGAGGCGGTCGCCCGGGTAGACGAAGTTGTGCGAGTTTCTTGGGTTTGGACACATCATGGCAGTGAACAGTGCCGGTGGGAACTCGGTGCCGAGATCAATGACATTGCCCACAAAGCTGCTTGGATCAATCTTGGAGGCATCGATATCGATGATGGCCAGATCTTGGGTGTACTGCTCGGTGCCGGTACCGACGGCGATGGGGGGGGAGAAGATGACATGGCCCAGGATGCGGCTGTCGTCGGTAGCCCAGTGCATCAAGAGCTCCTGGTGGAAGGCGTTGAGACCCTTCACCTTTGCCTCCGCTAGCTTCAACATCCTCTGCGCATGCTCATGCTCCAGAATAGCCCCGCCATCCTCCCTTCCCGCCACCTTCTTGATACGAGCCGTGTGGTAACTCATCATGACATCCTGCGTTTTGGTCTCGTCCTTGATGGAGACGAGGTGCTGCTGAAACGACGCTTCGCTGAGGACAAGAACGTTATGGCGGCGCTGACTCTCCGACTTGTACTCGAAGAGATTGTTGTCGGATTGGGGAAAGATGACATGGCGAGCGGTGGCTAGGAGAAGCCTCTTGCCATCGCCGCCTTCGTCGAGGAAGAAGCCGCCGGTTCCTTCGGCCCAGGGTGTGGATTGAGCACAGATGGTGATACCGAGCGTGGCGGTGAAGGGTTCGCGGACATCCACCGTTGGGTTGCTGTCAAAGGTGGGCTGAAGGAGCTGGGCACCGGTCAAGCGGATCACTTCCGACTGGCGTATCTCGACGCCGACATCGTCGATGCCATAATCTAACAGAAGCCGCTTGCACTGGAGGGCCACGTCGATGCCGACACTGTAGGAGAGTGAATCGGGCTTGACTCCAATCCAAAGAATGACGTCTCCGGAGGGCTGATCGACGTAGCCAATACGGACAACATCGGTGCTTGTCCAATCCACCGTATGAAGGATGGCGTGTACCTTCGCAGCGAGGTCGTCCTCCCAGATATCGTTGATCCTATGATCGCCCACGACTCTGAGCTCCTTGAGCTTGGGGTATGCCTCCATGCCTGTGGGCGCCTCCCACGGAGTGGAGCCCGTACGAGCGATCAGGACCGGCCCAGAGGGCAGGCCAGCATAGTAAAATTCGGCCTCCATATCAGAAACAGGGGGTGGGGGAGAAGGAGTGGCCCCAAGCTCAGCGAAGCTCTTGGGTGGGAATACAGTGCTCTTCGTATCCTGGGGCTCTTCTGCAATCCTCAGCATGTAGAAGCCTTGTATGGTGGAAGCACAAGAGAACGAGATATATCCGCCGTAAATCGGCGGCGTTCTCTTGTGCTTAACGTAATAACCTCACTGTACGTGCCACACCACAATGGGCATTTGATTTTGCATTGAATAGTTTAGAACCTACAGTATCGAACAGTGTAACTTTCTAAATGACATGATGTCTACAAAGTGAGCTACGACCATTTTTAATAAATCCGACCGAGGAGTGGTGAAATATATACTGTACACGATCGATCAAATCGCCCGATTGTCCTGTGCAGCCCCGCAAGTAAGGATGATGAAGTACATGATAGAGTAAGGCGGACTGTACATTTGGCCTCGATGTATGGCTATACGAATCACTTCAGGGTCCGATTTCAGGTGCTTCAGTCGTGATCGATTTTTTTTCGGAATTACAAAAAAATGTTGCGTCCTCATCGGTCGCGAAAGTTTATGCTTCTGATGCTAGATCGGATGAGGTGCTAGGCACAGATATCCGGGAATGTAGAAAACAGTGCCAGTGTAGGCAGGGGCTAGGAGCGGGATCTGAGAGATCTGGCTATGACCGGATGGGAGGTACACAGATGAGTCCATGAACGATATCCAACCTCGGAACCTCGAGTGGATCATGGTGTACTTGACGGGTTGAGAATTCGAGATATCAAGGAAATGGGCTAAGTACGCCCACATGCAGGTCGAGTTTTTATTCAAGTAGCGGGGATGGGATCCTTTTCCAGGCTCTGACGGAAATTGCTCGAACAAGATCGTCGAATAGATGCATTTCTCCATACAAGTCCGCTTGTCATGACTCATCCCTAAATGCTGATGTATATTGAGCGCGTTTCAAGAACTCTGGCTTGCTTTAAAGTCTTAAGTTTTATTCGAGCACAAAATGATAAATTGCGAAGTTAAAGCAAACTGAATGGAGTGATGGAGGACATGATCGTACTGAGTGTCAGTCTGCCTGACTGAACAGATCGGATAGGATGCAGTGCTTCCATAAGTCCGAGGATCTGCATTCTATCCGTCGAACCATAAACTGGGTCATCAATGCGTTTCCTGGTACCTGCCAGGCGCGCTCCTGCAAAAATTGCGGTACCGAACTCCATCGAAGTGTTTGGCCTCCAGTACATGAATCGCCAGTCAGTGTCGGCACCAAGTTAACGACGCGAATTGATGTCAACCCTTCTTTTCCTCCGAGAACCGTTCGATTTCCACCTAGACCGCGGTTTCCGCCGTTGTGAAAGAGGTTGCTTTCCCTCCTACTATCGCAGGAGCATTGATAGGTCCTTCAGAGCCGCTACTTGAACCTTTACTTCCGCAAGAGACCTCCAGCACTGTCCCACTCCCATGCTTAACGATTCCCAAATCTGATTCTTTCTCCGACAGAGGAAGAATAGGTCCGTGAAAGTCGTTCTCACAGTTTCCAAGAGTCCAGTATTGCGAATTCTGAAGGTGACGATAAAACAGTGCCGAGGAGAGAGCACCGATGATGGGGCCGATCCAATACTAGAAATGAAAAATGAGGATGGTTTAATGGAGGCCGATAAAATCAACTTACAACCCAGTGATCGTGCCAAAATCCCTCAATGACGGCGGGACCGAACGAACGAGCAGCTGGGATGCAGCATGTAAGAACGTAGTATATGGCGCAGCAGCGAAGAAGGAAGCTTACGGTTCATCCCAGTGCCGGTATAGCTTATTCCAAGGAGGTGACCAATGTACAAAGCCGCAGCGATGCCAATCTGAGATTCCAGATCGTTAAAAGAAGCGAGCTAGTGAGCGATGCATGCCACAAGGAACAACTATGGGACCACCTACCGGAGCGATGGTCTTTCCGATGAGCGCTCTTTTGTCAATGGCTAATAGAAGGACAGTGAGAACCAGGCCAGCCGTCAAGATAGCCTCCAGAAAAACACCACGAGCGTAACCATAACCAGGAGCAAGTGTCGTCTGGACACTAATGGAACCCGGAAAGAAAGCTTTCAACAATGCAGTTGCGATAATAGCCCCCAGCAACTAATATCGGAATGTCAGAATCTGGGACTGCGCAGTATAAAGCTTACCATGTGACATACTTGAGCAATACAGTACAAGAAGAAGCGCCAAAATTTCAGCTTCCCCAAAACGAACAAGGCGAGCGAAATTGCCGGATTGAAGACTCCGCCAGTCACACTGGACACCCCAGATCAGCGAAATGTCCAAAAGAAACCCAGCACAAGCCCGCCTACCGGAAGAAGATCGACACAAAGACGAAGAGGCTAAGCCCAAAGCTCCTAGAGCAATACTCCAATTGATCAAGGGAGCCACTGGTGCCCATACGTGTAGAGATGTTGGCGGCTGTTTGACAACCAAGGTAGCTGAAGAACAAGAATCCAGTTGTTCCGAGCAGCTCGAAGACGGCTGCCTGTATGTCTGTTATGCTGGGCGACACGTACACGATACGCGGTGGCGAAAGACATTTTGGGAGATGAGTCATGTCTAATTACGTTCAACGAAGGGACTCGGAGTAGAAAAGGACCTGGTACCGAAAGCGACCCTTTGGGAATGAAAATACAAGGGCGCTTGACAGACTTCGAAGCACTCTTATGCTGTTGGAGAGGGCATTGGCGCAGACTAGAATTTCTTACTGGAACAAACCATGGTCTCGAGATGGACCGGAGTGTTGACCCTTGAGTCAGTCAAGGCAGACTTTGGAACTGCAATTGTCTCAATTTTTTCGCTCGAAGTGAATCAGATGGCTGGTGTGCGATTCAGGAACAAATATGTGCGAAGTAAGATTGTGCCTACACGAAGAGGACAGATCGTCGACGCAGATGTATTCAAACCACGGAGCTAGTGTAGCGGACTCTGATTCATTCTCCCAGCTAGCTTCCAAATGCAACATGTGCCATCAATGGGCTCTAGGTGGATACCCATTCTGCACAACCGCAGATGGGACCAGTGTCAGTTAGATGGCTAGAACAGGATTAAAGGTCTCAGATAAATCATGGGACAATCGTTGGAAAGGAGATGAAGGTTTCAAGATATGGATGCAGTTCGAGGGGAACACGGAAGGAGAATCGGGTTCGGGGTCGCAGTCAAAGCTCCGGAAGACGTCTCCCAAATTGGGAATGGGAACCATCGGGGGATCTCGCTTTGAAGAAGACATCGATCGCTGGAACGATCTAGAATGTTGTGCTATTAGGCGAGGAACCCGAAGGAACGTGCTACTTTCGAACAGCTTCGCTAATAATCAGCAGCTTTTTGACGAACTGATGAGAGTGCATTAAACACAATCAACACATATACGACTGCCGAAGTCCGTCGCGTCACGCGTCACGCTGTAACCACTTCATTCTTGTCCTAATTCTGGTGGTTTCTCTAGCCACTGTGCCGAAATCAATCACGGAGCACACGTTTGGCTCATTCTATGCCGCTCGTAGGTCTCTTCTTGGGTGGTGCCTCGTGGACTCTATATTGCCTTGTCCCTGCATAGGTTTGACCAGATAATTGGTCCGCCGCGTCATGAGGCCATTTGGAATTTGATTGCTTGCTTTCCTTGGCTACTGTACCAGTACGTATGGCGGCCATTGGGCCGGTCACGCCAGTACTGTAACCTCTGGTCCACTTTGCATGATCTGTCACGTGTCCAGCCTGGACCTTTATAACATCACACTCACGAACGTGTTACGATATATGCATTATTTCTCCAGCGTTCTCTGCAGTACGGGATGCCTCAATTGGTCTATGGCATAGCTCAAGAACGTGCATCCCAAGTTCCTAACGACATGGTTCGTCGAAGGCCGGCAAGTGCCGTCCGGGAATTGCCGCGTGTGGCGGAATCCATCGTGTCTTTGAAGATGCAAACGTGTAAGGATCAGATGTCGATATCGAAATATCCCGGTGACCACTATTTTTTGAGGGTAACGGCATCTGAATCGAGCAGCTGACCTTCGCTTTATGCTCGATTATTCCCCTTGCTTCGCTCTATGAAAGATCAGTGGCACAGAAGCGCGATCATGATCATCTTTCTCGTCATGTTGTTGTCACCATTGCTTCCTCTTTCGCCACCTCTCGGCGGAGGCATTCCCATTATTGCTTAAATAACCCAAATTTTTCAAACCGTGATTATTCTTCCGTCGTTCCACACTTCAACGCCTTAAGGTCATGTCTTACTACTACAAGAGCCAGCCAATCAATCCAAGCGCGCACGCTCGTAATTTACCACCAAACAACCATGGCAGTAGCTCCGCAGAATATTCAGGAGATGCGAACCCTGATGACTTCGATGCCGACCCTCAGCCTTCGCATCCACAAGAGAAAGCCTCTAAGACAAGAGGCTCTGAGCCCACAAGCAATCCCAAGGATGACAATGCAATTCCCCAGACAGAGTCGAGAGGGGGCCGTTCGGAGCCACATGAGGACGACGAGACAAGGTGGATGCTTTTAAATCGAGAGGAGGGTCAACGGGGCAGATCACCCACTGTGCGCGACAAGAGTAAGCCGCCTGGATCACCAGATAATAAATGCTTTCGATTGCTGATGAAGTCTTGTACAAATTAGATGTCCGCCAGAAGTCCGACCCATAACGGAGGGATCCTCCACCAAATCAAAACGTATCATGTATGTTCAGCTTCTTACTCCCTTTCTCTTGATTGACGGTTATTACTGCGTGGTTTGTTCCTATACCAGTGAGGCTAGTCGAATAACAGATTGTTATTGTCCCAGAGAGGAATTTATTTTTGCGTGATACCCGGCCGAACACTACCGCCCCAGAACTAAGAGAGCAGATGTCAGTTCATTTCCCTGCATTCCATAATAATACGACGTACGATGCGAAAGATTTACCCATCCCTGAGGTTCCCGGAGCGCCGTTCTGGTTGGCTGAGTGGAGACAATCTCGTGCATCTCTCGTTTACGAGCCATTATCCCCGGCGTAACTTATCTGTTGTTCCGATTCGGTCCGTGGTACCCAAGTGACTGAGAATCCAAAGAATCATGACTACATCACCGGAGACTCCGCGTGGATGAGATGAGGCGAACGCGTGAGCACAACAATGAGTCGATCATCCCTTTAGTCTTTGGTGTGAGAGCAGATAAAGCCCTGTCATTATGCGCCCCCATGCCACGATCATATCTCTGTGTTGATGTATTTAACAGTTCCTCCTACACGTCGTATACCAGGCGGCCAAAACTAAGACAAGTAAGCTCGCATCAATGTTTGACCGGCGTTTCAAGGTAGCTCACAGATACGATCCATCTCACTTGACCTGTAAAGAGTCCAAATGGAACTGGTCCATATGAATTGGAATCCAAAGTGGCAGTCTTATTGTCACCTTGTGTCCAGAAATGGTTCGGCGGAACAACAGTGTGCATTGTTATCCTCTCCTTGAAGCCATACTTGTCCTTCGCCTCAACATCTACTTCAATGATGTCCCCGGGTAGTCCCACTAACCGCTTACAGACGTGACGGGTTCGGTCGACTGGTGACGTGTACGTTACAAGCGTGCCCCTCTCAAGTCTGGACAAGGAGTCTGAGTACAGCCGATGGGATAGACGGTCAATGAGTATCCAGTCTCCTGAGGAACGCAAGGTTGGAAGCATTGAGGGTCCTTGTGTCTAACAAAGTGCGAAGTTGGGAATCATACTCATGATGGCAGCTGATGGCAACTGAAAACAAGACGTACAGCTTTCAATGATCCAACATGTGTGGTGAACAAGTGCCATGTGATAAATGCCTGTGATGAAATAAGGGGTTCAAAATAAAGCTCTTCTCAAAAAACTTTCTCGGTACGTTTAGTATCGCGCCTTGAGGCCCTAGCCGCTGCAGAAGGCGAAAACGACCTGCAGACAACGTACGTGCGTCAGTTTTAGATGGGCATGCCGAGTCAGGCGGGGACCTTCCAGGGGCATTCACAGGTCAGGATCCAGCACAGAAATCCTCAGTGAGATCCTGTTGCCGACGAGATGCAGGGGATACTTCAGCGTGACCGTGTGAACCCCTTACCTTGCATTTAGCGTGTACTGTTTCGCCTGAAGAGGCAGATTCTGCAGCCAATATTCACTCGAACCATGTATTGGGTGTGTGTAGCAATAAGACAAAGAGAATAGTTCGATATCCGCGATGTGGCTGGTTTCAGACCTTCCGTCGCTTCGTTTTTGTGTCTCCATCCTGAGTGTCATTAGGGGTAGCGACACTCTTCCTCTTAACGCTCTCCACCAGTGATTGAATATCGTTCTGATTGAGGAAGTCGGATTTTTTCTTAATTGCTTGTGGTTCTGGAACTGGAACTCGCTTTTTCTGCTTTTGGCGTTCCGCTCGTTCCTGGAGTAGAGCCTTCATAGCCGCAGTAGATTTGAACCTAGCAATGGGTGGTTCAGCGTGTAATGCATACGAATCACAAAACGCTTACTGAGGATTGGTTGGATCAATCGCAAACTCGGACTCATCATGCAGAGCCTTGAAACGGTCATCCTTGACGTCAATAGTGAAGTTTTCCCCGACCTGGAGTTCACGTTCATCCTGATGCCCACGCTTTTTGAACTTCTTCCACCTGGATTTCTTCTCCGTTTCTAAAATGTCCCTCATACTAAAATGCCTGCGCTCGTCATCCACTAAAGGCTCATCAGCAGCAGCAAGGGATGCTGAGATAGAGTCATTAACAACTTCAGAGGAGCCTTCCTTTCCCTTGGTCTTCACGGTTTCACCGTCCGCGTCATCCCCAAAAAAGCCATCGCCTTCGACGGTTTTTGAGCCCGCAGCTTCAGCTTTGGGATCCAGCCCTCCGCTCTGAGCAGCAAGTTTCGCCTCCCGCTTCGCTTTCTTTTCGGCCTTCTTTTCGCGTTGACGGCGCATATAGCGTTCCAGCGTGGTCTCGTGGTCCTCGTCATTGTCGCCAACAGGCGCATTTGTGGAAAGTCCTGGAGCGAAAGTGACCCTTATTTCGCCATCTTTGGATCGTTCAGAGCCGCCCCAGCCCTCTGGAAGTTCCTCCGCATTCGATGGATCGAGGAGAAGCGCTCGCAAGGCAGAAGCAGAGTGTTTCCCTTTCTTGGGCTTTAGTTCCGAGTCGAGTTTTGACTCTTCCAGATTCGAACTATTCGGTCTTCCTGCATTCCTCTCATAGTCATCTTCGGAATCAACCTCTGAGCCCTCACCCGATGGACTTGAGGCTATATATGCACGGAAATCTTCCTCATTTGCTTGCTGTTTGGTCAATTTACGACGCGTGATCACTACTCGTTCGGGGTCATCATCGTCCCATGTAAGCTTAACCTTAGAATGCCGTAGAGCCTTTAATGGAAGGACATGCGGAATCAGCAGCCGCTAATGGGTGAATTTTGGGAGATGGCATACATCTGTAGAGAAATCCAACGGTTTCATGACTCCTGGGTCTTCTGTACATTCATCCCTACATACCTAAGGTGGTCAGCGATTTAGGGTACATGGTGACCAGGCTTACCGGAAGTCGTCATCAAATCCCATGTTTTCTGGAACATAACTGAGGTCGAAAACGTTGGCAGACCACCCCAGCTCTGCGCCATCCAGCCCAGAGTAAACGAGATGAGCAGTAGAGGGAGAGTCAAACTCCGCGATGGCATAGTGGTATCTTTTGGAGGAGTGGACGTCACGCCAGATAGACCAGTCAGAGAGCATTGAACACACCGTAATCTTTCCAGTTGATATTTCCGTAGTGCCTCATCATCATAGTCGCCTTTGTCGGCATCACCAATTTCGTAGATCGTTTCAGCACCCACATCCTCCTCGCTGTCTTCGTCTTTGCGTTTGAATAACTCCGGTGGCGGGCCTTCCTTCTCTTCTCTAGCTATTCGTTCCTTCCCAAACTCTGAGGGATATACCCGGACTCGCGCCACTTTTGCTGGGTGTCGTGTGGATGAAGCGGGATCCACGGAGATGATGGAGTAGAAAATCTTGAATAAGTGATGAGAACGGACGTGATCCCAGTCGAGGTTGACAATAGCTAAGCGAGAGGTCTCGTCTCCAGCAGCTACATTGCTACGCTTAGCTTCCTCTTGAGCAGTGTCTGATTTAGAGTAGGCTGTGGCTTGTGCTTCGAGGCCGGCGAATTCGGATTCGTCCAGGTTGACCTCGGGCATCTCGTCCTCGTCTTCTTCTCCGAAAGTTTTAGGAGCAACGGAGGGTTTTAAATGGGATGATTCTGGACCCAACTTGACTTCTTCTGGCAGATCCTCTTCAGAATCCAGTTCGTCAGACGCTAATGCTTTCGAGGGTTTGACGCGAAACTCATCCTCATCGGAGCTCTCCATAAGGAGTTGGCCACGAGCATAATCCGGCGCTTTGCTTGTTGAGGCACCATATGCATCTTCATTGTCCTCCTCATTTGCGTTGTGAAGCTTGTAGAACCGCCGCATGTCATCTTTCTTCTTGGTTTTGGGCACGGCGCGGCCATACTTGTCCACTGTGGCTGCTAAAGTATACGAAATGATACAATGCTCAGCCCGACCTCATTGTACGCATGGAAGATGACTAGCCTTTCCCTCTCTTCCTCTGCTTCTCGTCTTCCCCTTCGAAGATCCCCTTGAACCGTTCATCAACGATGACTTTGACCTTGTCCTTTCTCGGCTTCCTAAAGCGTGGATCACTCCTTATCCGAGAAAATCGAGGATCCGAAGACATGGCTTCGTACTATGAGTTGGCGCAACAGGGCCACAAAACTTTACCTTGGTGGCTGTACAACACTCTTCCCATGATCAATTTATATGTCCGTCACTAGTGCATGGTATGCCCACGATACGGCATCCTCCTTATCGCAAAAAATCGATAACTTTATTTCCTCGTTCCTAATCCAACCTTTCTATCCCCAACATCTACTCTGACCTCCCGTGATGGCACCTACGCTGCATACTAAGGGAAAAGAATCTGGGACTGCACGTGTTCTCGGCTCTGGGGCATCTGGTCTGTAAGATTCAACCGAGGACAATTGTGGAATGAGGGATTTTGTTGACACTAACTAGAAGTTTTGTCCAACAGGTGTTGCCGAGTTACTCGTATTCCACCCTGTGGATACGATCGCAAAACGATTAATGAGTAATAAAGCGAAGGTAACGCATCACTCTTTCAGCCTTCTAGCCCTGAATCCAGCCCTTACCCTTCGCGAGGAACTTTGCTATAGGTTTCATTTGGTAATATGAGCCAAATTATATTCCGCGAGCATGTCGGCGCACCTATCTTTAGACGAACTCTGTCCCTTTTCCCTGGTTTGGGTTATGCAGCAGGATATAAAGTTACCCAGCGCATATACAAATTCGGTGGCCAGCCATGGTTTAATGATATTCTTCAAACAAATTACAAAACTTCATTTACAAATACCTTCGGTGAGAAGAAGGGAAAGTTGATGATGCAGGCCACAGCTGGGAGGTGAGTTCTTGGCGCTAGTCCAACCCTTGGGGCTCATTGCTGGTTCAATGGGCAGTCTAACAGGAATTGGCGAAGTCGTAAGTTCCACGTGTAATTGTGGAATACTGTTGCTGCTGTTGTTGATACATCAGGGATTTGATAGCTCCTTCTACCACTGGACGTGCTCAAGATTAAGCGCCAAGTGAACCCAGAAGCTTTCCGAGGACGAGGACTGCTACGGATTGTCTCCGAGGAAGGCACATCGCTATACCGGGGATGGGGTTGGACAATGGCACGGAATGCCCCTGGTAGCTTCGCGGTACGGCACCTTTCGACCCGTTCTTTCCTCCTTATGCAATCGGACCTGCATAACTCAATCCACTTCTTCCCAGCTATTTGGCGCTTCGGCATTTACAAAAGAAATTATCCTTGACATAGAAGACTACTCGAAAGCAACATGGGTTCAAAATTTCATCGCGTCTGTCGCTGGCGCCGTCACATCCATCACTGTCGCTGCTCCACTTGACGTCATCAAGACGAGAATCCAAAATGCCAACTTCGAGAACAAAGTGAGCGGCGTGACGGTTTTTAAGGAGCTACTCAAGAATGAGGGCCCTTTGGCGCTGTTCAAGGGGTTGACGCCGAAGGCAAGTCGCACTCGTACGACGAATGGAATGGAATGCTTATATGTTTGGGATAGATCTTGGTTGTTGGCCCAAAGCTTGTCTTCAGTTACACCCTCGCACAGTCACTTATCCCAATATTCGGCAAATATGTTTAGACTAGTTAATAGCGTTCTAGACGATGTTGGCTGGTGCCTCTCGAAGTGGCTCTACGTACTCACGTCACTAATTGCTTTGTCCATTTCTCATCGGATTAATGGTCTTCCCGCTTTGCCTCCCCGTTCGGTCGCAAAAGTAACATCTTGATTTACTGTATTCACCTCCCAAGAAATTCAAAACCCCTGGAACCACTTTTGTAATCGAAGCAGTATATATGGAGTACTCAATGAACCTCAGCAAGAAACCAACTGATCTAGGCCTTCGCGCAAGTCACGCATCCAAGCATGTCATTTTGGGCATCACCCCTATTCCTGGTCCTGAGAGATGGCTCAACTTAAGAATTAAGAGAGCAAGGGCAGCGTGAGATACGAATGCATGGATCTTCCTAATATACATGATTTCTACACTAAAACGGGGGATTATTCGGGCTGACTGGGGTCTGAAAACGAACTTCCCAGTGGTGGGGGGAGGCAGAGGAGGAGTGAAGAAGGGTGCGCAAGACGAAGTAGATGGTACAATAAATCTAATCGGCTGTTAATGTATGATTTAGAAAATATTCTAAAGTCACTTCTGCGTGTTTTGGAAGCATCCTTACAGATTCTCGATCGTGAGCTGATTACTTATCTTGACGGGACCACCCTTTCTACCCAAGCAAGGAACAGTGACATCGGAAAGAAATTGATCGATTCCGCATCCGTGCGTGTCACTGAGCGCGACAATGACCCGTGGGTATTACGAGCCCGAGAAAGAGGTCGAGAGCTCGTCCACAATAGAGGTGGACGGTTGCGCGCTCGTCCGGCAGCGCTTAAATGCCTGCGGGAGAGAAATGGTTCAATAAATAACGAGCCGTGAAAGTAGTCAAGGGCGAGATTCATACCTTAAGGACGTATTTAAGGAGCCCTTCGGAGTTGGCGAAGGGTACTGGCGCCTGATGAACCTTGAAGAACTTGTGCCACACACAAGCCCCCCCCTCGGACGAAATCACTGAACCAAGGACCGAAGGAATCTGGTCGAGAAGCCACTTGACGGCAGAGGCAACGCTTTCTACGGCCTCCCTTTCTGTAATGTCGCAGGTACTCAGGGTAGGCGCTTCTATCTTCTCCATAACGAAGAAACAATATCCTTCCTGGCGGAAGGCGTCGAAAACTTTGGGAATGAGAGGAGCCGATTTGCTACCCTGGGCGAGAGTGCAGAAGAAGGATTGAGTACTGGCCTCGGCCAGAACATCGTCGCCATGCTTGATAAACAAAGGGGGCTTCCCCGGCAGATGAAAATCGAAGGAACGGGTTCCCCCCACCCCGGTTTTTAGCAGGCCTTTGAAATGGTTGACGATGTTGTCGCGCTCGAGCTGGGTCAGCTCCTTTGGCACGGTCTGTAGAGAAATGTCGTCGGGAGCTGTGGACAGGAAAAAAGAATGAAGGGGGGGAGCTGATACGTATGAAGATCAAGCGTATGAAGTGTGGAAGGATTTGGCTCGGTGGCAGAGCTGCAAGGAGGATGTTTCAGCGAGGATTGGTCACTTTCGGAGCATCGCAGTAGCCTGGGCCTAACTCCCCCAGGCATTCAAGCACAGCACTATGCCTAATGCGGCGAGCAGCGAGATCTCTATTAGAGACCCGATCCTCGCGATTGGTCATTCCTGGAGTCTGTTTCTGTCCAATTTGGGTAATGGAAGGGGAGACGGAGACAGAGACTTGAACTTCCAAGTCGTTGCCATAATATAAATATCACATACGCAGCGGTATTTTCGGCATTTCCGAAAGGTCGCAAGGTCCCCGGGGTGGTACAAAGCCGCATCTCCAAATCGTTCATTGACAAGATGTGTCCCAACCCCGGAACTGCCGCAATTTCCATTACCCGGGAGACCGCCTCCTGAGTCTTCGGGGTATCATCATGCATCTCGTCGTCCATGATGATACCCCGAAGACTCAGGAGGCGGTCTCCCGGGTAATGGAAATTGCGGCAGTTCCGGGGTTGGGACACATCTTGTCAATGAACGATTTGGGTGTGATTTTTGTCCCAAGGTCATTCACATTGCCTATAAAGCTGCTTGGATCGATCTTGGAGGCGTTGATATTGATGACAGCGACGTCCTGGGTGTACTGCTCAGTGCCGGCACCGACGGCGATGGGGGGAGAAGATGACATGGCCCAAGATGCGGCTTTTGTTGGTTGCCCATTGTGTCAAGAGCTCCTGGTGGAAGGTGTTGAGACCCTTCACCTTCTCCTCCACTTCCTTCAACTTACTCTGGGCATCCTCACGCTCCAGAATAGCCCCATCATCCTCCCTTCCCGCCACCTTCTCGATACAGTTCGTGTGGTAACTTATGACGACATCCTCCGCTTTGGCCTGGTCCTTGATGGAGAGAGGTGCTGCTGAAACGACACTTCGCTGAGGACAAGGATGTTATGGCGGTGCTCATTCTCTGGCTTGTGCTCGAAGAAATCATGGTGTGATTGAGGGAAGACGACGTGGCGAGCGGTGGCTAGGAGAAGCCTCTTGCCACCACCGCCTTCGTCGAGGAAGAAGCCGCCAGTGCCTTCGGCCCAGGGCGTGGATTCAGCACAGATGGTGATACCGGGCATAGCGGTGAAGGGCTGGCGGACGTCCACCGTAGGGTTGCTGACAAAGGTGGGCCGAAGGAGTGGTGCACCAGAAAAGCGGATGACGTCCGACTGGTGTATCTCGACATCGACGTCATTGATACTATAATCTAATAGAAGCTGCTTGCACTGGAGGGTCACATCGATTCCGACTCTGTAGGAGAGTGAACCAGGTTTGACACCGATCCAGAGAATGACGCCTGCCGAGGGCTCGTTGACATAGCCAATGCGGACAACATCGGTACTTGTCCATTCCACCTCCTTTGTATCCAGGATTACATGAATCTTGGGAGCGAGGTCGTCCTCCCAGACGTCATTGATTGCATGATCACCCACGACTCTAAGCTCCTTGCACTTTGTATAAATATCTGGGCCAGTGGGCGCCTTCCATGGAGTGGAGCCG
>WNFI01088765.1_pt1 | contig 16777 bp, 15 predicted proteins | sample 5400471 | NCBI WGS metagenome assembly WNFI01 (sample SAMN13153348, study PRJNA577476) | soil metagenome | isolation source: 100 cm saprolite on Douglas fir-dominated hillslope | place: USA:California | collected 2013-09-17 | reverse complement strand
CAGGCGGACATGTTTGCCCTGATCACCTCGACGATCTTCATCGGCATCGGGCTGTCCGAGGTCTATAGGCTAGTCCAGAACACCGAAATGCTCGCACTGCGTAATCCTGTTCCCGGACCACCGATATTCATTGGTGACGTGATCATCACCAAGGAGCAAATTTGGGTACTCGTGGGCGCTATCATCAGCGCGTTGATCGGTGTTGCCGTTTTTGGCTACGCGCCAATCGGCCGCGGCCTTCGTGCTATGGCGGCCAATGCGCGTGGCGCCGCACTCTGCGGCTATTCGAATGACGGCATGAATGCCATAGCGTGGTTCCTTGGCGGCGCGCTTGCGGGCCTCGCGGGCATATTTGCCGCTCCTAGTAAGGGTATCTCGCCGGAACTTGCAATCTCCATGATCACCGCGGGTTTCGTCGCGGCGGTGATCGGCGGGATCGACTCTCTGCGGGGCGCGTTGTTTGGCGGCTTCATTCTCGGGGTGGCCGAGACCCTCGCTGCTGCGTATGTCTCCAGCGCGATGAAGAATGCCGTAAGCTTCTTGTTGCTGTTCGTCGTGCTTTTGTGGCGACCGGAGGGGCTGTTTCCTGAGGCAAAAATCCGGGATGTCTAGCGATCGCCTCCGCGCGCTCACGGCGGCCCTGGCGCCGAGCGGGGTTCTCCTCGCAATCGCGATAGTCGGGCTCCTCTTCGATACGTACTGGCAATACGTTGTCGCCATCTCCATGACTGCGGCCGTGATCGGCAGCGCGCTCGCCATGCTCGTCGGATATGCCCGCTGCATCAGCATCGCAACGGGCGCGATGATGGCCATCGGTGCCTACGGAGCCACGCTTCCCATCGTGCACGCAAGCACGCCGTTTCTGGTCGCGGTTGTGGTTGCCACCCTGCTTGGTGCATGCGCAGGCTGGGTGCTGGGCGTTCCGGGGGTGCGGTTTCGCAGCCACAATCTCGCGATGATCACCCTCGTGTTCCAGGCCGTCGTGATCATCGTGTTGCGCGAAAGCAAGACTCTGACTGGAGGTGCGGAAGGGATGCACGTGCCGGCACCGGTCATCCTCGGCATGTCCTTCGCAAAGGATGCAGACTTCCTTCTGCTCTGCGGTGCGCTCTATGCGCTCGCCGTCATCCCCATGACGGTCCTGCTTGCAGGCGCATTCGGCAAGAACTTGCGTGCGCTTGCCTTCAACGAGAACGCTGCGCGATCGTTCGGTATCAATGTGAACAAGCACCTGATTGCTGCGTTCATTTTCAGCTCCGCGCTTATCGCGTTTGCGGGCGCGGTCTCTGCGCCGCGCTTTCGCATCATCGACCCCGACAGCTATGGGATTTTCACGTCGATCTTCACACTTGCCTACCCGATTATCGGCGGCATGGGATCGATCTGGGGCGGGCTAGCTGGCGGAGGGATCCTGCGCGTCATCCCCGAGCTCCTGCGCCCTCTCGCCGATTACATCGAGCTCATCTTCTGCGGATTGGTCGTCGTCACGCTGACGTTCTTCCCGGACGGGCTAGCTTCGGCATTTTGGAGGAGGAGCGGACGCCGCAGTCATGCCAGGCGAGGCGCCTCGCTCGGAACGCACGAAATTAAACTTGCCTCCATAACTGAGCTCTTCGCCGCCACCGCGGCCGTTGGGCCGGCAGCCGCAGGCCCGCGTGGCGCCGACCCGATTCTTGCGGTGCAGGGTATATCGAAATCCTACGGAGCCCTGCGCGCGGTCGACGATGTGTCGCTCACGGTCACGCCCGGCGCTCTGCACGGACTCATGGGGCCGAACGGCGCCGGCAAGACGACACTTTTTAACATCGTGTCTGGTTTCGTCGCCGCTGAGACCGGACATGTGCGGATGTCCGGTGCCCTGCTCGACCACGTCCAGCTCGAGGCTCGTATTGGGCTTGGCATGACAAGAACATTTCAACATGCGGCCGTGTTTGAACGTTTGTCCTGCCTCGATAACGTGATCATTGGGCTCGGGCGCAATTCGGTCGCTCAGAGCGTGTTTCGCGGCATTGGTCAGACTTTTGCGAGTGCAGGCAGCCGCAACGAGCAGCGTGCGGCAGCGGCCGCGCTCACAGCCGTGGGTCTCGGCGCGCGCCGTGACGATCTTGCAGGAATGCTGCCGCTGGGCGATCAGCGCCGGCTGGAGATTGCGCGCGCAATCGTATCGCGGCCCCGCATCATGCTGCTCGACGAGCCGGTTTCCGGCGTCTCCGTCGAGGAAGCGCGCAAATTGCGTGAGCTCCTGCTCGCGATCAACGGCGAGCTCGGCATCGCCATGGTGGTGATCGAGCACAATATTAGGTTCTTGTCTTCGCTGTGCCGGCGGATCTCGGTCATGAGCCAGGGGCGGATCCTAGCGGAAGGCGATGCTGCCTCCATCATTGCGGACCCGCGTGTGCGAAACGCCTATTTCGGCGAGCAGGAGGTTGCAGCCTGATGCTGGAAGTCTCGGGACTGCGAGTTGCCAGCGGGGCGATGATCCGGGTCGATGGATTGGATCTTTCCCTGCCGGAGAGCGGTTCTATCGCTCTTTTAGGGCCGAACGGAGCCGGAAAGACTGCCAGCGTCGAAGCCATCAGCGGACTCATTCGCAAAGCTGCCGGACGAGTAATCTTCGATGGCGCTGACATCACCCAACTTGAGGCGAGCAAAATCGTTCGGCGCGGGTTGGCGCTGGTGCCACAGCTCCGTGAGCTGTTTCCGAATTTCTCGGTGCACGAAACGCTGGTCGCGGGCAGCCACGCCGCGTGCCGCCGTGCGGCGATCCCCTTCGATACGATCTATGACCTCTTTCCGCGTTTGGCGGAACGACGTGATCAGCTCGCCGGCTCGCTTTCAGGCGGCGAGCAGCAGATGCTTGCGATCGGGCGCGCGCTTGTCAGCAACCCCAAGGTCATGTTGCTGGATGAGCCGTCCGCAGGTCTGGCGGTCGGAATCGTGCGTGCCTTCGTCAATGCGCTGCGTCGCATACGCGACAGCGGAGTTGCGATGTTGCTCGTCGAGCAGAACCTGGAGATTGCGGCTGCGCTGGCCGATACTTGTGTCGTGCTTGCCGCAGGTCGGGTGGTTTGGCGCGGCTCGACGCGCGATGCCACCAGCAACGAGGAAATCCGCCAAGCCTACTTCGCGTGAACGTTATGGACGAGCCTAACGTGCAATTCGTCGCGCATTAGAGCCACTAGGCGGCGAACTTGCCGGCTTACCGGCGCCGGTTTCTCTTTCGTCCTCGTCACGGCTTCTGAAGTTGAGCTATTTGCTACCCGACTTGATCCAACCAGCAAAAATAGTCTTATCAGGGCAACAGAATGTAATAATCTGCTTGAGGCAGTTGGGAGTCGGATTAGCGACCGCTTAAGGTCAACGCCTCGAATGGGCGTTGCCGGTCCGGATATTCTTCCCTATCCGCTTTCTCCGCGATTGCCATCACCTGACAATGTTGTTGATCTTGATTCTGAGCTGTTTCCGTTGGCGTGCACAAAAAGACGAATTTGAGCGGCAAATCTTGGCTGAGGGTGCAGCGCTTGCTGCAAAAACTATAGAAGCCGGTCGTACAACGCGGCCAAGCCGATTGAATCGCGATATCGCAGCTGCTGTGATTAGCGAGGCAATTGGGTTATGGGGACGCGATTCTGATTGCCTTGACATAGCAAATGCGATTCTGGGTATCGTTCCGGTAAGCCAAACCGAACCGCGCCGGTGTTTCCTTCCCTTGCAGTTTCCATAACTTTCATTCTGCGAATCGCCGCAGTTAGCCTAAAATTTTCTGATATTCGATCGAAAAGAGAGGCACCGCATTCTCATCGCTCACCTCGACACCCTACCGAGTTCCGGGTGTCAACTAGGGACTGAACCAGCGAATGTGATAGATGACCTTGTGTGAGGCGTTAGCAGTTCGCTCGGTGCATGACATTCGGGCAAACCGGCCTTCGTTACCTTCCCGTGCAAGCGCCGACCAGTATTAGCGGGTAATCAACCTCAAGACCGCGAAAGCGCTCGGCCTCGAGATCCCGGCAACCGTGCTCACCTGCGTCGACGAGGTGATCGAATGAGGCGGGATGCGATTGCTGTATATATAGCGGAGGAGTTACCATGCCTCACATGAACGGTCGGCAAGGAGACCATGTCATGAGCACCCGCAGCGCCATCATCGTCATCGACCTGCTCAAGGGCTTCTTCAAAGGCAATCCCACGCTTCCCGACCCTCTCGATTCCAAGCAGCTATTCGCAACGGTGCGGCGGGTTATCGACAGCGGACGCGAGTCCGGGCTCAACATCGTCTTCATCAAGGACAATTTTCTTCCCGAGGAGATACCAATCGACAAGCATTTCAAGATCTATGGACCGCATTGCATCATCGGTACCCCGGATGCCGAAGTCGTCGACGAGCTCGATCCCCAGCCCGGCGACTTCCAGATTCGCAAGAAGCACTACAGCGCCTTCAACTCGACCAGGCTGGATGCCGTCCTGCGGGAGCTCGACGTCAACCGGCTCTACTTTACTGGGGCCTGGACCGAGGCGTGCGTGCAGCACACCGTGATTGACGCTTTCTATCTCAACTACCGTATCAATGTGTTGTCGGACGCCGTCTCCTCGCCGCACCGCGATGCCCACGACTACGCGTTGAATTACATGCGGCAATATCATCGCGCCAACATCATCACGAGCGACGAGGCGATCGCGGAGTTTCGCACGCTCGCCGCCGGGACGAAGGCCCAACGGGTCGGTGCGGACGAGACCGCCAATAGTCATCAACACCCATCCTATGCCGAGTGGCACCGTGCGGCTCGCAGCGCTTGATGCCCCGGCGGCGACAGCCGGCCACCTAGTTTTCGCCTGCGGCCAAATTGCCAGCGTGGACGGAGCAGGCGTCGCACCGGAGGCGCGCATCGATCCGGCCTTTCCGTACTATGGCTCCGCCATCAAGCGACAAACCCGTTTCATTCTAGACAAGCTGTCGAAGACCTTCGAAGCGGCCGGCACATCCCTTGACCAGGCGGTCAAGGCCCACGTGTTCCATGCCGATCTTCGCAATTTCGACGCTTTCGACGAAGTGTGGCGCGAATACTTCCCGAAACAGCCTCCCTGCCGGGCCACGGTCGGCATGGCCGGCAACCTGGTCCCGGGCTGCCTGGTGCAGGTCGACCTCATCGCCACCCTCCCCTCAAAACCGGCCAAGGTCCTTTTCTCGAGCGCACCGCGTGCGCCGGTCGCCTATTCGGAGATCATGGAGGTCGGAGACCTCGTCTTCGCGTCGGGGTTGATGGCCAGCGACTACAAGACCGGCGTTCCGTTCGAGGCAAGAATCGATCCGGCATTTCCCTATTACGGCTCCGACATCAAGCAGCAGACCCGCTACATCCTGAAGAATTTTGCCACCACCTTCGGGGCCGCCGGCACCACGATGGAGCACGTAGTCAAGGCTCATGTGTATTTGAAGGACTTGCATGACTTCAACGGATTCGACGAGGTATGGAAGGAATTCTTCCCTTCGCCGCCACCCCGAACCACGGTGGGAGTTCCCGATCTGCTGGTGCGCGACGCACTAGTTGAAATCGACCTGATTGCGGCGAAGCCTTCCGCCTTTCGACAGGTCGTCAGCGTGCCGGATATCCCGAAGCCGATCGCGAACTACGCGCCGGCGATTCGCATGGGCAACCTCGTTTTCGCGGCCGGCGCGCTCGCCACCGATTTCAAGACCGGCATTCCACCCGAAGCACGCACCGATCCGGCATTCCCGTTCTATGGCTCCGACATCAAACGTCAGACCCGCTACATTCTCGACAACCTGGTGCGGACCTTCCGGGCGGCCGGCACGTCGATCGACCGTGTCGTCAAAGCCCAGGTCTTCATCACGGATCTCGCCGACTTCAATGGCTTCGATGAAATCTGGGGTGAATACTTCAAGTCCGCACGGCCCTGCACCGTCGCGAAGACGACCGGCCTCCTGATCAAGGACAGCTTGATCGAGATCGACTTGATCGCGGCGATGCCGTAGCGGGAGCCGGGGCGGGGGAAAGCGGCACAGGAATTCAGCGGCCTGCCCCAACCGGCTTTATGCCGTCCTTGTCGATGCGCGGACGCGGTCTTCCACCGTCGGCGAGCGCCACGACGACCACCACTTCGTCCGGCCGCGGCGCACCCGGTACCATAATCGTCATCGTATCAATGTGATCGAAAACCCAGACATCATCCTTGTCGGATAGCGGCACGTCGATGGCCGTGCCGGCGGGCGCGACTTTCACGTTCGACGGAATGATCGCCTTTCCACCTCCGATGGCCGCACGCATGGGCTTGCCCATGCGCGGGTGAAGGATGGCCGCCGCATGCTCGATGTCGCCGGCAAGACCGACGATCGCGGCCTTGCCATAGACGAGCGCAGGATTCGGCAGCACCGTCAGTGCCTTTTGAACCAGCAGTTCGCCAAGCCCGGCCCCCAGGGCGACAAGATCCGAAAGATCATCTACCATCTTGCCGGCGAGCGGATTGCCGATCACCGCGCACGCTGCGGCCCGCGTGACCGGCCGCACCGCCGAAAGTCCGCCTTCGCTGTGGATGGTGTCGCTGATGACAAGCAGTCTGCGAATTTCCATGCCTACCTCCCGGTGAGGCGGTGAAAGTTGACAGACAAAGCAAGCTCCGCTTGCTCCGCCGGGAGCGCCCGGCGCACGAAGTTGACCGGATCTGGCTCTCCGAGGGGGAATGGCGCATCGCTACCGAGGAGCAGATTTTCTGCCGGAACCAGCGAACTGGCTAGGCGAAGATATTCGGGCTCGAAGCAGACGGTGTCGAAATACAGCGCACGAAGATAGTCGCCGACCTTGCGCGGCAGAGTGTGCGAGAGTGTTTCATTGGTGTCGACCTCGCGCTGCATGCGATTGCGCAGCATCAAGCTGAAGGCGCCGGTATGCGCGCAGACGAACTTAACGCTGCCGTAACGATCGAGGAAATTGCTGCAAATCATGCGAAAAATATTGATCGTCGAGTCGAACAGGTAGCCCGCGACCACCGTGAGCTCGTACTCTCGCGTGCGATCCTTCCCGGGCGGATCGGCGGGATGCAGGAACAGCGGCACGTCGAGCTCTTTCGCGCAGTCGAAGATCGGGTAGAACCTTTCGTCCGGCAAATAATTGCCGCGCACGTTGGAGGCGACGTGTCCTCCGATGAAACCGAGGTCTCGAACGCAACGGCGAAGCTCGGCTGCAGCCGCGACCGGATCCTGCATGGGCAGGAACGCCCAGGCCGCAAATCGCTTGGGGTTCGCGGCGACGAGCTCGGCGAAGCCGTCGTTGCACAGCCGCGCGGCCTCGACCGAGAGCTTTGGATCGAGATGGTAATTGACCAACGGCGTGGCGAGCGAGACCACGGTGCGGTCAATTTCGAAAGCATCCATGCGCCCGATCTGGCGGGCCGGATCAAAAAAGCTGCGGTTGAGTCCGAAATGCATGCCGCGCACGATGAGATCGATGCGGTCGTCGTCCTCGGCTGTCACGGCCGTATCGAATTCCCCATGCGCCAGCACGTAGCGGAAGGCGGCATCCGGAATGAAATGGCAATGGATGTCCGTGACCATATCACAGTCCCAAATAGGCAACCTTCAGCCGCTCGTCCTTGAGCAACTCCTGGCCTGGTCCCTGCATGACGATCCGTCCGTTTTCGAGCACATAAGCACGATCTGCGATCTGCAGGACATGGTGCACGCTCTGCTCGACAATCAGGATGGTGTGTTGCTGGTCGCGCAGGTTCCGAATCGCCTGGAACAAGAGACTGACATAGATCGGCGCCAAGCCCTCAGTGGGCTCGTCGAGCAACAGCACCCGTGGTTTGGCCATCAGAGCACGGCCGATGGCGAGCATTTGCTGCTCGCCCCCGCTGAGCGAGCCGGCAACTTGGGCACGACGTTCGGCGAGTACGGGCAGAAGGGCATAGACCTGCTCGATGGTCCTGCTGCGCAACGGCCGCGCCGCGGGGGAATAGGCCCCGATCTCAAGGTTTTCGAGCACGGTCATGAATGGAAACAGCCGCCGGCGCTCGGGTACCAAGACCAGTCCTCGCAACACGCGTTCATAGGCCGGCAGGGCATCGATCCGCTCATCATCGAGGGAGATCGCACCGGAACATCTGGTTCGCAGGCCAGCGAGGGAGAACATCAGCGTGGTTTTTCCGGCCGCATTCGCCCCAACGAGCGCAATGATTTGTCCGGCGCCGACCTCAAGATCAATGCCGTGTAGAACCTGCACTGGACCATAGAAAGCATCGAGCTTCTCGACGCTAAGCAAGACTCATCTCCTCTCCGAGGTAAGCCTTGATGACGGCGGAATCCTTGGCGAGCTTTTCGGGTGCGCCGTCGGCGATAAGGTCGCCGCGGTGAAGCACCATGATGCGTGGCGCGGTGGTCATGATGGCGTAAAGCACATGCTCGACCCAGATCACCGTGATCCCGCGTGCCGACAGGCCGGCGACCAGGGCCGTCATGCCCTTGACCTCGCTCGGGGTCAGTCCGGCCACGATCTCGTCGAACAGGACCAGACTCGGCCGCAGCGCAAGGGCGCGCGCAACTTCGAGGCGTTTGAGCAAGCCAACCGTCAAGATGCTGACCGGCGCTTCTGCGTAGGCGGCAAGGCCAACCTCGGCCAACACCGCCTGCGCGCTCGCGCGGGCTGCCTTCACCGTCCGGTCGTGCTGTAGGGCGCTCAAAGCAACGTTCTCGATCACCGAAAGATGACGATAGGGTTTCGGGATCTGAAACGTCCGCGCGACACCTGCACGCGCCGCATGATAGGGTTTCCAGCCGGCGACGGAGGTCCCCTTGAATCGGATCTCGCCGGATGTCGGCGCGAGTGCTCCGGCGATCAGATTGTAGAGCGTGCTCTTGCCGGCGCCGTTCGGGCCGATCAGGCCCAGCAGTTCGCCTTCACGAACCGAAAAACTCACCCCGGCGAGAGCCCGCAATGCGCCGAACGCACGGGTCAGATCCCGGACCTCAAGCAGCATGGTCATGACCCGCCCTTGCCATGACCACCCGCCAGTCGCGCCAGCGCCACAGCGATACCGCCCGGAAAATAGAGCATCACGATCACCAGCACGGTCCCATAGATCGCAAGGTGCAAGCCGGCGGCACTGCCGCCGAAATAGGACCGCAACATCTCCGACAGCGGCGTGATCACGAATGCGCCGAGTACCGGCCCGATCGCCGTACCGATGCCGCCGAGCGCGGGCAGCAGTGCGAATTGAAACGACAGTTCAGGCGAGAACACATGGGTCGGATCGAGGAAGAGGAAATATTGCGCGAATAACGAGCCTCCGATTGCCGTGAGAAACGCGCTGAGACACATCGCACCGGTGCGCGCCAGTAGCGGGTTGACGCCCGCGGCGCTGGCCGCATCCTCGTCGTCTCTAACCGCGAACAGCTGAAGGCCATAACGCGAGCCCTCGAGGGCCTTTGTGATGATATAGACGGTGACGAGGTATCCCAGGAACAGGGTCGCATAGGTCGTCTTAGAAACGAATACCATCCGGACGGCGCTTGGCGTCGGCAAGATCGCGAACCCTTCGGCTCCGCCGGTCAGGCTTGCCCAGTTGAGCGCAGCAATGCGAAACACTTCAGCAACAGCAAGGGTCGAAAGGATGAAGAACGGTCCCCGCAATCGCGCACAGATCAGAGTGAGCACTCCCGCCACAACGGCGGCGAGCAGCCCGCCGAGCCACAGGCCGATCCACGGCGTAAGACCATAATTGACAAGCAGGATGGTCGACGTGTAGGCGCCGACGCCGAAGAAAGCCGCATGACCGAACGAAATGAGTCCCGCATAGCCGCCGGCGACGTTCCACGCCAGCGCGAGGCCCGCCCACAGGAAAGTCTGGATCAGCACGTCCTGGACGTTTTGCGACAACCCGAGGACGGCCAGCACGACACAAAGCAGGGCCAGGACGAGTTCGAATAGCGAGAGCGTGCCGCGCTCGGGCATCAGCCGCCATCGGCTCGGAAGTCGTTCGGCAGTTATCGGCACTCCATCCATTTGCGTCCTAGTCGTTGTTGCCAATGGTTGCCTCGCCCCTGCGGCCGAGCAGTCCCGCCGGCCGGAAGATCATGACCAAAAGGAACAAAATGAAGAAGAACATCTGCCCATAGGCCGGCGCGACGTAATAGCTGCTGATCGATTGCACGACGCCGATGCAGATGCCTCCGATCAACGCGCCCTCGACGCTGCCCATGCCGCCGAGCACCACGATGACGAAGGCGATCAGGACGAAATTGAGGCCCACGGTCGGAAAGACCGAAAACAGCGGCATCATCACGCAGGCGGCGAGACCGACGAGCGCCGAGCCGCCCGCAAACGTGATGAGGAAGATGCGCGGAACTGGGATGCCCATCAGCATCGCGGCTTCGCCGTCCTGCACGGTGGCGCGGATCGCTTTACCTAGAAAAGTCGCCTGAAGCATGAAGCGGAGCGCGATCGTGCAGGCGACTGCGACCGCAAATCCGATGAGCAATTCAGCCTTGGCATAGAACGGACCGATGATGAAGGAGCGTCCACTAAGCAGAGGGGGCACGTCGAACAGATCGGCTGAGAACAGCATCAAGGCAACGTTCTGCATCAGGATCGCAAGTCCCATGGTGGCGAAAACCACTACGAGGTGGGGCTTGTTCAGTCCCGGGCTGATGATCAGCCGGTAGATCACGCCACCGAACAGGAACATGGCGGGCACGACGGCCGCGACTGCAATGTAGGGGTTGAGACCGAGATATCTGGTCATAGCCCAAGCGCCGTACATCGCGATCATCAGGAATTCGCCATGGGCGAAGTTCACGATGCGCAAGACGCCGAATATGAGCGTCAGGCCCATGCTCATCAACGCGTAGATGCTGCCGATGAGCAGGCCGGAAAGAATAAGCTGGCCGACGGTCGTCATCGTCTGCAACGGGAGGGCGTCACGCGCCGCATGAAGCGGGGGTACGCGAGTGGCGTCCCCCGCACCACCGTCTTACCTCACCGCTGGCTCCACGGGGGGAGCGGCACCATCATCATCTCATGGGTAGCGAGATTGATGGGGAACACCTGGTTGTTGCCGGACTTCTGCCATTGCCAGACACCGATTGAGGCGCGCAGGTTCTGTCCGGCATCCTTCGGATCCGGCGGCCAGTCGTTGTTGGTAAATTTGATGCCGCTGCCGTTGGCGAGAGCGCCGGGCGGCAGGTCGAGCCTGAGCGCGATCTCGCGCAATTCCTCGGGTTCGAGGGTCTTGGCCTTGGGCAAAACTTCGGTGAACAGGGCCCAGGTCGCGGAGAAGCTCGACGATGCGTGGCCGGCCGGGGGGCGCTTCATCTTGTCATCGTAGCGCTTGAAGAATTCTTCCGCGACCTTGACAGTCTCGGGCAGGAGCGCCTTCGGGTTCACCTTAGCAGCGAAGTCCGACACGAATATCCCGTTCACCATGTCACCGATGGAGTCGCGCAGGTCGGGATTGGAGTAGCCGGCGCTGACACCGACCAGGGCTCCGACGTTGAAATCTAGTTCCTTGGCCTTGCGCTGGAACAGGATTGCGTCGTTCGGAAACGAGATGGCGAGTAGAACGTCCGGCTTCACGTCTTTGAGTTTCTGGACGATTGCTGTCATGTCGGTTAGCGTCTGATCGTAGCCCTCGTCGTAGATCAGCTTGAGCCCTTTCTGCTGCGCGTAGGCGCGCACGCCATCGCCAACCGACTTGCCGAAAGCGCGATTCTCCCACAGCAGCGCCACCCGCAGGTCGGCGGGTGACTTCCCGAGCTTGCCGGCGAGTTGCTCGATCACGATGTCGACGGCCGCCTGGCTATATCGATAGGCGGCCGGCCCAACCTGGAACGTGTATTTGAAGCCGCGCTTGGTGATGATGTCGGCGGCGCCCGCAGTTTCCCAATGGAAGACGCCGTGCCGCTCGGCGGTCTGGCTGACGGGGATCGCAAGTTGGGACACTCCCGAGCCGAGCGTAATCTTGACGCCTTCCTTTGTGATGAGTCGCTCGGTCTCGCTGACTGCGGCGGTCGGGGTCGGGATGTCGGCGAGCAGAAGCTCGACCTTACGGCCATTGATTCCACCGCGCTCGTTGATCAGATCGCGCGCGATCTGCATCGCGGTGAAATTCTCGATGCCGTTCTTGGTCGCCGGACCGGTCATCGGCTCCAGAACCCCGATTCGGATGGGCTCTTGGGCGCGGGCAATCGCGATGCTCGCGAGGAGCGAAAGGCCGGCCAGGGCCAAGGTCGACAGTTTGAACGCAGTTGGCATGATCATCTCCGCTGACATCGGCGCCGGCTCCTGGATGGTAACACCGCGCGCGGTATTGAGCCATTGCATTGAGGCTATACGGACCATACGGGCAGCGTATATCGGAAAGCGTGCATCGACTGGTACGATACCCGCGTGACGACAAGCCTCATGCACCTCAGTTCAGCGTGCGTCCGAGGCCGGTGGGAGGGTGCTGGCTCGCATTGCCGTGTCGGTTCAGACGATGTCGAGCGGCAGGTGACGAACTTCTCCGGCACAGAACTTTATGGATGAGGTTTTTGGCAGCCACAGCTATCGGACGTTGACCCAGACGCTCTTTTCTTGGGTCAATTCTCGCATCACAGCAAAACCCATTTCGCGTCCGTAGCCGCTGTTCTTATAGCCGCCGTAGGGCGCCATCGAGCTGACCGCACCCCAGCTGTTGACCCACACATTACCGGCCTCAAAGGCTTGCGCCGCCCGCATCGCTCGGCCGATGTCGCGGGTGATCACGGATGCGGCCAAGCCGTAGGGACAATCGTTAGCAAGTGCCAAAACCTCGCCTTCTTCATTGAATGTGAGCACCGAAAGGACGGGCCCGAAGATTTCCTCGCGCGCGATTTTTATCGAATTCTGTACCTGGTCGAAAATCGTCGGGCCGACGAAGTGACCTCTCTCCAGCCCCTTCGGCACCTCCGCACTATAGACCAGTTTGGCATCGCTCTTGCCGCTCGCGATATAGCCCTGCACGCGTTCCTTCTGCCTCGCGGAGATCAGTGGGCCCATGGTCGTTGTCGGATCCATCTGATTGCCGAGTTTGACGCGCTTAGCGTGATCGATCACTTTCTCAAGCACTTTGTCATGGATCTTCTCGTGCAGGAACAACCGGGAGCCCGCGGTGCAGACCTGGCCCTGGTTGCTGAAAATCGCCATTGCGGCGATTTGCGCCGCCTGATCGGCGGGCGCATCATCAAAGACGATGACCGCGCTCTTGCCGCCGAGCTCGAGACCGACGGGTTTGAGCGTATCGGCAGCCGCCGCGGCAATGCTCTTGCCGGTCACCGTGCTTCCGGTGAACATCACCTTGGCGACCATGTGATGCGCGACCAATGCCGCTCCAGCGACCGCACCGTAGCCAGGCACGATATTCACCACGCCTGCCGGAATGCCGGCCTCGATGATCAGCTTACCAAGATACATGACGGACAAGCACGCCTGCTCCGCAGGCTTCACGACGACGGTGTTACCTGCGGCGATGGCCGGCGCTATTTTCCAAATCGCCTGCAACAGGGGATAGTTCCAAGGAATGATCCCACCGATCACGCCAAGCGGCTCGCGTAACGTCATATTCACATATGGACCGGGAACTGGAATTGTCTCACCCTGAATTTTGGTTGCCATGCCCGCGAAATATTCCAGCGCGTCGATCGCGGTCACGGCGTCGATAGCTTTGGAATCGCGAATCGGCTTGCCAGCATTGAGCGACTCGAGCTCGGCGAGTTTGCCAGCGTTAGCTTCGACCAGTTGCGCAAGCTTCATGAGAAGCTTGGCGCGAGCCCCTCCGGTTCTCTTTTTCCAGGCCGGAAAGGCGGCGAGCGCGGCCCGCACCGCCGCTTCTACGTCCTCCTCGTCGCATTCGGCCAAATAGGCAATGATCTCGCCGTTGCCTGGATTAAAGGTCGGGAACGTCTTGCCGCTTGCAGCGGGACGGAACTCGCCGTTGATCAAAGCCCCCCACGTCTCGACGTTCACTTTCGCGCTCGGTTGCAGTTGAGCTTCGGTCATGCGTTGTTCCTTCCGAATTGTCGCGGATCAATTGCGCAATACGCCGGTCTTATCGACCTCTTTGCGCAATACCTCGATTCCCTCCTTTGTCGGAGGGGCCACGGTTTCGACATTCTTCGTAGTCTTCACCTCGAACCCGGTATTGGCCCTGATGTCATCGACGGTAACGCCAGGGAACAATCTCGCAAGTCGCGCTTCGAGCGTATCAGGGTCGAAATCGAAGATGCATTTGGGCGTCACGATCCATTTCGGACCATCCCCATAGAACTCGTTCTCGCGGCAATTCTTTTTGCCGGGGTGCGAAATGAAGTCGACCTTCTCCACCAACCGCCGCTTGTCGTGCGCGGTCAGGAACACATAGGTGTCGCGCACGCCCACGGCAATGTCGTTGATGCCGATGGTGCCTGGTCCGCGGAATGTCATCTTCCCGGGCGTACCAAGGCCGATCATGTTGGTGTTGCCCCACTTGTCCGCCTGGATGCCGCCGACGAAAAACTTATCGGCAAACCAGAAGTGGTTCACGTCGCGGAACTCGCTCCCTTCCGTGTAATAGGCGCGGCCGCCCGGCGCGCCGTAGAAAAGGTAAGTGTCGGGATGATCGTGGACGGATTCCGCGTAACGGATCAGCTCGTAACCTGTGGACGTTTTGGGCAATTCACCGATCTCGACGTCAACGACATTGCACAGCATCACACCACCGCCAAGCTGAAGCTTCAGATTGGGTGCATGCGTCTTCTGCGCTAGCATGGTGGCAGCGAAGAAAATCTCGGTGTGCGCGCCCGATGTAACTTTGTCGGTGTCCTTGATCTCGCGCGCGAAGACCACCGCCATCAACTCCTTCCAGGAATACTCGGCCATGTCCTCAAATCCTCTGATGTGCTTCCAGTGTAGTCGGGTGCGGGACTACCAAGTGACGATCGGGTGAGTGTAGAGGCCCAACAGCTTTCGGATGCCGACGTTTTCTAGATAGTCATAATGGTCGCCCGGCCCGTACACGTGGCGCTGCAAATAGTCTTTCCAGGTCCCGTCGTCGCCTTTGCGGTTGGCCTCACTGCACCTCACGTAATCTTGGATGAATTCCACGTCTTCTTTGTAGAATCCGTGCGCCGCGTATGGATGACCGCCATAGGGCGCCTCCACCACGCAATCGGCATAGGCAATAGTGGTCATGGGACGCACCAACGCAAAAGCGGTTGATTGAGAAGTCCATATGGACCACATTGATATCCTTCTGGATCAGGATCGGGTCCGTTGGTGCCTTGACGAAACAGCCGAGCAAACCGAGCCGATCGACAAAGCTCAATCCGAGGTCGATCGCCAAGTGACAACGCTGTCCATTCCGGCTCGCCTCAAACGCACCGGCAAGGAGATGCGGATCATCGTCGACGATGGGTCAGAGCCCACAACTCCCGACACCGGACTTGTGCGCCTTCTCGTCCGAGCCAACGTAATCCGCGATAAGCTTCTCTCGGATCGAAGCCTGACCTTCGAGGAAATTGCGAAGTCCGAGGGCGTCGTTCCGTCCTATGCAACGCGGCTGTTCCGTCCCACGCTCCTGGCACCCGATATCGTAGGCGCGATTCTAACCGGCAGACATCCGCCCGAACTGACGGCCCGCAGGCTCATGGACGACACGCGGTTACCGCTCGATTGGAACGAACAGCGGCAACGTCTCGGATTTGAATCGGCTCATTGAGGGGTCTGGTTGGCGGAGGCGAGGTTGATTCGAACAAACCACAAATCGGGCCGCCGCCGTGGACACAGCACGATAGGTACCACACGTTCTAGCCAGTCACCTGCGGCACACATCTGTATTTGCGTGCCAGCATACATGTGCCGCTGTTCATGCGGTGCGGTCGCGCCGTCGCCGCGTGCGCCTCTTTCGGGCCCGAACGACATCGACCCTTTTACGTTCGCGCTTGATCGGCGACGTGCGTGACGGCCTGTTCTGTTTTGCCACCACAGCCTCCGGTTCGTTTGCCGCCGTGGGCTTCAATTCGGCACGCGCCTCGCCCGCCTTCGTCACCTTGGTCCGCGTGGACCGCTCGGGCGCGGCAGAGGTATCGAAACTGGCAGTCTCGGCCATCTCAAGCCCGAACAGGGCAGCGACATCGCCGTGGTCGAGCACTTTCGCACCATAGGGCGTCGCATTCGATAGCAGAAGATCCGTTCCGGCACCCGCGATCAGTTCGTTTTCGTCGACGCCGCGCAGCACGAAGAGAAGCTGAGGCTTCTCGTCAAGCCTGGCGCCGACACCGTAGAGCGCCGCCGCCACGTGCTTGCACATGTCGGCCCAGTCCGGACAGCTACAGGACAGCTTGATCTCAGCCGGCGATGGGAACAGGCCGTCACCCTTCCGACAAACCCGATCCATAACGCCCTTGGCCAAACGGCCCTGCAGCAGCTCGACCAGTGAATCGATCGTTCCTGCACAATCGCGACAGATCGCCCTCCAGCGAGAAGTTTTGACCGGCGAGATGGCGATCTTAATCTTGTAGAGATCGGAACCAGCGACCATCGCGGCGACTTCACCCCTGGCGATCTGCAGGTCGACGACGGAACCATTGCGGAGATAGGTCCGCCCGCGCGGCAAGCGGTTCTCGTAGTCACTATAGCGTTCGAGGTTGGTGCACCAAGCCTGGCCCCAGAAACTCTTGGCAATCGTGCGGCTTTCGATCTTCACGGGAGCGATGGACCGACCCCGTTTCTTCAGCTTGGCGACCTCGCGCTCCGCCTGGCGGCGCTTCTTG
>WNFI01682174.1_pt1 | contig 16778 bp, 16 predicted proteins | sample 5400471 | NCBI WGS metagenome assembly WNFI01 (sample SAMN13153348, study PRJNA577476) | soil metagenome | isolation source: 100 cm saprolite on Douglas fir-dominated hillslope | place: USA:California | collected 2013-09-17 | reverse complement strand
GCCGAAGCCCTGCCCTGGCTGCTACTGGCGGACTGAAGCCGGGAGCCTTACTTGTCCTCGAGCGATGCTCGCATCCCGCCGGCGTAGAGCTCCAGCAGGCTGACGGAGTTGAGCAGCGCGGTCGCCGTCGACACGTTGGTGGCGATGGGGATGTCGTGCACGTTGCAGACGCGCATGACCGCTTCGACGCCGGGCTCGTGCGGGCGGGGCGTGAAGGGGTCGACCAGGAAGATCACCGCCGAGACGTTGCCAGAGGCCACGCACTGGGCGATCTGCCGGTCACCGCCGTCGAGACCGGATCGCATGCACTCGACCTTCAGGCCGACCATCTGCTGCAGCATCCTGCCGGTGGTCCGGGTGGCTACCAACCGGTAGGCGGCCAGCACGTCGCGGTAGCAGACGGCGAGGTCGATCAGCTGGATCTTCTTGTGGTCGTGGGCAACCAGGGCCAGCCCAGGCCGAGCCAGCAACCCGTCGGCGGCCTCCTCGGGCGACCACTGGCCGGGAGCCGCCAGCAGAAGCTCGGCGGCCATCAGCGAGTCGCCTGGGTTGCCGTCATCGCGGGTTTCACGCTATCAACGCCCGGTCCGGTTGCGGTGACGGTGCGGCCAAAAATTGATGAGGCGCGGGTTAAATCTCGATGCGCCTCATCTTGGCGGCGGAATGTACCGAGCGGAGATGATCTCGCCATCCTCTACCTGGAGCTGCCAGGTCGAGGCCTTACTGCCGCCGGCATCCGCCGGGGTGACAAGCCCGCGCCGGATGACGTGCGCCACCAGGTCGTCGACGATGTCCCCGTGAGTGCTCAACGCCGCCCTTGGGCCGGGTGCGGTGATCAGGTCTAGAGCCTGGCTGAACGGCGTGCCCTCGACCAGGCGCTCCTCGTCCTCGATCGACAGCCCTAGCCGCTGCGCCAGCGGCTCGAGTGTCTGGCGGCAGCGCAGGTACGGACTGGAGAGGAGGCGCTCGACGCCGCCCAGTGCCTCGGCGAGCGCGGCGGCTTGCTTCCAGCCCTTGTCGGTGAGCGGGCGCAGCCGGTCGTCGCCAGACCAGCCGGAGCGGTCGCCGGCGTGCGCGTGCCGGACGACGTAGACGGTTATGTGACCAGGTCGGCCCGGCGAAGCAGCTCCTGGTCGTGGTCGTAGGAGAGCTTGCGGGCGGCGTCCTCGAACTTGAGCCAGCGCATCCGGTCGACCTCCTCGGTGGCCTTGAAGGCCCCCCCGATGGATCGCATCAGCCAGTACCAGACGACTTTCTCGCGGCCTCGGCGATCGACGTATTCGATGATCCCCAGCGACCGGGCGATCATGCACTTGAGCCCGGTCTCCTCTTCGACCTCGCGGAGGGCCGCCGCTTCGAGGCCCTCGTCCGCCTTGAGCTTGCCCTTGGGGAGCGACCAGTCGTCATAGGCGGGCCGGTGGATCAGCGCTATCTCGACCTCGGCCTCCTCGGTGTACCGGTAGACGACCCCGCCCGCGGCCCGGACCACGTCGCGCGGGTCCGAGGTCATCTTGATGGCGGCCTCGACCTCCTCCCAGAGGTGGAGGTCGACCTTGATCTCAGGCAACGTCCAACCAGCCGTACATCTTCTTCTGGTGGAGCTGCTTCCAGGCCGCCGGCCAGCGCCGCCGGGCCTTGCGCGCGAACCCGTTCTGGGCTTCGTGGAGGGCGCCGGCGAGAAATGCCGTAGACGGGCTCATCTGGCTGGAGGCGTCGGTGAGCCAGGCCGCCGACACCACCGCGTCATTGAAATCGCCAAGCGTCTGCTGAAGCGCCGACACGGCCTCGGCGAACCGGGCCGCATCCACGCCGACGGCCGGCGCCGAGGCCTCGGCGGCGTAGCGGCAGCGCTTGGCCTCGATCCGGACCGCGTGCAGGCGCGCGTCATCTGGGTGCTTGTCGAGCTTCTTGACGGCGCGGCTGAGCCTGCGCCAGGTTCCCTTGACGATCATCGGCAGAAACTCGTCGGCGGGCGCGCCGGCCACGTCTGAGAGCGGCGGATCCTTGGCCAGCCGGGTGACCGCATCGACCAGGGCGGCGTACCTGGCCTCGTTCATCGCCGTGAGCAGGTCCATCTGGGCCCGCGACTTCTGCCGGCTCAGCTGCCCCAGGATCTGCTTCTGGTCGTCGTTGGGCTCGCCGGCGTCCAGGAACGGCCCGAGGCGGGCTTGGAGGATGTCGGCATCACGTACGGTGCCCAGCAGGTCGCCCAGCCAGCCCAGCTCCCGCCGGACCGAGGCCACCGCTTCGGCGTCGAATAACACCTCGAAGGTGTGCTCCACCAGCCGCTCGATGGTCGCCCGCAGCGCCAGGCTGATCGCCTCTCCCGCGGTGGGACCGACCACCGTGGCGGTGAGGTCGATCTCGGGCACCGTCTGGGCCGGCCGCCGGCGCGGTGTGGCCGGGGTGCTAGGGCCTCCGGTCCGCGGCGGCGGAGGGATGGCGGCGAGGCGGGGACGCGGGCCCTTGGGCTCAAGCATTGCTGCTCGAGAACCCCGGGTGTGACTGCCGCTGAGCGGTGTCCTGGAGGTGACGTTGGGCGTTGAACCCGGTGACTGTGGGCACACGATGCCATGCGCCCTCGGCGTCGAGCTCCCAGGCCATGGAGTCATCCAGACGGCTGGCCTCAAGGATCTCGTCGAGCCTGGACTGCAGGACCTCGTCGATGACCGGCACCACCACCTCCACGCGACGGTCCAGGTTTCGCGGCATCATGTCGGCGGAGCCGATGTAGAACTCGGCGCCGCGGGCGTCGCTGCCGAAGCGATAAATCCGCGAGTGCTCGAGGAACCGGCCGACCAGGGACCGGACCGTGATGTTCTCGGAGAGCCCGGCGACGCCCGGCCGCAGGCAGCAGATGCCGCGGACGACCAGCTCCACGGTGGCCCCGGACTGGGAGGCGGCGTAAAGCGTGTCGATGATCTCCGGGTCGACCAGGCTGTTCATCTTCATCACGATGCGGCCGTCCTCGTGAGCCGCCTCGGCGCGGATCAGCTCGACGATACTGGCGCGGAGGTTGCCGGGCGCGACCAGCAGGCGCCGCCAGTTCTCCTGGCGGCTGTAGCCGGTGAGATGGTTGAAGAGGTTGGTCAGGTCAGAGCCGATGGCTGGGTCGCAGGTAAGCAGCCCCAGGTCCTCGTAGACGGTGGCTGTCTTGGCGTTGTAGTTGCCGGTGCCGATATGGGCGTAGTGGCGGATGGCGTCCTCCTCCTGACGGACGACCAGCAGGATCTTGGCGTGGGTCTTGAGTCCGACCAGGCCGTACACGACGTGCACGCCGGCCTCCTCCAGCGCCCGGGCCCAGCCGATGTTGGCCTGCTCGTCGCCCCGCGCCTTCAGCTCCACCAGGGCGACCACCTGCTTGCCCGCCTCGGCGGCGCGGATAAGGGAGCGGATGATGCCGCCTTCGGCGCCTGCGGTGCGGTAGAGGGTCTGCTTGATCGCCAGGACGTCGGGGTCGCGGGCCGCCTGGGCCACGAACGCCTCGACCGAGGTGGCGAAGGAGTCGTAGGGGTGGTGGACTAGGACGTCGCCCTCGCGGAGGACCCGAAAGAAGTTGGCGCCCCGCCCGTTGGCGCCCAGCGCCAGCCGGGGCTGGGTTGTACCAACCCAGGGGTCGTCCTTGAGGTCGGGTCGGTCCAGCGCGTGCAGCGTCCACAGGGCGCCCAGGTCGAGCAGCCCGTCGGCGACATAGACCTCGTCGGGGCCGATCTCCAGCTCACGACGCAGCAGCTCCAGGATCTCGTCTGACATGCCCCGGTCGACCTCCAGGCGGACGACGTCGGCGAAGCGGCGATGACGCCGGAGCTCGATCTCGATGGCCGCCAGCAGGTCGTCGGCTTCGTCCTCTTCGAGCTCGAGGTCGGCGTTGCGCGTTACCCGGAAGGGATGGTGGGTGACCACCTTCATTCCCGGGAAAAGGGAATCGAGGTGGGCAGCGATGACCTGCTCGACAGGGATGAAGCGATCGCCGTCGGGCATCACGATGAACCTTGGCAGCAGCGGCGGAACCTTGACCCGCGCGAAGCGGTTCTTGCGCTTGCCCGGCTCCCGCACCAGCACGGCCAGGTTCAGGGAGAGGTTCGAGATATAGGGGAAGGGGTGCGCGGGGTCGACCGCCAGCGGCGTGAGGACCGGGAAGATGCGGTCCTCGAAGAGCCGCCGCAGCCAAGCGGCGTCCTCGCCCTCGAGGTCGGCCGCGGTGACCATGCGGATGCCGCTCTCGTTGAGGCGCGGCACGATCTCGTTGCTGAATACAGCGGTCTGCCGGGCCACGCACTCCTCGACGCCCTCGCGGATGTGGTGCAGCTGCTCGGCTGCGGTCATGCCGTCGGGTGAGGTGGCGCCGACGCCGGCGCCGATCTGCTCGGTCAGGCCGGCGACGCGAACCTGGAAGAACTCATCCAGGGCCTGGCTGGCGATGGCCAGGAACTTGGCTCGCTCCAGCAGCGGCACCGAGGCATCCTCGGCCTGGGCCAGCACTCGCTTGTTGAAGTCAATCCAGGAGAGCTCGCGATTGATGTAGCGGAGCTGGGCGGCGGGGGAGGGTGCCCTCCGCCGGGGTGCCGTGCGGCCGTTTCGCCCGCTTTGCGGGATGGTCGCCGTACTCACCGTGGCCTTCTCAGCCACGAGGGTCCGCCGTCAATCCAGAATCCGCCGTCAACAGTAGGCCTCCATCGCAAAGGTGCCGCTGCGGCTGAAGCTGTCCAGTGCCGCGCGGCGAAGCCAAGTCTAACCCGCCAGGGTGTCAGCGAGGGTTGGCGGCGGAGTCCTCGCGGTCGGCGCGGTAGCCGACGCCGCGCACGGTGACGATCTCGAACGGGGCGCGGCCGGCGAACTTCTGGCGCAGCCACCTGACGTGGACGTCGACGGTCTTGGCGTCGCCGACATAGTTGTACCGCCAGACCTGCTCCAGCAGGTAGCGCCGCGAGTGCACCCGCCCCGGGTGGGCCAGGAAGAACGACAGCAGGTCGAACTCGCGAGCGGTGAGCCGCACCTCCTCGCCATCCAGTGTGACCCGCCGGGCGGGACGATCGAGAACCAGCCCGCCGATGGTCTCGACCTCGGGCATCTGGGCCTCGGCCGTGCCGCTGCCGTTGCCCCGGCGCATCACCGCGGTCATCCTGGCGAAGAGCTCCTGCAGCCCGAAGGGCTTGGTGATGTAGTCGTCGGCGCCGACCCCCAGCCCCAGTACCTTGTCCAGCTCCTGGTCCTTGGCGGTGAGCATGATGATCGGCACCGGGCTCTCCTGGCGCATGATCCGGCAGACCTCGAAGCCGCTCATTCCCGGCAGCATCACGTCCAGCAGGATGATGTCCGGGCGGCTCGAGCGAAAGGTGCGGAGCGCCTCCTCGGCGGTCTTGGCCTCGCTGACCCGGTACCCCTCGCGGGAGAGGTTGAAGCGCAGGGTGTCGCGGATGTTGGACTCGTCCTCGACCAGCAGGACGGCTTTGTTGGCGACTGACACGACTCGCTCCGCTCCTCAGTCGAGCTCGACGACCTGGCCGGAGTCGAGGAAGACGATGTCCTCGGCGACATTGGTGACCCGGTCGCCAATGCGTTCCAGGGTGTGGGCGACGTTGAGCAGGTGCTGGATGGGCATCACGTGGTCGGGGTCGCTTTGCAGGGCCGAGAGCTGCTCCGCGAACACCTTGCGATAGAGGCGGTCGATGGCATCGTCGCGCTTGGCCACCTCCTCGGCGAGCCTGGCATCGACAGCGATGAAGGCGGTCAGGATGTCGTGGACCTGCTTCTCGACCAGGTCGCCCATCTGGCCGAGCTCGACCAGGGTGGCCTCGGAGTCGGTGGGGGGTGGCTCGGCGGTGAGCTTGCGCGATCGCTTGGCGATCCTGGTGGCGTAGTCGCCCATCCGCTCCAGCTCGGCGCCGATGTACTGAAGTCCCAGCAACAGTCGCAGGTCGCGGGCCACCGGGGCCTGGGTGGCGATCACGGTGAAGACCTCCTCGCGGAGCTGAAGGTGGAGCTCGTTGATCTTCTCGTCGCCTTCGATCACCGCCGTCGCCTGTTCCCGGTCCCGTCGCAGCAGCGCCTGGACGGCATTGCGGATGGCGTGCTCCACCAGCGCCCCCATCCTGCTGGCGGTCGCCTGCACCTGCTCCAGCTCGAGCTCGAATTGAGTTCGTGGCATCAGCCGAACCTCCCAGTGATGTAGTCCTCGGTCAGCTTGTTCTGCGGCCGGTTGAAGATGTCCACCGTGCGACCGGTTTCCACCAGCTCCCCGTAGCGCTCCGGCGCCATCATGAAGAACGCGGTGTAGTCGGAGGCGCGGGCCGCCTGCTGCATGTTGTGCGTGACGATAACGATGGTGTAATTCTCCTTCAGGTCGCGCGCCAGCTCTTCGATCTTCAGGGTGGCGACGGGGTCCAGGGCGGACGCCGGCTCATCCATCAAGATGACCTCGGGCTCCACGGCCAGCACGCGCGCGATAACCAGCCGCTGCTGCTGACCACCGGAGAGTCCCAGCGCGGATCGCTTGAGGCGATCCTTGACCTCGTCCCAGAGCGCCGCCTTGCGCAGGCTGGTCTCCACCACCTCGTCCAGCTGGAAGACCATGCCGACTCGCTGCCGGAGCCCCACCACGTCGACCTTGCGGCCGACTATGTCTTCGCCGTCGAAGAGGATATGGCCCTCGACCCGAGTTGACGGCACCAGGTCATACATCCGGTTGAAGACCCGGATGAAGGTGCTCTTGCCGCAGCCTGAGGGCCCGATGATGGCCGTGATCTGCTTCTCCGGCACCGCCAGGCTGACGTCTTTGAGAGCCAGGAAGTCACCGTAGAAGAAGTTGAGGTTCCTGACCTCGATCTTGGTTTCAGGCTCCGCCTCGATGCCCGTGGTGGTGACCGCGCTCAAGTGCCGGAAACCCTGCGCACGACCGCCCGGCCGAGGAAGCGCGCGCCCAGGTTGAAGACCAGCACCCCCAGCACCAGCACCGCGGCGATACCGTCGGAGATCAGAGGGGAGTCAGGCACACTCGCATCCTGGCGTAGGTTGAACAGTGCAACCGCCATCGTCGCTCCCGGGGCGAAGGGGTTGAGGTTGAAGAAGTGCCGTGTCTCGGCGCTGCCCCCGGCGGTGTAGAGCAGGGCGGCCGCCTCGCCGAACGCGCGCCCGCTGATCAGTATCAGCCCGGTGATGAGGTTGGGGAGGGCAGCCGGCACGAGGACGCGGTAGACCGTCTGCCAACGGGTGGCGCCTATTCCGAGGCTGCCCTCGCGCAGCGCCGAAGGCAGGCTCCGGATCGAGTCCTCGGCGATGCGAACGGCATAGGGGAGGTTGATCACGGTGAGGGCCAGGGCGCCACCCAGACGGGTGAATCCCCAGTGGGTCTGCTGAACGAAGAGCAGGAGGCCGAAGAGCCCGACCACGATCGAGGGCAAGGTGGCGAGCGTCTCGATGGCCACGCTGACCGCGTTGGTGATACGCCCTGGGGGTGCGAACTCCGCCATGTAGATGCCGGCGGCGAGCCCGATCGGCCCGCTGATCAGGAGCGAGAGCACCAGGATATAGACCGAGTTGAAGAGGAAAGGGGCGATCCCACCGCCGGCCTCCACCGACTTGGGCGGGCTGGTGATGAAGCGCAGGTTCAACTCCGGCCAGCCGGCGACCAGCAGGCGCAAGACCACCGCCGCCAGCAGCACGATCAGGAACACCGCCGTCAGCCGGATCACCCCGGTCATCAGGCGGTCGACCAGGTAGGCTGATGTCCTGGTCGCCCGACGCGCGGTTGGGCTGGCGCTCACAGCTTGGCCTCGAAGCCGCGCGACGCGCGGCGGATGATGATGATCAGCGCCAGGCTGACCAACAGCAGCAGCAGGCCGAGGGCATAGAGGGCGTGGACCAGTACCGGGTAGAGCGCTCCGTTGCCGAGGTCGACGGAGATCGACGTTGTCATCGTGGACGCCGGTCCGAAGAGCTTGGTCGGGAAACGCTGGATGTTGCCGACCACCATGGCAACCGCGAGCGCCTCGCCGAGCGCCCGTGCCACCCCCAGCACGATGCCGGTGGTGATGCCGGCGCGGGCCGCCGGCAGGATTGTCTTCCAGATCGTCTGCCACCGGGTCGCACCAAGCGCGTATGAGGCCTCGGGAAGCGACGGGTGGACGTTGCGGATGGCGTCAGCGGACAGGGTGGTAACTGTCGGCAGGATCATGATCGAGAGCACCACCGCGGCCGCCGCCACCGAAAGCCCGGTGCCGCCGCCGTTGAGGTGGCGCATGACCGGAACCACGTTGGTCAAGCCCACCCAGCCGTAGACGACCGATGGGATGCCTACGAATATCTCCAGCACCGGGCGCAGGACCCGATCACCGAACTGCCTGTCCGTCTGCTCGATGAAGAGCGAGGCGCCCAGCGCCAACGGGGTGGCGATGATGATCGCCAGCCCGACGATCACCAGCGAGCCGCCGATGATCCCTGCGGCCCCGTAGTCGGGGCAGGCTGCGACCGTCCCAGCGGAGAGGTGCCCGCAGGCAAGGCCCTGGGGCACGACGGCGTAGGGGGTCCAGTGGTCGACGAAGAGGAAGCGCAGTGGATTGATGTAGTCGAAGATGCCGAAGCTCTGGCCGGCGACGAAGGCGTAGACGGCCACCAGGACGAGGACGGCGAAGCCGGCGGCGGCAGCCAGTAGGTAGCGCGCCGCGCGGTCGCTGAGCAGCCGGCGGTTGGCGCCGGAGGCCCCGGCCGGGTCCGCTTGTGGCGAACGCGGCCGGGTCACCGACACGGTCATGTAGTCGATGAACGCCTTGGTAACGCCGGTGGCGGCGCCGAGTGTGTACATGTGCTCATGGAACCATAGCGGGAAAGTGCCGTTCTCCACATTGGCGATGGTGGGGTCGACTCCACCGAACTTCAGCTTCTTGACGGTGCTGGTCGGCTTGATGTCGCCGAGACCGGCATACCCGATCGCTCCCGGTGTGGACCCGACCAGCTGGACCACGCCGCCGCCACTGGGCTGCGGCTGCATCGCCGACCCTTCGGCGTCTGGGGCCATGACGATCTTGTCGAAGCCCTTGCGAGTTCCCGAGCTGGCCGGGCGCCCGATCAGCACGATCGCCTGGTTGGAGCCGCCAACGCCGCTCCAGTTGGTGATCCTGCCGGCGAAGATGTCGTGGACCTGCTGCTTGGTGAGGTTGGAAACGGTCTGGTTGGGGTCGGCGATGACCAGGAAGGCACTCACCGCGACCTGGTGGTCGACCAGCTGGTCGGCGTTCGTGAGGCCGGTGGCCGAGCTCGTGGGAAAGTCGGACATGCCGATGTTCACCGCGCCCGAGGCGACCTGGCTCAGGCCGGTGCCGCTGCTGGTCGGCGTGTGCTGGACGGTCGCGTTGGGGTTGGCGGCTTCAAACCCGTCCTTGGCCGAGGCGACCAGGGGATCCAGGGCTGACGACCCATTCAGGGTCACAGTTCCGCTCACCGGTGACGGGCTCGGTGATGCGGTGCTGGTGGTCGTGCTGCTGCTGCCGCAGGCAGCGAGGAACAACACCGCGCCGGATACGAGCGCGGTCACAAAATGGCGTCTCAAGATTCACTGCCCTCCAGTTTGACCCGCTCGGGCCTCTCGGTTAAGACAGGCGTGGGGTGCGGCTTGGGCGCCGCCCATATGAACCCCATACGGGGTCGAGGCTAGGTTCCGACCGGTTAACCGCGAGCGTTGCGCAAGTTAAATATCGATTAACCATCCCTACAGAAACGGCGCCGGCCGGTGACCCTAACGATCTGAGGGCGACACCCCGTGTACGCGCTCGAGGGGCACGAACCCGGCCCTCTGGACCGCGTCGCTGTCCTGCCATTTCGCGGCCGTCATGAACTCGATGAATGTCGCGACGGCGCCCTTGGCCGGACCCAGCGTGTAGAGGTGGATATGGAACCAGAGTGGATAGGTGCCGCGCTCCACGTTCAGCACGGTCGGCTCGACCCCGTCAACCTGCAGCCGGCGGACGGTGTCCGTCGCCTCCAGGTCTGAGGCGAGTAGGAAACCGACAGCGCCCGGGGTCGTCGAGACCAGCTGGGCGACTCCCCGCGACGTCGGCTGCGCCAGTATCGCCGGCGCCTGCGGGCTCCCGGCCATGGCCAGCTTGTCAAGGGCCCGCCGGGTGGCGGACTGTACCGGAGGGCCGACAAGGGTGATCGCCCTGTCCATGCCACCGAGCTGGTTCCAGTTGGTGTACTTACCGGCGAAAAGGTTGCCCACCTGCTGCAGGCTGAGGTCGCCCACCCTCTGGTTGGGGTCGGCAATGATGAGCACCCGGTTCACGCCGACGAGGCGATCGACAAGCTTGTTGGCGTCACCTGGCGCGAGCGCTGCGGCTTTCGGATAGTCGGCCAGGCTGGCGCTGACCGACCCTCCCAACACCGCCGACAGCTCCCCACCGATGGGACTGGCTGTTGCCTGGACCGTTGCCTGGGGGTTGGCCGCCTGAAAAGGCTGCTTTAGGGCCGTGACCAGGCGAAGGTCGCCGGGTGTCCCGACGATGGTTATGGATCCAGTCGCTGGCGATGCCGACGCCCCGATCTGGCGAGCCGGCCCCTTAGCTCAGGTTCGGCCGGGCGGGGAGGGTGAAAGTCACCCTGGTGCCGCCGCCGTCGCCGCTCTCGGCCCAGATCCTTCCTCCGTGGGCGGAGACGAGGTGCTTGCTGAGGGCGAGACCAAGGCCTGATCCGTCGCCCCGCCGGGTGCGGGCCCGGTCCACCTTGTAGAAGCGCTCGAACACCCGGGGCAGTTCGGTCGGCGGGATCCCGGGCCCATGGTCGACGACCCAGATCCGGGTCTCGTCGACGCCGTCGGCCGCCCCCACCGTCACCGGCTTGCCCTGGGGGCTGAATCGATGGGCGTTCTCGAGCAGGTTCTGCATCACCTCGGCGACCCGGACCGGGTCGGCCCTGACCCACATCGTCGCCGGCACCTCATCGGCGAGCTGCCCCTCGCCCTGGCGCGCCACCACTCGGCGCCACGTGTCGAGCACCACGGGGTGGAGGTTGAACTCGCTGATCTGGAGCTTGACCTCGCCCTCCAGGAGGGCCAGCTCTGAGACAGTCCGGAGGAGCCCCTCGATGTACCTGGCCTCCTCGGCAATCCGGGCTGCGAATGTCACCGTCTCCTGTGGCGGCAGGCCGCCGGCCAGCGTCTCCGCAGCCAGGCTCAGCGACGCGACCGGGGTACGCAGCTCGTGGGCCAGGTTGGCGACGAAGTCGGCGCGGACCGCCTCGAGTCGCCGGACCTCGGTGATGTCCAGGAAATGAAGGAAGGCACCTTCGGCGCCGAGGTGCATCCCGGACATCCGGAGAACGCTGCCGAAGTTGGCAACATCCACTTCCCATGGGCCTACCTCCCCAGCCAGGACGTCCCGTGCCCGATCCTCGATCGCCGGGCTTCGGGTGATCGCGATCAGGCTCGCGGGCAGCGAGGGCCGCTCGAAGAACCCTAGAGCCGACGGAGAAGCCTCCACCACGCGAAGAGAGGCATCGACGCGCAGCCAGACCAGCCCGGCGATGTCGAGGGCTGCCGCCATCCAATCGCTGTCGGATGAAGGCGGTCTCGTCTTGCCGGCATCGGCCGGAGCCGTCGGATGTCGCCCTGGCAGTCTCATCATCGGCAAGCGTATCGCCCCCTGGAATCCCCTAACCCCGCGATAACCTCGGAGCCCGGAGTCGGTTCGCGGCGGCCTACCTGGAGACGCTCTTGCGACCCCTGGCAGGAATCCCTTGGGCCGCCAGGAGCCCGGCCCCGACGGCGCCCGAGAGGTCGCCAAGCTGGGTCGGCAGCAGCGCCGGCGGGCGGTCCCGAATCAGCCCGAGCCGGTCGCCCAGGCCGCCGCCGATGATGATCGCCTGGAGGTCGAGCAGGTTCTGAGCCGAGGCCAGCGAGATGCCGAGGGCCCACACGGCGTCGTCGATGAGGCCGGCCGCCAGCTTGTCACCGCGCTCCAGCGCCTCGGCCATCACCCCACTGGTGATGCGGTCACGCCCTTTCTCAGCCATCAGCTTGAAGAGGATGGTCTTGTGGCCGCGGAGCACCAGTTTCTGCGCCCGCAGTTCCATGCTGGCGCGGCCCGCGTAAGCCTCCAGGCAGCCGCTGCGGCCGCAGCCGCAGGGCCTGCCGCCGTTCTTGACCACGGTGTGCCCGATCTCGCCGGCGGCTCCCTGGCCGCGTCGGAGGACCCCGTCCAGGATCAGTCCGCCTCCAACACCGGTGCCGACGAAGACCCCGAGGAAGTCCCGGTACGGCCGCCCGGCGCCCGCCCGGTGCTCGCCCACCATAGCCGCCCTGACGTCGTTGTCGATGACCACGGGCACACCGCCGAAGGCCTCCGAGATGCGCGTCCCGAGCGGGTAGCGCCGCTGGAAGCCGGCGATGTTGGGCGCCTTGATGACATCCCCGGTGGCCTGGTCGTATACGCCGGGGAAGCCGACGCCGATCCCCTGAAGCTGCTCCGGTTTGATCCCGGCCGCGGTGGCCGCCGCCGCAACCGTCTCCACCACCGCCTTCAGTACTGCCGCCGGTCCGCCTTTGGGTGTGGGCAACCTGGTGTGGCCGACAGCCCTGGCATCGCGAATGATCGCAGTCTCGATCTTGGTCCCGCCCATGTCCCCTCCGGCCGTCAGCGTCACGCCGATAGGGTATCCGCAATTCAGCGTCAGGGTGTCCGCCAACGCTTAACCTCCGTGTAACCCGCCCTTGTGCCGGTGTCGTCTAGGCTCCGTTGGTATTCACCCCCACCCCAGGACGAGGGATCGGTTACCGCCGATCCCTCCTCCGTTTGAGGGCCGTGTCAGGGCTGGAAAGCATCGGTATCGGGGTGACCAGCGGTTTGCCGAATTGCCGCCACGGGTATCTCATATACAGAATGGCGACCGCACCCCCCGACTACTACCAGGTGCTGGGCGTGCCCCGCAGCGCCAGCGAGAAGGAGATCAAGAGTGCCTTCCGCAAGCTGGCGCGCAAGTACCACCCGGACGTCAACCAGGGTGATGCCGATGCCGAGGCGCGCTTCAAAGAGATCAACCACGCCCATGAAGTGCTCAGTGACCCGGAGAAGCGCAAGAGGTACGACGAGCTGGGATCGGACTGGGAGCACTACGACGCATGGGAACGTGCCGGCCGGCCGGGCCAGCCACCGTTTGGTGCGGGGCCCCAGGTCCGCTACCAGTCGATGTCGCCGCAGGAGTTCGAAGACCTCTTTGGCGGCAGCGGCGTCGGCGACCTGTTCGGCGGCATGTTCGGCCGCACCGCAGGGCGATCCGCCGGCTTCGGGTCCGCGCCTCAGGCGCGTGGCGAAGACGTCGAGGGCTCGACCGAGATCAGCCTCGAGGAGGCCTACCACGGCACCACCCGCACCATCGAGATGGCCACCGCGGCCGGGAGCCGCAAGGCTGAGGTCAAGATCCCTGCCGGGATCCGTGACGGCTCCAGGGTGCGCGCCGCCGGCCAGGGGGTGCGCGGTGCCCGCGGGGGCGCCGCCGGGGATCTCTTCATACGCGTTCGCGTCCGCGACGACAAGCTCTTCACCCGTGAGGGAGACCACGTGCGGGTGACCGCCGCCGTTCCGCTGCACATCGCCATCGCCGGCGGCGAGGTCAAGGTGCCGACCCCGGCCGGCAAGACCGTGAGCTTGAAGGTGCCGGCCCACACCGAGAACGGCAAACGCCTGCGCCTGCGCGGGCTGGGGATGCCCAAGCTTCGCGGTGGCGGCCACGGCGACCTGGTTGCGGAGGTGCTGGAGCTCGCCGCGCTCCCACATCCTCACCGGGTGCTCCTGGGCATGGACGCGCTCGTACTCCTCGAGCGCCTCGGCGATGATCTCCCAGGACCGCGCAGCCACCCCGTCGATGTAAGACGCCTCGACACCCGCCGCCCGGAGCCGCTTGCTCACGGAGTCGACGGCGAAATTCCAGTTGTTGCGCGGGTCGACGCGAGCGTTGGGCGGCAGGTCGGCGGGGATCTCGATCAGGCGCTCGGGGTTGACATAGATCCTCAGGCAAGGGCGCAGGCACCGATCCACCGCCGCCCGGATGTGTGCCTCCTCACCGTCTGTGACGGCGCGCCGAAGAGCCCAGATGCCGTAGTTGACGTGGCGCGACTCGTCGCGCGTCACGGCGGTGAACCCGGCCCGGAATGCAGGCATCAGGTTGAGGTTCTTGAGCAGCCGCAGCAGCAGGCGCTGTCCGACCAGGGCCAGGATGCCCTCGATCATGAGGTGGTACGTGGTCATGCCCTCCACCCAGAGGCCGTAGTTCTTGGGGTCGACCCGCACTGCCTCGGTGGTCTTGGTGAGCTCACCCTGCTCGCCGGAACCAGCGGCTCTCCTCATCCGGGGCGGCCAGAAGGAGCGGGGACAGGGTGTCGGTGACCGCCTGTTCACCGACGAAGAAGCCCGACAGGATCTGCTCCAGCTGCTCCTGGAGGAAGGGTCCTGCTGAGTCCCAGTGGATCTTGTCGGTGCTGAAGTCGAGGCTGTGGGCCGACCATTGCTGCCGCTCCCACCTCTGGTACAGGTCGAGGGGACCGGGAAGCTCCTTGAGGAGCACGTCGATGTGGGTGTAGACGTCCTCGATGTCAAGGTCCTGGAGGCCGTCCAGCTCGGTGGTCTCGACCTTGAGCACGGTGGCGGCGTTGTCACTCATATTCGACTCCTCAGCCCACGAATTTCCTGACGGTGGCGTCAGTATTCCATCAATCGACGCCCCCTGGCAAGCCGCCGTATCGTGATGGGGTGCGCCAAACCCGGCTCCGCTCCGCTGCCGCGCTCGCGGCTGCCTGCCATCCCGAGCCGACCGTCGCCGTAACCACACTGGCGACGGTTCTCGCGGTGGGCGCCGGACGTGGCGCCGGCGCGGCGTGGGTTGCGGCAGCGGTGCTCTGCGGCCAACTTTCGGTCGGATGGGCGAACGATTACATCGACCGCGACCGCGATCGCCTTGCCGGCCGGATGTCTAAGCCAGTCGCGGCGGGCCGGGTTTCGCCCGCTCTGGTGCGCAACGCCGCGGTTGTGGCGTTGGTCCTGGCGGCGCTCCTCTCGCTGGCGTCCGGACCGCTGGCCACCGCGGCCCACCTCCTGGCATTGCTGATGGCCCACCTTTACAACCTCGGCCTCAAGTCCTCCCCTTTCAGCGTCGTCGCCTACGCCGTTGCGTTCGCACAGCTACCCGCCTTCGTAACGCTAGGACTCAGCCCTCCCCATTGGCCGCCTGCCTGGGCGGTGCTGGCCGCCGGGCTGATCGGCGCTGCCGGGCACTTCACGCAGACGCTGCCTGACCTGGAATCCGACCGGACGACGGGGATGCAGGGCCTGCCGCACCGCCTGGGCGCCCGGGGGTCGCTGGTCGCGGTCGGGCTGCTGCTGGCGGGCGGCGCGGTTGCGGCGGCCCCTGGACCTGTCGGCCACCCACCGCCGCTGGCCCTGGTGGCCCTGAGCCTCAGCCTGGCGCTGGTGGTGGCGGTGCTCGTCGCCGGCGCCCTCCAGCGCTACGAAGCGGCCTTCCACCTCACCATCGCCGCGGCCGGGGCCGCGCTGGCGACCTTCCTGGTCACCGGCCGCCCCCTCTGAAGATCACCACTGTGGCGGCCGATCCGTCCGCTTCGCGAGGCCGGCGGCTTCGATCAGCCGGCTGAGATCTCCAGCCTGGGCGCCTCCAGCTCGGGCCAGCTCTCGTCCGACTCCAACCGGGAGCGGTACGACTCGACCCGCTCGATGATGGGTTCCAGCTTGATCCCCTCGCGCTCCGGCACGAACCGGCGGAGGTAGGCAGCGCCGTCCCGCCATTTGATCATGGCACCGTTCCGGTTACGACGTTGGTAGTGGTAAAAACCGGCGGCGACCTGCACCAGGCCCTTGTAGAAGTCGCCCTCGGGATCATGGCGGTGCGGCATCCAGGCTCCCTCCCAGGCCTCGTGCGCTTCCCAGAACTCGCCGTCGTTGAAGAGCTGGACGCCGCGCTCGAGACCGTCGCCCCGGGCTTCCGGCGGCGGAGGGGTGCCGTTTACCCCTTCCCGCAGCTTCGTACCACGGCGCCAGCCGCGGATTCCCTGGGCCCGTATCTCCTCGATGGCCACCCGCCTACCTTCAGGGTGGCGGTTGACGGCCGACCCCGCCACCAGCAGGTTGGCGCCTGCCTCGGCGGCCAGGGGAGCTGTTAGAGCCGAAACTCCGCCGTCCACCTCGAGGTCCACTGCCAGCCCGCCCTCATCGATCAGCTCGCGGGCGTCGCGGACCTTGCCCAGCATCGAAGTGATGAATTTCTGGCCGCCGCGGCCGGGGTTCACGGTCATCACCAGCAGGTGGTCGACGAGATCGAGGACGTCGATCACCGCTTCCAACGGGGTCGCCGGGTTAAGCGCCACCCCGGGACGGACCCCGGCCGCGCGCATGTCCTGGAGGAGGAGGTGCAGGTGGCGGGTGGCCTCGGCGTGGACGATCACCACTTCGCACCCGGCCTCGGCGAAGGCGGCCCACTGCCGCTCCGGATGGTCGATCATCAGGTGCGCCTCGAAGGGCAGCCGGCTGGCGTCGCGGACAGCCTTGATGGGGTCGGCGCCGTGTGTGATGCGAGGCACGAAGGAGCCGTCCATGATGTCCCACTGGACGCGGTCGGCCCCGGCGGCTTCGAGGTCGGCGAGCTCCTCGGCAAGGCGCGATTGGTCGCAGTCCAGCATCGACGGCACCACCTGGGGCTTGAGCGCTTCCACACCTGAATCCTAGATGGCGAGGTGCGCTTGTGTACCATATGGACGTGCTGTGGAAGGGCAGCGCGACGCGGGG
>WNFI01019735.1_pt1 | contig 16778 bp, 21 predicted proteins | sample 5400471 | NCBI WGS metagenome assembly WNFI01 (sample SAMN13153348, study PRJNA577476) | soil metagenome | isolation source: 100 cm saprolite on Douglas fir-dominated hillslope | place: USA:California | collected 2013-09-17 | reverse complement strand
TGACCGGATTCATAGGGACCCCACCACGTGCTCGGAATTTAGCCACCAAGATGGCATACGATATTCATTGTACATCAATATTCTAGAGCTACGAGGGAGGAGGAATGATGAGGTTCTTAGACAACGCTATTTCCGCGTTCATGATAGAGCTTGTCGCAGCACCAATCGCAACGTTATTACACATGACCACAAATTTAACATCCAAGACAGCGCACTGCCGTATGCGGCCCACATGGACACATGAACCTTCCTGGAAGTCACGGTCAAGCCGCGGCTGGGGCCGTTCGTTCTCCTCGTGCACAACAATGACATGCTTAGGTGCTGAGGGAATTCGTAATGACTGAGCCTCAGTGGTGAATTCGGCTAACGTCTCTCGGACCTGTTGGGGACTAGGTGGTGGCCGATGAGAGAAGCGGACTGAGACGGTTTCGGTGTGACCTTCTATCACAGGAACGCGATTACACGAAGCTGATATGCGGAGAGGGGCATCTGCGTGGAGATCGAACGAAGTACCATCTTCAGTAAGACTACCTAGAATCTTAGCGGTCTCCCATTCCATTTTCTCCTCCTCTCCACCGATGTAGGGGACGATGTTGTCCGAGATGTCCATGCTTGGGACACCGGGATATCCTGCGCCCGATATTGACTGCATCGTCGTCACAAGGATAGCATCAAGCGGTCCGTACTTCCTCTCCAATGCTGCTAGAGGAACCACAAGTCCGGTGGTCGAACAATTCGCGTTTGTGACAATAAACCCTCGTTGGAGTGGTGGAGTTTGTACGGCACGTTGGTGAGGGATAATGGCGAAATGAGATGGATTGACCAAGGGGACGATAAGTGGTGTCTGAGGATCACGTCTATGGTTCTTTGCATTTGAGAAGATTGCGAATTCAGCTCTACGAAACGCGGACTCTATTTGAAGTAGGAGCGGATGATCAGTCGTGAAGCCAGGTCTATTGTGATTCTGTTCGAGAAGATGACTCACCAACGTCACCAGCCACATCTGCATCCAGGCCAGAGAAGATCACCAAACAACCCTGGAAGAGGTCGGGGTTGCATTCTTGAACAACAAGATCCCTGGCTGAAGCTGGGATCGGTACTGTCTGTTTCCAACGACCTTTGACTGCCTGATGGTATGGGTGTCCCGCTGATCGGCTTGAAGCACCCAATGCGTGTAGGCGGAAGTATGGATGGTCTGCAATAAGCCTGATGAATCGCTGGCCAACGGTGCCTGTAGCGCCGAGTACCCCCACGGAAACAGTGATATGCACGCGTTCAGCAGCCATAGGACTAACCACAATCCAAGTGAGCTAGATAAGGTGTTTAGACCTGTGATAGAAAGCGGCGATCGCCGCTGGAAGTTGCCTGAGGCCATATCACGTGCCCAGAGTTCCTATTGCTCATCGTACCATTGTGTTTATGTCGCAGCTTTCAGGTTAGTCGATCGCCACCGACCATGTTACATAGCCCCTGTGCCCCTGACGCGTTATTAGAGGTGGATGCAGCAGCAGCGCAACTCATCTACCCACAACATGCGCTGGCCAACACTGCGACACTTGCGAACCTCAAGTTCTTCGCAGCCTGCTTCTGCGGAGCAGTCGCAGGCGTTCTAGGCCTTGAGAACCAATACGGCTTTGCGCTCTTTGCGGCCTCATCTTTGACCACCGCTCTAGCCATCTACCTTGTGCACATTAAGGGATCTCGTGCATACGGGCCGCTCAAGAGGTCCCAAGGACAGGACGGGTGGCCCAAAATCAGCGCATTTGTGAGAGGAGGGTTGTGGGAGATTCTGAACCCCGGACAGGAGAATTTATTCTCCTTCATATTGGTTTGGACTCTGTTTTATGGTAAGACCCTCCAAGCTTCCATCCCACGAAATGGGATAGACCATCTTGCGTTTGTTCATTCCTGTTCAAATAGGCATCGTCCATGGTAAGTGGGAGTCATCATGTACAATGCGGGTGCAGCGCATCTTATAATTTCACCGTCTGACGTACATATCATAGTATATGATTGAGATATATCTGCGGCTATCGCTGCGTTGCCTGCGGCCAGCCTCGGGAATGTGTAGCGTCGCTTGTTGCTACCATAAGTACCTACATCAGCATTCATGCAGGTCTTTACAAGACTGGTTGAAATTTCTGGCTCATTCCAATGAATATTTGCCTCGTTGCCACGAGCCAGCCACGAGACCGAGTTGACCACGTTGTTGGAATTCAAACCAATTGAATACAGTTTCGAAATAAATCGCGCTTAATCGACACATCCAGGTACAGGAAAGTATCTTCCTCTCCGAATTCCAGGGCTACCATCTCCATGGCCGATCGGAACCGCTTGCTCTGAAGAGGAAGGGGAAGCTTGATACTCACGGACAGGAATTTCTTCTCTCCCTCCCCCCTTTTAAACTTTATATCCGCCTCCTCCCAAGTCCTAGCCTATCCTCCCCTCTTCAAGGCTGCGACCGTCCCTCCCCCATCGAATGCCCGCTTCTGCATACATGAATGCCTTCACACTATACGACCTTTCCGGTAGTCTCACCTCTGACAATGAGTTCAGAGATTCGGAAGCGCGTTCAGCATACTACTGTCAAGTCCTGAGGCAGAACCCTCTCTCGACGAAAATAATTCGTATGGCAGACTGGCCATTGCAGCCGCAGAGAGATCCTGCGAGCGCTTGGTTGTATTTCACTTCGGATAGCAAGATGGAAGGGTATATCAAGTTTGGGTCAAGAGAACCAACTTCGTTAGCAGAGCACCTTGCTCAAACACATCCTTCGAGCTCGTACGCCGTCATGGACGATCAATATTTTGCCGCCGTGTCTTGATATGCCTTATTCATCTCAGGTCAAGGTGGTTTACCGGACTGGACGGTCAGAGGTACAAATGGAAACCTGCTTCACGTTCACTTCATGTGAGTACTTAATGTCTCTACCGCTCGGTATGGCTCCGATATCGACCCCTGACAACCTTTGCGGTACCAGTGCTATAACGCAAATGACAAGTTACTGGCCGTTTATGAGTATGGCGTAGATGATGTCTTCTTCGCCAAGCTGGATATCAAACAAGGCGCCGAAAACATGGTGACTGAGATCATCACTACACTCTTACTGAACCGTCATAATATCCATCGCTCGTAATACCTCAATACTATTCTGCATATTCACTCGGTATGCTTGATTACCGTTGGCCCCTTTTGATCGCCAGGGAATAGCTAGCTGCGCTCGGTCCAGCTCTTCTTTTCTCACCCCTTGTTTGTCTGGTTTTCCTTGTTGAACAACTGTTGAGCACGCTGTATACGTTCCACCGTTTGCACTTCTGTATTCGTACATACGGCCTTCAATCCTCTCATAAGTCAGGGATCCGTTACGTCCAACCATATCAGATATCATGATCCTGGTATTTCGGAAGAAGGGTGTCCCCACATCAGGGGTGCTTAATCAGACACGCGAGCGAGGATCCCGCGTGCGTTCTCCGCCTTAGCAACCAGAATCAATGCTATTCGTGCCGGATATATATTACCATAAGTGTATGCATGAGACGAATTGGCCGGCTCATATTAGAACAAGATTTCAGTCAATTCTCATTGTAATCAACTAGTGTATCTGCAAGGTTTTATGACGGTGCAACTCATTTCATAGGAAGCGATAAGCCAGCTCACGGCATGTCATTCTTTAGCGTATCCAGCAACGACTGCAATCGTTCCCATTCTGGTTCACCCTCGAAACTATCTCTGGTACGACCCATAAGACCCCTCACAACGCTTCGTGCCTGGAATCGCCACTTGATCTGTTTCCCATTGGATTCGGATGTGATTTCACTCTGATCATCTGGTGATCCCACCCGTGGCCCTAGATTGCGCATCACCTCCACCAGTTCCTCAACTTGAAGCACAGCTTCACGCCAGCGATCGATATCGGTCGTAATAAATTCGCCGGCGCCAGTGCTGCAACGATATGCATTCATGTGAGCCTCCAATGCATCGCTCCACCGGCTCTGATACGTGAGGAGCCTTGCATAAGCCATAAAGATGCGCGCAGACGATATACGGGGAAGGATCGTGCGAGTAAACAGATCCAGCACCCTGGGCAAAAGAGCTTTGCCTTCATTGGGGTTTTGCGATTCCATCGGCCCGTCGGCGGTTTGTTTGTCTTCCCCATTTGGAGCTGATCGCATGACTGCGCCCACCAGCCGATCGAGCACATCCACATCAACCGCGCGCTCACCTTGCCTCTCGTAGCACTCTTCCACGATCCGGCCGACAGCACGGGTGGCCTCGGCCAGCTCGCCAACATCGACGGATACGATCATATAGTTCTGCCACATGCGCCAGTTATCCCAACTGAATTTGAGGCCTTGCTTAAGGGCACGAAAGGCCAGGACCTTATTTTCAAACGGGATAGGGTCGCTTTTCCTGAGGCTCATCGCCGGAAAAAGATCATGCTGAACAATACGAATGGATATTAATCAGCAACCAGCGAAAGGGCGTCGAAGATGTGAAGTTACTTTGTGTAATTCATCCCCCTCCCCTTCAACCCCGGTGTGTAGATGCTGACCGGCAGCCCCCATCCTCAGATACACACTAGCCAGGTTACTCCAGCTCTCTCCATCATCCTCATCGATAGTTACACACCTCGCGAACGCATCGCGAGCACCCAACCACTGTTCTTCTCGAAGGCATGCACAGCCAAGAATGAACCAAGTCCTGGAAAGTAACGGATTAATCGCGATGGCCTTCTTAAGCCATAGATCTCCAAGTAGGCACCAGAACGTCGCCTCGCGGGCTGTGTCCATCGCCGCACGCTTCGGTTTCAAAGCAGACTTACCGCGTGCCGAAACGGTATCGGGTTCCTCCTTACGCCCCTCCAGAAGGTCCCGGACAATGCCAATGCCTTTCTCAGGTCGCTCCAGCGACTGCCAGCACTTGACGACCTCCTGCCACATCTCCAGTCGCTCGAATATCTCCATGGCGGAGCGAGTAACTCCAAGGGACAAATATCGGATGGCTACTTCACGCTCCAGCTGCCATTTGCTCGGAAGAGGTATTGAGTGGATGTACATTAGTCGTTCAGAAGTGGTGGAGTCAGAGGTGGGCATTTGATCGATGAGGGCCTGCAATTGAAGGGTGGATCGTTCAATTGTCCGCGTTTTTGTACCTTCCAATCTCGACCGCAGAAGTAGTGCCATTGTGTGGACCGACCAATTTCGAGGATGGGACAAAACCCTTTCTACATATGGCAACATTTGCTCCGTTGTCAACCCGTGGTGAGGATGCGTGTTACGAACATTGAGAGACATTGCGAGAAATATACATTGTTCAAGTGGATGGAGAGAAGGCTGATCCGATGGATCGATCTGGGCTAGTAGGTCTTCACCCTGATCAGCTTTGTCCTGAGATGAAGTGAACTCAGTGTGTTCCAAGAGAGTATCATCATTTAATGGCAATGTTGCGGGTACCGTGGAATTTACCACATCCTTGGAATCTGTGAGGTCCTTCCCGGATCGTGGACGGCCCTGTGCAAGGAGGACCAATTGGGAAAGGTCAGTTTGCTGGAACTTGGTACGTTTGCCCAACATGCCGGTCAACTCGAACCGCAGTCCGAGAGCCTTTGTCGCTCGAACGAAGAACCTGGCTGCCTGACGATCATTTCCAACTACATGATGCAGAAGACCATGTTCAAGGATGAGGGCTCCACATAAGTCATCCTCCCCGCCTAATTCCGAGATGAGGCCTTCAAGTGAATCAAACACCGATTGTGGTGGCATAACGGGCTCATCGAGAAGCTGCAGGTGAATTTTGGTAACCCGTAGCATCCACCATGGGGGAGTAATAAGGTGCAAGAATTCCCGATGGAAGATGATCTGTGATATGCGGAGAAGCACGGCCTTTTTGGCGAGATGATATGCTGGTTCGCCTCCACAGGCCAGTTCCGACAGAGCCAATTGGTTGATAAAAGATGGGATATCACATTCGGCGGACTTCTCAGAAGCGAAAGAGAAGAATAAATCACTGGGCTCGAGCTGCAGATCGGGACCTGTCCAATTCTCTTGTAGGAAGCAGTGAAGAGAAGCGATACCAATTGCGAGCAATGATATCTCTGCTTCTGGGGTGTTGGGTATATTACTTCCGGATAAATCCAACAAGGCCTCGGAGCCTATTTCAGTGATAACGTCGAGAGATTCTGGGCGCACGAAAAGTGCCCTTGCAAATGGGCTCTGCAATGCTTTGCCGAATGATCCGTCGAGAATATATCCCACTAGTTCTAAGGCATCCGAAAAAATCTCCTTCACGTACAGTTCCCTCTTACCGCTGACGAGAGCGAGCTCGATCGTTCGAGTAGGAAAATTCATTTCACCACCACAATTTTCGGTTGCTTGAGGGACAAGCACTCAGAAACGTAGCACGGAGGCTCCTTTGCTAAGTATCCCAATTGACTAGTGAGCGTATTAGGCACCATACCGACCACACTTCTCGAAATCTAGTTGCAGCATACCAAGTGCAGAACACCCTAGCTCAAGTCGGCAAAACCCGATGCTGAGTCAAGGTCTCGGACTGCAAAATGTCACGTACCATGAGGCAGAGGCTTTGGTTCGTTGCCATTTTGATGGACAATAGGATAATATAAAAGGATTTTAGTCAATGTTGTTGGATCCAGTTTCTTCTACTGCTACATAGTACTTATCTCGGGGACTCCCATCCATACGGGGAGAGGCCCTTGTTTCAAAATCCTCGCCTGCGTCAATGGTAACTTCGGGTTGTCTCTGCTTACACATACGAATGTCGGCACTCGATTGTAAGAGACGGATCGGGGGAATCGGGTTTATGTATACCCGTATTTCACGTGCACTCCTTACAGATTACCCGTTATACAAAGAGGCTGGAAACCTGCGTACGATTGCCCAAACTTTCGCCAATTCATCCTCTCTTGCTCATTATAGTCTGAGAAAAGGCAACTCCGGGACAATGCCCAGCTATAGGGTGTATGGTTTTTCAGGCATGATTATTAATACCGAACGAAGATCCGAGACGACCCCGTAATATCGGTAACTGGCCATGGTGTCTAATTCGGTCGAAGCCCGCATGATTTAGTATCACAATACGGCACAGACTCTACCTTTGTAGGATGCTGACTCGTCAGAAAGAGGGAGTGAGCACAACATAGGTCCTGTGTCATAACATATCGCTATCACACAAAATTTCCATTCATCGTGTCACAACATGAGCAAATGGCTCACAAAATATCATGGCTGATTGACCAAAAGTGGCCACAAACCGTGAATTGCATGCTTTATTATATCGAATCAGAACTCTAAGCAAGGCAAGTCTGGGCTGCATAACTGCCACCTTTGCTGATATCTTTTTAAGTCGAGTTGCAAACACCTGAAGATTCGGGCTGACTCGTCATGAGCTCCGCTCAATCTCCCCTAGCAGCATCGTCCCATCGGTAGAGGCAGTCAACACTAGATTAGATGCGGCGTGAGTGGTGCTAGTATATCATCCATGGTTCAGCGCTTACCAATAGGCTCTTTAGGATGAAAGTCAACGGCAGTAACGGTCCCTTTATGCCCAGGAAGCTGAGAGCATTATATTCCATATATCAGTCACAAGCAAGATAGCCATGAACGAACTAACCTTGTACAAAATCCTCCCGCTCTCTACCTCCCATATGGTGACAGTGCGATCAGCCCCTCCAACAGCGACACGTTTGCCTCCATCATCTCTGCTCCAAGCACAATGACTCAGCAGCTGCTCGAATCCTGCTGGTGCTCCTGTACATAAAGAGGTGCATCAGCATCAACAAGGACAGTACAAACAGAATCTGCCCTTACCTTGCAAGACGCGGTGTATCCGATTGGGATTAGGAGCGAACGGTCTTACGTCCCAGATAATCGTGCTGGATGAGAGTGAAGGGGATAAGAGATGATTTCCGGAGGGGGAAAAGGAAAGGGAAGATGGAGTATCCGTGTGTCCACGAAGGGTCGTGACCTCCTCTCGTTTTCTAATATCATATACCTTTGGTTGGTGCTTATGAGTGTAACCCACGAGCAAGCCAGCAGCAACGTACATGAACAACATTATCCAACGCTCCTGCATATATCTGCGCCCCATCTGGGGACCAGCATACAGCGGTGATAGGGCATCCAACTTCCCATTCATCGATTGAAGCTTTCGTCTCACCCGTCCAAATTTTCACAAGGCCGTCATCAGCCCCCGACACCAGTAACTCCGTACCTCCCGCAATAATGCGATCGATCGAATTGATCACCCCTCCGTGAGCACGAATACGCCGTACACGCAGGCCAGAGGTCAAGTCAGACACGCCGATGGTTTTGTCCGCCGAAGCGGTGTATAGATTTGGTCCGGTTAGGGACCATTGTAAATCTAATATAGCGGCCTTATGTATGTGTTGAATATGCCCATAGTTGGAGTTCGGCAGGTAAGTTTTCCACAGCGAAACGCTGCGATCACCCGAACACGCAGCGATGTTTTGACCAGTTGGGTCAAAGCGACAACTCAAAATTTCGGCCTGAAGGGTGATCATTAGCCCCATAGTTTCAGCCTGGCTGAAAAAACGCCCACACTATGTGCACCTGCCAAGCTAATAATCGGCGCGTCAAGACCAGAAGTACGCTGAATGGATCGAATGAGGCTCTTGTTTTGGTCATTCCCAGATGAGATAGCGATTTCAGTGGAAAGCGGCGTCGACCCTCTCGACTTTTTCACGAGCGTGCTAGACACCTCCGGCGATGGCGGTTCCTTACGCTTGGCATCCATTTCACTGACACTGACAACTGATACCTCACACGTGATGCAAATGATTATTAAATTTCGAGGCACCCGAAGCGCCTGAAGGCGATGTATCACCCTTCAGTTGGTGTCCCTGCCAGATTGCAAAAGAGTTAGGCTATCACTGTGCAGTGCAGCGGGGGCGTGGTACCGTAGCAGTAGGTGTTAGAAGTATCGGCTATTCAGTCCGATAGTCTCTGACACTTAGGACAAAATTAAAAGCGCCGCCGGGTTGTGCCACAGCGCGCGCCACGTATTGAGGTCTCTTTGTGTACCAAGTCCCCTTCTGTCGGACTTCCGTGTGTTGACGCTCTGGAGTGAGAGCAACGGTTTCGATTCCTTTGTTGCAGCATCGTATAAAAACGATGTACGCGAGCTGGAGTACATTTGATCCATCGAACTAGACACTGCGCTCCGTTCACTCGATCGCCTGAGATCAACAGTAGGTACCTGTGATCCTCGTTTCGATGACGGGAATGGCTGAGGCCTGACCAGCATAGTAAAGGTCATTGAAAGCTTTACTCTGTCATTAATTTTGTTGTTACTAGGCTAGGATTAGCAGTCAAGTCTGAATGATGAGTACAACGATGGAAAACTATAAACGCAGAACAGCTCGACGTCACAAGCGCTGGATAGTACAGCCTTCCGTGAAATCCTTTATAGTTTCTTCTCAGACGGATATCAGAATTCGGGGAATGGCAATGTCCACTATATATAGCTATGTACTTTCGACGTCATATGGTCGTCATAGAAGCCCTGACCGATTCCTTGTTCGAGAACTCCAGCCTGACCAGGTTACTTTCTTTCTGAACATCAACAGACGTCGCAACCGTGATGAGTGGGCTATGCTATAGCATCATCACCATCACATTCGACAGTTGGAGAGGTATATCGGAATTTTTTACATGATTCCTGGACATTGATGAAGGCCGGTGGCGAACGGGCATCTCTGCTTTCTGTAAAGGATGCCCCCGTTAACGAGCCTCGGCTTTGATCAGGGGCTCGGATGGTCTCTGAAACTACCTGCTGAATGAGCATTCCTGAAACGTATGAGACTCCAGCCTATGCGAGGAGAAGAAGCTCTTACCTAAAGTCAGCATGGCGCTACCTTCCAGCGCTCTATGCATAGTAAGGGGTGGGCGGTTCATCTTCGTTTTCTGTTCCATGGGCTCAGGTGAACCTTTACTAGTGGCATCCTTAGTTTCGGTAGCGCCATCAGCATCAGGCTCGGGTTCGTCTAATGGAACATTTTTGGATTTCGGTCTACCCCATTTGGATTGTCTAAGTTGGCCACGAGCGTGCCAGTGACTACTGGCCATGTGGTGAATCACATTCAGTAGATCCTAAATCTCCGGTTAGGTCGGTGGAGTTCAGGGAATATAACGGTAGAAATGGTACAATAGATGGGGACGGAAGCGCACTGATTTCTTCATCCAAAAGGGATATCAGGATCTGAGAATGGGTTGTTATCAGCAGGGATGTACTCACCGCCATCTTCGTGAGGCTGAAATGTAGACCCGGGGCTGGACTGGGAATTCTTGTTTGCGACATGATCATCTAAGTATCTATGAGTTCATCACCAGCGGTTGCACTTCACGTTCATCCAGAACGCAATTGTGGACTACCTGGTGTTTGACCAATCTGGAGTCCCAGATGTGTTGAATGCATTTCCGAGTGTATAGACAACGGCGAATTCCGATTTACATAGGGCTACTGCAATTCTTTCTCAACCACGAATATGCCGCGTCGAATCGTCACTTCTGACGATGAGGACCGCGCATCGAACGTTCCTAACGACCAAACTGATGAGAATGGCGCCACATCCTCCGGTAAAGACGCGTCTCTTTCCGTTCCGCGAACGCGAAAACGCGCACGAGTCTCTGCGGAGGGCACGACTGTCAATCGCGAGGGCGAGAGGCGAGTGGGCGAGCGAGAACCCAAGGAGAATTTAGTGCGTCACACAGCAGGCATACCAGCGGCGCCCGAGGTTGACCAAGAGGGTGAAATCAACGATGAGGACCATGAGGTCGTCGAGGCGGCATCGCAGGTACCTAAAGCCGTGACTCTGCCGCGTGATATTGATGGGCACGTTCAGACGTCCTTTCCTCTGCGCTTCTATTGCTAACTGTTTTTCACAGATATGTACCGGGATCCATCGTTCGGGTGAAGCTGCGAAGTTTCGTCACCTACGACGAAGTCGAGTTCCGACCGGGGCCTTACTTGAATATGATCCTCGGTCCCAATGGTACTGGAAAGTCTTCCATCGCCTGTGCTATTTGTTTAGGCCTTGGGTTCCCCCCTTCAGTACGTATCTTTTTATAATGACATCAATTTACACTTACGTATATTTTTCAGATACTTGGTCGTGCCACCGAACTTAGTGCTTTCGTCAAGCATGGACACAAGGAAGCTTTCATTGAAATTGAACTCAAGGGACGGGCGCGAGGGAAGAACATTATAATTCGACGCAAGTTATTCTCGAACAAAAACAAGAGTGAATTTACCCTCAACGGTGAAGAGTCCACCATGACCAAGGTCACTAAGAGAAGATCAGAGCTCAATGTTCAAGTCGGAAACTTGTGGTGAGCTGGCACGATTTTACGAGAGGTACTTTGAATGATAACTTAAGCACGGTCTTTCAGTACATTCCTGCCCCAGGACAAAGTATCTCATTTTGCTCAACTCACGCCGCAACAACTGTTGCGCGAGACTCAAAAAGCAGCTGGAGATCCACGCCTGATTGAGTGGCACGATTTTCTCATTGATGAGGGTAAGAAGCTCACAACCGCGAGAGAGGTTTGCCATCCTATGTGATTCTCCGGCTCATTTAACTAAAATTGTCAATCAAGTCTTACGACGGTGTTTGTAAGAAATTGGCGTATGAGAAGGCTCAGAACGAGCGGATCAAGGCTGACGTCGAGAAATTCGAGGCAAGACAAAGACTTCAAAACGAGGTATGTGCATGGTTTTGTACAAATTAATTCGCGGTATTCAGATGGATCCAGCTCGAATTCTGGGAGCTTGCGCTTCCCTACGTCCGCTACCTTGAAGCGAAAGCAGCTATGCCGGCTCTAAAGCAAGCGAAGTTAGTAGCTCAGGCAAAAGTGAACGAAATCCTAGGTCGAAATGCGCCTCTTAAGGCATTAATGGAGTAAGTAGTCTGCGCGCAAGGTGGCAAAGCCTCAAGGCTTTACTGATGGGATGTTTCCAAGGACTTGGAAGAAACAGGTTGCAACTCTTAAGTCTCGGAAAACCGAATATGAAGCCGCACTTAGAAAAAAGACGCACGATCAGAGGGAAATAGCGAGTGACGCCGATCGCCTTGTAAGATTTTTAACTTGTCCATTGTTAGTTCTACTCAACAGATGGCGTAGCACTCGACGTGCGAGTGCTATCACAAAGAGATAGAGATCAAAGAAAAAAATGAAAAGAACCGCAAGGAGAGGCTGACACAGAATGCGAGGCAGATTAAGCTACTCCAGGACAAGTTAGCAAATCCACCTGAGGTCCCAGAGGACATGGAAGTTGTGAAGCGGGAATCCCAACCGACTCTGGATACCTTAAGACAAATCGCAATCCAGGCTGCCGACGTGAAACACCAGCTGTATGACCTGGACCAAGAGAAGAAACGCGCTGAAGACCTCGTTAGCCGAACAAAACAGGGGTATGGCTTTATTCATCATACGTGCTCGCGGATGTTATTGATCATAACTCTTGCACAGTCTTGACCGTATCACCGACCCGCTTCAACGCAGGTGGAACAACTTGCGACAATGGGACGAGGGAACTTATCATGCAGCTTGCTGGCTGAAGGACAATCAGAGGCAATTTGCCGATGAAGTGTTTCTACCTCCTTGCATATCTGTTTCTGTAATGGATAAGCGCTTCGCAGCCGCGGTGGAATCCAACATTAGCGCATCTGAGTTCAGGGTATGTGGCTTGAAGCCATCTTTAGATTCTGGGTAGTCACTTAAGCTTTGATGGAGACTTTCATCTGTCAGAACGAGCAGGATTATCAGACTTTCAACAGGATCGTGAATGATAACGGACTCTTCAAGGATAAAAGCGGAAGGCCTGCTCGTATCAATGCATGGTTCCGTCCTCCTTCCGGACTTCCTGACAGGGTCTTCAATGGAGATGATGTAAGCGAGTGCAGAACTCATTCAGCCCTTACTGATAGCAATGCTAGTTAAAGCATTATGGCTTTGATGGCTATGCCTTTGACTTCATCGAGTGTCCGGACCCAGTGAAAATCTTCCTGACGAAAGAATGTAATCTTTATGCGATGGTGAGTTGTTACCATCAAGTAAAATCTGGCCTTCGCCGACGTTACCTTGTGGCAAGCCCGTGGCGTTCCGAGATGGCGTCGTCGATCGTGATGCGGTTATGGCGAGGATCTCAGAATCAAGGGCACGGGCAGGGTTGTTCGTTGAAGGCCGGACCAAATATACTGTTGCGCGTTCTCGATATGGTAGCCGGCTCCCCTTCATGACTACGTCCCGGGTCAGAGATGCACGGAACCTTGGTGATGGCGGAGGTACATGTCTAACCTGCTCATTTCCCCGTTCTGAGCTAAATTACTGCGTTATCAGTCGAGGAAACTACAAAGCGCAAGTTTCTGAATGACCTCGAGAACGCTCGGAGGCAGCTCAATGATGTGGAGCGTCGCATTGTAGAAGTACAAGATTCTGATGAGAAGCTCAAGGAGCGGAGGAAAGCGTGTGAGGAGCTTAAGGTGACGTCTTGCGTCATCTTTGTCTCCGTCTCCTGATGATATTGCTAGATTTCTTTCGATAAACGCGTACAAGCCATTCAGGTAGCCAAGGCCTTCGTCGCTACCACTCGAGACAAGCTTGGTCAGTGTCAGGGCTCTACGGCTGGAGTCTATTCTCAAGTCGGGAATCTGCAGAGAAAGCCGAGCGAGACCGTGATGCCCTAATGAACGTGGAATCCTTGGAACAACAAAAAGCGCCAATTCGGTCCAAATTAATGCAAGAATTGAGGAAAGGTTCTGAGCTCACGGATAAACGACCAAGTCTTGGACGGTATGGTACGAAAACAGAATGCTCGCGGTGATAAAGCACTCGCGATTTTTCACAAAAGTGTGTGATTTGTCCTTTTCGTCAAAAATCATTCTCATGATGTGAATAATAACAGAGAAGGCCACTCATGACGAAGCGAGGGGTGCACTGAAACGTCTACAGGAGGACATTACTGCCAAGTTCGATAATCTTGAGGAATCGCTTCGGGCCCGATTCGATGCCGTGCCCAAGGTGCATATCTCTCCCACTCCAGACACTAATGACTCACGGAAATATTGTAGGAGGAGAAAGACAATTGGACTGTTGACTTTGTTCAGGAGAAAATTGACGAGTACGAGGACGCCTTGGAAGCTAATTTCAATATCCAGCCTGGTGTCGTTGACCAGTATAAACGCCGCCTTCACGAAGTAAGACTGGACGTGCTCAAGTTCAACTATTTTTCAATCGACTCACATGGCTTCTGAGATTGAAAGTCTCGAAAGGAAGGAGATGATGACTAAAGGCGATCTTCAGAGGGTGGAAAGGAACATAAAAAATGTCAAGGTAATGTCGCTTGGGGCTCTACGTGCTCGTGTAACCTGATATCGCACGTAGAGTAAATGGTTGCCTGCTCTCCAAAGCCTGGTGTCTAGCATTGGTGAGAAGTTTTCAGCAGCCTTTGATCGTACGTTGCGCTGTCCTTAGACACATTCGCGATTTAATTGAAGTTCAAAGGAATGGGATGCGCTGGCGAGATTCGGATATCGGAAGCCGACGACTACGAACACTGGACTCTCGATATCTTGGTCAAGTTCCGCGATAATGAAAGGCTTCAGCAGCTCACCGCTCAGCGTCAATCTGGGGGCGAGCGTTCCTTATCTACAATTCTGTACTTGATGAGTTTAACAGAGCATGCGAGGGCACCATTCTCGCTTGTTGACGAGATTAATCAGGTGAGTACCTTGAGCACTATGCATCTTCATGCTCATGCGTTTGTGATCTTAGGGTATGGATGCACGGGCTGAGCGTGCCGTTCATGATCAGCTCGTACAAGTTACGTGTGCAAATGAAGTTGGCGGGCAGTAAGTCATTCACAATTATCTCCAATGACTGGGTTCACCTTAGGAATTTCCAGATATTTCTTAATTACACCTAAGCTCCTCCCTGACTTGACCTATCATCGTCGCATGCGGATCCTTTGTGTCAACAACGGCGAATGGCTTCCCGATGAGCAGATTGGGAACCTAAGATCCCTTGTGGACAACTATGTGGCTTATAACAGGCGGGCGTGATCTTCCCTCCGTTTCATGACTAATAGTACTGTACATTTTGCTTACCCCGTATCTTGTGATTTTGACTGTTAATGTTTCATTACATCGGTATATGAGGCGCCTAGGCCCTCTTGTAATATACGTCATCAATAATAGAATTCATTGTCTATTCTGTACGTCGCCTTCTCTGGTCTTATAGGCTCGTAATGTGACAAAAACTGACGTTCTTGAACACTCTTGTCGAGTAAGCGGTTTTCTACAAAGTGGGGAATATTTACCACTTTGAATCTGGCAAATTACGAGGGTACTTTTGTTATGAGGGTTCCCCTGACACTACTGGCCGAGCTTGCAGTGCCTTCGGCACATCCATAATCATTTTTTGTCAGGAATAATTATTTTAAAATTTAAATGCAGCAGAGGAGATTTACCCATAAAATATCTACAGGATTATATGCATGGGCACACCAAGGGGCCAGCCCCTTGAACCCCGCCCTCTAGGGGCACCTCCATCAAGCCTCCCAGGACACTGCATATCCAGGTGGAATGCAGGTCAAAGCACAAGCTCATCTGAAATTAATCTCCAAATACATATTCAGATACATCAACATTGTATGGGTTTTCATGGAAATGAAGTTGTTCATGTCGGATATTATGTCAGAGCAGCATTCCTGTAAACAGTGTATCCATTTATGCACTTGTCTAATTTTCTCACTTTCTCAAGTGATTTGCATTAAATGCTTGGCCTCAGCATCTTGGCCATTTTTGTTACACTTAACTTGTCTCATTTATGCCTCTGCTTGTACATGCTTGTGCATGATGTTTTATCTCACATTAATCTGTTTCCACTTTATTACATGACTTGTAAATAGTATATGAACCTCAAGGGCTTGAGGCAAAAGGTCTTCAGCTTTTTACCTTCAACCCTTGTTGTGTATATAAAGCTTACATCAAACAACTGAGGAATTAAAAGGGTGTGTTTCCAACACAACTCCTTACAATTCCCCAGATTCCACCTTCCTTATTGTTGACTTTCTGGAGACAATTCAGGTCAAATGAGGACCTGAATGCAATACCCTTGATGGATTTGACTCATGATATGGCAAGATATGACCACAGAGGAAAGTGATTCCATGATAAAGTCCTGCCTGACACAGGATAAATAATCCTGTTGTGAAACATGACTCTCTTCTACTTTCTCTATCCTGTCTTTTTCTTTTTCTGAAGGGATCCTTCATTTGGGCAGGCAAAATCATGTAAATAACAGGTGTTAATAATTGAGTATTCAGGATAATGGGAGTACTATATACAGGACCTTTGAAGCATGCAGTGATTAATTGGAGGATTATTAGTCAATCCAGTGCTATTGGATGGGAGAGAAATGGAGGAAAAGGAGTGGTGAAAATATGAAGTAAGAAATCAGAAAAGACCACCTAACATCAAAAGATTCTGCAGGCAGCACCAATGGAATGTTGTACCTTCTTGTCATGGTATGACCTCTCCTCCTTCCTTTTCCATCTCTGACTCCATCCAACCCTGTCCATGTGCCCTCTGACTCCTCCACACCAGCTCTGAAGCATACCCATGCAACTATGCTACATCCACTGCATCAGCAAAACATGCTTATGCTCCAGAGACCTGGGAGACCTGGGAGCACACAGGAGGGCTGGGAGCAAAACAGCACCTTCAGGAGCAGTTTGAATAC
>WNFI01686178.1_pt1 | contig 16783 bp, 17 predicted proteins | sample 5400471 | NCBI WGS metagenome assembly WNFI01 (sample SAMN13153348, study PRJNA577476) | soil metagenome | isolation source: 100 cm saprolite on Douglas fir-dominated hillslope | place: USA:California | collected 2013-09-17 | reverse complement strand
GGTCGAACCTTTTCTCGCCTCATTCATAAAGAGGCGCATGACGTAACGGCTGCTGGGGCTGATGCTGACATTCACGTTCGCCGCCTTTTGCAGTTCCGCCGTCACCGATTCATTCGTCCACATGTTGATATCTGCATCGCCATTCAGCATCATTTGCCTGCGGACGGATGCGTCGGGCACGATCTTCACCGTGATCTCCTCGACATCCGGTTTTCCGGTATCAAAGTAGGTGGGATTTTTGACAAAGGTCAGGTGATCACCCTGCACCCATTCCTTGAGAACGAAAGGTCCGTCGCTGAGCGGCTTGCGGGCACAATCCCAGGCAGAGAAACCCTGTTTTGGATCGCAGTAATGCGCCGGCCAGACCGCGATCTGTTCACCGCCAAATTGGGTAAGATAACTCGGGTAGATCGATTTGTAATTTACCTTATACGTGTAGACGTCGATTTTATCGACACTGCTGACGGTGTCCATCCCCGGAGCAAAAAAGCCTGTGTTTGGGTCGATGATGGCTTTGTACGTAAAGATCACGTCATCTGCAGTGACCGGCGTGCCGTCCGCCCATTTCACATCCTGTCGCATTTTCCAGGTCACTGACATAGTTCCGGCCGACGGATCTTGAACGACGTCACCGTTTTCCATGCTGGGCAGCTCAGCAGCAAGTTCCGGATACACCTTACCATCCGGAGCGATCCCGGTCATGCCCAGCAATACCAGTTTCATGACCAGGATGTCGTAGCCGGTATCTTGAATGATCGCGTTGAAGGAGGGCGGGTCGTCGGGGATCACGATGGTGATGTTCTTGTTCAAGGGGGGAGAGGCAGTGGGACGGGCAGCGGCCACCGCGGCGGTGGGCTGCGAAACCGATTCAGGGGTGGACGTGGGCGCCGGGGTGGTTCCACAAGCGCTCAGACCAACCGAGAAAGCCGCGAGGAGGCAAATCAGGTTCGCACGGACTCTGGTTTTCATGGTCCACCTCATCACCAATATTTTGGATCCCGACGCTCTGACGATTATTGCATACTTTGGCTGAAGTGATAAGGATATTGATGCTGCGTAATTCTAGACAATATCGGGGTGGCATGATAAACTTTTTCTGCAGAACGCCGCGCACTCGCGAGAGTGCGCATTTTTCTGCAAGCGAAGACAGTGTCATTCGATCGACCCCGGCGCGAGCGGTACGGTCCAGATCCATGACCCGAGGATAAAATGGATATTGTGATTACCGGCTCTGTGGCGTACGACTACCTGATGACCTTCCCGGGTCTCTTCCAGGAGCAGATCCTGGCGGAACGGCTGGCCTCTGTCAGCCTCTCGTTCCTGGTCGATTCCATGTCCAAACAACGCGGTGGCATCGCGCCGAACATTGCGTACACGATGGCTCTCCTGGGCGAGAGGCCGCGCGTGATGGCGACGGTCGGGGAGGATTTTGCTGACTACCGGGCTTGGCTTGAATCCAAGGGCGTCGATACGTCACAAATGAAGGTCATTCCGGGCGAGTTCACCGCTTCCTTCTTTGCGACCACGGATCGATCGTCTTCCCAAATCGCGTCCTTCTATCCCGGCGCGATGGGCTATGCCAACCGTCAATCGCTCAAGGATCTCGCGGGAAGGCCCGACCTGGTCATCGTGTCTCCCAATGCACCCGATGCCATGATGAAGTTTCCGGCGGAATGCCGCGAACTCGGGATAAAATATCTTTATGACCCGAGTCAGCAGGTCCTGCGTCTGGAAGGTCCCGAGCTGGCACGCGACATGGAAGGCGCTCATTTTCTTTTCTGCAACGATTACGAATATGAATTAGTTTCAAGAAAGACCGGCTGGGATCTGCAGCACATTCTGAAGCATGTCAAAGTATTGGTCATTACCCGCGGCAAGGATGGCGCCACGCTGTATACCAACGGTCAGGAATGTTTCATACCGACGGTGCCCGAGGAAGAGATCGTAGATCCGACCGGTGTCGGGGATGCATTTCGGGGCGGCTTCCTGGTCGCCTATTCCCATGGCTTGGACTGGACCCTGTGCGGGGAGGTCGGCTCGCTTGCCGCGGTCTATTGTCTGGAGTGCCGGGGCCCCCAAAGTCATAGCTATTAAAGATATCAATCAAGCAGAAGGCGGAAGGCGCCGCATCGATTGGGCCGAGCGCGAGATGCCGGTCTTGCGGCAGATCCGCGAGCGGTTCACGAAGGAGAAGCCGCTCAAGGGGGTCCGTTTGTCAGCCTGTTTGCACGTCACAACTGAGACGGCCAACCTGGCCCGGACTCTGCATGATGGAGGTGCAGACCTGGTCCTGACTGCCTCCAATCCGCTGTCCACCCAAGATGACGTCGCCGCAGCCCTGGTGAACATGTATGAGATCCCGACCTTCGCCATCAAAGGTGAAGACAATGCCACCTATTACAAGCACATCGGCGCGGCCCTCGACCACAAACCTCAGATGACCATGGATGATGGAGCGGATCTCGTGTCGACCATCCACAAGGACCGCAGGGAGCTCATTCCGAATATCATCGGCGGTACCGAGGAAACCACAACGGGCGTGATCCGCCTGCGGGCCATGGCCGCCGATCATATGCTCAATTTCCCGGTCATCGCGGTCAACGACGCACTGACCAAGCATCTCTTCGACAACCGCTATGGTACCGGCCAGTCGACCCTGGATGGGATCATCCGGGCGACCAATGTTCTGCTGGCGGGAAAGCGCTTCGTGGTTGCGGGCTATGGCTGGTGCGGCCGGGGCTTGGCCTCCCGGGCGCGAGGGATGGGCTCGATCGTGGTCGTGACGGAGATCGATCCGTTGAAAGCGCTCGAAGCCGTGATGGACGGGTTTGAGGTCATGACCATGGAAGAGGCTGCGCGGATCGGTGATATTTTCTGCACCCTGACCGGGGATATCAATGTCATCGATGCGAGCCACTTCCGGGTGATGAAGGATGGAGCGATCGTCGCCAATTCGGGCCACTTCAACGTCGAGATCAATATTCCTTCCCTGGAAGCAATGAGCAAAGGCAAGCCAAATTTGGTTCGTCCGTTCGTGGAACAGTACACGACGAAGGATGGCCGCAAGATCAATATCCTGGGTGAAGGCCGCCTGATCAATCTTTCCGCCGCAGAAGGTCACCCGGCGTCCGTCATGGATATGTCTTTTGCCAACCAGGCCCTGGCTGCGGAGTACATGCTGAAGAATGCGGACAAGCTCGAGAAGCGGGTGTATTCCGTCCCGCCTGAGATCGATGCAGAGATCGCCCGGATCAAATTGGAGGCGATGGGCATCCACATCGATCAACTGACCGATGCGCAGCTCAAATACCTGAATTCGTGGGAAGAAGGAACGTAGATCCCGCCGACTGACACTCAGCTCTGAAGTTTATGACTTCGGCCTCGAAGGGCCGGAAATCTCATGTACTTCATCCAAGGAGAATGAATGAAAGATAATCGTGTCATTTTGATCGTGGTGGGCATCCTTCTGCTCTGCTGCTGCATCGCAGCCGTGGCGGTAGTCATTTCGCAGGGGCCGGCCCTGGGCAATTATTTGAACAGCCTCAGCAGCGGGGCTCAATCCGGCCCGGGCGCGACGACCAGCCCGGCCACCAGTGCGCCGGGGACGAGCAGTCCGTCCACGGGCGCTCCCTCGGGCGGTCCGGCTGCTGGCGGACTTGGCAATAACCTGCTCAAGACGGATGTCTGGAATTCGATTATCAACTATGAAAGCACAAACGGGTGTAACGATGTGACCAGTACCAGCATCGCGGTGAGTAACGGCCCGGATTCAAAAGGGGTCTGGACAGAAAATTGGGCAGTGCAGGCATGCGGTCACACAATCGTTTTCAAGGTGAAGCTCATCCCAGACTCAAAAGGCGGAACGAACTTTAGCATCTCTCACTAAGAGTCGTATCGAGTTGTACGGCGCTACAGGCGGAGCAGCAGATCGGTTTTCACGAGGCTGCTCCGTCTGGTTTAACTCCTGCTTTTTTCTGCGCATAATCGCTGTATCCGCCAGGATATTCGCTGAGGGTACCGTTTTCGAGCAGAAGGATCCTATTGACGGTCCGGTCTAAGAAATAACGGTCGTGGGAAATCACCAGCACCGTTCCTTCAAAATCAGCAAGCGAATTTTCGAGAATTTCGGCGGAAGGAATGTCCAGGTTGTTCGTCGGCTCATCCAGCAGGAGAAAGTTCGCGCCGGAAAGTACCAACATCGCCAGCTGCAGCCGGCTGCGTTCTCCTCCTGAGAGTGAACCGATCGCCTGAGTGGACTGTTCGTAAGTGAACAGGTAGCGTACGAGGAAGGAGACCGCAGAATGCTCATTCATCCGGCCGGCATGCCTCACGGCTTCGATCAAGGTCTGATCGAAGTTGAGAGTTTCGTGTTCCTGTGCGTAATACCCGATCTTAACACTCGGTCCCAGCTTGATCTCGCCCCGATCTGGTGCCTCCTCTCCCAGGATGATGCGCAGGAGAACTGATTTACCGGCCCCGTTGGCGCCGATCATCCCGACCCTTTCCCCATGCCGGATCATGAGCTGGATGTTTGCGAGGAGCGGATGCCCCTCGAAGCCTTTGGAGATCCGCTCCAGTTCAAGAACCTGGTTCGAGCCGCGCCAGCCCGCCAGATTCAGCTCGATCTTGCGACGCTCGGTGATCGGCTTTTCGATCGTCGCGACGCGTGCGATCCGCGATTCCATGGCATGCAGCCGGCTCGCAAATTTATCATTGAATGTGGTCCAGAGGCGGTAACGCCTGACGGCCATTTCCATGCGGGAGACCGCCCTCTGTTGGATCCGGAAGAGTTCCTCGGCGCGTGCAAGGTGCATTTCTCGCTCTACGATATATTCGGTGTAGTTGCCCGAAAAAGTCGTCAGGGCGCCGTGCTCGATCTCCGCGATGTGGGTAACGACTGCATCCAGCAGATACCGGTCGTGCGAGATCAGCACGACTGCCCCAGGATATTCGGAGATCAGACGCTCAAGGAAGCTCTTCCCGGCCAGGTCGAGATGATTGTCTGGTTCGTCGAGCAAGAGGACTTGCGGCTCGGCCAGAAGGAGGCGCGCCAACCCGACCAGCTTTTTCTGACCCCCGCTCAGGACACCGATCGGCTTCTCCATGTCTACATTCGCCAACCCCAGGCCTCGCAGCAGTTCGCGGACCCGGGCGGGATAGACTCGGCCACCCCGTAGCTCAAACTCCTCGAGCATCGCCTGTAGAGATTCGAGGGCACGGGTCAGTTCCTTCTCGTTTTGATAAACGAGGGGATCCCCCAGTTTCAATTCGATCAGGCTCAATTCCGTTTCTATCTGGGCAATGCGTGGATTTCCGTCCATCACCAGCTTCAGGGCCGTGGTTTCCGGATCGAAATCGATCTGCTGAGGCAGATAGCCAACGGTCACGCCCCTGGCTTTCATGATGGCACCGCCTGGTTCCGGACGATGCTCACCGATGATCATCTTGAGCAAGGAGGACTTTCCGGCGCCGTTGGGTCCGATGAGTCCGATCTTTTGATCGCTCTGGATCTCCCAGTTGAGATCACGAAAGATCGTGTGAGCACCAAGTATGAGGGTAGCCGAAGAAACACCGATCGAGATCATCAGGACTCCGTGTGTATGTGCAATTAAACGAACACGCCGCAGGTCATGCCTGCGGCGTCCAAAACCAGATTGCGGGGGAATTACCGGTTCTTAAAGCGACAGGCGCGGTTCGAGAAGGCCAGCAGGGGAATAAATCCTCGCATTCCGATATACAGGACATTCAGGCCCGAGATTTCGTATCGCATGACTTGGCAATTATAGCATATTCAAAATGCGAACATTCTGATAGAATAGGGGAGTAAGCCGAAACCTCGGCCCCCTGGTCGGGTTTTTTTATCGCAACAACGCCGCCCTCAGATTATCGAAGGGCGGCTCGTTATGAAAGTACAGGAAGCATGCTCACCGAACGCACCGATATCCGCAACATCGCCATTATCGCCCATGTGGACCATGGAAAAACCACGCTGGTGGACTTCCTTCTGCGCCAGGCACATACCTTTCGCGACAATCAGCAGGTCGCCGAACGAGTCATGGATTCCAACGACCTCGAAAGGGAGCGCGGCATCACCATTCTTGCAAAGAACACTGCCATCAGCATCCTCGACCCTCAAACTCAGCAGCATGTCAAGATCAACATCGTGGACACTCCCGGTCACGCCGATTTTGGCGGTGAGGTCGAGCGGGTAATGAACATGGTGGACGGCGTGCTGCTTCTGGTCGATGCCGCCGAAGGTCCCATGCCTCAGACCCGCTTTGTGCTCAAGAAGGCACTCGAGATGGGACATAAAGCCGTGGTGGTGATCAACAAGGTGGACCGCAAGGATGCCGAGCCCTCGCGTGTGTTGAACGAAACCTTTGATCTATTTATCGAACTGGGCGCCAGCGAAGAGCAGGCGGACTTCCCCGTGATCTACGCTCAGGCCACAGCCGGTCGGGCGGGCCTCTCCGCTGAGCTCGGACCGGACCTGCAGCCTCTATTCGACACAATCTTGCGTCATATTCCCGCGCCCCACGTCGACCTGGAGGCGCCTCTTCAAATGCTCGTGACCACCCTGGGGTACGATGATTATCGCGGCGTGACCGCCGTGGGACGCGTTTTCGCGGGCAAGATCAGAGCCGGACAAAAACTCGCCCGTATGAAAGCAGACGGCGAGACGCTGCCGGAGACCGCGCAATATCTCTACACCTTTCAAGGATTGGACAAGATCGAGGTGGCTGAAGTCAGCGCGGGCGATATTGTCTCCCTGGCGGGGCTGGAGGGGATCGGCATCGGTGAGACTCTCGCGGACCCTCAGCATCCCGTTGCACTCCCCACCATCAAGGTGGAAGAACCGACCGTGCGCATGACCTTTGGGGTCAGCACCTCGCCGCTGGCGGGAAAGGAAGGCAAGTGGAGCACCTCCCGCAACCTGCGCGAGCGGTTGTTCGATGAGCTGCGGACGAATGTGGCATTGCGAGTGGACCCCACCGAGACCGCGGAGAATTTCCTGGTCTCAGGACGCGGGGAGCTTCACCTGGGTATTCTGATCGAGACGATGAGACGCGAAGGTTATGAGTTCCAGGTCTCGCGCCCGGAGGTCATCTTTCATAAAGCAGTGGACGGGTCACTCCTGGAACCGTATGAGGAAGTTCATATCGAAACGAGCACGGAAACCGTGGGCGTAGTGGTTGAAATGCTCGGCTCCCGGCGCGGTCAAATGATGTCCATGGTCGATACGGGTCAGGGGACCTCGCGAATGGTGTACATCGTGCCGACCCGTGGACTGCTCGGTTTCCGCTACCAGTTCCTGACCTCGACGCGGGGTGCGGGCGTCATGCACACGATTTTTCACGGATATGACGAAATGGCGGGTCCCATGGCGACCCGCAACTCCGGCTCGATCGTCTCGATGGAGGGCGGTGTTACGACTGCCTATGCCCTGAAGGGCGCCGAAGACCGCGGCATCTTGTTCTACGGACCGGGGGTCACAGTCTACGAGGGGATGGTCGTGGGAGAGAATTCTCGCCCGGGCGATATTCCGATCAACGTTTGCCGGAAGAAGCACCTGACCAATGTGCGTTCATCGCATGGCGACATGGAGATCCGGCTCACGCCCCCCCGTCAGATGAGCCTGGATGAGGCGGTTGAGTACCTGGCGGATGACGAGCTGCTGGAGGTTACGCCGCAATCCTATCGGATCCGCAAGCGCATTTTGAATACCGATGAGCGCGGCAAGACTACAAAGAAAAAGGCCAAAGAAGCCCTCGAGCAATAAAGACTCACCGGATTCCGTCTCGGAATCCGGTGAGCTTTTCCCAGGTCATTGGCAACTGTACGATATGGTGCGGCTGGGGGATGATCCTGCCTGGTTATAGGCTTCGACGCTGAAGCTAACACTGCTGCCAAAAGCAACGCTGGTGGTGTCGTAATAGCTCACACCGCTTCCGACAGCTCCACCCGTCGGCGTAACTTCTGGCAGACTGGCAAAGCCTCCGCTGGCCGTCGAATATTGTCCAGATGCCCAGCAGGTATCGATCCCATTCGGCAGCTGCACCAGCCAGAACCCGTCCGTCGAATCCTTTCCGAGGATTGTAAGGGTAGTCCCGGGATTGAAGGCCGTGATCAGTTCGAATTTCAGACCCGGTCCGCTGCGGCAGTTGGTCGGGTTGTTGATGGTCAGTATCGGTTTGGCAGGGTTGGGTGTTGGACCGGCCGGGGATGCGAAGGGCACCGCGGTGTTAGAAGACTTGCCGTGCGCAATTGCCGCCAAGGTCATCGCCACGATGGTGCCGGCCGCATCGTTGTTGGCGTATCCCAGCCCCGGCGCGTTCACGCCGATATTACAGCCCACGAGGCCGAGAACCAATATGGCGTAGATGGCATTGCGGATTTGAACGATTCTCATTTATGCATCTCCTTGTGTCGACCAGCACCCGCGCCCCTCAGCGGAGCGCTTAATCTTCTTGCGACCCAGGCCTTGCGATTTGCACACAGACAGGATCATTTACAAACAAAATTCACCGTTCGCTGCGGAGACGCTCCCGCATCATTATACGCTTCCACGCTGTAACTAAGCTGGGTCGCGAAGATCACCGTGGTTGTATCCGTAAATGTCGGTGAGTCGGCCGGCAGGTCCGCAATCTGGGTACCGGAGCGATACACGCGGAACCCATTTGCATCGCCGGCGGGGTCGGTCCACGAAAGATTGGTGGTCACTGTGCTCAGGGCGTTGGGGTGCGTGCAGCTGAACGAATAAACGATGCTCCCGGGAATAGCAGGCAATTTTTGGGTGCTGGGCTGGGGAGTCAGTTCCGGCAGATTCGTGTAGCTTCCGCTCGGTGAGCCCTCCTGTACGAGAATCCAGCACGTCTGGGATTTTGAAATTTTGTCCAATCCCGGTCCTGCAGGAGACATTGCTATTGATGAACAAAGTCGCCTGCGTCGTGGGAGTGGGTCGGGACGGCGCGGCGGTATTCGATATCACGGGGTGTGACGCCCTCTGGGTGGCCGCTTGAAACGTCAGGGCCACGATGGTCGAGGCGAGATGATTCATGTCCGATGAGGACTGGGGAGTTTGCTGCCCTCCACTGCAACCGTCCAGGAGAAGGATCCAGAGGCTGGATATCAGAAAAGCGCGCGCAACACGGCCCATGTGAGGACGATATCCGCCAGCTCTGCTTATTCCCCGTCCCCTTCGAGCCAAGAGTCCATATATTCTTTCTTTTCCAGCTCCACAGCCTGGCGCGTGAGTTGCAATGGATAGAAAGTATCGACCATCACCGCCAACTCGTTCGTTTCTTTCTTCCCGATGGACGACTCGGTCATCCCCGGTTGAGGTCCGTGTGGCAGACCATAGGCATGAATACTGATGTCATACTGATCAATCCCTTTGCGCGACATAAAATTGCCCTCGGCATAATAGATCACCTCGTCGGAATTGATGTTTGAGTGATTGTATGGGGTGGGAATTGCCTCCGGATGGTAATCAAACAGGCGCGGCACAAAAGAACAGAGCACAAAGTTGTGGCCCTGGAACGTCTGGTGGACAGGCGGCGGCTGGTGGACACGTCCCGTGATGGGTTCGAAGTCCGCAATATTGAAGATCCATGGGTACAGATAACCATCCCATCCCACGACATCAAATGGATGGTGATCAAGGACATGACGTGTCAGCCGATCCCGGACTTTGATCCGGACTTCGAAAGAGCCGCGTTCGGTATGTGTTTCCAAAACGGACGGCGGCCGGAAATCGCGCTCGGAGTACGGGGCGTGTTCGAGCAGCTGACCGTAATCATTTCGATAGCGGCGGGGCGGTTCGATCTGGGATGGATTCTCGACGACGAAGAATCGTGCTTCTTTGGAATCCAACTCCATCCGCCAGGTTGTGCCAAACGGGATCACGATGTAGTCCCCGCCGTGAAAGGGGAGATTCCCGAATTGGGTCTTCAAGGTTCCATTGCCTTCGTGCACCCACCAGGTTTCATAGGACTGGGCGTTTCGGTAAAAATAGTCCATGCTCTTCGAGGGGCGCGACACACCGAGGATGACATCATTATTCCCGAGAAGTGGGATCCTGGCAGCGATGGGGTCGCCCCCGACCGGAGCGTTGATCGTTTTCAAGGCGCGGTGACGGATCGGCCCAAATTCACAATATTCGGGCCTGGCTGCGCCGAGGTCTTCGGCCTTCGTGATGCGCGGTGGAAGGTAATGATGATAGAGTATGGACTGAATGGAGGAGAAACCCTCCAGGCCCATTAATTCCTCCCGGTATAATTTGCCATTCGCTTTCTTAAACTGGGTGTGTCGCTTGTGGGGAATATTTCCAAGCTTTTGATAGAACGGCATTCATGCTCCTCACGGATTGAGTTGGATCGATTGGACCAGGGAGTCTAGAGTGCTCAGGGAAGGCTGGAAAACGTCATCCGGGGTCGCGTTCATCTTCTCGGTGATTGCCTGGTAGTAATGATCAAAGACCGTATGGTCCGGATTATTGTAGTCCGGGAAGGGGATTCCGCCAGCCGGCGGAGCTGCCGTGGGATTCGCTCCGCTCGGCAGGAAGGGAGCTTCGACCGGCAGGACCACGACCAGGTAATATTTCCCGTCGCTGCTCAGCCCCTCGAAGTCATAAAAAGTGCCGGCATTGATGACAGGTCCAACCGCCTGGCCGTACTGGGTCACCATCCGCACACCAGAGCCGTTTGCAAAATGGATGATCTTCACCTTGGCATCAAACAGGGCACCGGCATTGAAGTAGGGAACCTGCGGCAGGTTCTCGGTCGTGACCGGTGACGATGGACTGGCCAGGAACGCTTGAAGCCGCTGAATGCCGATACTGGCGCCATCATAGACGGCCGCATAATCCTGTGCTGGATACACGTCGATCATCATGACCTGGAAGTAACCGGAAGGTAGATTGTAGCCAGTGAGTTTGAATTCGGTATGTTGGGGAGCTACCTCCCATGGCGCGCTATTTTGCGCGGTACCAACGGGCACAGTCTGCGAGGATGCCCCGTTCGCCAGCCCGCCCGGAATTACAAAGCTCACGTTATTGTAAGATACCGTATTTCCGGCCGGAGCGGCTGACGTTAACGCCTGCAGAGTCGCTGCTACCACGGTGGGAACACTACTTTGGGGGCTGCTTGTCGCTGGCCCGAAGCTGCACGCCAGGATCACGGCCAGGCCGATCCACGCGGTCAACCAGAGCCCGGACCTGGATTTCATATCTTCTGCCCGGTGCTTCCGGTCTCGTACAGGACCACACTTTCCTGTTCGTTAGGGTCATTGCGGGTCACGACCAACAGAACTTCTTCCGTATCGCTCAGGTTGACCGTTTGATGGGGGACGTTCGGCGGAACAAATAAGAAGTCGCCCGCTTCATTCGTTTTGGAATGCTCCAACTTGGCGCCATAACGGGTTTCCACGCGGCCGCGGACGATGTAGAGCGCGGTTTCGTATCGATTATGGTAGTGGGGGATCGACTTTCCGCTGGGGGGTATCACGGCCAGAAACATGCACAGGCCGGTCGCGCCTGCGGAGCTCGCGGAGATTCCTTCGATGTTGGTGATATTCTGTTTCGAGGTACCCGTACTTTTGGCTTGAACGGAAATTACCGGTCGGTCTTGGATCATTTCTTTTTTCCTATCGTGTTTCTCAAGATTCCGATGCGCTCGATTTCCAATTCGACCACATCGCCTTCCTTCAGCCATGGACCCTGACCCTTGGTCAGCTCCAACAGACAACCGGTGCCGACCGTGCCGGAGCCGATGATGTCGCCGGGCAGCAAGGTAACCGATTCTGAAGCGTGTGCCAGGATGTCGCCAAACGACCAGAACAGATCTTTGAAATTACCCTTCGATCGTTCCACACCGTTCACGGACCCCCGCATCTTCAGATCATACACGCCCGGCCGGCCAACCGATCGATCCTCCAATTCCTCTGCGGTGATGAGGCAAGGACCGAGACTGGAGGCAAAATCCTTCGCTTTGGCCGGCCCGAGGCCGACCTTCATTTCATCGCGCTGGATGTCACGCGCCGACCAATCATTGAAGATGGTATACCCAAAAATGTGTCCGGGTGCATCCTCTGGTTTAATATTGATCCCCGGTTTCCCGATGACCGCCGCGATCTCCAATTCATAGTCCAGTTCCTTGGTATAGCGCGGATAAGGGATTTCATCCTCCGGCCCGAAAATGTTATTCGGATTGGTGAAGTAAAAGATTGGGAACTTGTACCACTCCGGCGGTACTTCTCGGCCTCGGTTGGCATTGGCAGTTTTGACGTGAGTCTCAAAAGCATATCCATCCCGGAGGGTGGTCGGCCGTGAGATGGGTGCATGCAGCCGGGTTCCATCCAAAGGAACCCGGCTGGTATCTCCGAGCGCGCGAACTCGTTGAAGGCCCTGGTCGCCCGCCTGGATCAGATCCATCAAGGAAGCGTACGGCAGAGCCTGGATCCCATCTTTCAGCAGCAATCCAGGCCGGGTGCTCGATGGGGAGATCGAGAAGGTCACGAACCTCATTAAAGATTGCCGCGCTTTTCCTGTTCCGCTTCAATCGATTCGAAAAGGGCCTTGAAATTGCCCTTTCCGAAACTCTGCGAGCCATGGCGCTGAATGACTTCGATGAACATGGTCGGACGGCTCTGGATGGGTTTCGAGAAGATCTGCAGCAGATAGCCTTCATCGTCCCGATCGACCAGGATACCCAGCTCGTGAATGGCCCTCAGGTCCTCATCGATCTTTCCGACACGCTCGGGTAATGCCTCATAATAGGTATCCGGCACGCGCAGAAATTCCACGCCGTTGCTGCGGAGTTGGCTGACTGACTCCAGGATGTTGCCCGTGATCAGGGCGATGTGCTGTACACCAGGCGTCAGGTAGTAATCAAGATATTCTTCGATCTGGCTTTTCTTTTTTCCCTCGGCGGGTTCATTGATCGGGAATTTTACACGCCCATTCCCATTCTGGACGACTTTCGACATCAGTGCCGAATATTCTGTGGAAATGTCCTTGTCATCAAAATGGAGGAGTTGGCGGAAACCCATGACCTGGTGATAGAAATTGACCCACTGATCCATCTTTCCCAGCTGTACATTCCCCACGACGTGGTCGATGGCAGCCAGTCCGACGGACTGGGCTTCCAGGTCCTTGATCGGCTGATAGGTCGGAGCGAAGACCCCTTTGTAATCCCCGCGGTCGACAAAAACATGCAGCGTCTCTCCATATGTGTAGATGGCAGATGTGCGATAGATGCCGAAATCATCTTTCTGTTCGCGCGGCATCCAGGCCGACTTGCCCCCGCGGCTGGTGGTTTCCTGCCAGGCTTTTTCCACATCATCGACCTCCAGCGCGATCATCTTGACACCATCTCCATGCACCAATTGATGGGCTGCGAGTTCACTTGTTGGAGAATAGGGGGCCGAAACGACGAATCGGGCCTGGCCGGCTTCGAGCAGGTAGGATGAAAATTCCCGATTTCCTGTTTCCAGGCCGGAATACGCAATGGGCCTAAACCCAAAAGCCTTCCACCAATAGTACATGGCATGTTTGGCGTTTCCTACATAAAAATGGAGGTGATCGATCGCCTTGATCTGCAGGAAGTCTGCTTCCTCAGTCATCGGCCGGGAGGCTTTGGCGGTCGCGGGTTTCGATACGGATTGAGTCATTTTTGCTCCTTTGACCTGGCTTGAAGTTTCGCAAGGTCAGGTGAGAAGATTCTACGACAAAGGTATTGTGATTGCAATGAAGAAAATCCCCAGTTGGCCGGATGGACTGTTGCAGGCTTTGCGCCAGAAAGTCAGCGGGGATCAGATAGGTTCTCTTCAATGAACCGATCCCAGATCGGATGCTGTTTTGGATTCCAAATGCGGTTCATATCGGGAAACGCCTGTTCCCGGGTCCAACCCAGCCGCAGGATCCGGTACAGAGTAACAAAAGCGGTTGCTCGAAAGTTTGCCTGGCAGTGCACCAAGATCCGGCTTTCGCGATGAGCATCCATTGTGTCCATGAACTCGACCAAAGATTCACGCGTGGGATGATCCCAATTCACGGGGATGCCGACATAGGACATGCCGAGCGAGTCAACCAACTGCGTCTCGTTTGGGACAGCTCCCTCGGAGGTCGGCAAAGCCAGATTAATTACGACTTCGACACCCGCCTCAGAGACTGATTTCAGCTGTTCGGGCGTCGGCATACCGCTGGTCAAAAGTTGAGCCGAGAGAGGTAAAAAATTATAGATATCCATGTAGCTCATCGCTCCCTTCGTCACAGCTCGATGGGGTCGATCCTTCGATCGCGCTTCCCAAGGTCACCTAGGGGCAGTATTTGATTGGGACACTCCCGACGGCGGTATTTGAGGTATTTCCCGCGTTATCTCTTGCAAAAACCTGGTATTGGATCACGCCGTCATTCCCGGACAGATCATTCGTCGTATAGATGAGGAAACCATACTGTCCTCCCATCGCCTGGTCGTTGATGGGCGCCGTCTTCCAGACACTGGTGATCCCGCCGCCCACATATCGATATTGCACGTAGGCCGTGGCAACCCCGGAGGCATCATCATGTATGCGAGCGCCAATATCCAGTTGATTGGTTCCGCACCCATTATTGTAGTAATAGACGACGGCTTCCAATGGATTCACATCCGAGATCATGGGCGGGGTGGTGTCCACCGCGGCAGGCGGCAGAGTAGGTGTGGGCGTGGGCGGTGCGGCGATGACAGGCAGGCCTCCTATGTTCCCCGTGGTATGACCGGTGATCGTGGATATCCAGCAATCCAGTGTGGAGCTGAGCTGCACATACCACCAACTGTCGTCAATATTGCGCCCGACCAGCAAAAGGTAGGCACCGACCGGGACTGTGGCCATCACATCAAAACTCTGACTGGGGCCCGAGCGACAATTGGCACCTACATCCACAATGAAGTAGGTGCCCTCCGGGGTGGAAGTCGCAGTTGGACTAGGAATCGCGGTGGGACCCGCGGGAGGGGTAGGTGTGAACGCAGCAGCTGCAGTAAAGGTCGCGGACTGGTTGACCTTCGCATCCAGGGTCATTTGTGCCTCGGCCGTGTCGGCTGCGGCGGTGAGGACCGCGCTGGCGCCATTTTGAGAAGGAAGATTACAAGCCAGGATGGCCAAACTGAGCGCCCCAATCGCCGCCCGCAGCGAATTGTTATTCTTCAAGTGCAGACTCCGTCCTGAAAAGGTCCGAGATTACGCAATGCGGCCTCCTGGCAAAGAAGTAGTGAGACCCAGGGTCGAACCCAATCATGAACGGATTGTGATCCCTGGCCGCTTCGTTCGCCGGCGATGACCCTATTTTTTGACCCGTGTCGTTTTGCCGGCGGTCATTTTTTGCAACTCCGCTGGGGTCAGTTCAAACATTGCGTTGGGTGTACCGGCTGCGCCCCAAAGCGTTGGGTATTGTAACAAGTCTTCATCAATGAATGACTGCAGGGCGAGGGTATGTCCTAGGGGCGGCACCCCGCCAATCGCGTATCCGGTCACCTGACGGACAAACTCGGCATCCGCGCGATCGATCGGCTCGCCGGCCTCCTTGCTCAAACGACTCTCGTCGACCCGGTTCGCTCCACTGGTCAACACCAGGATCGGCTTGCCGCTCGTCCTTGCTCTGAAGACCAAAGCCTTGATGATCTGACCCAGGCTGCAGCCGGCGCGCTCCGCAGCCTCCTGGGCCGTGCGGGTGCTCTCCAGGTACTCGATGACCAGGTTGTTGAAGCCGCCTGCCCGCAGGCTATCTTGCACTTTTTGAGCTGATGGCGAAAGCGTCATTCATTCCGTCCGATGTTAGAATGCAGCCGGAGTATACCCGAGTTGGCAGACGAAAGAGAATTTTTTTCCCAGCATGCACGAGAGTACGACGCACTTGTCGCGTGCGAAGATTATCAGGGGAATATCCTGCGTGGGATCCAGCAGATCGTAAAGTTGGAAGGGTTGGTTGTCCTTGACCTTGGTTCGGGCACCGGTAGGATCGCGGCCCTCCTGGCGCCCCTGGTTCGAAGGATCCTGGCCTTGGATCTTTCGACTGCCATGCTTAACGTCGCATTTGATAATTTGATGCGCTCGGGCCAGGACAATTGGCTGATCGCCGCGGCCGATCACTGCAATCTGCCCTTGCCCGCACGCTGTGCCGATCTCGTCATATCCGGATGGAGCATTAGTTATCTCAGCGTTTGGCATCCCGACCGCTGGCGAGCAGAATGCGAGGCCTGGCTCTTGGAGGCCTATCGGGTGTTGCGCAGGCGCGGTCTGATCATCCTGCTGGAATCGCTGGGTACCGGAAATCAAGTTCCGCAACGTTTGGTGCATTTAGAAAATTTTTACGAGTGGCTGGGAGAGAAAGGCTTTTCAGAAAAATGGATCAGAACCGATTATCGCTTTGAAACCAAGGCGATCGCCAGCGAAGCTGCTGGATCCTTCTTCGGGAACGAAATGAGGGAGCGGATCAATCGCGAAAAAATCACTATCCTGCCTGAGTGTACTGGTATTTGGTGGTTGAACCCATGAACGGATCGCTGCCACTGCAACCATTGCGTCCGGATTCATCACGGTCTGAGGGGCGTGTGGCAGTATCGAAATTCACAGGCAGGATTATTCTTTAATGAAGGTTCCGTTCCGCAATTCGCTCAAAGCCTGTTGGATCTCCTCGCGGGTATTCATCACGAAGGGACCATACGGCACGATCGGCTCCCCAAATGGCGAGCCAGCCATTAACATGAATCTAACCGATGAATCCTGAGTCTCAACATGCAGGGTATCGCCG
>WNFI01642160.1_pt1 | contig 16785 bp, 17 predicted proteins | sample 5400471 | NCBI WGS metagenome assembly WNFI01 (sample SAMN13153348, study PRJNA577476) | soil metagenome | isolation source: 100 cm saprolite on Douglas fir-dominated hillslope | place: USA:California | collected 2013-09-17 | reverse complement strand
CCCATCGCGCCCCACAGGGGAAAAGTGAGCGGATGATCGCCCGCAGCGGTGCAGTCCCACGCCGCCGATCCGAGGCCCGCGACGACGAGAAGCTCGCCGCGCCGCTCGAGCAGTGCGCGAACGACCTTGCGACGATCGAGCTCTGCGCTCCTCAAGGCTTGTCCCCGAACGACTTCGCGCCGATCATGGCTTGCGAAATCAGCACCGCGACCGCGCCGTAGCCCTCGAAAGCGAGCTTCGCCGCCGCGGTGACTGTAGCGCCCGTTTCCTCGGCGCGCTCCAGGCGCATTGTGCGCACGCCCATCAGGCGCAGCGCGTCGGACGCCGCCTGGCCCATCGGAATCTGCCACGGATTGAACTCCCCCCGCTCGCCGCGCATGGTCACGAGCAGGAGCAGCGGAAAGGCGCAATTCGCCGCGAGGGTCAGCGCATTGATGCAGTTGCCGACGCCGCTCGACTTGAGCGCGCGATGTATTTCTGCCGACCAGTCGGTCGCCGCGAGTGAGTGCGCTTTTTTCCCGGGCACTGCTTCTCCTTGCTCAGGCGGCCGATGAGACAAGCGGAATTCTCGCAGGCTTTGCGGCTTTCCTGAAATCGTCGGGCTCGGTCGTCAAGCGGGGCCGAGCGGAGTTTCTTTCGCTGTGAGGCGGGCCAGGGCGTAAGGTTCGCCTGCCGCCCGCCCCGGCGGACCCGGGCTGAATGCTACCGCGAGGCCGGGATGACCGACTTCCGTTGCGGGCGGCAGCCAGCGCGCGTCGCTACCACCGCTGGCGGTGGCGGAACCAGGGATGATTGGGGGTTTTTTTCCTGCCCGGCTTCGCCTCGGGCGCCTCCGCGGCGCCTGTCGGAGCGGCAGTTCGCTCCGCGTCCGAGGGAGAAGATTGACGCTCGGCGCGTTTGACCTTCTTTGAAGCCGAAGGCTTTTCCGGGGCTTCGTGGAACACCTTTCGCAGGCGGTCCAGACCACGAAGGATCGATTTCGAGAACTTTTCCGCCATAGCAAACACTGCTGCAACGAGTGATCGGGGAGCGTCATTTTAGTACAACGGTCCGAAGCGCGGCCTTGGGGGCGCCTAGCCAAGCCGCGGGTACCGGTCCCGGCACCTGCTTGACGGGTACACTCCCGAAATGCCCATCTACGCGATCGCGCGCGCTGGCGGTCCTCGGCAACCACGATCTGCACTTGCTCGCGCTCGCACACGGCGTTGTCAAGGAACGCGAAGACGACACGCTCGCAGAAGTGCTCGCGGCACCCGATCGCGACGAGCTCATCGACTGGCTGCGTCACCGGCCGATGATTCACGTCGAGGCGAATTACGTGCTGGTTCACGCGGGCCTGCTGCCGCAATGGGACGTCGCCACCGCGAAGGCGCTCGCGAGAGAGGTCGAGGCGGAACTGCGCGGACCCCGGCACCGGGAATTCCTCGCGCACCTCTACGGCTCGCGCCCGGACCGCTGGGACGACAGCTTGCGCGGGATCGACCGCCTGCGCGTGATCGTCAACGCCATGACACGCTTGCGCTTCTGCACGCCCGAAGGCGTCATGGAATTCCGCACCAAAGGCGAGACGACCGAGGCTCCCGCCGGCCATTTGCCGTGGTTCGACGTGCCGGGCAGGAGAAGCGCGGACCAGACGGTGATCTGCGGCCATTGGTCGGCGCTCGGCTTGCGCATCGCGCCCAAACTCCTCGCGCTCGATTCAGGGTGCGTTTGGGGCGGGAAGCTCACTGCAATTCGCTTGGAAGACAGGCGTTTGTATCAGGTGCCCTGCGCGGCTAATGCTGCGCTCGTGAAATCCTCTGCGGCGCAGGCACGCCCAGCGCCGCGGCGATAGCGGCTTCGGTCTTTTTTGCGAGGGAGCGCCGCGTCTGGCCGCGCACCGAAATCGGCGCGAGGAGATGGAGCTCCGCTACGATGTGGCGGCTCGAGACGATGGCCCAGACGGATTCAAGCAGCGAGGTTTCGCCGACGTAGCCGGCGGCGTCGGTATGCCGGCCCGCGCTGTCGAGATAGCGCAGCGCCACGGGCTGCAGCGTGGCCGCCGCGTCGAGAGCCGGCTGGAACAGCGCCGCGTGAAAGCGCTCAAGGCTCCGCCCGAAGGTCGTGATTCCCTCGGGGCAAACCGCGACCAGCGCGCCGCGCTCGAGTTCTCCGGCTACTGCCTGGCGGGCGCGCACCGCCGCGGAGCGCTTGCCGCGCTCTATGTACAAAGTGCCCACCAGCGTGCACAACCAGCCCACGACCGGCCAGCTGCGGACTTCAGACTTGGCGACGAAAGTCGCGGGGAAGGTCGCGTCGATCACGAAGATGTCGAGCCAGGAAATGTGATTGAGCGCGAGCATGCAGCGCTCGGGGAGCTTTTTCGGTGCGTTTTGCTCGCGCACCGACACCGACAGGATCGAGAGCAGCGTTCTCGACCAGCGGCGCTTTTGCGCGTTCTGCTCGGCCTCGGAGAGTTTCGGGTAACGCAGCCAGGCGATGGCAAGACCGCGCACAAGGTGCAGTGCAAGCCTCGCCAGGCGAACCAGGCGCAGCGGACCCGGAGTGCGGTTGGCCGCCATCGTGTATTTCTCCTCTCGGACCAGGCGGCATTCTACTGGTTGGCGGCGAAGAGCCGCGCCGGGCAAGCAAAAAAGGGCGCAGGAACTGCGCCCTTTTCGGACCGAAACTGAAAACTCTAGTGAGTGACGCGGGTCTTGCCGCCTCCGGTCACCAGGCGCACCCGTTCCCCGGGACGGAATTCTTCGTCGGCTTCCTGGGCGATCGCGCGCAGCTCGCCGTTGTCCAGCCGCACGGTGACCTCGACACCTTTTTTCTGGGTGACGCCACGCTCGATGGCCGAGCCCGCCACCCCGCCGACCACCGCGCCGAGGATCGTGCCTACGCCCGAGCCCTTGCCGCCACCGACGTCGCTGCCGGCGATGCCACCCACGGCTCCCCCCGCGAGCGTGCCGATCTCGCCCCGCGTTCCCTCGATCGTGACCGGGCGCACCGATTCCACCACGCCCATTCGCACCGTCTGCTCGCGTCCGGTCTGGCCCGAGGTGTAGACGGCCCCGGAACTCGAAGGGGTGTAGCAGCCGGTAAGCATTAGAGGCAGTGCAATTGCAGTCGCCGCCAGGATTGCCCATTTCATGATGTTCTCCTCAAAGGTCGGACTTGAAATTTTCGCGGAACAAGTGCGCGATCTCGTCGCGGCTTAGCTTATGGTTCTGCCCCCCGCGCGAAGCGATCTTGATCGCTCCCATGAGGGACGCGAGCCTGCCGGTCTTTTCCCAGTCAAGGCCGGCGGCGATGCCGTAGAGAATACCGGCGCGATACGCGTCGCCGCAGCCCGTGGGGTCCACCACTTCGGTCGCCTTAACGCACGGGATGTCGATCCGTTGACCGTCCACGTAGATGATGGACCCTTCCGCGCCCCGGGTAAGAATGAGCGCTTCGAGCTTGTGCGCAAACTCCTCGAGCTTGCTTCCGGTGCGCTCCTCGAGGAGCCGGCCTTCGTAGTCGTTGACCGCGAGGTAGCTCGCCTGTTCGACGAAAGCGAGCAGCTCTTCGCCCGAAAACATCGGCAGCCCCTGGCCCGGGTCGAATATGAACGGAATGCGCAGCTCGGCAAGCTCGCGCGCGTGTTGCAGCATGCCCTCGCGCCCGTCGGGCGCAATGATCGCGAGGTGCGCGCCGAGCTCCGCCGTTATTTTGTTCAGATGCGAATAATTCATCGCCCCGGGATGGAACGCCGTGATCTGGTTGTCGTCCAGGTCGGTGGTGATGAACGCCTGGGCGGTGAGCGTATCGGGCACCTGTCGCACGCAATCCTGCTCGATGCCGAGCCGCTCGAGCCGCTCGAAGTACAGCAGGGCGTCGTCGCCGACGGTGGCCATCGTCAGTGGATCGGCGCCGAGAAGCTTCAGGTTGTAGGCGATATTGCCGGCGCAACCGCCGAACTCCCGCCGCAGCTCGGGAACGAGGAAGGACACATTCAGGATGTGGATCTGTTCGGGCAGGATGTGCTCCCGGAAACGGCCGCGGAATACCATGATGTTGTCGTACGCGATCGAGCCGCAGATCAGGATGCGCATAAAAAGAGAGGGACTTGGAACGACGAAAGTCGTGAGTTCGCGGACGGGACAGCTCGGCTCGCCGGTCTCTTTACCCGCGCGTTTCCGCGTTCATCTGCGGTCGATTTCCTGGCGACGTGCTGCTGGGAGCGCGAAGCATAGCGGAATTTGCAGCAGGCGGCAGCCCCCGGCCGAATGTTCCTACAAATAAAACAAATAGAGCCGATAGCCGGTCGGCTTGAGCGCCGCCGCTTCGATATGGACCCGGATCTGGAGCTCGCCCCCGGCGGCAAAGCCGGGCTCCTGCCCCGTGCCCTGCGGAGCATAGTCCCGAGGCATCAGCACGCGCCGGGCGACAGTCTGGTCCTGGGCATCGGTGAGAGTCAGCTCCAGAGCCGGAAAAGCCTGGATAAAGCCGGCCCGGTTCCTGAGCGTTGCGGTCAGCACCATCACGCTGGGAAGGGTGCTGTCGGCCTGAAGGTCAGAGGACTCGATTCCGAGGAGTTCCGCACGCCGCGGGAGCGGTACATCGCAGCCGAGCTCGGCGCAGATGCGCTGGATGAGCGGTTTTGCTTCGGGCAGCAGCACCGCGATCTCGCCGCGGTAGCGATAGGCGACTTGCGCCGCGAGCGCAAGCACAAGGAACGCGCTCCCGAGCCACCACATCCAGCTCGAACGCCGGTGCGGCCGCGGTCCGAAGTCAAATGCCGCGTCCTTCTCGGTATCGAGCATGGGCGCAGTGGAAGCGGGTGGGGCATCAAGCCGCGGCAGGGAAGCACGGCCGGACGAGCCCGGGCTGAGCGCGGCGAGGGCATCGAACAGGGCGCCGCAACGTCCGCAGCGGACTTGGCCCGAGCGCGCGCGAAGTTGCGACTCGGTAACGCGAAACGCGGTGGCGCAGGCCGGGCAGCGCGTGATCATGCTCATAGCCGCACCCCCGAAAGACACGCCCAGCCCTCGGACTCGGTGCATGGCGTGAACTCGATCCAGGGGGCGTAGCATTTCTCGATCTCGCTCGCCTGGTCCGGGAGAACCCCCGAGAGCGCGAGCCGCCCGCCGCGCCTGATGCGCGATGCGAGCAGCGGAGCGAGCAGCTTCAACGGATTGGCAAGGATATTGGCGACCACGACATCTGCCGTGAACGTAAGCGGCGCGAGGCCGTCGAGAAACTGGCCCTCGACGCCGTTGCGCCTGGCGTTGGCGCGGGCGGCGGCTACGGCGTCGGGATCGATGTCGACGCCGACTGCGCGGCGCGCTCCGAGCTTCAGCGCGGCGATAGCCAATATACCGGAACCGCAGCCGTAGTCGAGAACCGTCTCGCCTCCCCCGATGGTGCGGTCGAGCCACTGCAGGCACAGGCGCGTGCTGGGATGGTCGCCGGTGCCGAACGCGAGCCCCGGATCGAGCACGAGGTTGATGGCGTCCGGTTCGGGCGGAACGTGCCAGCTGGGTACTATCCATAGCCGCGCCGATATGCGAATCGGACCGAACTGCGCCCTCGATTTCGCGATCCAATCCTCATCGGGAACGCTGCGCAGCCGGTGAAGCGGGACCGATAGCCCTACCGTTTCGCAGGCGCGAAGGAGCCGCTGCTCGGGGTCGTCCTGAGCGCGCCACAATGCGGTGAGTTTCACCCGTTGCCATGTTGGGGATTCGCCCGGTTCACACGGCACTTCCGCGGCCGTGACCGCGCGGGCGTCCTCGAAGGTGACCGACAGCGCCCCCAGCTCGAGCAGCGCGTCGGAAAGGCGCTCGGCACACGCGGGATCGAGTTCCAGGACGAGCGCGGTCAGCGTCACGTCTCGATCCTTACTTCGCGGCGTCGCGTTTCTTCTGCTGGGCGAGCTTCTGCTCAAGGTAATGGATGTTCACCCCTCCTCTGATGACGTGGTTGTCGAGCAGGAGCTCCTGGTGCAGCGGGATGTTGGTCTGGATGCCCTCTATCACCATTTCCGAGAGCGCGATGCGCATGCGCCGAATCGCCTGATCGCGGTTTGCCCCGTAGGCGATGACCTTGCCGATCAGCGAGTCGTAGTTGCTGGGCACCGCGTAGCCCTGGTAAATATGCGTGTCGACCCGGATGCCCGGCCCCCCGGGCGGGTGGTAGGAAGTGATGCGCCCCGGCGATGGGGTGAAGCGAAACGGGTCCTCGGCGTTGATGCGGCACTCGATCGCATGACCGCGGAATTCGATGTTTTTCTGCCGCACGGAAAGCCGCTCCCCGGCCGCGACGCGGATCTGCTCCTGAACGATGTCGACGCCGGTGATCATCTCGGTCACCGGGTGCTCGACCTGAATGCGGGTGTTCATCTCGATAAAGTAGAACTCGCCTTCCTCGTAGAGGAACTCGAAAGTGCCGGCTCCGCGGTAGCCGATCTTTCGGCACGCCTCGATGCAGCGCTCGCCGATGCGCGTGCGCAGTTTCGGGGTGATGTCGGGGGCGAGGGCCTCTTCCATGATCTTTTGATGCCGTCGCTGCATCGAGCAATCCCGCTCGCCGAGATAGATCACGTTCTTGTGTCCGTCGGCGAGCACCTGCACTTCGATGTGACGCGGGTTCTCGAGATACTTTTCCAGGTATACGGTGGGATTGCCGAATGCCGCTTCGGCTTCGGCCCGCGTGATACTGATCGCGCTCTTGAGAGCGGCTTCGGTGTGCACGACACGCATGCCGCGTCCGCCGCCCCCGCCCGCCGATTTGACGATGACCGGGTAACCGACCTTCCTCGCGATCTTGAGGGCCTCCTCGGGCGCATCCGGTAGCGATCCATCGGAACCCGGAACGCACGGCACCCCGGCTTTTTCCATGATCTGTTTTGCGCTCACCTTGTCGCCCATAAGCCTGATGGTCTCCGCCGTTGGCCCGATAAATGTAAACCCGCTCTTGTCCACGCGTTCGGCGAAGTCGGGGTTTTCAGAAAGAAATCCGTAGCCCGGGTGAATTGCCTCGGCGTCGGTGACCTCCGCCGCGCTGATGATCGCCGGAATATTCAGGTAACTCGCGCTGGAGGCTGCAGGACCGATGCACACCGACTCGTCGGCGAGCTTCACATACTTGGCGTCGCTATCCGCCTCCGAATGCACTACGACGGTCTTGATGCCCATATCGCGGCAGGCGCGCTGGATGCGCAAGGCAATCTCGCCGCGGTTGGCGATCAGAACTTTCTCGAACATGATTTAGTGAAACAGTCTTCCGCAGTCTCTGATGTGGGGGGTATGAAAGGGGGCGTGCTCAGGGTGTGCTCGTTTCTTGAACAACGTGCTAACCAATCATCATCAGGGATTCGCCATACTCGACCGGCTGGCCGTTCTCGACCATGATTGCCTTGATCACGCCGTTCTTGTCGGCCTCGATTTCGTTCATCAGCTTCATCGCCTCGATGACGCAGATGGTCTGCCCGGCCTCAACCGTATCTCCAACCTCCACGAAAGGCTTTGCGCCGGGGGAGCCAGCCCGGTAGAAAGTGCCGACCATCGGCGACTTGACGATATGGCCTTCGAGCGATGTCGGGGCCTGTTCCGCGGCAGCGGGCGCAGCGGCTGGAGCCGCCGGCGCAGCGGCTACGGATAGAGCTTGAGCAGCGGGCGGGCCGGCCGGGGCGGACGCAGGAAGTATGACTACTTCCCTTCCGCTTGGACCGCCTTTGACGATCTTGACTTTTTCCTCGCCTTCGGTAACTTCCAACTCGGCAATCCCCGATTCCTCGACGAGGTCGATCAGTTTTTTTAGTTTTCGCAAATCCATGCAGGCCTCCTTCCGCTTCGGACGCGTCCTTCGAGTCGCGCGAGGTTCGGCTAGAAGAGTCTTGAGCACATCTCAGGGACAACCCCCCTCGTGCACCCTTAAATCGGGGCTGTCAGCGCGACTCTTGCAGCACGAACTGCAGCGCGAGGTCATAACCGCGGCTGCCAAGCCCGCAGATCGTGCCGACCGCAAGGTCGGAAAAATACGAATGACGCCGGAATGGCTCCCTGGAATAGATGTTTGACAAATGCACCTCGATGAAGGCCCCTTCGTGGTTGCTCTGGAAGACCTGAAGGGTTGCCCCTTCGCTCCTCGCCATACGGCTTAGCCGCACGTTGATGCTCTGGATGGTTTCTTTGCCGTAGATCCTTGGCTCACGCGCGCCCAGCAGATTGAGATTGGGGCCGTGAAGAACCAGAATGTTTTTGAGCCTTCTTCGTGGCGCACCCGCGACACGCTTGAATTTCGACATGGCCGGAAGTTTGACGCAGTTCGCAGCAAATTGTCCAGTATTTGCCGCATTTTCGAGCTAAATGAGCGACTTAGTTAAACCAGAAATGTCTAGTTTCTTATACCGACCGGCTCTTTGCGGTGACGATGTTACGCGGGCTCCAATAGCCGAGTAGTCGAGCTCGGTGAGATTTAGATTTTTAGCCGAAATTCGATGGTGATCGGTTATGTTGAAAACCATTCAACGCAAATCGCAGCCTGGTTGAGCCTGTTCTCCAGCGTAGCGCATGCAATTCGCTACCAAACACCCGGTTCGCGGCGGGATCCTAGCCATCCTGTGGGAACACGAGCTGGGCCACCGCCTGGATCCCGGCGCGCTCGATCGGTCGCCCTCCAAAGGTGGTTTTCAAAGTGCCGCGCTCGTCCTTCAGAGTGTGGATCGCCAAATTGACCGGTACGCCTTGCCAGTCGAGCTTCAGCACCGACACGGCGCGCGCTTGGTCGCCGACGAAGTGACGCTGATCGAAAATATCGTAAGGGATATTGCGGTTCAGGAGAAAAAGCTCCACCGATTTGCTGTCATCGGTGAATAGCTGCAAATCGATGTCGCTATACCGCCCGGCCGTGCCCTTGAGCACCGCGCCGGCAAGGTAAGGGCGAAACTGCTCCAGCAAACGCATTGCCTCGAGCGCCCGCTCGCGCAGGTATCGAATGCGCTCGCGCTGCTCCTCGCCCTGGTAAAGCGACTGGTAAGCCCGCAACTCAACCTCGATTTCCTCGTTCCTCGGCAGCGATTGCGTGTCTTCTGCCCCCAGCTGGCGCGCGGCCTTGCGCTTGGCGTGGGCGAAATCCTCGATGCCGTCCTCGGCCATCATGCGCGCGGCGGCGGCAGCAATGCGTGCGCGCATTTGTTGCTGCCTGGGCTTGCTGTCTTTCGGCATGGAGAAAAAGCAGGCGGGCTTCCTCCATGATACCGCAGCAGCCGGGAAACGCGGCGAAGTAGGCTAGAATCGTGCCCTTTTCAATGACGCGCTCTCGTCGCGGCGCGCTTTACCCCCCGGGCCCCGTGCACATCCACATCCTCGGAATCTGCGGCACTTTCATGGGGGGCATCGCCGCGATTGCGCGGACGGCGGGTTATCGCGTTACGGGATGCGACGCCGACGTTTATCCGCCGATGAGCACACAGCTCCTCGCCCAAGGCATCGAGCTGACCGAGGGCTATGGCGCCGACCAGCTCGCTCTCAAGCCCGATCTGTGGCTGATCGGCAACGTCGTGAGCCGGGGCAATCCCCTCGTGGAGGCGATCCTGAATCAGGGCCACGCTTACGTTTCCGGTCCCCAATGGCTCGTCGACACCATCTTGGCGGATAAAAGGGTGCTCGCCGTGGCAGGAACACACGGGAAAACAACGACTTCATCCATGCTGGCCTGGATTCTCGAGGACGCCGGCCTCGCCCCCGGGTTCTTGATCGGCGGCGTCCCGCAGAATTTTGGAATATCCGCAAGGTTAGGAAATAAAGTGCATTTCGTGATCGAAGCCGACGAATACGATACGGCTTTTTTCGATAAGCGCTCCAAGATGGTGCATTACCGGCCCAGGGTTGCCATTTTGAACAATATCGAGTTCGATCATGCCGATATCTTCGTCGATCTTACAGCGATCGAGACGCAATTTCATAATTTCGTTCGAACGATACCCAGTTCCGGTCAGCTGATAGTGAACGGCGCCGATCCAGCGATAGAGCGCGTGCTCAGTCGAGGCTGCTGGACTCCGGTTGAGCGCTTTGGCGTCAAAGAGGGCTGGAGAGCGAGCGAGGTCGCAAGGGGATGTTTCGATGTGCTTTACCAGGAGACGCCGGTTGGCGAACTCTGCTGGGAATTGCTCGGGGAGCACAATCGCTGGAACGCTCTTGCCGCGATCGCTGCAGCGCGGGCCGCCGGTGTCGAGCCTGCGCGCGCTGTGCAGTCGCTCGCGCGCTTCAAGAGCGTCAGGCGCCGCATGGAACTTCGGGGTACGGCAGCGGGTGTCGCAGTCTGGGACGACTTCGCCCACCACCCGACCGCCATCGCCACAACGCTTGCGGGCCTGAGGGATCAAGTCGGAAACGCTCGTATCTTGGCCGTGCTTGAGCCTCGCTCCAGCACCATGAAAGCCGGCGTGATGAAGGACCGCCTGCCCGCGAGCCTCGAGCGCGCCGACCGGGTTTTCTGCTACAGCGCGAACTTGGGCTGGGATGCGGCGGCGACTCTCGCACCGCTTGGGGAGCGTGCAAGCTGCGAGTCCGACCTTGAGCGTCTGGTCGGAGCGATTGCCGCCGAAGCGAGGCCGGGCGATCAGGTGCTCATCATGTCGAACGGAGGCTTCGGGGGCATCCACGACCGGCTTCTCGCCGTGCTTTCAAAACGTGCAGCCAGAGCAGCCGGGGCATGATCAGTTATCTGCACGGATTTCAACAGCTCCCAGGGCGGGGACCACACGCTCGCGAGCTTTCCCGAGCACATTCCGCTGATCCTGGAATTCGCCGACATGGATTGACTACTTCAGCACCTTCCAGGACGAATTCCCGTCTTTGAGCGCGTAGAGCGCCAGCGCTTTTTCGTCGAACCCGAACCCCAGGCCTGGGGTCTCGGGCAGAAGCAGCATGCCGTCCTTGGCCTTGAGCTGCGCGTCGATGAGACGCCGGAAATTGAGCACTTGGTTGTCGGGGAAGAACTCGACGTAGCGCGCGTTCGGGGTCGCCGCCACGAGGTGCGCGTGCAGGTCGTGAAACCAGTGCGGGCAGACAGTGACGCCGTAGCTCGCCGCGGTCGCGGCGACCTTTCTCCACTCGGTGACCCCGCCGCACACGAGCGCGTCGGTCTGCAGGATTTGGGCGGCGCCCTTGTCGAGAATCTCCTTGAAATGCCAGCGCCCCGCGCCGATCTCGCCGGTCGCCACCGTGACGCGCGTGAGCTTCGCAAGGCGCGCGTGGTTGTCGATGTCGTCGGGAAAAAACGGCTCCTCGATCCAGTAGGGATCGTAGAGCTCGAAGCGCTCCATGTAGCGCATCGCGGTCGGGAGGTCGTGCCAGGCGTTGTTTGCATCCAGCATCAGCTCGACCTCGGGTCCGATCGCCTCGCGCGCGGCCTTCACGCGGGCTTCTTCCTCCTTGGGCGAGAGTCGTCCCACCTTCATTTTCACCGCGCGAAAACCCGCTTTCACGTAGGCAGCCATCTCCTCGCCGAGTTTTTTCGGCGTTTTGCCCTCGAGGTAGTAGCCGCCGCTCGCATAGGCGGGGACAGCGTCGTCCACCGCTGCGCCCAGGTATTTGTAGAGAGGCAAATTCACCGCGCGCGCGTTCAGGTCCCAGAGCGCGCAGTCGAGGATCGAAATGGCGCGCATGACGCTGCCGGCGCGCCCGTGCAGGAGCGTCTCCTGGAACATGCGCTGCCATAAGCCCTCTACGAGCAGGCTGTCGTGGCCAAGCAGAATGGGTGCAAGCAGCTGCTCCACGGCCTGCGCGACGAGTGTTCCGCCCGAAGAGCCGGCGTAGCAGAAGCCGATGCCTTCAATGCCGCCAGCGCGCACCCTGACGAGTCCGTAGTCGCGCGCGGACACGGTCCGCGTGGCGAAGCTCGTCACATTTTCCAAAGGGACCCGCGCGCTCGCGACAGAAATCGATTCGATCTTGGCCATTCCTCGATCCTTGTTTTTTTCCTCGAAAGCAGGGAGGCGCGCTACGATATAATTATCGCATCCATCGGGCCGGCGCGACGCGGCTCCCTGTTTCGGTCCCTCTCGTGAACGTTCTGTACGAAGACGACGGTACATTCAAGGTCGCCACGGTGCTCGCTGACGGCGAGAACTCGCTCCAAGTTCAGGCGCCGCACGGCAAACGCGCCAAGATCAAGGTAAAGGACGTGCTGTTGCGCTTCCCGGAACCCGGCGCCGCGGACCTGCTTGCGCAGGCCGAGACGCTGGCCGGGGGTATCGAAACCGATTTCCTCTGGGAGTGTTGTGGCGGCGAGGAGTTCGGCTTCGCGGAGCTCGCACGCGAGTACTGCGGCCGCGCGCCCTCGGCGGTGGAGGCAGCCGGAATCCTCGTGAAGCTGCACTCCGCGCCGATGTATTTTCACCGTAAAGGCAGGGGGCGATACCGGGCAGCGCCGCCCGAGACGCTGCGCGCCGCGCTCGCGGGGATCGAGCGCAAGAAGCAACAGCAATTGCAGATCTCGGCCTGGGCGGAAGAACTTGCAAGCGGCGCGCTTCCCGAAGAGTTCCTGCCGCTTCGCGCGCAGCTCCTGTACAAGCCTGATCGCAACCGGGCTGAAACCAAGGCGCTCGAGGAGGCTTGCGCGAGGACCGGGCTGTCTCCGGCAAAGCTGATCGAGCGCTGCGGCGCGCTGCCTTCCAGCCACGACTACCACCTCAATCGGTTTCTTTTCGAGTATTTCCCCAAGGGAACGGGCTTCGTTCCCGGGCTAGAAGCCACCGAGCCCCGGGATCTTCCGCTTGCCGACGCGCGTGCGTTCAGTCTTGACGACGCGTCCACCACCGAAATCGACGATGCGTTTTCAATAACACCGCTTCCAGGCGGCGGCCTGCGCGTGGGCATCCACATCGCCGCTCCGGCGCTCGGGTTCTTGCCCGGATCGCCCCTCGACGCGGTGGCGCGCGAGCGCCTCTCGACGGTGTACCTGCCGGGCTACAAGTTCACCATGCTGCCGCCCCAGGCGATCGAGCCTTTCTCGCTTATAGAAGGGGCCGGTCGTCCGGCGCTTTCCCTCTATCTCGACGTGCGCGGCGAAGATTTCGCAATCGAGAACCACCACTCCCGCGTCGAGCGCGTTCCCATCGCCGCGAACCTGCGGCATCACGCCGTTGAAGAACTGGATGCGGCCTTTCTGGCCGGAGAATCGCGCGAGGGCATCCCCTTTTCGCGCGAACTGAGCACGCTCTGGAAGTTTGCGCTCGCGCTGGAGAAGGCGCGCGGGAAGCCCTCTACGGCCCCGGAGCGTCCTGATTACACTTTTCACGTCGAGGGACGCGACGAAAATGCGCGCGTCGCGATCGCCGAGCGCCGGCGCGGCACGCCGCTCGACAAACTGGTCTCCGAGCTGATGATTACGGTCAACAAAACCTGGGGGAAGCTGCTCGACGATCACGGCGTCGCGGCGATCTACCGCGTCCAAGCCGCCGGCAAGGTGAGGATGACCACTTCGGCCAGGGCGCACCAGGGCCTGGGCATCAGCCATTACGCTTGGGCAAGCTCGCCGCTGCGCCGGTACGTGGATCTGGTGAACCAGTGGCAGCTCCTCGCGCTGCTTGACGGGCGGGCCCCGCCGTTTTCGCGCAATGACGACATCATGCTCGCCGCCGTGAATGATTTCGAAGCGACCTACGCCGCTTACGACGAGTTCCAGCGCCGCATGGAGCACTACTGGTGCCTGAGGTGGTTGCTGCAGGAAGAGATCGACGTTGCGAGGGCGCGGGTGGTGCGCGAGAATCTGGTCAAGTTCGATGGCCTGCCGTTGTATGCGAGGGTGCCGTCGCTGCCCGAACTCGCTCCCGGCACGGCCGTCGAAATCGCGGTGACCGAAATCGATCTTGTCGGAGCCGATCTCAAGTGTGTATTCCGGTGCCGTGCGGACGCATCGGAGAGCTCAGCGGCGCCACGCTCATAAGACAAAGCTCTAAAAAAGGCCTAGAATCATATGATTCAAAAAGCTTTTAATGGATCCCAAGGTGGCTTTCCTTAGACCCGGCTTCGACGCGCTCGCCTGGCCTTGGCCACAGCCGTTCGCTAGGCTGGATCCTGAATCGCGCGTGCTCGCCATGGCGCTGTCGATTTCGATCGTGCTGCACGCGATCGTGCTCTCGATCCATTTCAAGCTGCCCGACGCCCTGCGCAGGCTCACCCCGTCGCAACTGGACGTGGTGCTGGTGAATTCCAAGACCCGCTCGAGGCCGGCCATGCCCGAGGTCCACGCCCAGGCAAACCTTGACGGCGGGGGCGACACCGACCTCGATCGCCGGGCGAGCTCACCGCTCCCCAGCCTTCAACTCGCTGAACGCGGCACGGACCTGAAGCAGGCAACGCGCCGCGTGCAGGAGCTGGAGATGCGACAGAGACAGCTGCTGTCGCAGGCCCAGTCGCGCAAGGAAGTCGCGGCGGCCGGGCTCCAGGCCGAGGCGAAGTCGCGAGTCTCGGGGGTGGAACTCGCCGAAAGCGCCTTGCTCATCGCCCGCATGGAAGCGCAGATCGCGCGCCAGATCGAAGAGTACAACAAGCGCCCGCGCAGGACTTTCGTCGGAGCGCGCGCCGCCGAGGTTCGCTACGCGCTTTACGTGGAAGACTGGCGCCAGAAGATCGAGCGCATCGGCAATCTCAACTATCCGGAGAGCGCGCGCGGCAGAATCTACGGCAGCCTCCGGCTTACGGTGTCAATAAATTCCGACGGCACGGTGGCGGGCGTGGATCTCGAGCAATCTTCCGGGTACAAGATACTGGATGCTGCGGCACAGCGAATCGTCGAGCTGGCTGCGCCCTACGCCAAGTTCCCGCCCGACATCCGCAAGGAAACCGATATCCTGGTGATTACACGCACCTGGCATTTCGCGCGCGGCGACAAAGTCTTCAGCGACTGAGCAAGGGATGAGCCCCGGGGATTCACCACGCTGCGCGCATCGGCCCAGCGGTGCTGCTCCCGAATGAGACTGCTCGTCTTACTGTGGAAGCTGTTCAGCTATCCCGTCGGGGCGGCGATCGCCTGTCTGGCGATCTACGAGTTCTGGTTCTTTGCGCAAATCCTGAATTGGGTCGAGCACAACCCTGCGACGACGCGGTTCATGGACGCGCGCCTGGAGGCGTTGCGAAAGAAGGACCCGAAGGCGGCGCTCGAACAGGAATGGGCGGACTATGAACACATCTCGATTCATCTGAAGCGCGCCATCATCGTTGCGGAGGACGCGAAGTTCATCGATCACGAGGGCTTCGACTGGGAAGGCATCCAGCGGGCGATGGACAGAAACCTGCGGCGCGGAAGAGTCGTCTCCGGGGGGTCGACGCTCACCCAGCAGCTCGCGAAGAACCTGTTTCTTTCGGGTGAGCGCAGCGCGCTGCGCAAGGGCCAGGAAGCGATACTCGCCGCAATGCTCGAGGCGGCGATGGACAAGCACCGCATTTTCGAGATCTATCTCAACGTCGCCGAGTGGGGCGAAAACGTGTTCGGAGCCGAAGCGGCGGCGCGCTACTATTTCGGCGTGAGCGCGGCGAGCCTCGCACCCGATCAGGCGGCGCGGCTGGCTGCGATGCTTCCGCGCCCACGCTACTATGACCGCAACCGCGGCTCACCCTATCTGGCGAGCTACAGCGAAAGCATTCTGGAACAGATGCCCGCCGCGCAGGTTCCCTAGCCTCTCCGGCGCGGGCCGCCGCACCCCGCTAGGATTGGCCCGCTGCACGGCGGCCGCGAGGAACGTCGACCCCTGCCAATAAGAGAAGGCCGACAACGAAGAACCCGCCTGTCGCGAGCATCGCGAGACGATGGTTACCTTCGGTCACCCAGCTTATGGCACCGTAGGTGATAGGGCCCACGATCGAGGACAGCTTTACTGCGAGGCCCCACAGGCCGAAAAACTCGGCGCGCCTGTCCTCGGGGCTCAGGTAGCCGACGAGCGCGCGGCCCGCCGACTGCGAGGAACCCAGGCAGAATCCGGCAAGATTGGCGGCGACCCAGAAAGGCCCTGGTCCTTTGGCAACCCAGGCGATCAGCGTCGTCGCGATCCAGAGGATAAGGGTGAGACCAACAGTGCGCACGTGCCCGAGGCGGTCCTGGATGTAACCGAAGGTGAAGGCGCCCACTGCAGCGGTCAGGTTGACCACCAGGATCAGAGTGATCGTGTCCTTTGTCGAGAAGCCGAGCGCCTGCTCCGCGTAGATGGCCGCGAGGACGATCACCGTCTGGATGCCGGCCTGGTAGAAAACGATGCATACCAGAAACCGCGCAAGGTCCCGATAGCGCGCTGCCTCGCGCGCCGTCTGCGCGAGCCGCGCAAAGGCCGCCCGAGCCACGTTCTCGCCAGGGACGGGTGGCACCGGGCGGGCGCGTTCCCGAAGAATGAGAAAGGTCGGCAGGCTCGCCGCGGCGAAGGTCGCGGCGGTGATCAGCATCGTGACGGGTACGAACTGCTGTGCCTGCTCGCCGTGGCCTTGAGCCCAGGTGACGTAAGCCAGGCAAAGCCCGAGGGTCAGCAGTCCTCCCAGGTAGCCGAGGCTCCAGCCCCAGCCCGACACACGTCCCAGCGCTTCGCCCCGCGCGAGCTCGGGAAGGAACGCGGCGACGAGGTTCTCGCCGGTGCCGAAGCAGAAGTTGGAGATCACGAGCAGCGCCACCGCGAGCGCCAGGGTCCCGGGCCCGGTGACTGCGAGCAAGGCGGTGGCGACCACGCAGCCGGCCGTGGTGAGAGCGAGCAAGCGCTTTTTTGCCGCGCGCAGGTCGGCGTAGGCCCCGAGGACGGGCGCGGTCAGCAGAATGCAAGCGTAGGAA
>WNFI01162785.1_pt1 | contig 16787 bp, 15 predicted proteins | sample 5400471 | NCBI WGS metagenome assembly WNFI01 (sample SAMN13153348, study PRJNA577476) | soil metagenome | isolation source: 100 cm saprolite on Douglas fir-dominated hillslope | place: USA:California | collected 2013-09-17 | reverse complement strand
ATCTCGATGACCAGGCTGCCCTACCCAGCAGCCCGGCGAGCTAACTCCCTGGGGGAGAGAAACTACCGGGCTGCCTGCGGTGTCAGCGGTCGGCTGGAAGGGGCTGCAGATGGGCTACAGATAGAGGCCGACCCGAGTTGGCGGCACGGCAGAGGAGATCGGTGCTCCGGTGGTCCGCCGGGCATAGAGGTCGGCGAGCGTGAGCCTGGACGCAGCCTCGTCCGCGTCGTCCAGCCAGGCGGCTGCCTCGGCCGGAGGAAGCGGCCCCACCTCGATCTGGGACACGCAGCGACCTGGCCGGATGACCGCCGGATGGAGAGAACGAATGTCCTCGTTGGTCGTGATCGCCACGAGGACGTTCCTGCCCTGGCCGAGCAGGCCGTCGGTGAGGTTGAGCAGCCGGGACAGGGCCTGCCCTGAGGCGCGCTTGGCGTCGCTCGCGATCAGCTCGTCACGGTCCTCGAGCAGCAGCAGCCGCCACCGGCTCGCGTCCTGATCGTCCTCATCGCCGAGCGCAGCCTGCATCAGGTACCTCGGATCGTTAAAGAGCGCTTCGGGATCGAGCACGCAGTCGGTCTCGCACCACGGCAGCCACTCGCGCGCCAGGGCGCGCAGGGCGGTGGTCTTCCCGGTACCCGGCGGTCCGTACTGCAGCAGCAACTGCCCGTTGATAGCAGCCGGGGTCACGGCCATGAGCCTGTCAAGCGCCGCTGCCGTTACCGAGGCGTAGTTCGCGCGGATGTCGCGCCACGGCTGTGCCCGGATCGTCCGGGCAGAACGGGACGCTCCGCGCCGCTCATGCCGATGCCAGAAGCCAATTGTTACCAGCCCGTCGTCGGCGGTCCGCTTAACCTCGGCATCGCTGACGATCCGGCTGACGATGGAGTCGGCCACCTCGGGACTGGCGGCAGTGACGGTCATTTCGGCCGTGCCAGAACGCCACAGGATCGAGCGAACGGTCCAGCCGTCGCCGGCCGCCAGCACGGCCTCCTGCCCCTCGTCCGATGCGGCGCGCAGTGTCAGTGCGCCGGCCGGGACCAGGCATGCGCCGGGCCTGACCTCCTGCAACCTGGCCGTGCGCGCGAACGGCTGCAGGCCGTCGGCGAATGCAGCCAGGATCAGCGCGTCGATCACGTCGCGCGGAGTATCGGCGGAGTCAACGCGGATGGCCCGCGGCAGCAGGCGCACGGGGTCAGGGCTCGGCGCCGCTGTTACGGGCACGAGCCGGGAGGAAGCCAGCCGCTGGTTGCTCACAGACCCCAATGATCGGAACCCTGGCGCCGCTCTGTACAGCGAATTTCCAGCGGCACGAGCATCGCGACCTTCGCAGGCGGCGCGATATACGGCGGATGCAACGAGATGCCAGGAGATGCAATGATTTCGGCCGACGACGGGCCGGCTTGGACTTCTATCACCCGGGTATGGACGGTTCTGGTTGGACGCTTGACCTGCAAGGAGTCCGGGGAGCGAGCATGGCCGAAACGACGATCGACTATCAGGCTGTCTTCAGGACGCTGCCCGGTGTGCTTGCCGTGGTGACGCCAGATGGCGTGATCCTGGACGCCAACGAGGGTTGTCTCGAGGCAGCCGGCTGCGAGCGGGAGCACGTGCTCGGCCGGAACCTGTTCGAACTGTTCCCAGAGAATCCAGATGATCCCGGCGACGAAGGCCCGGCTCAGCTGCGGGAATCGTTCGAGTCGGTCGTCGCGTCCGGCGAGCCAGACGCCATGAAGCCGATCAGGTACGACGTCCAGGACCCGGGCAGGCCAGGAGCCTTCGAAGAACGCTACTGGGCCGTCACCAACACGCCCCTGCACAGCCCTGAGGGCCAGGTGATGATGATCGCGCACAGGGCGGACGAGATAACTCACATCGTCAACCAGGGCCGGAACCAGCTCGCTGATCAGGGGTAAGAGAGCCGAGCATCCCCGGCGGTCCGCGGGCCGTCGCCTTCGCTGCCCGGATCGTGCTGCTTAAGTCCCGGCTCGTCCGCAACTCGTTCGTACTGCTAAGTTCGGCCCAGGAACAGCGCCGGGCTTTGGGAGCGGTGCGAGTGGCCTCCTCGGGTCGGCTCAGCGGCAAGTATCATGGGGTATTCGTATAGTTTGTCGCCAACCTCCGAGCCGGATCTTCCACCTCAGGTGACCAGGGCATACAGATGAGTTTCTGGGATCGTCTTACCGGCAGGGTCGTGGAGGCGGCCGGACTCGGCCAGAAAAAGCGAGCCGCGGCCACCGGAATTCTGGCATTTGACGGTCCGCTCAGCGATCTGCGTCTCGACATAGCGATTAAGAGCCACCCGTGGCTGCAGGACACGGCGACCACGACCCTCCTGCTGTCGACATGGGCTGCCCAGGTCTTGCAAGACATGGCTGCGGTGCTCGAATCCGCAGCCCAGAAGCGTCTTGGTGAGACAGGCAAGCTGCCCGAGGCAAGCTACGCGATGGCCGACGGTCTCTATGACGCGTCGCTGAATTGGATTGACCTGGCGCAGAATGCATTGGCGACTATCGAGGCGAAGAGCGACTTCGTGCTTCAGCTACGATTGCCTGCGCCCGCTCCGCGATTCGATTGGGTGCCCGACGCGCCGCCCGCACATTTCGCGGCCGCGATTCAGGCTGTCGTGCAATTGGGAACGGCCGCCGAGGACGCGATCAATAATATGCAAAATGACCGCTCGCGCCTGCCGCGCAAATATGACGGCGCATTCGAGTCGATCGCGGGAACCATACGCTTCGCCCGGGCGAAGCTGGATCAGGTCCAGGCCGCCGAGAGTGCCGGGCAGGCGGTCAGGCTGACCCAGGACATCTGGGCGATGCTGCAGGAGGTGGTGCGCCTGTACTTCCTGGCCGGCCAGCAGATCGCCATGCCCGGCCTCATCGATCCTAAGTACAACGCGGAGGCTCAGGCGGCGGCCCGCGCCAGGCGGCTGCCGCCGCCACCCGCGCCGCAGACCGGCCCAGCCAGGACCACGGCCCAGCCGGGCCCCACCTGGACCGCGCCGCAGCCGGTCCCGCGGCCGGTCCCGCGGCCCGCTCCGCCGACCCTGGGCGAGCGCCTCGGGCTGCGATTCGATGCCTGGAGCCTCACCGATCCCGCCGCCAAGTCGACATACCAGAACGACCTGACCCGCATCGCCGAACTGGAGGCCTTCTGGCGGTCAGACACCAATCCCGATGAGACTTACCGGCTCTTCGGCCTGGTCATGGATGCCGTGAAGGCAGATCAGGTGTCAGTCAGGCCGCGGGAATTCAGCAAGTCATGTCCCTGGATCCCGACGTTCGTCGCCCGGGCCGACGTGACGATCGGAACCGAGCACCTCGCGAATGGGCAATTGTTCACCCTGAAGGCCGGCCCAGCACCAGGGCGCCGGCAAGCCGATCGTCAGCCGCGACGGCGGCGCCCACCCGACCCCCGCAATCCCGGGGCGCCCGTCCGATCCGGACATCTGGCAGCTAACGGCCGCTTTCCAGCGCCCGCAGCGCCGGGCGAACCCCGCCGACGTCGAGAAACTCCGCCAACTCTGGCGCGCCGACCCAGATCCGGCGAGCACCATCGCAGTCCACGAGGAAGTGCTGGCAGCGGTGCGCGACGGGACCGTCAGGCAGCATGGGGACGAGGGGCTCCGCGACTGCCCGTGGAGCCAGGTCTATGTAGCGGTGAACCGAGTCACGATCGGCGGCGTACAGCTTGAGCGGAACGAGAAGTTCGCGCTCGAGGTGGGCCTGATAGATGGCACGTTCCGGCGGAGGATCGGCCGGCTGGGCTCGATCACTTCTGGTGCACTCAGCGGATGAGCCCAGTATGTGCCCGGGCGCTGACGGCGAGGCTCGCTACTGTGCGACAATGAAATCCAACCAGTCCGTCCCAGCGTCGACGGTCATCCCGGTGCTGATCTATCCCGATGTGCGCGATGCGGTCGCCTGGCTTGGCGCGGCCTTCGGGTTCGAAGAGCGGCTGCGGATAGGCGAGAACCACCGTTCACAGCTCAGGTTCGGCGACGGCGACCTGATTGTCGCCGACGTCCGAGGCGATCGCCGCCCCCCGCGCACCGGCGAGGTCACTCAATACGTCACGGTGCGCGTCGAAGACGCACGCGCCCACTGCGAGCGGGCTCGGGAGCACGGAGCCCGGATCCTCATGGAGCCCACCGACTTTGAGTATGGCGAGAGGCAATACAGCGCCGAGGATCCTGCGGGTCACCAGTGGACCTTCTCAGAGACGCTGGCGGACGTCGCCCCAGAAGAATGGGGCGGGACATCCGTCACGCGCGGCTGAGTCTGGCGATCAGCGCCCGAGGTAATAGCCGGTCATATGGAAGAACGGGCCACCTTCCTTCGGATTGAACGGGGCCGGCCCGATGGTGATCGTGTGGCTGCCTAGTGCCGCCCAGCGCCAGGCGAACAGAACCGTGTTGCTGATGCTGCGCCCGCTGCTGGACTTGTTCTGCCAGATTCCGCTGCGGTCGAAGGTGAGCCTGCCGTCGATGAAGACACGCGCGTGCCCGGCCTCGCAGCATTGCTCGCCCATGGTCCCGATGATCGCGATCGCGCGGCCGCGGAACGTCAGGCGGACGACGCCGGGGCCGCTGGCGGGCAGGGCTTGGTTGTCGGGTATGAGAACGGCGCTCCGCCAGTACCCAGGATCGGATGGCGAGCTGGCTGGGTCAAGACTGGCGGCCGCGAACATCAGCGAGATGCTGCCGTTCACCTGCCACGCGGTCACCGGCGCCCGGGGCGGCGGGCCGTCGAAGAACCGGCCGTAGGTTCCGCCGCCGGTCTGGGCGGCGGCTGCTGCGGAGGCGGCGTTCAGCAGCCAGGTGCGCGCGAAGCCCTGGTGGCCGGTCGTCGCGAGCTGGTACATCGCCTCGACCAGCGGCTCGACTATGTCATTCTCCGCCTGCAGGTCCGCGTAGACCCCGGTGCCGTCACCTAGGTATCGGCTGACTGCCCGTGCGGAAGCGACGGCTTCGGCAAGGTAGTTCTTGTTGCCGGTAATGCTGGCGAGCTGAGCTCCGGCCCAGATCATGTTGCCGTTGGCCGAGGCGTAGTACCTGCCGTTCAGCTGGCTGCACTGCGATCCGGTGTCGAACACGTACACCGTGTAGAGCGGGAACCGCACGCTCAGGAAGTACGTCCTGACGGCCGCGTATTTGAGTTCGGCCTTCTGCAAGTACGCCTTGTTCTTAGTGGCCTGGTACAGGAGCAGCGCGGCCTTGATGTAGTTGGAATCGGTCTCCAGGGTCTTAAGGTCATTGGCGCCGCCGTCCCGCTGCTGGTAGTCGATCCGCGGACACTCGCCTGCCGCGAAAGCCCGCGCGCCGAACGAGTCGACTTCCGCGAAGGCCGCCTCCGCCTTGGCCAGGGCGGCTGGATCACCAGTCACCTGATATTCCCGGACGTCGGCGATGGCGTCCCAGACCGGAACGTCGCTCCAGCCCTTCTCGGCAGGCCCATACTGATGCGCCGTCGTTGTCAGCGCCGCCATAACAGGCGCCACCGTCGAGTCGCCCGTGAGCTGCCAGTGCAGGTAGAGCGCGTAGGTGAGGGAGTCCGCGCCCCAGTCCAAGTTCTTCTTGAGGCAGATCGCCGGAACGCACATGTTCCAGGTGCCAGCCCCGGTGTAGTAGCTGTGCTCAAGTGTCATCGCAGCTCTTGCGGCAAGAGCGGCGTAGTCGCTGCCATTGGCTGAGCCGGTCACGCGGGTTCGGAGCACACCGGCGAGGCCGGCGTGCCGGGCTGGTCCGCTGCATCCGGCTACCCCGATAACGGCAGCCGTCGTGGCCGCGGCGATCGCGGCGAGCAGTCCTGGTCTTCGTCGTGGCCGGCAGCGCGTGGTCTGCTCCGTCGGCATCATGACCGCACTGTAGGCCAGTTCGCCAGTCGGCTTGTTGTCCAGCCGTGGCCGGCTTTGATTTACTTCGCCAATGTCCACTCCCTGCGGCCCTCCCGCATGAGCGCGATGCTCGCAGCCAGGCGTCCGGTCGGCGATTCGGGACTCGCGATCCCGCCTATCGCGCTGGGCTGCGGCAACTTCGGTGGTGTCGGCTCGGCGCCCGCGTTCTTCGGGCAGGGGCTGACGCAGGACCAGTCGCTCGGGCTGATGGATGCCGCCTGGGAACTCGGCATCATGCATTTCGACACCGCTGATGCTTACGGCGGCGGCCGCAGCGAGCGCGCGATCGGCCGATGGATCAGATCGCGCGGTGTCAGGCCGCTGCTCACGACGAAGACGTTCAACCCGATGCGGGCCGGAGGTGATCACGGCCTGGCGCCTGACCGGATAACCAGGCAGCTGCAGGAGAGCCTGGAGCGACTCGAGGTGGACCAGGCAGACCTGTATCTGGCGCACGAGTTCGATCCTGATGTGCCGCTGGCCGAGTCCCTTTCCGCTTTCGAAGCCGCACTGGCTGGCGGCCGGATCCGGGCCTACGGAGTCAGCAACTTCGACGCGGGCCAGCTCGCGGACGCGCTCGCGACCGGCAAGCCGCACGCAATCCAGAACAGCTACTCGCTCCTCGATCGGCGGGACGAGCGGGAACTCCTCCCGCTGTGCGCGCAGCGCGACGTCGCGTACCTGGCGTTCAGCCCGCTGGCAGGGGGATGGCTGACCGGGAAGTACCGCCGCGGGCAGCCGTATCCCGCCGGCTCGCGGATGACGCAGCGCCCCGAGCCGTACCAGCAGTTCCTCGCCGCCCCGACCTTCGACGCGCTCGAGCGGCTCGACAAGATGGCCATGCGCCGCGGCACCTCGATGGCCGGCCTCGCCCTGGCCTGGCTCCTCGCCGACCCCAGGGTCGCCCAGATCGTCATCGGGCCCGCCCGTGCCGAGCATCTGCAGCCGGTCGGCGAGGCGCTGGAGTACCCGGTTACCGCCGATGAGAAGGCCGAGATCGAAAGGGCATTCGCATGATCGAGCTAGCGGCGATCGAAGCAGCGCGCCAGCGGATCGCCGGCGCGGCGATTAGGACGCCCCTCGTGCGGCTCCATATGGACGACGCCCCGGCGGAGATTTACCTCAAGCTCGAGAACCTGCAGCCGGTGAACTCGTTCAAGATCCGCGGCGCGACCAATGCCGTGCTGCTCGCCTCGCCGGACAAGCGAGCCAAGGGCCTGGTGACTGCCAGCGCGGGCAACATGGCGCAGGGCGTTGCCTGGGCGGCACGCGCGATCGGCGTTCCAGCCACGATATTCGTGCCAGAGCAGGCCCCGGAGGCGAAGCTTGCCGCGATCGAGCGACTCGGCGGTCGGGTACGCAAGCTGCCGTACGACGACTGGTGGAACATCCTCGTCACCGGCCGCGTCGAGGGAGTCGACGGCCTGTTCGTGCACCCGGTCCAGGACCCTGCCGTGATCGCTGGCAACGGAACGATCGGGCTGGAGATACTCGAGGATCTGCCCAATCCCGACGCGGTGGTCATTCCCTATGGCGGGGGCGGGCTGACGACGGGAATCGCCAGCGCGATCAAGGCGCTGCGGCCGCAGACGAAGATCGTCACTGCCGAGCCGGCCACCGGTGCCGCCCTTGCCGCTGCCTTCCTCGTGGGTCATCCGGTCGACGCGGGTTACAGCGCGTCGTTCGTCGACGGAGCTGGCAGCGGCCGGGTCCTTGACAGCATGTGGCCGCAGGTTGCGCCGCTTGTTGACCAGGCCGTGGCAATACCGCTCGGCGAGGTAGCCGCCGCGGTGCGCGTGCTGGCCGAGCGCATCCGGGTGATCGCCGAGGGAGCGGGCGCGCTCGCTGTTGCGGCAGCCCTGTCGGGCCAGGCAGGCAGCGGGAAGGTCGCCTGCGTCGTCTCGGGCGGCAACATCAACCTGAGCAAGCTGGCGGAAATCCTGGTCGGTGGCCCTGACCAGCGGGAGTAACCTTCGCGGCCGACTCACAACTGTTACCAAATCCCAAATTGCCCCCCTTGCACGACTGTGCGCCGCGATGGTTTGATCAGCGGAACAAATTCGTTGGCCGGGGAGGGGCGAATTTGCTTCCGCGTCGTCCGCAGGCAGGCGAAGAACTGCACTACCTCCCGCGCTCTGGCAGGAACTGAGATCACGCCCGAGCGTGAGTCTTGAGACTAAGTGCTGACCTTTGACCCCGAGAAACTTCGTAGTTCGGGAACTGGAGGCAACGTCATGAAAGGACGTAAGACTATCGTCGCGTCGGTGCTGGGCGCACTTGTTGTGGCCGGATGCGGCACCAGCGGCGGCAACACGGCCGCTGGCGGTGGCAGCAAGGCGTGCACGGCCCAGATCGGGCTCGAGGCTCCGATCACCGGTCCCGTGGCCGTGCTCGGGCAGGAGCAGCTGCATTTCGCGCAGCTGGCCCTCTCGATCGACAACAAGCAGAACAAGACCAAGATCACACTCGTCCAGGGCGACACGCAGCTGAACCCGGCGCAGGCGACAACCCAGACCCAGCAGTTCACCTCGAACTCCAAGCTTCTGGCCGTCGTCGGGCCGGCCGGCAGCCAGGAGGTTGAGGCGGTTGGCCCGCTGATGGCGCGAGCGGGGCTAGCGTTCATCTCCGGGTCGGCGACGAACGTGACGCTCACCCAGGGCAAATACCCGACGTTCTTCCGTGTCGTGTCCAACGACCACGTGCAAGGAATGAATGACGCCAACTACATCGTCAACAACCTGCACCCGAAGGCTGTGATGATCGTCGATGACCAGGAGGTCTACTCCACCGGCCTGGTTGGATTCATGACGCCGATTCTCAAGGCGGCCGGGATCAAGGTGGACCACCAGTCCGTGTCGCAGAAGCTGACTGACTTCTCCTCGCTGGTGGCCAAGGTCACGTCCGCCACATCGGTCGTGATCCTGCCCTGGCAGGTGGCAGGCAACGCTCAGCAGTTCGGTCGAAACCTTGCTCAGCAGCACAAGAAGGCCGTGATCTTCGGCACGGACGGCCTGTTCTCGCCGGGCACGTTCACGATCGCCGGATCGTACGTGTCCGCATTCGGCCCGGACATCACTGCCATTCCCGCAGACGCGTCGCTCGTGACGGCCGCGAAAGCGTACGGATCCTTCGGCACGTTCGGCCCGCCCATCTTCGCCGCCACCCACGTGATCGACGAGGCCATCTCCTCGGTCTGCAAGGCCGGCCAGACGCCCAGCCGCGCCAACGTGCTGGCAGCGATCAAGAAGACGAACGAGTCAACCTCCATCCTCGGGCAGCCGGTCAGCTTCGACTCGCACGGGGACAATGCCCATGGCAAGTTCTTCCTGTTCAAGATCAACTCAGCGGGCAAGTACCAGCTGATCCCGGGCTGATCGGCTGAACCGCGATAGCTGCCCGCGGCGCCGGCCTCAGGCCGGCGCCGTCGGGCAGCCTGGGTGATGGGCGGGATTCGCACCTGATGGGCTTCTTCTTTCAGGAACTAGTCAACGGCATTGTCGTCGGGGCGCTGTATTCGCTGGTAGCGCTTGGTTTCTCGATGGTCTACGGGGTCCTGAAGCTGCTCAACTTCGCCCACGGTGACCTGTACATGGTCGGCGCCTTCACCGGCTACTTCGTCATCCAGTGGTTCGGCGGATCGAAGGCGCTGACCATTCCCGTACCGCTGCTGCTCGTGATCATGTTCGTGCTGGCCGCCGCCCTGGCCGGCGGCCTGGGTGTGGCGATCGAGAGATTCGCCTACCGGCCGCTGCGCAACGCGCCGCGGATCGCACCCCTGATCACGGCCATCGGCATCTCGTTTTTCCTGGAGAACGCCGCCCTTCTCCTGTTCGGCGGGCAGTACAGGATCTACAACACGCCCGACTTCATCCCCTTCTCGTCCGGCTTCCGGATCGGGTCGGTCAGTGTCGACGCAGTCCAGATTATGGTGGTCGTGCTCGGCGTCGTCCTGATGATCGGGCTGCGACAGCTCGTGGTGCGGACCAAGCTCGGCAAGCAGATGCGGGCAGTGGCGGCTGACCGGGAGGCCGCCGAGATGCTCGGAATCAACGTGAACTTTACGATCGCGGCCACCTTTTTCCTCGGCTCGGCGCTGGCCGGCGTGGCCGGCGTGATGGCCGGCTTGCTCTTCAACCAGGTCACCAACACGATCGGCTTCCTGGCCGGCCTGAAGGCGTTCACGGCCGCCGTGGTCGGCGGCATCGGCTCGCTCCCGGGTGCGATGCTCGGGGGCCTGCTGATCGGGATAGCGGAGTCCTTCATCACCGGCTATGTCTCATCCACGTTCACCAACCTTCTCGTCTTCGGGCTGCTGATCGTGGTCATGCTGGTGCGGCCAAGCGGTCTGCTTGGCCAAATGCAGCTGCAGAAGGTATGACACCACCGTGAGCCTCAATCCGCAGTCTCCAGCCGTCGGCCCGAAGGTAGGTGCCGACGAGTGGGTGGCGAGGCAGCAACACAGGCGGGAGTACCTGCCGTCGTGGCTCGGCTCCGCGCAACGGGCGGGCGAGCGGATCGGCTGGTGGCCCAGGCTGGCCGTCGCGGCCGTGGCTGGGCTGGCGCTTCCAGTGGTCGGCCTGGGCGGCTTCCAGCTGCAAGTAGGCATCGATGCGCTGGTGATCGCGCTGCTCGCGGTGGGCCTGAACATCGTCGTCGGCTGGGCGGGGCTGCTTGACCTCGGCTACGTCGCGTTCTTCGGCTTCGGCGCCTACGGCTTCGCGCTGCTGTCGTCAAGCCAGATCGGCAAGGCGGGCATCCACCTCCCGGCCGTGCTCTCGCTACCGATCGTGATGATCGGCGCTGCGATCCTCGGCCTGCTGGTCGGATGGCCATCACGTCGGTTGATCGGTGACTACCTGGCGATCGTCACTCTCTTCTTCGGCGAGGCATTCGTCGAGATCACTACCAACGTGGCGCCGCACGCGCTGGGCGGCCCCAACGGTATCCCCGGGCTCGACCCAATCCGCGCCTTCGGGATCCAGCTCACAACCAACGCAAGCTACTACTACCTGCTAGTGATCGTCCTGGTGGTGACGATGGCGGTGCTGCGGCTGCTCGAGATCTCCCGCACCGGACGAGCCTGGCAGGCCGTGCGCGAGGACCCGCTGGCAGCGGCATCCATGACCATCCCGGTCAACCGGCTCAAGCTGATGGCGTTTGCGTTCGGCGCGATGGTGGCGGCGCTGGCCGGTACCATCTTCGCCGCCCAGCAGATCAGCGTTTACCCGACCGATTTCGAGACGCCCGTCTTGATCTTGATCTACGCCGGGCTCATCCTGGGCGGCGCCGGCAGCATCGCCGGCGCGGCAGTCGGCGCATTGGTCGTGATGATCATCTACGACGGGCTTCTGCGCAGCCCAGCCGAGGCCGGCTACATCTTCTACGGCCTGGTCCTGCTGACCCTGGTGGCGAAGCTCAGGCCATGGCGCAGGCTCGGCCTGCTCCTCCTCGCGCTCGTCGCGTTCGGCCTGGCGGTGCATGCGATGGTCGCTGCCATCTCGGCTACGGCTGTGGCTGGCGGTCCGCAGTCGACTGGCTGGATCGCTGCCGCGCTGCGGCACTGGGTGATCGTCCCGGCCAATCCGAAGGTCCCAGGTAACTGGGGGTTCGTGCTGCTGATCTGCCTGCTGATCGCCCTGATCCAGGTCAAGCTCCGCTGGCGGACGATCCTGCTGGTGCCGACCATCTACCTGGCGGCCTGCGTGTGGGAGGCCAGACTCGTGGTGGAGTACTCGATCACCAGGCAGTTGATGATCGGCGCGATCCTGATCGTGATGATGAACGCCCGGCCGCAGGGCCTGCTCGGGGCGCGTCGCGTCGAGGTCCCGGCATGAACCCCGAGCCCGTCCGGCCGGGCCAGGGCGCGGAAACTGCCGGTCCGCCTGACCCCGGGCGGCCAGAGGGCGGCCAGGACTCGCCCCGGCGCGCCGTTCTGAGCCTTGATCAATTGTCTTTGTCCTTCGGCGGCCTACGCGCGATCTCCGACCTGGAGCTGCAGGTCGGCGATGGGGAAGTTGTCAGCCTGATCGGTCCCAACGGCGCCGGAAAGACGACCGTCTTCAACGTGATCACCGGGATCTACCGGCCGAGCGGGGGAGATGTCCGCTTCGCCGGAAAGTCGATCGCCGGGCAGGCTCCGCATATCATCGCCAGGCTCGGGATCGCCCGTACCTTTCAGAGCTTGCGCCTGTTCCTCAACATGTCGGTGCTCGAGAACGTCATGGTCGCCACCTACGGCCGCACCAAGGCCATGCCCGTGGAGTCGATTCTCCGGCTGCCCAGAGCCAGGCGCGAGGAGCGGGAGGTGCGCGAACTCGCCGAGGACGTGCTGTCTTTCTTCGGCCAGCGACTGGCCGGTTACCGCTGGGATCAGCCCGCCTATTCGCTGTCCTACGCGAACCGCAGGCGCCTGGAGATCGCGCGCGCGCTCGCCACGCGCCCGCGGCTGCTGCTGCTCGACGAGCCGGCCGCGGGCATGAATCCTGCCGAGACCCACGAGGTCACTGAGCTGATCGGGCGGCTGCGTGACGAGCGAGGCGTCGCGATCTGCGTGATCGAGCACGATATGCACGTCGTTGCTGGCTGCTCCGACCGGGTCATCGCTCTCGACCACGGAGTCAAGATCGCCGAAGGCGGGTTCGACGAGGTCGCGAATCATCCGGCTGTGGTGGAGGCCTACATGGGGCGCGATCCCGAGGCGCTGGCGGAATCCGGATCACAATGAAGCCGGAGGTCCCCGCGTGAACAGCATGCTCCTGAGCCTCGACAGCGTCACGACCTATTACGGACAGATGCGGATACTCGAGGGAGTGTCCCTGCAGGTCGGTGACGGCGAGCTGGTCTGCCTGCTGGGCGGCAACGCCTCAGGCAAGTCGACGACGCTGAAGACGATCCTCGGCATCGTCCGGCCGCGTACCGGGCGAGTGCTGCTCAGCGGCGAGGACGTGACCAGCTGGCCGGTGCCGCAGCGGATCGCCAGGGGGATCGCGATCGTGCCGGAGAACCGTCGGCTGTTCGGGCAGATGACGGTGCAGGAGAACCTCGAGCTCGGGGCGGCGCTGCGCGGGGGCGAGAAACTTGACGAGGACTTCAACCGGGTTCACGCGCTGTTCCCGCGTCTGCTCGAGCGTCGCCAGCAGCTCGCCGGCACGCTGTCCGGCGGCGAACAGCAGATGGTCGCGATGGGCCGCGCGCTGATGTCGCGGCCGCGACTGCTGCTGATGGACGAGCCGTCGATGGGTCTGTCGCCGGCGCTCGTGCAGCAGAACTTCCAGATCATCAAGGAGATACACGAGTCGGGCGTGGCGGTGCTGATGGTCGAGCAGAACGCCACCATGGCCCTGTCCATCGCGGACCGCGGCTACGTCTTGTCCACGGGGGAGATCGTGCTCGAGGGTGCCGCGGCCGAGTTGCTGCGCAGCGAGGATCTGAAGCGCGCGTACCTTGGCCGCTGAGCCCTCGATGATCACGCGGTGTTGGCACAAAGATGTGCTAAACCCGCGTGATCATCCGCAGTACGGGGCCTGGCATCCCGGATTCGCCGTTGACCAGGCGAACATCTCGGCCTATTTTTCTCTTAATGAGTAATTCCTCTGCCGACGTCGCTTCGGCACACACAGACCGAGGCGCCGGCAGCGGATCGGTGCCGTCACCTGCCATCGCCGCCGCACGTGCCCGCTTCAGCTCGCTGCGGGGCGACTTCGTTTTTCTCGATGCGCCCGGCGGCACCCAGACTCCCGACGAGGTCGCCGCCGCCGTCGCCGAGGTATACCGGGAGTCAAGTGGCAACACCGGAGCTCCCTACGCAACGAGCAGGCGGCTTGAGGCGCTGGTCGACGAGGCGCGAGCGGCCTCGGCGCGCTTCCTCGGCTGCACGTTCGACGAAATCATCTTCGGCGCCAACATGACCTCGCTCAACTTCACGCTGTCCCGCACGCTCGGCCGGCAGCTGAGTCCCGGCGACGAGATCGTCGTGACCAGGCTCGATCATGACGCCAACGTCGCACCGTGGCTGGATCTGGCCAGCGACCGTGATCTTGTGGTCCGGCATGCTGACGTGCACGCCGACACCAGCCTGGACCTCGCCGACCTGGAAAGCCAGCTCGGCCCGAGGACAAAGGTGGTGGCATTCCCCTGGGCAGCGAACTCGACAGGGACAATCGTGGATGCTCGCGCGATCTGCGACCTGGCTCACCGGGCCGGCGCCCTGGCGTGGGTAGACGCTGTGCAGTATGCCGCCCACGAACCGATGGACGTGCAGGCGATCGGCGCCGACGTCGTGACCTGCTCGGCCTACAAGTTCTGCGGTCCGCACCTCGGGATTGCCTTCGGCCGGCGTGACCTGCTGGAATCCTGGAAGCCTTATAAGGCCAGGCCAGTCTCGTTCGAGCCGGTCGGACACAGGTTCGAGACCGGAACCCTGCCCTACGAGCTTCTTGGCGGCCTGCTCGCCACCTACTCCTATCTGAACAGCCTCGGCGGAATGGCCGAGCTCGCGACCTGGGAACGCCAGCTCGGCGAGCGAATGCTGGCCAGATTCCCTGACGGCACGCGGCTCTACGGCCCGCCGACGATGGCCGGTCGGGTCCCCACGTTCCTGATCAACTTCCCGGGCGTGTCCTCGGCACAACTCAGCGAGGAACTGGCAGAACGCGGCTTCGGGGTGTGGAGTCACGGCAGCTACTACGCGCTGGGCCTGCATGAGCGGATCGGCTGGGGCGAGGCGCTGCGCATCGGGCTTGCGCACTACAACACGATGGAAGAGATGGACAGGTTCAACGAGATCCTCGCGGCGCTGGTCGCCAAGCACAGGCCAACCACGTCGCAGGTTTCAGAACCGGGCGCGCTGACCGCGAGCCGGCATGACTAGCCGGCCGCCGGCGCCGCGGGGCTCGGTGGTCAGGTCCGAGGAGATCCCGGCCGAGCGGGGCGCGGGGGGCGCTAGCGTTCGGACGCTGCTCGACACGGGCTCAGGCGGGCCCGGCCTGGTGCGTCGTCGGGTGGATATGCCACCGCAATCGAGCTTCCCCGGTCGGGCAGGCGAAGCAGGAGAGGTTTGGTTCGTTATCGATGGCAGGGGCCAGCTGGACATCAGCGGGCAGCCAGGTGCTGCGCTCAGGCCGGACCTGGGCCTTTGGGTACCGCCCGGTTCAGACTTCCGGGTCCTGGCCGGCGAGGACGCTGAACTGCGGCTGGACCTCGTTTCGTTGCCGGCCGCCGGCGAGCCCGGTGCGGCAGGGCCAGATCCCGACGCCGGCGCGCTGCGGAGCAGGGACCTCGCCGACTGCGAGGTCGAGACAACCGGTGACAGGCGGTTCCGCGTCCTGTTCGGCCCAGAACGCGGTTGCGCCGTTGCCACCCAATTCGTAGGCCAGATCCCGCCGGGGCGCGCGCCTGAACACAGCCATCCGTACGACGAGGTCGTGCTGATACTCCATGGTCACGGCGCAGCGCACATCGGCGGCGCCGAGCATTCCCTTGGCCCGGGCACCTGCCTGCACCTGCCGCCCGGATTGCCGCACTGCCTGGAGAACACCGGATCGGCCGAGATGCGCGTGCTCGGCGTCTTCCATCCCGCCAACAGCCCGGCGGCCAAGCTACAGCCTGGTGGCTAGAACACCGAGATGTGGACATGGTCGTAGTGGTTGGCTGTGATGCTGCCGCGATCGGGCATCTGAACCCAACCAGCCGAGGCCATCCGAATGTCCCAGATCCGCTGCCGGTAGATGATGTACATGATCCCGAGGGTGGCGGCGTTGGCCTGCGCCCAGCTGGCGACCTCATACCCCCGCTGCACCCACGGGCCTGAAGGCATGACGCCGCCGGAGCTGAGCATGAAGTCGCACGCCCTGCCGAGCGGATGCTCGCCGGAAGTCCCTGGCCGGTAGCAGCCGATCGCGGGGAAGGGGCCGAACCTCAGGTCGATCGCGTTCTTAACCGCCTGCATGCGCGGCGTGATATTAGGCCCGATGACGAGAGATTGCGGATGGAACCTGGCTAGCAACCGCGCGACTGTTCGGCTCTGGTGCTCCAGCGCAGCGATCATCCGGCGCAGGCCTGCGAGCTTGGCCGCGGCGGCTTGTTCCGCCCTGTCGCTGGCAACGGTGAGTCCCTGAAGCGCGCGTTGCCGGGCGGCGCGCTGCCTGGCCAGGTACGTGATGATCGCGGATTTGTCGAGGATTCGCTGAGCGTGGCCGCTGAACAGTGCCGCAAGCGCTTGGTTTGTCCCGCCGCTGACATAGCTCGCCACGGCCAGCCTGGCAAGCTGGCGTCGTGAGACGTCAAGCTGTCGGCGCAGCCACCGCGCGTACGTTGTCGCAGCCCTCGCGTCAGCCTCAGCGCCGGCGAGAATCTCGAGCTGACCGCGGTACTGCTTAGACAGCCTCGCGGCGCGGGCTTCCAGCCGCGCGAACGTCGGCTGCGAATCGGCGGCGAGTGCCCGGGAGCCGAGGCTAGCTCGCGACGCGAGGCCTGCCGTCGCCGCATCGCCGGCCGATGGGGCGAGCAGCGAGCCCACTACGATCGCGGTAACCAGAGCGGCCCGGCCGCGCGCTGCTCGGCGACGGCATCGTGCGCGAGCGGCGAGTTGGCCCCTGGCTGAATCCGAGCGGCGCACAGGCTCACCTCATCCCGCGGTCCGCGCGTATCTGGCAGGCACGCGCCGGTCGTCCACACCGGCACGTGAGCAAGCTGAGCCCGACCATAGCAGCCGAATCCGCCCGTCGTAGCCTGTCTGACCAGATCAGGTCCGGGCAGCGCGACGATTTGCTGGCGCTCGGCGGGTCTATAAAGGGGAGGCAACATGGCGGCCAGCGACGACTTCACTCAGCTCGCGGACCCATTCCGGGGCGAACTGCTCGCGCACTGCTACCGGATGCTCGGCTCGGCCGACG
>WNFI01050272.1_pt1 | contig 16787 bp, 8 predicted proteins | sample 5400471 | NCBI WGS metagenome assembly WNFI01 (sample SAMN13153348, study PRJNA577476) | soil metagenome | isolation source: 100 cm saprolite on Douglas fir-dominated hillslope | place: USA:California | collected 2013-09-17 | reverse complement strand
TATTATATTTATTATTATATTGATGTTATTACTTTTCCACTACTAACTAATTTTGTATATTTATTTATTTCCTTACTTTAAGACTTTTATTTTATTTACATATTATATTAAAATTAGTTTTTAAATTTTTTTTATTAACTATAGAGAAAAAATAACTAAACTTTTATTTTATTTAAATCTTTATACAATTTTAATAAAATTGATCATTTTTACATTTCTAAATCCTCGTTGGGCGAACTGGAACCGAGTTCGTTTTTGAGGTTTTTTAACAAAATTGTACAGAAATCAAGTAAAAACGACTTTTTTAATCATTTTATCAAAAGTGACTATTTTTCATAAAAAGGTACAGGTCCTATTAGAATAGACCCCTATTTTTCTTTCCATTAAATTCTATTTAATAAGTCATCAACATATTTTTAATTATTTATTACTTAAATACTAAAGAAAAGAGTATAAACTATTTATGGCTTTATTTATCATTTACAAATTTAAAAAACAGGGTTTACATTTATATTAAAGGTTCTATTCTCTTAGAAATTTACTACTATAATTAAGTTAAGAATAAAAATTTCTATTTTATTATTCCTGAATAATTATAATTAATATTACCTTCTACCTTAAAGAATGAAGAATATTTAAACAGTAGATTTATAAGTAAAACAAAAAATAAAAATAATAATTATAATTATAAACTATTAAATAAATTAATTTATTTTAAGATATATCCTTATAGTGGATTTATATAATTTTTATTTACACTAAAATAGAAAATAGGAAGATTTCCTTTACGTTAAAATTAATAATTTTAAAAATAAAAATGTTCCACAAAAATAAATTAATACAAACAGCATATCAAGAATTCTTATTAGAATTAGATCAAAATAAAAATAAATTAATAAGTTTATCCTTAAGTGATAAAGCAATTAAAGGTTTAGAAGATTCTAAATATAATATAACTAAATTTGAAATATACTTATATCTTAAAGCAAGAGACTATTTATGAACTAATGGCATATATAATATCAATTTAAGTGAAGGTATTACTTTAAATCAGAATAAATTTAGAAATATTTTAGTAGATTTATATTATCAAAATATTCCTAATGAAGCTATATTTGAATTACCAATTTCAGCATTATTTAAGTTTGAATTAATAGATAATCAACCACACACTATAGACATTAATAAATTAAGTGAGTGAGATTTATTATTATTAAATATTAATTATGTAAAAAATAATTATGATTCTTACTTTGGTAATTATAATACTTATTATACATTTAAACAATTAATTAAATTATATTTAGAAAACACATATTTTTATTTTTATAAAGGTAAAGTGTATACAGAAAGTCAATTAGATAATGTTTATGATAAAACACATCAAGCTTATTCAGAATATGGACCAAATTGATTTATTCTAACAAAATTAGATAATAATTTAGTTAAATTAAGATATAAATGTTTAAATGTTAAAGATCCTAAAGATATTAGCGTAGATTGTTTATCAGATTTACAATTAGATTTAATAGTACAAAATGATGATAAAATATTTGATTCCGTGTATATAGTACACTTTAAATTATCAGATTTTTGGTTAAATAATAACAAGGTCTAATACAAATTAACACAAAATAGTTAGGTCTGTGACCTTTAAGTTAAAATTAATAAAACAAAAAACACAAAATGAAAAACACAAATATAAAAAACATTAATAATATTATTGCTTATACTAATAATATTTTAAGACAAAATAAGGAAGTTAATATTATTATAAATGATTTAGCTCAACCAATAACTTTAAAGTTATTATCATCAGAGTTTAAATTATTTTTAAGATATAGGTTTAGTAAATTAACTATAAACGAAACTTATAATAAATTATTTTCATTATCTGAAGCATTATTACACTTTGATTCACATGAATATTTTCAATCTTTAGATAAAAAGATAAATAGAGATACTATTTTAAATGATATAAATAATTTTAGAAAATATTATGATTATTATAGTTTTTCTCATAAGTTAGAAGATATAAAAACTATTTATAAAAATAATGATCTTTCGTTAGAATTATTAAATAGATATTTAGACTCTTCAGATTATTTATTCTTAAAAGGTTTAGATTTAAATAAATTAAATTCAGGTATTACAACAGAAAATAATAAATATCATAACATTTTGATAGATCTTAAAACTGAAAGTATCCCTAAAGAATTTATTTATGAGTTTCCAATATCTGTGTTATTTAAGTTTGATTATTTAAATAGTACAGGTGATATTAAGAATTTAGATAAAAAATATTATATTGATGAATTTATTTCTCATGTAATACGTGAAGATTCAGATAGTTATGATAATTTTAAATTATATTATTTTAATATAGATTATTTAGGTAATTATGAAACTTATAAAGCTTTTAAAGATTTACTTAAATTATATTTAGATGGAATAAATATTTATTACTATAAAGGTAAACATTATAGTTTAGAACAACTTACTAATATTTATAAATTTAGTTTAAAAAAACATAAAGATTTTCTTCTTAAACATTCTTTAGAATTTAAGACAAATAAAGATCTAGCAATCTTAGATGTAATAAAATATCATCCTGAGGTAGTAGAAATTACTTATAAATGTAAAAATATATTAGATCCTGAAGATATCTTACTAGATCCTTTAGCAGATTTAAGATTAGAATTAGTAGAAAAAAATAGTAATCATTTAAATAAAAAAGTTTATAAAATAACTATGCCAAGTGATACTATTACAATGAAATTATCAGATTTTTATTTATCTCAATAAAAAGCTGATAAAATATATGTAAAAGGCAAATAAAATTAAAAAACAAAACCAGGATCTATGATTCCTTTAAGTTAAAATTAATAAACAATAAAAAATAAAATGAGAAACACATTAGCAACAATTATTAGAACAATAATTAATTTATTTAATGAAATAAGAAACAATATAATAAATGTCTTTACAATTTTAGTTAAAACTATAACTAATAGATTTAATCAAGATTGTTTAGGTAAAAGATTATATAGAAATATTACTAATGGATTATTTAATTTTAAATTACCTTACTTTAGAGGTAGAAGTGATATACTTCCATTAATTGCAATTTTCTTTGCAACATCATACTTAACATTAATATTTTCTTTAAGTCTATTAGATCTTTTAAGTGTAAATGTTTATTAAAATAAAAACATATTCCTTAAAATAAGAACTAATACAAAATAAAAAGAATAAAAATTAGATAGGAAGAAATCCTTTACGTTAAAATTAATAATTAAAAAAACACAACATGTTAAACTTAAAAAACTGATTTACAAACAATTATGAAAATTCCACAGACTTTAAATTAAAATTTAATACTTTATTACAAAGTAAATATATAACTTCTATGAATTTAGAAGACTTTAAAAATTCTAACTATGATATATCAGAATTCGATATATTTAAATATATTACAGCACTAGAATATTTAATTAAAAATAAAAATAAGGAATTAACATTAATTCTAAATCCTTATCTTGTTAATAATAATAAACATATAAATAAATCTCAATATTTAGTATATAATCCTTTAATAGAAGCAAATCAATATAAAAATTTATTAATAGATTTATACTTCTTAGATGTACCAACATTAGCACATTCCTCTATTCCTCTTGATGTATTATGAAATCAAGTTGAAGATAAAACTTATATTACTCCTTATTCAGCCGAATTGAAAGAAATATGAGAAGCAGGTTATGGCTTTGAATACTTTGGTAAAGAAGCTACATCTTTATTATTTCCATTATATTTAGAAGCTTTTTATAAAAATATAACACTATACTTATATAAAGATAAACTTTTAACTTTTAAAGAGTTATTATTAGAATATTCACAAGATAGGTTATCAAATAATGTTACAGAGTTTTCTGTTACAAAAGCTAATTATAAATCTATTATAAACAATAAAGATAATTTAGATTTAGAAGTAATTAAAAATATAACAAATTTAATAAACAGAGATATGATAGTAACACCTTTAAGCTATGAATGTAATAATCTAATTAAACCGCTTCAATTAAATGATAAATTTTTAATAGATTACTCATTAGAATTTGAGTTTAAAGAAATATTAAGTAAACATTGAGATAAATCAGACAAATTTGTAGACTCTTATGTAGAACTAACATTAAAAGATTTATTTAAATCTAACTTAAATAGTACTTTCATACATAATTATATTATTAGTTAAAAATAAAAAGATAGTAACATAATTGCCTTAGGCAAGATAAAAATAAATAAATAAAAATAAATATTAACCATTAATATGTTTTAATTTAGTGACTTAATCCTACACCAAGTCACAAGATTAAAATTATTACATTGGGTTATAAATAAAAAATAAACACTTTTACCTAAGAAATTATTTTTTATTTAAATATTAGGCTCATAAAAACAAAAACTACCACTTACTTTAATCCCCACCCTTTAAAAATTAAGTTAGGTTTAAATAACCTAACTTTATTTTTCGAATAAAAAATAGGAAGAAATCCTTTACGTTAAAATTAATAAATTAAAAATAACAAATGAAAGAAAACTTTACAAATTTAGGAATATTACCTTATGATACATATATAAATAAAAATAATGATAATTTAAATAATGAAAAATTCAATAATCTTATTGAGGATATTTCAATATTAAACTGAATAGAAAAACAATTTAAATTAGAAAAAGAACAACGTGACTTTAAAATACAATTTAAGAAATTTACAGCGAAAGAAATGATTGATTTTAATAATTCCATCTTTGAAAAAGAAAATATTGGTAAATGATATAATTATGTTTTTTCTTTAACATCAGGTGATAATATTGATTTTAAAAAACTTAAATATTCTTTTGATAATGAAGATAATAACCTTCTTTTATCTAACGATTATAATTTTAAAAAATCATTATATATTTTCTGACGTTTAATTGCCAATAATTTGGATTCAAGTACAACATTTAAGATAAGCTTTAAAGTTTTATTTAAAATAAATATAGATAAACAAGTTATATCTTCTGATAATGCTAATCCTAGCAATAGTTATAGAGGCTATGTCCCAGGTTCAAGAAGTAAAGATATATTATTAATTAGAACTATTTCCCCAATACAAATATTTAAAAATACAGATTTTAACGAATGTTATGAAATATTTGTAAGATATATTGAGGTTATGTCAGAATCTTATATTGACTTTGAAATAAAAAGTATAATTTTTCCTTTTTGTATAAATAAAGATGATAGTATTTTAAAAGAAAAAATAATAAGTGAACCAGAAATAAATGATATAATGTCAAATAAAAATATAGAAAAAGTTAAAATTAAATTAAAGTCACACATTAAAGATTTACCTACAACAGCAAATTTATATGAATGAGGTAAACTTAAAATAGAAAGTGGATCTTATCCTTTTAGTTATAAAACTAAAAAAGAAACATCAAAAGTTTTAATTAAACTAAAAAATAAACAAAATAATTATATAGTTCTAATAAGAGGAACTATAATTAATGGAAAAGGTTATATTTTAAATAAAGTAACAGTAGTAGATAAAAAATATTTAAACCCAATACACGAATTTATAGATATTATCGAAAAATCTTCAAATTTAAATAGTTTTACTAGATTAATAAATAATCAATTAATAGTATATAAAAATAATGAAATAGTGTATAATCAAAATAGACATAAATCAACTTATTTTACAGCATTAAATAAATGTGAGAGTATTTCTACAAACTTTATTACTATGGATTTGGAAACTAAAAATATTAATGGAAATTTAGAACCTTATTGTATTTGTATTTTTGATGGTACTAAATCATACTCTTTTTATATTACAGACTTTACATCTTCTGAGGAAATGGTAAAAAGCGCATTAAAATTTTTAATGCAAAGAAAATATAATAAAAATATTATTTATCTTCATAATTTTTCATACTTTGATGGAATATTTTTATTTAGAATGTTAGCTGATTTAGTACCAAGTAAAAATATTAAACCATTAATGAGAGATAGTAGAATAATAAATTTAAAAATAGAATATTTAACAGAAAAGAAAGGAAATAAAGAGACAAAATATTATATTAATTTTAGAGATTCCTATTTATTATTAACAGCATCTTTAAGTAAACTTGGTAAAACATTTTCATCTAATAAAATAAATAAAGAAGAGAAATGATTCTTTCCTTTTAATTTTGTTAATGAAGAACATGTTAAATATAATTATATAGGTGATGTTCCAGATATAAAATATTTTGAAGGTATAGATAAAGAAACATATAATAAATATTTAGAGTTTACTAAAAATAAAAATAAATCATTAAATAATTGAAATCTTAAAGACGAAACTATTTATTATTGTGAACAAGATTGTAGAACTTTATACTTTGTGATAAAAGAATTTAGTAAAGAAATTTTTAAACTGTTTAATATTAGTATTTCTAAAACACCTACTATTTCTTCATTAGCCTTTAGAATATTTAGATCATCATTTATTAAAGATAATACTAAAATAGCAGTTATTAATAATGAATTGTATGATTTTTTATATAAAGGTTTTTATGGAGGAGCTGTTGATGCTTATATACCAACAGGTGAAGATATAAAATGTTACGATGTTAATTCATTATATCCTTCCTCAATGTTTAATAATCCAATGCCCATAGGTAATCCTTATTATTTTGAGGGTGATATTAAATATTTTAAAAATTATGCATTACCCACAGAAACTTATTTAAACTCTAAATCTGATAAAAATAAAAGAAAAAATAATACTATTACTGATTTTGTTATAAATATTTTTAATTTAGTAAATTATAGCGAGTTTAAGTCTAGTATTAATTTATTTTTAAATTTAGATAATAATAATGGAGTGTTATGTAATGAAAATAAATTACCTTACGGTTTCTTTGAAGTAAATATAAAAACACCATCTAAGGATGAATGAAATGAACCAATTTTATTAAAAAGACATAAAACTAGATTTGGTGGTTATAGAACAATAGCTCCAGTAGGTAAATGAAAAGGTGTATATTTTTCTGAAGAATTATATAACGCAATAAATAAAAATTCAAATCATAAATATAAAATAGAAAGAGGTATTCTTTTTAGAAGTGATTATATTTTTAAAGAATATGTAGAAAAACTTTATGAACTAAAAGAAAAAAGTGATAAAGAATCATCTTTATATGCTATTTCTAAATTATTATTAAATTCTTTATTTGGTAGATTTGGTATGAAACCTAATATTGATCAATTTCTAATTTATGATCCAAATGAGGATAATTCAGAGATAGACCAATTATATTTAGAACAAAAAGTTGATATTATAGCAGTTTTTGATGGAGAAAAAGAATTATTATCTTTTAGAGATAAAAGACCTAATTCAGAATTAGTAAATTTAATTGATGATAATTTAACTAACGCTAGTAATTTATTTATTAATGTTTCTATTTCCTCTGCAATAACAGGATATTCTAGAAATTCTATGTCATACTTTAAAAATAATCCTCTATTTAAATTATATTACACTGATACCGATAGTGCCTTTATTAATGTAGATTTAGAATCAATAGATAAAAGTTTAATTGGTTCAAATTTAGGTCAATTAAAACTAGAAACTACGTATAAAAGAGCTTTATTTTTAGGTGCTAAACTTTATGGAGGAATTACAAATTTAAATAAAATAATAATGAAAATTAAAGGAATTAATATTAGAAAGAATCCAATAACTTATGATCAACTAGAAAGTTTAATTAAAAAGGGTCAAATATTAGAATTACCAAATGAAAAATGATATAGAAATCTAGGTGCTGGTAAAATTGAAATTAAACAAGAAATTTATAAATTAACATTAAATTCAACAAAAAGAGTTTTAATTTATGATCAAAGTGGTAAACTAATAAAAACTGAACCAATAGAAATTAATGAAGTTGATAACTTTTCTTAAATAAAATTAAAATTAAATTAATATTAATAAAATAAAAATTAATATTTTAAAAAGTAATAAAATTACAAAACGTGTACATCTTTTATACAAGTACATAAAGGCGATAAAATAAAAAACAAAAGAAAATCGCCTACTTTTATCCATAAAAATTTAATATTTATTTAAAAAGTAAATAAATATAAATAATTAAAAAATTAAAAATAATTAAATTATTATTATACTTCTTACTACTATATTTCTTTTCTCTTCCTTTGCTTATTTCTTTCTTATTATAACTATAACTATAACTATAATTAATAAATTTAATTAAAAACATGTTTTTTGGCTGTATGTATGTTCTCTTCTTAATTGATAGAGGCTATATGTATAGCTTTTTTTTTCGTTTTATTAAATAATAAATTAATTCATAGCTGGAGGTAAATAGATTCGAACTATTATTCTTGTAGTGCAAGTACAATTGATTACCATTATCATATACCCCCTTTTTTATAAAATTTATGTTTATAACACAATCACATAATTTATTTCTCTCTCGGATTCGAACCGAAATTAACACTTTAGAAGAATGTAGTTCTAACCATTAAACTAAGAGAAAATTATTTTTAATAATATTTTATAGATTATAATATTAATACTGCTTTTAATAAAATTAATAAATAAAAAAAAATACCTTAACTATTAAAATAATATTTAACTTATTTAAAGCAAACATTAAATTTATAATTAAGGCATTAAAATTTATGCTTATTAGCACATTTTTTATTTAAATCTTTTTTTTAGTTCCAAGTTTCTCCCAAAGGAATAGTGTTATTAAACTAATACCTAACTTATAAGACCAAATATATTACTATATTTTATTTTTATTTAACTATGTGATTAAGTAGCTAGATTCCTTAATATCTTTAATATTTAAATTTCCCAGTTTAGGCGGTAAAATAAAACTTAAATCTTTCATTTTCTTTTTCTTATAAGGACTTAATACTAATTGATCTCTAGTTAAACTTTTATTTTCTGTTAATTGTTTTTTAATTTCATCTTTACTTAGATTATATTTTTTTACTACAGGTAAATCACAATCTAAACTTTCTTTAACTAATATTTTTATTTTATTCTTTTCTATCTTATATTTTAAATTATGATTATCTAAAACAGTTAGTAAATCATTATGAAATTTCTCAATTATATTTTCATTTTCAAATATGTTTATAAATTCGTTTTTTACAGAATTTACAACATCAAACATTTTATTACTGTGTGATAAGTAACAATCATGTATTGTAATGAAAGGATGTAACTTATTATGATATTTAGATAATAATAATATTACAAGGCTGGAATCTAGACTATGTATTGTATTAGGATTTAATGCTTGAGTTTGTGCTCGAGTATCCATTTCATTTAAATTTTGAGAAAGAACAACAGTTTTTTGTTTACCTCTACCTACAGATATAGATATTTTAATTTTAACATTTTTTAAATATTTTTGTGTAATAGATAAACCACTTGGAGGATTTCAAGAAATTGGAAGATCAAGTATATTAAAAACTGAACTAATAGAATTAAAATAATCAAATATATTTTTTAAATTAGGATATTTTATAAATAAAGAATTATAAACTAGTTGAGCTAATTTAAATACTTCTTTATATGTTAAATATAGTGGTGTATTAGGATCTTTAGATGGAGCTTTATATAAATATTTTAAATATTTTTTATTAACTACTTCTTTTTCACTATCTACTCTTCACATACTATTTAATTCATTTGAATCTAATGATAAAGAAATATCATCTTCATAATCAACAGCATCCTCAGTACTTAATTCTATACTTTTCATATTTTTAGCTTCCAAAATGGAATTCATTGTTTTAATAGTTTTATTAATATCTTTAACTTCTATTTTTTCAAATGAAGAAGCTAACTGAAGTGACATTCCTTTCACAGTTACCGCATATCCAATACACATTATTGGAGCTTTAATATTTTTTCTACTTAAATTTAATTCACCAAGTTTATAATATTCAGGATTGTTTTTAACAAAGTTTTTAATATTATTATTAATAGGTTCTAACATTTCAGTATAAATATCATTAACTCTATCAATCTCACTAGGAATTAAATTAACAACTTTAGCTAATTCTTTATCTAATGTTAAAGCTGAGAATAACTGTAAACCTGAGGCTGTTGCGTCCATTGAAACTGGTAAATAAACTATTTCATTATTTTTAAATCTTCTATAAGCAAAACAAAAAGATATAAAAACAAATCTTGAATCAGCTTTTAATAAAAAATCTGTATCCATTGATAATATTTTTGCTTCATTATCGTTTACTCATTTAATTCTATCTGAATATGAAGCTCTACTTATTTTATTTTCATCATATAAATTAGCACCATAAATTTTAAAATAATATTCACCTAAATGTGTTATTTTTTCTCCTTCATAAAAATTTATTAGTGATAAACTTAAATCACTACCTTGATAAGTTAAATAAAAAGAATTAGTATATATACGTCCTCTCCAATCTGCATAAGTATTTAAATAAAAAGGAATATTTCTATATGTTTCAGCTACTTTTAGTGTAACAGAATCTCTTAAAATATGATCATTAACATCATCAATAGTTGTTCCTTCACTAGAATAATAATCTTTAAATAATATTTTATTATTATTAATGATAAAGTCTAATACGTCTATATTTACACTAAATCTAATACTTGATGTATAATTAATAGCTTTATATAAATTATCTAAATTTCTCACTTCATGTTCATTACCAACTCCAATTCCTGTAATTAAACTTTTTTCTTCTATAACATTATTAAAATATCCACCATATTCTTTGTCGGATCATTTATTAGGTTTTGAAATCATTGGTAGGTTAGAAGGTAAAATATTAGTTATCTTATTTATATTACGTTCTACTATTTTACTATTAAATTCTAAAACTTTTAAATCTAAAGAGTCTGATTCTAATTCTTCTCTTTCTTTTTCTGTTAAATCTAAAATATTTATATCTTTTGCACCATCTCTTCAAGAACTTGTAATTACTTGCATTTCTTCAAAAGATGAAACTATTCTTTCACTAAAATGAATTTTAAACTTTTTAATTTCCATTACTAAATCATACTTATCTTTAATCAAGTTTTTATTTTTCTTGTTTACTGAATAATAACAAATTTCTTCAATAAAATCCGAATATTTTATTTTATCTAAGTTTTCCCAAAGATAATCTTCATCATCATATAATCTTAAAGATAATGAATTTATTATATTATCTATTTGATCTGAAACTAAATTAAGAGATTTTTCATCTAAGTAATTTATTAACTCATTAAATTCTTGTGGTTTAAATTTATGTTTAAATTTATTTAATAAAAATTCATCACGAAACTCTTTTGGTGTTACTTTAACTGTTCCTGCTTTAGTAAATAATCTAGGTATTAAATAATTTTTATAAATATGAATTAAAATATGATCTGCTATTTTCTCACAAATTCTAGTTCTACTCAATCTTCTAAAATAAGTAGCTATAATATTATAAGTTATAACATATAACCGAATATCGTTAAAAAATATATATAAAGTATTAAAAACTCTTTTAATAGCAACTGTATTTCGAAATATGAATACATCATAGATTTTAGGGTTTAAATATTCAATTTGTTTGTGAATACTTTCTTTATACTGATCTTTAGTTAAATCTGTTCAAATATTTTCTATTGATTGTTGAACTTCTATAGGATTATAATCTTTTTTACCATTACCCGTTAATTCTTTAATTCTTTCTAAAGTATTAAACATTGATGCACTATACTTTTTTTCACTACTTTTTTCTTTTGACTTGAAATCTGATTCTTTCATTTCTATTATTTTATTATTTATTTTTGTAGATGTATGAAATTCTCTCTTTCATAATTTACCGACTCTAGCTGCACGTACTATTTTGTTAATGTGGTCTGGTGATACAGTTTTATTATTTATATTTGAGGTTTTATTTTGGTTTAATTTTTGGTCTGCTCTTTCACTTTTACATGTATTATACATAGAAGCAGTACAAATTTTATTATCTAAATTATGAAAGATATCTCATAGATTTAAGTTTATTTCAAATCTTGAAAATAATAGATTAAATTTAATTGTAGAACTTGGTGAACCTATCTTAATTTCATTGCTACAATAACATCTATTTTTTCTTATTTCATTTAAAATTTTCAAATTGTTAAGATATTCTATAGGTACATTTACCAAAAATTGTTTATATTTATCGCCTTGTTCTTTAACAAACTCGTTATAAATATATGACGAAGCCAAATATAATTGTAATGTATTAATAAAGACAAATATAACAGAACTATTTTTTATTTGATAACTATTTTTAATATCTATTTTTGTTAGCGAATGATACATACTTTTTAATATTGTTTCTAAGATAAGTAAGAAATTTAAACGATAATTTATTAAATAATTTGATACTATTTTTTTTATTAATATATTTAATGATTGTGGTTCTAGTCTTTCTAAATTTAAATGTATCCATTTTAAATTAGCTTTTATAATATTTTCATCATCAAGTGCTAATTTTTGTTTTTCTAATATCTCATAACTTATTTGTTTAATATTTTCACCATAAATTAATATTTTAGATATATCTTTTTCTAATTCAATTTGTCTGTCTTGAACTATATTAAATAATTGATTTAAATTTTGTTCTAGAGATTTTTCAGTTGTAATGTCTTTATCTATATATTCTAATAGTTTTTTTATTTTAGTGTTAATTGAATCATCTAAAATTTCTTTACATGATTTCAAAGTCTCATTATGAAAAATAATCTTGCTCATTATTTTCATTTTTTCATAGTTTGAATTTGTAATTAAAGCGTTGTGAACTTGAGTAAATAATGAACAAGCATTAAAATTCATACCTTTTTCTTTTCCAGGTCAAAATCTTAAATTATTAATATTAGCTAAATATAAGATATTACTCCAAAAGATGTTTTTAAAACAAATTAAAATATTTTGTGTATCAAACTCATGATGTAATAAATCTGGAACCATTACAAATCCATTTTTTACTCTATTTTTATTTAATTTGTAACTTTGTACATTAAATTTTTCTAACTCATATTTATGATCATAATTATATTCACCAATTTGTTCTTTTGTTTCATTTTTAAAACAAATATCTATTTCTATACCTTTCTCTAACTCTTTTTCTATAAATGTAGTTAAAGTAGATACTGTAGGTTTAGTTTTTAAATTTTTATCATTTAATATTGATATTAAATTAGATATGCTCATACTACAATATAAAGTTGAAGGTAGAAATAATTTATATAAACTTTTAAATTCTGTATAAGTATCTAAATTTTCTCTATCAATTATAGTATAATATTTAATCTCTTTACTTGTTATATCTACGGGACTTAAATCATCATTGATAACTATAATAACATTACTTCTAATAATTCTAAAATCTGTAGGTTTTCCTTCTAATTTATCAAACTTATTTAGAACTTCATTATGATTATCAAAATCAATATCACGTGTTATTAATATTTTATTAATTATATATGTTTCTATTTTTTCTATAATTCTGTTGTTTTTATCTTTAATTTGAACAACATATGGAGATAATTTTGTATATAACTCATAATGAGTTAATAATTTTAATTTAAATAGACTATCGTAATAATCTCTTAAATTTGAGGGAGTAAGATAACTTACTATTTGTGAAATATGTTTCATTATTTTGTTTTAATTTTTATTAACTTGTACATAAAGACTTTATTTTTTTAAATAATATTAAAAGCCTATAACAATACTATTTATTTTTTATATTTATTATTTATTATTTATTATTAAATATTTTTATTTTGTTTAATCTACTCAAGTTGCTTTTTCCATTTCTAAATCTCTATCTGATATTGGTGATAATGGTCTTGATCCATCTGGAATTGATGGATCTTTAACAGCTTTTAATATAGGTGATGAAACTGAGGATTGTGTAGGAGTTTTATCAGTAAAAGACTCAAGTGTAGGAGTTTTATCCGTAAAAGACTCAAGTGTAGGAGTTTTATCAGTAAAAGACTCTAATGGAGTATAATTTGTTTTTATAGGTTTTCTTAAAGAAATATAATCTGGTGAATCGTTACTGTTACCTACTAATTTATCTAAAGGATGTGAAGAACTTGAAGATGTATGTGAAAATAAATTATCTGAACTTAAATTTTCATTTAATGTTGGTATATTAGATTTATTTTTTGATGAAAAAAGAGATTTTAAACCTAAATCACCTTCAGCTGGTGAAAATGGTCTTTGTATTGGCGATTTAGAATCTGCTCATACATTTGATGTATTAGTAATTATCTCTGAATTTGAAGTACTTGCTACAGGAGCATTAAATGTATTTTTAAATATTGGATTTTGTGTTGGTGTATTTATTATATCTTCTGCTTTACTACTCATATCATTTAATTCTATTTGTGATATATTTGAAGAAGGAGAATCTATTATATTAGTTGTTTTACTTGATACTAAATTATTTATTTTATTTTTAAAATATTCTGTTCAAGTTATATTAGCTCTACCTCTTTCTAATGCTTTTTCTATTTCATCAGAAGATGTAGTTGAAATATTATCTAATACAGGTGTATTTATAGGAGCTTTAAGGCTTTCTAATACATTTTTATAATCAGATAACTTTTTTTCTGTAAGTAAAGAGTCTGATAATTTTTTGTCTACTTTTTTAATATTATCTACATTTAAAGATGAATCTCCTGCACCTTTACTATCGTCACCTCAACCATATGTAATATAAACTCCTGTACATACTAATAACATTCCAATACCTATACCTAAAACTAATAACCATTGATTTTTATTTAAATATAGAAAAGTATCTTGTTTCTTTAGTTCTTCAATAGATGAAGTCTCTGTAACTATTTTTGGTGAACTTTTAAATTTTAATTCTTCTAAATCTTTAGTTATTAATGAATCTACTTGTCCTACTCCTTTAACTCAATTTAATCAATTAATATGAGTAACTAATAATTTATTATAAAATCAATTTGGAATATTAAATTTTAAAAAATCAAATCAGTGTAATATTTGATCTACTCTTATACCTACTAATCCTCCCATAAATAAATATGTTCCAATTTTAAATGGAAGTATTATAAAATTCCTTATAAGTGCAAAACTCTTTCTAAATAAACCACCAAAGATTACTGAAATAAAAAATATTTTTCAAGATCTATCTTTACTTCCTTCTTCTATTTCCTTAATTGTTTTAGTAGAGTTAAATACCGAATTTTGTACTATTTCTGCTATTTGATCAATTTGTGTTACCTCATTATATGGTGTTAATGTTATTTTTATTAATAATTTACACATTGTATATCAATTATGTGCAGGTATTAAATCTATAGATAATTTAAGTAATTCATTATAATCTTTTCAATCTAAATTCCTAAATAATAACTTTTTAAATACAAATTTTAATGTTGTTCCTATCACTAAATGAATAGGATTTCTTATATATTTTAAATATGTTCATATCATTTTATTTTTATTTTTTAATTTATTAATTTTAACGTAAAGATTTTATAAAATCTAATATTAGCTTTAAATACCAATCTATTAACCCTAAACTTAAATTGTTTATTTTTTGATATAAAGAAGATACATCGTAACCTATTTTATGTAGTAAATAAAAGATTACTGCAATTTTAAATGGCAACCATAATATTTTAAATAGAAATTTTATTACTCTTAATATTGAACTAAAAGATAAAACTGATAATATAAAGTTATCAAATTTTATTTCATTTGTTGATAAAGCTTTAAACATTTTTGGGTGGTCTTTACTATCTTTATCATCTAATATTTGAGAGTTTTTAACTAATAAAAATAATGATGGTATTGCTATTAAAGCTGATGTTCCATATCTGTTAAAGATTAATTTTATAATTGATATTATATCTGCTCAGTCGACAGTCATAAAATATCTATGTGTTATGTTTCATAATTTATTAAATTTTGCTGGACTTATTTTTGGAAAAGTTTTTAATCTAGTACTATTTCGTACTACTCGTGTTGTTATTTGTCTTAACATTTTTTATTTTTAATTATTAATTTTTACGTAATACCTACTAGGCAAATAAGTAATTTATATTTATTATTATATTGATGTTATTACTTTCCCAACTTAGCTCCCTTCCTTTTTACTTTATGTCTTTTTATTTTAATAAAATGGATAGAATAAGTACTTGAAGAATAAACTTAATTAAAAATAATTCTTTTTAATTAAAATTTTATTTTTAAGTACTTGTGATCTTTACCAGATTCGAACTGGTATTTTTAACGTGAAGAGCTATTGTAATACCACTATACTAAAAGACCTTTGTGACTCTAAGAGGAATCGAACCTCTGATAATGTTAATAAATAATAATTTATGAGATTCTAAAAGCCAAATTAACACGTTACCTCGGCGGAGCGTTGAAGCGTATAAATTTTAATAATTACAGAAATAAAAATAAATATTATGAGTATGATATTAACGCTTCATCACGATTTAAATCTTAATTTAATTTTATACTTTTACACAAGACTTATTTAAATTTTATTTATTTATTTTTTATTAAATTTTTATTTACATTTTATTTATAATATTTTATTAAATTATTATATTTGCATTATCACTATACTATAGAGTCTGCGAGCTTTATCAGATTAAAACTGGTATAAACATAAGGCCCCAAGGGGCAGACAATTAGGTACTTTACCA
>WNFI01204725.1_pt1 | contig 16789 bp, 16 predicted proteins | sample 5400471 | NCBI WGS metagenome assembly WNFI01 (sample SAMN13153348, study PRJNA577476) | soil metagenome | isolation source: 100 cm saprolite on Douglas fir-dominated hillslope | place: USA:California | collected 2013-09-17 | reverse complement strand
CCGCATCTGCCTGATGGACGCCGACTCTCGTTCACCATCAGTTCAGCGTGTTGCATTCTTGCCGCGCAGAAGAAGGCCAAAATACCGTGAGTCCCTGATCAACCAGTCTCGCATGCTGTTTTCACTGGCCTTGATTTGCGAGAGGCGATGTGGTAGCAACGAAGAGCAGAGCCTCTCGGCATTAGGGATGGAGCATGGAAAGCTTGCTCGTGAATTGCATAGTTTCTTCCTGCATGGTATACTTTTCCTTGTAGGTGAGGTTCTCGCGCATGTGATAATGAAAGCTCTTATCAAGTAGCGTGAGAGAAGAGGCAGCAGCAGGGTTCTCATCGCGACTTGGCGTTTGAAGCTATCCAGAGGTTTGGCAAGCCTCCAAAATATGCTTTAGCAGCAGGGTTCTCATCGCGACTTGGCGTTTGAAGCATCGATGCCTAGCAGGATAGGTATCGCCAAGAGCGAAGCTTGAAATCTCATCGCGCCCGAGCGATAGAAACCACTCCGAGTGATTTCCTCTATTAAAGAATGTCTACTTACTTTCAACCGAGTTGAAGAGCCGGTGCAATGGAAAGTTTTCTACAGACTTTCCATTGCACCGACGACCCTTTCCATTGCACGCTCGGCATTCGGCGAGATCATCATACCGGTAATTCTTCTCAAGTCATATAATGAGTCTTGAAGCCTCTGCCTTCGTATTCGAAAAAGAGCTAGTGCAGCGGACCGCCGCAAAGAGTGCAATGGAAAGTTGGTTTTCACAAGCGGCATGTCAAAAATGCTGTTCGTCCTTAGAGGCCCCTACACCAGTATGGAGCTATCCCTCGTCCATTCCATGCGTAAAGCCCGATCGGAAGTGGTTCTCTCACTGTCTCAGTGAAGAAAGGGGGAAACGATAGTACCAACAAAGATTCATAGCAGCTGGCTCAATGTAGATGGCTTGCATATTCACTATCTGCTTGCCGGTGAAAGCGGCTCCCCGGTGATCTTGTTGCATGGCGCGGGGTTGGACTCCGCCGCTCTTTCGTGGGAAGAGGTCATTGGCCCATTGTCCGAGAAACATCGTGTCTTTGCTCCCGATTTGCCAGGCTATGGGCAGAGTGACAAACCGGTGATCCATTACACCATGGACTACTATATTACCTTCTTGGATCATATGATGGACGCCTTGCACTTGGAACAGGCCAGCTTCGTCGGGCTTTCAATGGGGGGAGGAATTGCCCTAGGAGTGACCTTGCGCTTCCCTACGCGCGTTGAGAAACTTGTTCTGGTCGATAGTTACGGCATTCAAGACAAAGTGGCGGCTCAGACGTTGTCCTACTTCTACGTGCGTCTCCCATTCCTGGATGAGCTGAGTTACTGGCTGATTGGCAAAAGCCGATCCATGGTACGGTGGAGTCTCCTCTCGGGTCTCATTTACAGCCCACACCATCTTTCCGATGAACTTGTTGACAAAGTGTTCCAGGTAGCGCGCAAGCCAGGAGCGGGAAAGGCATTTATCTCGATGCACAGAAACGAGATGCTATGGAATGGCTTGCGCACCAATTTCACCAGCAGATTGCATGAAATAACGGTGCCTACCCTTATTGTTCATGGTGCGCAAGATACAGCCGTTCCTCTTGCCTATGCACAGCGTGCCCATACGTTGATCAAAAACTCTGAACTCTTTATCATGCAAGAGTGCAAACACTGGCCACAAAGAGAGAAACCAGAGGAATTTACTCACGTGGTATCAAACTATTTAAACTAATTTGTTCAGATGCGCAGGAGGCGACAGCGGCGCGAGACCCCGGCCGCTCATTCTGGACCTTGTTGCTGGAGACGTGCCCGTAGCAGGTGTCCCAGCGACGGCGGTAGGGTGCTACCAGTGGACAACCAGGATCCGACGATGATCAGCAGGAATCCTACGACGATGGCCGCGTTGAGCGACTCACCGAGCAAGGTGACACCGAGGAAGACGGAGACGGCTGGATTGACATAGGTGATGACGGTTCCACGGCTGGCTCCAACCTCGGCCACCAGCGCGAAAAAGATCAGATAGGCCAGTGCCGTGCAGATCAGGCCAAGCACGAGCAGGCTCGCTATCACCTCCAGATCGGGTAACTTGCTGGGAAGTCGGGTCACTGCCAGCGGCAGCACCACGATGGTCGCGGTGACACACTCGACGGATACCACCCCCAGGCTGGGCAGTGCAGCGATAGTCGGTCGCTTGATGAGCAGGGCACCGGCGGCGTAGCCCGCAGCGGCGAGCAGAACCAAAACTGCCCCGATCACCCTTTGCTCATCTCCGCCAACGTCGAGACCCAGCAGGGTCACTACACCTCCCATGCCGATCAACAGCCCGACCAGGCGTAGGCCATTGACGCGCTCACCTGGGTCGAAGCGGAGCGCGAACAGCACAACGAGAAGTGGGTCGGCGGCGATGAGCAAGCTGGTGAGCGAAGACGTAATGTGTTGCTCGCCGTAGCTGATCAACAGAAACGGTCCAGCGATCTGCACGCAAGCAATCGCGGCAATCGCGAGCCATCGCTCGCGCAGCTGTCGCAACACTCTGCGGTAGGCTGCTACAGGGAGCAGGACAGCCGCCGCGATCCCGACGCGAGCGAATACCACCACGGTTGGATCAAGTTCCCGCACCGTGATCTTGATGAACAGATATGGAATACCCCAGAACACCGACATCGCGGTGAACAGTAACCAGCCCTTGCGGGTCATATTTCCTCCTGCGTGTAAAGTGGATGTGAGCATCCGTCCATACTCGCCTTCATCACATGCGCTGGAGAACAGGATACTCGACAGAGACACTTTTAGTCTTGTATGTTATTGCGGTTCTGGAAGACGCGCCCTGAGGTGACACCGGTTGTTCGAACCCATGGGTTCAAGTAGTCAAGCATGTCTCTCTTGCAATTCTGACCTTCGTTGCTACCTCAGGCCCCAATCCGTCAAGGGAAGACCCTTGATGTACCAGTCGGTGGTGGTGATGCCTTCAGGATAAGTGACAGTTCGTTGCACCACGCCTGGCGGAACGGAGAAGTTCGAGGGGTGGTAGCCCTGTTCAGCCAGCAACATGCCCCCGTGCCAGATAGGGCCAGCGCCAGTTACACCGATCACGTTGATCATCGGCGAATTATTGTTGTTGCCTGCCCATACCCCCATCACGTAATCGGTGGTGTAGCCGATCGTCCAGTTGTCCACGAAGTTCTCCGACGTTCCCGTTTTGACTGCTGATGGATACACTGTACCAGTGTTGCCCGCGTAGCACTGCGCCTGAGTATTGCTGTATAGGTATAAAGAACTGCACGCTCCAAATTCGTAGGTACGTGCCTTGTTATCGCTTAGCACATTGGTCATCAAGTACGCCGTTTGTAGGCTGATGATGCGCTTGCCAGTGGGGATGAAGTGATAGACCACGTTCCCCTGCGTGTCGAACACGGTATTGACTGCGTGAGGCGGCACGCGCACGCCGCCATTGGCGAAAACGCCATAGGCCGAGGTCATGTCAAGCAGGTGAATGCTCAACGTACCTAGTACCATCGTATAGTTGGGCGTGCCCTCGTAGCTGGTAATGCCCATTGCTTGCGCGGTGTTCAGCGAGGCATTAACGCCTGTTTTATAGAGAACCTTGACGGCAGGCACGTTGAACGAGTTTTGCAGCGCGGCGCGGATAGAGATCAGGCCGTGATAGCCCTGGTCATAGTTATGGGGTGTATAGGTAGGCAAGCCGCAGCACATAGCAATGCTCGTCGGTGCATCCAGCACCGGCATACCGGGACTGAGACCCTGCTCGAAGGCGGTGACGTAGACAAACGGCTTAAAAGCCGACCCTGGCTGGCGATATCCCTGCGTCGCCACATCGAATTGTCCATATTGGGGATTGTTGGGATCGATATTGCCCAACAGGACGCGGATCGCGCCGTTATGGAAATCGATCAGCACCTCGGCAGCGTCAGTGAGATGGTTCGTTTTCGACAGCGTGTGTACATTTTCTTGAGCAACCTTGAGAATCTTGTTTTGCAATGGCAAGTCGAGTGTCGTAGAGACGATCAGGCCCGACCGCGACAGGTCGGGCTGCCTGACGTGCAGGATGTTGGCTAACTCGTTCAGCGTGTAGGCTGAAAAGTGCGGCGCGAGCGTATTATTCACGATCCCAAGGTGCAAGAAATGCGGGTCCAGTGCTTCGACGATGGCTTCGCGCTCCTGTAATGGCGTGATATAGCCTTGCAAGTGCAGCTGATTGAGTACGGCCTCCATGCGATTGAATGCCTCCTGCGAGTGCAAAAACGGATTGTACAGGGTGGGATTCTGGGGAATACCGGCTAGCATGGCTGCTTGCGCGATATCAAGCTGCGCGGCAGCCGTCGTCTTGGACGTATCTTGCAAGTCAAAATAGACGAACGCAGCAGCCTCGGCACCGTAGGCTCTGTTACCATAGTACGTCGTGTTGAGGTACATATCTATGATCTGCTGCTTGGTATAGTAGCGAGTGGCCTGCGGGGCCAGAATAATCTCTTCGAGCTTACGGACAAGCGTATCCTGGTTGCCGACGACAACGTTTTTGATGAGTTGCTGTGTGATCGTGCTGCCGCCGGCAACGATGTGCCCTTTTGTCAAATTTGACAGGGCTGCACGCACAATGCCGGTGATATCATAGCCGGGGTTTGTCCAGAAATACTGGTCTTCGATAGCCATCTCAGCATCGACAAGATTGGGCGAAATGTTGTTAAGCAGTTCCGATATCTGGAGGCCCTGGTCAACGGCTTCATAGATCGTCGTCCTGTGTTCATCGTATATCCGCAGGCTATCTTTGGGCAGGATATCGGCCAGCCTGACAATATCTCCCTGAAAGCGCTGGTTAGCTGCCGTTGCGAAAGCGTTGTAGACGACGAAAAAGCTCCCCGCCACGACTATCAGCACAAGTATAGCGAAGGCCAGGGGCAGGAGCGAGAAGTGTGTCCCGACGCGATCGACGACAGTATATTGCTGGTTACTGCGATGCAAATTTTTGCGCTTCAAGTGACGCCGCAGGTACCAACCCCTAGGATGGAGTGGAAGATGAGGAACATCGTAATAGTGACCGCGTATAGCGGGGAGCGGCCGCTCATCTAATCGTTGCGCGGCTGCGGCTCGGCTTTGCGGCGGCAATTTCGCCGGTACTCTTGGCTGCTCATTAGACTGCAAACTGGCCTCCTCTGTGGCAAATCTCTACCTTATCAGGGGAACATACCCATCGAAACAATCCTATGACAACACGAATTAGCGCCGCTACTGATATATTGTATAGATAGTGTGAGCATGATAGAGTTGTGGGAAGTATGAAAGATGTGCGATATCAAATCCTGCAAATCGTTGTATCAAACTCTCTCGGAAGTGACCCATTAGGCCGCTTTGTCCACATTACAAAGACACACTAATTAACAGGATTTGATGTGAACATGCGAGCGATCTGTTGTTACCTTTAAAGGTGAACTGGCTGACTATACCTATAAGCTTAGTATACCAGCCAATGTGATAGGTATGCCAGAGAAAATGCCTGCAAATTTGCATGTTGAGCAAATCTTGAGATAACGCAACTTCTCCGCTAGTTTCTGTATATCCGGAGTGCATTGGTGCCAACGGGATACCGAGTGCATACTCGTTCATGATACCAAAAACCCTTGGCCAAGGGTATCTCTTGGATCAATAATGAACTCGTGTAGACCGGTAATAAAGGCTTTACCACTAACCTCTGGCACAATTGCCTCATATGGCCCTACCTGCGCTCGCCCTACGATTCGCCCACTGAAGGTGCTCGCGGCACCAAGGATACTTTCAATGAGGATTTGCTGACCGTCAACGATTTCGCCTTTAGCATGATGCAGAGCCAGGCGGGCCGAGACTCCTGTACCCGTTGGAGAGCGATCAACCTCACCGTTTGCGAAGACGCATACGTTACGACTATAGTGCTCAGGATTTTCGGGTACGTCAGTTAAGATGGTACCATAGACAAAGCTCAAATCTGCTTCGATGGGATGATTGATGGACATAGTGCCGTTGACGGCTTTCTTGATAGCTTCGCCTGCAGTCACCAATTGTTCAGTGTTTTCCGGTGTAACTTTCAAACCAACTTGCTCAGCAGCTATGAAGACGTAGAATGTACCACCAAAGGCAATATCTACATTCAATCGCCCATATTCTGGCAACTCGATTTCCACGTCGCGAGTATACAAGAATGAGGGTACATTCAGAAACGATACTTGCTCGACATGTCCACTGCTATCAAGGTGAGCAGTTGCCCGAACCAGGCCAGCAGGGGTATCCAGATTAACTGGAGTATGGTGACCATTCGCCGGAACCACACCTGTCTCCAAAAGTGCGGTCACCAGGGCAATAGTTCCATGACCACACATTGTGCTGTAGCCCTCGTTGTGTAGAAATAAAACACCTAGGTCAGCACCGGGCGTCACTGGAGGCGTGACTACACAACCATACATGTCGTAGTGACCACGCGGCTCCCACATCAACGCTCGACGAATATAGTCAAGGTGTTCTTGCATGTAGCGTCGTCGTTCCAAAATGGTCGCACCCTGTAGTTCAGGCATGCCTCCCGTAATGATCCGCAGTGGCTCACCGGCTGCGTGCATATCCAGCGTTGTGATGACACTGGTGCCATCAATTGGGTTATATTTGTTCCATGTGAGTTTCATGTTCTTGCTCCCGTTAATGTAGCTCCAATATGAGAGGTGAAGCTTTTTGTTGTTGTATGGGAATTATATTCAATGGCTATAGGAAATACTCTCTACTCTATCGGTTTGATCCCGGCCTTCTCGTATTGTAGGATTATGATCCCAGCAAGCACCAGTACAAAACCACTAATCTGCCAGATATCCAGGTGTTGGCCCAACCAAAAATACGCAATTATTCCGGCTGAGGGAAGTTCAAGTGTGCTGACAATACCGACGCGCATGGCATCAATGCGACGTAATGAGCCCAGGACAAGGGAAAAAGGAATGGCCATACCGACAGTGCCTACGAGAGCTATCAGGAAAAGGTGATAGGGCGTCCAGGTATTGGCAGGAATAGCCCATGGGGGCTGCACAATAAACCAGAAGAGGCTGGCGATCAGCGCACCATAGCCAGTCGAGGTGAGAGAAGGTAGGTATTGTCCAACGCGACGGCCAACCAGGAGATAAGCTATATAGGTCACAAGGCCAAGGAGGGCGAAGAATAGCCCCAGGAGGTCGAGCCCGTTGAGATTCTGATGCCATATACCTGTCAGGAGAATGACGCCGATGACGGTGAGGCCCACTGCTATAAGCACATATCTCGATGGCATGAGCCTATACCAGATTATGTTCCAGAGCGCCATCCATGCTGGCGCAGTGAATATGATTATTAGTGCTACAGCTAGCGGTAAGCGACTAATCGCCAGAAAGTAAGTATAAGCAGTTAAGGCCAGCACTATGCCAAAGGCAACTACCCAACCCCAGTAACGACGATGCACCCTCAACCCCTTGCGCTGCCCAATGATCAGTATGGTCATCAAGCAGATTCCACCAATGAGCATACGAAACTCGATCAATGTAAGAGGTGAGATGCCATCGTCGAAGAGTAGACGGGATATGTTTCCATTGACACCAAACAATATGGCCGCCGTTATTACCATCAGGTAACCGACGAGGGTATAAGTAGTTTTCCGCTTCGGCTTATCGATACTCAAGTTAAGCGCTACGTCTCGAAACTAACCGTTACAATGGGTAATTTTAATTGCGCCGCCCTGTGTGCCCATCTTCGTATGGCCTGTGCCACGATTTTGTTATCACGGGGCTGGCGGAGCTTATCACGCTGCACCACACGCTTGATCATAACCTGTATATGCCAGCCTCCATTTATGCGTTTCAATCCTGACGGGATTGCCACCTGCAGAAGGGCCGCTATACGGGGAGATTGAAGGTTGATGATCTGGAGGATATCTGACCAGTTCTCGTATAATACAGAAGTAAACTGTTCGGCAAATTCATCATACCTGGCACGTGGTATTCGCTCCATTGAGTGCCTCCTCGTCAAAATAAGACTGGCATAAAAAAAGTATAACATATATAACCCAGGATCTGAGCAGGGACTCGCTGGTATTGGAAGCAGATAAGGAGCACAATCAATATGACCTTTTTTGATTTACGCCTTAACCGCATGGCGCAATTACTGGTTCGTTATTCTCTAAATGTTCAGCCTGGCAACCTGGTCGTTATTCAAGGAGGAACTGAAGCTGTTCCGCTATTACGCGAGGTGTACCGCGAGACCCTGCGGGCTGGAGGCCATCCAGAACTTAACTTGGTGATGGAAGATGCACGCGAAATCTATCTAAAAGAAGCCAATGAAGATCAGTTAAATTTTGTTTCACCTATTGCACAGCTAATCAACGAACGATTTGATTGCTTGCTCTATGTCGACGCTGAGACCAATACGCGTCGTCTCTCAAGAGTTGATCCGCTACGTGCTGCGAAGCTTCGCAAAACTTACGACGAAATAGATACGCTCCGGACGCAGCGAGCAGCGCAAGGAATGGTGCGCTGGTGCTATACACAATATCCGACACCAGCCTATGCGCAAAATGCGAATATGTCTTTTGAGGACTACTGGGAGTTCGTTTGTGATGCCTGCATGCTCAACGAACCTGACCCGGTAGCAAATTGGCAAGGGATGGCCCTGCAGCAATTAACATTGATTGCCTGGTTAAAGGGACGCAAAGAGGTACGTATCCTGGGAGAGGATACCGACCTGGCACTTTCGATTGAAGGCCGTCCATTTCTGGCCTGTGATGGGCATATCAACCTTCCCGATGGCGAGATCTATTGCGGCCCGGTTGAAAACAGCGCCAGGGGTACCATACGTTTTAGATTGCCTACCAGCTACGATGGGAATGCTGTAGATGATATTCAGTTACGCTTCGAAGAGGGCCATGTAGTCGAGGCACATGCCGGGTCAAGTGAGGACTACCTGCTCAGTATGCTTAACATCGACGAGGGTGCACGATGTATCGGTGAATTTGCCTTTGGTATGAATTATGGCATACGCGAGGCGACTCGCAACATTCTCTACGACGAGAAAATTGGTGGCACGATACATCTCGCTTTGGGCCGCAGTTATCCAGAGTCTGGCGGGCTCAATATCTCTGCTCTGCACTGGGATATGGTGTGTGATCTGCGTCAAGAAGGAGAGGTGTGGGTCGATGGAGAGTTATTTTTGAAAAAAGGAAAGCTTGTGCTACTTCAATAGACCCAAGCCCTTTGCTTGAGCAATGGAATTCCTGACTAGATACATTTCGGCCCGCATTATGTCCCTTTTCTGTATGCCTCCTATTTCATCCCTTTCCCTATAAGGTTCCTCGCCATTTTCTTGTTGCGACAAAGTTGCGAAGGGAAGCTGCTTTACCATTCGTTTGCCACCCATCAAAGCATAGCTATTCTCCTAAAGAGATGGAATCTGTTAGATATGTTCTGGTTTGATAACTGAACGCATCTGTTACGAGGCGCTGGACTTGACCTCACTGGGCGCGACCGCTGCTGGACGGCTGATGATCAGTCCGATGATATCGACGACAATACCGGCGACCGCCAGTACACAGAAAAGCAGCGTTTCTGGTAGGGCAATTCCAAAGAGGACATCCAGGGAATAGCTTCCAGGTCCGATTAATCCGATTGCTACACCCATGGCCAACAGCGCCAGCGGGAACTCCAAGCCGCGCTTACTGTTCCAGAAGCCGTTTTTCCAATGGCTCTTGAAAATCGCCATCAGCATAACGGCGAAGATACCGGCTGCTCCCAGGGGAGTCAAAAAACCGAACGCCACAGAAAGGCCGCCGCCAAACTCCCCCAGAATTACCAGGCTCGTCCAGAACCATGCCGGATTGAACCCCTGCTTCTGCATCCCCTGAGCTGTCTTGGCGAAACCGGCCCCACCGAACCATCCAAAAAGCTTTTGCGCTCCGTGCGCGGCAATCGTCAATCCAGCCACAAGACGTAGAATGAGTAAGCCCAGACCAAGTGAGATAGCCATTGATCGTGTTCCTTTCAAAACCGTGTAAATAGGAATAATCCAGCTTTGGAAAGGTTCCAGATGACTGGAACCTTCTTGATTGCAATTTAGCCGATGACTGCAAAAAAGTCAAGTACAGTTTCGGACAAATACGTCGCGGCAGCGTACCAGCTCTTCCAGGGCCACATTGATCAGATCGGCCAGGTTGTCTTTGGTTCGCGCGGCTTCGACCATCGCACGAAGAAATGTTTTCTGAGCGGGTGGATCGCAGGGCTGAATCTCCAGCACTTCCCGGATGAGGGCAGGTGTCGCCTGCGCGTTCCGGAGTCGTCGTAGCCTACCAGGTCGTGAGGAGAGAGCCAGAGAGTGGCCCGGGCGGCAATGTGGTCGACAATCGAGGTAGGAATCTCGTTCTTCGCCACGGCATACCCCAGACGGCGTTGAGCCAAGAAGAGTTCAGCGGGTGTAGGGGTATAGATCTGGTCGAGTTCTTTGGGTGTGAGCGTGCGTTTCAAGCGAGGATAGGCAGTGTGCTCAATGGATGTCACGAGAAATAATCCCTTGCCGCATCATCTGTATACTTCCATGTACTAATGTGGTATATTGCCGCTAACATACCTTAGCAGCAGCAAACAGGGCAAGAAACCAGGACTTCTGTCTGCTAAGGCTGTGAGAAACTGCTGATTCTTTCATCTGCTAAGGTTTTATGTATGGAGACCATCACGAAACGAGCAAAGCAGCCTGCGCTCTCTGGAACTGGCGAGCAGATCCTCACGCAGTGGGAATAGATTCTTCCGTCTCGTCGCCGATCGCAGGTCTCCGCATATTTTAAAGGCAGTGAACAGCATGGAACTACCGATCAATACGCCCCTGGTCTGCCCAACGATCGTTGGTCGCGCGACCGAACTTGCCGCTTTGCACGCCATCGTTGGCGAGGTCGCGGGAGGGCATTCACGCGTCGTGCTGCTAAGTGGTGAAGCAGGCATTGGCAAGTCGCGCCTTGTTGCAGCGCTTGAGACCGAAGCACGCTCCAGAGGGTTCAGCGTCCTGCAGGGGAACTGCTTTCAGCGGGACCTGACTTCCCCCTATGCTCCCTTGCTTGACCTGGTGCGGTCATCTGTTGCCAATCAACCGCTCGAAGTTCGGGAGGCTACATTCCAGCCATTTGCGCAGGAATTCTTTCCTGTGCTGCCCGACCTGGTGACTCCTCCAGCCACCCCGGCGGCGCTTCCCACTCCTGGACCTGAACAGGAGAAGCGCCGTCTCTTTGTCGCTCTGACAGCCTTTTTCATGAAGCTGGCCGCTGGACACCCTCTCTTGTTCGCCATCGAGGATATCCACTGGGGTGATGAGAGTAGCCTGGAGTTCCTGCAGTATTTTATGCGGCACAGCACCTCTTTCCCCGGGCTGGTCCTGCTGACCTACCGCAGTGACGAAATGCGCCCAACTTTGACCAACTGGTTAGCACAACAGGATCGGGAACGCCGCACGCAGGAATGCTCCCTTGCGCGCCTCACGAACAGCGATATCGATGCGATGCTGACCGCCATCTTTGATCTGCACCCGACCACACGCAGCGAGTTACTGAACACCCTGTACCCTCTCACTGAAGGCAACCCTTTTTTCGTAGAAGAAGTCTTAACCTCCTTACGAGCAGCCGGAGGAATCTTCTATGCCGAGGGAACCTGGAAAAGCAAGGCACTGGAGAACCTGCACATCCCACGCAGTATTCAGGCCGCAGTCCAGCAGCGCTCGGACCGCCTGAGTGAAGCCGCCAGAGCGCTGTTGACACTCGCGGCGGTCGCCGGACGCCGCTTTGATGTTGACCTGCTGTTGCAGATTACCCGGCAGACCGAAGAGCAGCTCCTGCTCCTCCTGAAAGAACTCATTGCTGCTCAGTTGGTTGTCGAAGAATCAGGAGAGCAGTTTGCCTTTCGCCATGCGCTCACACGCCATGCCATCTACGAGCAACTGCTCAAGCGAGAGCGCAAGGCATTGCATCGGACGCTTGCCGAAACCATGGAGCAGGTGTATCACGCAGCGCTCGATGCTCATCTGGAAGACCTGGCCTATCATTTCATGAGGGCTGAAGTGTGGGCAAAGGCCCTAACCTATGCTCAACGCGCTGGGGAAAAAGCGCAGGCGCTCTACGCTCCCCGCGCCGCCGCCCAACATTTCACGAACGCTTTGGAAGCTGCCCGTCACATGGAACTCCCTCCTCCTGCCCATCTCCATCTTGCGCGGGGACAGGCAAATGAAATGCTCGGTGAACTGGAGGAGGCGCGCCTTGATTATGAGCGAGCGCAAGCAGAGGCGTCTAGTGACCATGACGGCTCGATGGAGTGGCTGAGTCTGATGGCGCTGGGTATGTTGTGGGCGGGACGCGATTATAGCCGGGCAGGTGAGTGGTTCCGGCACGCGGCAGGATCAGCCAGGGACGGCAGAGACGCTGGATTTGCTGGGCATGGCGCATGGACTGCATGGAGACGCAGTCAGCGCCGTGGACTACTTTGGGCGAGCCATCGCCCTGTTTCGCTCCCAGGGGAATACCCCGAGCCTGGTCTTTGTACTCGCTTCACGGGCTGTCTGGGCAGGGCCAGCGTGCATAGAAACCGCGTTCAGCGCATTAGGAACTTCCACTGAGTGTTTGCGCGATGCGACAGAAGCCCTGGAACTGGCTCAGAAGATCGACTCCTTTTCAGCGCAAGCCTATGCCAACGTCATGACGGCCTGGTGGCTCGCCGGTTTTGGTGATTTTGGCGCGGCGCTCTCTCATGCACAGGAGGCGCTCCGCATTGCTGTTGAGATGGAGCACCAGCAATGGATGGCTGCGACCTACTGCGTCCTGGGACGCCTCTTGACGCTGATGCTCAATCCAACGCAAGCAATCCAGACCCTGGAAGCAGGGCTGTCGCTGGCTCACACCCTCGGCTCGGCCTGGTGGATGGGCAGTATCAGGACGCACCTGGCACTCGCGTATCTCCTCAAGCACGAGCACGCGAAGGCTCGCTCAGTCCTCGAAGTAGCCACGCCGGCTGACGCGCATCCCCGTAACCTGGCGGAGCGACGGATGCTCTGGGCCTGGGGTGAACTGACCCTTGCAGAGGGGGATTACCAGGAGACGTTGCGCATTGCCGATCACCCGCTGGCCTCACCTCCCGGAGTAGGCCGCACGCAGCCGATTCCCTGGCTGCTGAAACTGAAAGGGGAAGCGCTGGCTGCGCTGGCTCGGCTGGAAGAGGCTACACAGGCCTTAGAGGGTGCGAAAGATGGAGCGTTTCAGCAACAGGAGCGTCCGCTCCTCTGGCAGATTCATCGTTCGCTCGGGCGGGTCTATCATCGCATGAAGGACCAGGACCGGGCCGAGCATGCATTCGCAGAGACGCGCAGAGTCATTACGGAACTAGCAGCCAGCATCAATGAGCCCACCCTGCGCGAGCTTTTCTCCCAGGAAGCACTCAAATCGCTACCGAGGGAGAAGCCCATCCCGGAGCGTCGTGCCGCAGCGGAACGTTTTGGTGGGCTGACTGAGCGCGAGCGCGAAGTGGCCGTACTTATCGCCCAGGGCAAGACGAACCGGGAAATCGCCGCCACGCTGGTGGTGAGCCTGCGCACGGTCGAGACGCACGTGAGTACGATTCTCTCAAAGTTGGGCGTTCCCTCGCGTTCACGGATCGCGGTGTGGGCTGTCGAGATAGGACTGGTCAAAGACGGCCCATAAAATCCTTTCTTAGGATCATGGAGAAGTGAACGAGGAAGGACAAAACAGTATGTTCCCTATTTTTCTCCGTGTTCCTCGTGGTCTGCCCCTCTCAATCTCAGGGTCGGTTCTCTTCTCACCTCCGTGTTCTCACCGATGGAAATGGGCCGCACGTGGGGCATACTCGTTGTAGCGAAACAATCGCGGCAACCCTTATGACATGGACCTCTCCGGCAGGTTCATTAACACAAGAAAATGGAGGTATACCATGAAACTCAACCCCAAGTACAATGGGCGCTACGTCGAGGGCCCCGGTGGCACCAGGCTCTTTGTGGAAGAGAACGGAGACCCCACCAGGCCGACGATTCTCTGGATCCACGGCTATTGTCAGTGCCGCCTCTCCTGGGACAGGCAGTTTGAGAACGAGGAGCTGGCCTCGCGGTTCCATTTGGTACGACTGGACCTGCGCGGGCATGGCCTCTCGGACAAGCCGACCGATCCGGCAGCTTTCCAGGACGGCAAGATCTGGGCAGATGACATCCAGGCGGTGATCAGCGCGTTGCGGCTGAACAAGCCCGTTCTGGCCGGCTGGTCCTATGGCGGGTTCATCATCTGTGATTACATCCGCCACTATGGACAGGACAACCTGGGCGGCCTCATCTTTGTGGCTGCCGCCACCGAAATAGGCCGTGACGAAGCCAATGCCCTGCTCGGAGCCGAATTCCTGCAACTGGTTCCTGGTTTCTTCTCGACGGATTATGCCACAGGCAGCGCTGCCCTGCAGCAATTCATGGGGATGGCAACGTATGAAGAGCTGGACCCGCACACCTTCTACTCCCTCGTCGGCTTTAATTCCGTCACCCTGCCTGCCTCACGCCAGGGCATGTTTATGCGAGAGTTGGACAACGGAGCCATCCTGCAGACGATCACCGTCCCTTCGTTGATTGTGCAGGGGAGGGACGACCGCATTGTCTTGTCCTCCTCCTCGGACAATATCGCTCGCCATATTCCTCATGTCTCGCGCGTCGATTACGATCGCTGCGGGCACGTTCCCTTTGTCGAGGCTGCCGAGCAGTTCAACCGGGATGTGACTGCATTTCTGCAGCGTGTTCACGGCTAAGTATTGTCTCGCCTGTGGACTCTCCAAAGAACGTTCTCATCTGAGACCTCGCAGGCAGGACGCAGACGAGCATCCTACGTCGTGCGGATGCTCTGATTGGTCCCTTCGGACGGTATTTCTGAAGGGACCAATTATGAAGCGTGAAGAGGAAAACCAATGGAACAGATTGCAGGCATGCTTGCGACCAATGGCACCGACCTGTATTATGAGCGGGCTGGCTCCGGTCATCCGCTGGTCTTGATTCACGGCTTTACACTGGATACACGGATGTGGGATGACCAGTTCGCTGTCTTTGCTCGGCATTATCAGACGATCCGTAAGGCATTTCATATGGAAAATTAAATTTTCCACCAGCTCTTATGCCACCTCCTCGCAGCCAGCAGTGCTTCCTTTGTCTCCCGAGTAAAAATAGTCGTGCTGCGTTCAACCTCTGAACTGCCTTCATACAGATCAACAACACCCAGGTCGACGCCCAACAATGGCTCAACAGCAGCGACAGTACAATATGGCACATATGCCACGCTGTAGCCACCCTCTTGTAGCATTACCAGCCGTCCTTCGCAGACATCTTCAGCGAGGGCAAGCATAAGTTCGGACATCTTGCGAAAGCCAGCCATTGTGATCATCATCTGGGCAAGCGGATCGAGCCAATTTGCGTCTTGACCGGCCGAGATGATTAGCAGTTGTGGGCGATACTGCAATCCAATGGAGATAACCAGTTGTTCGAATGCTGCACGGTATCCCCTGTCTCCCGTTCCAGCCGGCAGGGGAACGTTTACAGTGTAGCCTGCGCCCTCGCCAGTCCCTACCTGTTCCAATTCTCCTGAGAGTTTGGGATACCAGTTATGTTGATGCAACGAGACAAAGAGCACACCAGGATCAGCATAGAAAGCGTCCTGGGTGCCATTACCATGATGTACATCCCAATCAACAATCATGACGCGTTCAAGACCATAGACATCACGTGCATAGTGAGCAGCAATTACGGCGTTGTTAAAGATACAGAATCCCATAGCTCGATTGCTCATCGCATGGTGACCGGGAGGACGCAAGAGCGCGTAGACATTCCGCACCTCGCCATTCATTACTGCTTGCACTGCATTCATTGCTCCACCTGCCGCATACAAAGCTGCATCAAATGAGCCCCGGCTAAGAGGAGTATCGCTCTCTATCTCACCCCATTCACCTTTCATTGGACCACCATCTACGTGCGCACGTACTCCTGCAATATAATCGCGAGTGTGATACACAGCAAGTTCATCTTCGGTTGCGGCTCGTGCAGGTATAGATTGCATGTATGCGGTTAGACCAGAACCATCGAGAAATTGTTTGATACGCTGAGTGATATACAGCGACGAGGGATGCGGCTCAGGCCCTAATTGGAATGAGCCATTACGCATGGTAACAGTCGTTTGCACACCGGTATCATGACCCAAGTAACACTCATCGAAGACAAGACCAGTACGGTTTGTTTGCATAGAAGTCGTCCTTTCTGGAACTTTTTTGGGATCCTGTTGCCCACCAGGAGCGCTACTACATCTAAATGCTATCTGCCAATCCATCTAAATGTAGTGACACCTCTTCGAAGGAGCCAGGGCTTATATCTTACGACATCAGAAAAAAGGTCAACAACTTATTGCATGTAAGGCCTCGAAATGATACTATAATTCAACTATGGAGCAAAACAATACTAAAGGTTCGATAGACGAGATTGATCAGCGCATCATTGAAGCCCTGCAATTGGACGGCCGACGGCCATTTACTAAATTGGCTGTAGAACTTGGTATCTCCGAAGCAAGCGTGCGCCAGCGAGTTGCCAACTTGATCAATACACACGTCATGCAGATAGTGGCAATCACGAACCCTGTAAAGTTAGGCTTCTCACTGGCATGTATGATCGGAATCCGTGTTTCAGGAGATCGACTCCTGGAAGTTGCAAAAGAAATTGCAGAATTTGAGGAAATTAT